>ENA-ORDC01002224-ORDC01002224.1-marine-metagenome-genome-assembly--contig:-NODE-2224-length-12223-cov-2.083896_pt1 | contig 12223 bp, 13 predicted proteins | sample MGYA00237783_ERZ508515 | MGnify/ENA primary metagenome ERZ508515 (study PRJEB26186, sample SAMN06268792) | marine metagenome | isolation source: Eden Landing Ponds, San Francisco, CA, USA | place...
CGCACGCGGGGTCAGCCAGGTTCGGGCATTGTGGACAAGCCTTCACGCCAGCCAACGGGAGCCGGCGCGCATCGTCAGCAGTCCGTTGCGCCGGGCGCAGGAAACCGCCTGGATCGTGGCCGGTATCTGGCAGGACAGTCCGCCGGTGGATGAGCAGCCCCTGTTGAGCCCTGAAACGGCCGTGGAGCACACGCTGGACTGGCTGGCGCGGGAACCGGATCTGGACGGATGGGTGCTGGTCAGCCATATGCCCCTGGTGGCGTTGCTCACCGGGAGGCTGGTCGAAGGGACGGGGGTGCGTTACCCTTTTGCCGTGGGCTCTGTGGCCTGTCTGGAACTGGAAGTGCCCTGTATGGCTGGCGCTCGGCTTTTATGGCTGGAGGCGCCCGGAGGATAGCGATCCGCCGTTCATCCCGTGATTTGAACGTCTGTCCAAAAAATGTTCATGTGTGATATAGTTCACACTTTTGCGATTAAACAATGAGTACTATAGGTAGCAAGAAAGTAGTAGAGAACTAACCGGAACGGTGACGCCCATGGCGGTTCAGGTCGAAAAATACAACACACAGGATCTACAACTGGGCATGTATGTCTCCCAGCTGGATCGACCCTGGATCGAGACACCCTTCCCGCTGCAGGGATTTCACATTCGTACCCAGGACGATCTCGAGAAGTTGCGGGTCTGGTGTCGTCATGTCTATGTCGACCGTCGTCTGAGCAAGAATGATCCGGGACCGGCGCAGCAGGGGGCTTCAAGTGGTGCTTCCCCTGCGCAGGGCAAGAAGGCGGTGCGGGGCACGCTGGGCAATTTCCAGCCGGTGGAATACAAGGTCTCGCGTTCGCTCAAGCGTGAAGTTGCCGCCGCCGCGCCCTATCACCAGGAGATCATGCGGGCCGTGGCCCATCTGCTCAAGGATGTGCGTGCGGGCAAGGGCGTGAATCTGCGCGTGGCGCGCAAGGCAGCCAGTGTCGTCGTGCATAGTGTATTGCGCAATCCGGATGCCATGGTCTGGCTCGCGCGGGTCAAGGACCAGGACAGCTACAGCTACAACCACAGCATTCGCAGCTCCATCCTGGCCACGGTGTTCGGCCGGCATATAGGCCTGCCTCAGGAAGTACTGGAAAACCTGGCTACGGGGGTGTTGCTCATGGATGTGGGCAAGCTCAAGGTCCCCGGCCATCTTCTGACCAAGCCCGAAGCACTGACGAGCACGGAAATGCGCGAAATGCGGCGCCATGTCCGCTACGGCGTCAAGATGCTGGAGGAGCAACCCGGCATCAATGATCAGGTGCTGGCGGTGGTGCAGTATCACCATGAACGCCATGACGGCAGCGGCTATCCGGAAGGCCTGAGTGGACCGCAGATTCCTTTGCTGGCCCGGATTGCCGGGATCGTGGACACCTATGACGCGGTTACCAGCCCGCGCCCCTGGGCCCAGGCGCGCAGCTCCAACGAAGCAGTGAGCCTGCTTTATGAACTGCGTGACAAGACCTTCCACGGCCAGTTGGTGGAACAGTTCATTCAGTCCATTGGGGTCTATCCCACGGGCACGCCGGTGAAATTGTCCAACGAGGCCGTGGGGGTGGTCGTCGCCCAGAACCCGAGCCGGCGGTTGCGTCCCCAGGTCATGGTGGTCCAGGACGAGCAGCAGCGTCCGCTGGCGCGGCCGCGCATTGTGGATCTGATGAAGGTGGGGCAGGATGCTTCGGAAAGCAAGCTGTCCATCGCCGGCGGCGTACCGCCGGAGGCCTGTCGCGTGGATCTCTCCCGGGTGGAGCTCGGTGCTGCCTGAACGGCGCCGGTCGTCAGTACCGGTCGGCGGATTCTTCGGGTTCGAGGATCCCGGATTCAATAGGCTCACCGTCCGGTGCGGTCAGTTCGATATAGAGGGGAATCCGCGCCAGATAGGCGTGGCTGGAACTGCGCCGCAGCTGCTTCAGGTAGTCCTTCACCCGGCCGGCAATCCACGGGTGAATGGTGGCATGAAAGCGCACCGCACCGGTTTTCCGGCCCCTTTTCTGGCGCCACTCCATGAGCTCGGTCATGACCTGGTCAAAGCGCGGGCGAAATTGCTCGAAGTCCTCGGCGTGCAGTTCAATCCGATAGGTTAGCCGCCGCCTGAACCAACCGAGCTTCTCCCGGACTTCGCCGGTTTCCAGGTCACCTTCGCTGGAGTTCGCCGGTTGTGTGGATGAGGCCATATTCCGTTCTCCCGAGTACCGCAGCAGACCCGATCAGGACTGCTCCGGGTCCTGTCCATACGCCTCGTAAAGCGCCTTTTCCGACTCGCGGCTCTTGGCCAGTTTGGCTTCCAGACGCTTTTTCTGCTGGTGCAGCTGCAGAAAGAAGTTCACCTTGGAGTGCAGGGCGGTGGGATCCACGGGCTTGAACAGATAATCCACCGCGCCGGCTTCATAACCCTTCTTGACGTACTGATCTTCCTTGGAAATGGCGGTTACGAAGATGATGGGCACATTGGCCGTGCGCGGATTCGAGCGCATGATCTCGGCCACTTCGAAACCGTCCATTTCGGGCATCTGCACGTCCAGCAGTACCAGCGCATATTCCTTCTTGAGTAGCCGGCCCAAGGCCTCATTACCTGATTCGGCAGTGTCCACCTCGCAGTCGACGTCCTCGAGAACGGCCTCCAGGGCGACCAGGTTTTCCGGGGTGTCGTCGACAATCAGCATGGCCGGGGTGGGCACTTCCGGCTCTTCGTTCTGGGGTTCCTCATCTTCGGACATAACAAACAGCTCAGTGAACGGAACTATAGTGCTATTATACAATGGTCGGCAGGCCGGGGCGAATCAACCGGATTGCGCCGCACGTTCAGCCTCCTCGGCGAGCTTCCACTGCTTGACATTCACCTCCGCCTTGACCTGTTCCAGGACGTCCAGGGTGGTGCTCTGAACCAGGTCGTTCAGCTCTGCCCGGTCGCCGCCCGCCTGGGTAATGACCATCGTCAGCAGCTCGTCCAGGCGCTCCCGGTAATCCGGGTTGGTGATGTCGTCCACCAGCTGGTCCGTCAGGGCCGTGCCCAGTTCCCGTACGGTTTCGCCGATGAGGGCGATGGCCCGGGGACCGGCGACGGGCATGGCGGCCAGGCGTGCGCCGGCCTCGGTGCGGGCAATGGCCTCATCGCTGAGATAGAACAGATACTGCCCCAACTCGACGCGGTAGCGCTCATGGGTTTCCCGCACGGATTCGGCCATCCGCTGGGCAAGGTAATCCACAAGCGGCTGCTTGCGCGGAGCCAGCACATCGTTCTCGATTCGGTGAACCAGGGGATTGCCCGTGCGTACCTGGCGCTGGACGCCCTCCAGCACATTGGTCACGATTCGGTCGGAGAGCTCTTCCAGCACGATGTTGTAATACTTGATCAGAGTCTTGCCCAGATAGGTTTCGCGCAAGTCCACGATACCCATCCGCTGCAGGCGGATCAGCAGGCTCAGCACACGCAGGATCCGCAACCAGCGGAAGCCGGCCACCGGAATGCAGCCCAGCAGGTCATACCAGTGAATGAACGGGAAGAAGAACCAGCGGTGGTGGGTCTGGCGGTAGATCGCCACCCCCCAGCGGAAGGTGAATTCCGTGAGATAGACGGCGACAAAGGCCAGATCATAGTACAAAAAGTGGGTGTGGATGCTGTCGTAATAGAGCCGGAAAAAGCCCGGGGTATATTGCTCGAACAGATCCTGGATCACGGGTACCGCGAAGATCCAGTCGAAAATGATCAGTCCCAGATTCACGATCACCAGGGTGATCATGATCAGATCCAGGGCAAAACCCAGGGTGTCCCAGCCCGGGCGGAGTTTTTCCGGATGAATGCGGACTTTCATGCGAACTCCGCCCAGATGGGGCAATGATCGGACGGCTTTTCCATGGCGCGGATGTCGTAATCGATCCAGGCTTCGCGCACTTTCGAGGTCAACACCTCGGTGGCGAGGATGCCGTCAATGCGAAGCCCGCGCTTGGGGTCACGCTGAAAGCCCCGCGAACGATAATCGAACCAGCTAAAGCGCGCGTTCTCGTCCGGATGACAGACCCGGAAAGAATCCCGCAGCCCCCAGTCGAGCAGGTTCGAGAACCATTCCCGCTCCTCGGGGAGGAAACTGCACTTGCCTTCACGGAGCCAGCGCTTGCGGTTATCTTCGCCGATGCCGATATCCGTGTCTTCGGGCGAGATATTGAAATCGCCCAGGACCACCAGGGGCTGGTCCGGACTGTGTTCCCGATCCAGCCAGGCCCGCAGATCGGCATAGAAGCGTTCCTTGGCGGGGAATTTGGTGGGATGGTCCCGGCTCTCGCCATTGGGGAAATAGCCATTGATCACGGTCACTTTTTGCCCGTCCACGGACAGCGTGCCCGTGATCAATCGGCGCTGGGCCTCGTCGTCATCGTTGGGCAGGCCGCGCTGGACGGAGTCCAGCGGCACACGGGAGAGCAATGCCACGCCGAAGTGGCCCTTCTGGCCGTGGAAATAGGGGTAATAGCCCAGATCCCGCACCATCTGTTCGGGGAACTCTTCGTCGCGAACCTTGGTTTCCTGAATGCCGATCAGATCCGGTTGATGACGCTCCACCAGGGCCTCGAGCTGGTGGCCGCGAGCGCGGATGCCGTTGACGTTGAATGAAACCAGTTTCATCGGTGTTTCTCCCCGGGGGCCGAAAGCGGCCCATTGTAGCGAAACACCGGTGGCTGGTAAGCACCGGCTGGACGGAGGCGCTATACTGCCCGCGTTCGCGTCGTCCGGAGTCCTCATGAGTGAACGTTCATCCCTTGTCTTCGCCCCCGCCAATGGGTTTCCGGGAGGCAGTTACCGGCGCTTTCTGGCCCCGTTGAGCAAGCAGTACGATGTTTCTGCGGTGCCCCGGCTCGGACACCGGCCGGAGCAATATCCGGTGGATGCGGGCTGGAAGAGTCTCGCGCGGGAGCTGGAAGCCTTTCTGGAACCCCTGCCGCGCCCGTTGGTGGGACTGGGCCATTCCCTGGGCGGGGTGCTCATGTTCATGGTGGCCAGCCGGCGGCCGGAGTGGTTCCGGTCCGTGGTGATGCTGGAGCCGCCGCTGATCAATGGTCTCGCGGGAGTGGGTTTCAATCTGCTGCGTCGGTTGGGACAGGCGGACCGGATCACGCCGGCTGGCCGCTCCCGGGGCCGGCGGGATCACTGGCCGGACCGGGACGAGGCTCGGGCCTATTTCCAGCGCCGCTCTCTGTTCCGCCGGTTTCATCCGGATTGTCTCGAGGACTATATGGACGCGGGGCTGGAATCGCATGGCGACGGCTTTCGGCTGGTATTCCGGCCGGAGGTGGAGGCGGCGATTTTTCGCACTACGCCGGGGAATATCAGCCGTTATCCGCGTTTGGCCGTCCCGGGGGCGGTGGTCAACGCGAATGAATCCGTGGACGCCTTTCACAAGGCCGGGCGCCGCCACGCCCGGCGTCAGCACATGCGCCATGAGATCTGGCCCGGCGGGCATCTGTTTCCACTGGAAAGGCCGGATGATTCCGCCCGGCGGGTGCAAGAGCTTCTGCAGGTGCTGCACGGAGAACGGACATGAGCGGGTTCGACGAGTATCGTGTTGAGGCCTGGGGGCAGACCCTGGCGGGATGGTATAAGCCGGGAAACGGCACACACATGCTGGCGCTGCATGGCTGGCTGGATAACGCCCATTCCTTCGTGCCGCTGGTACGACAGGGCCTGGCGCCCATGCTGGCGCTGGACTTCGCCGGTCACGGACTATCCGATCATCGCCCACCACAGGCCGCGACCCATTTCGTGGACCATGTGCGCGATGTGGAACGGGCGGCGGCCACGCTGACGCCGGACGAGCCCTTCGATCTGGTGGGCCATTCCATGGGCGCCGGTGTGGCCGTTCTTTTCGCCGCCACCTTTCCCGAGCGGGTGCGCCGGCTGGTGCTGATCGAGGGGCTGGGACCGCCGGCCACGCCCGGCCACGAGGCACCGGCCAAGCTGCGCGAGGCGATCGAGGGCATGCATGCGCTGCTGGACAAGCAGGCACCGGTCTACACGGACTTCGAGGAGGCCGTCCGGGCGCGTACCCGGGGCTTCGGCGGTTTGTCCATCGAATCGGCTCGTCTGCTCTGTGAACGCGGCCTGGAGGCCGCGGACGCCGGCTGGACCTGGCGCACGGACCCGCGACTGCGGTTGCGTTCGTCGTTGCGGCTGACCGAGGAACAGGTGGCGGGGTTTGTCCGCGCCATCCGGGCACCCACTCTGCTCATCGTCGGCGAGCAGGGCATGGGCGGCGATGGTGCCTTTGATCACCGGCTGGACTGGCTGGAGCGCGTGGAGGTGGCCCGGTTGCCCGGCCCGCATCACCTGCACATGGAGGCCCCCGAGGCGGTGGCGGAGCGCATTCGGGCGTTTCGGGCTGACTGAATCTATCCCGGGTGCGGCCATGACGGTCATGGTCGGTGCCCGGAAATCTCGTATCATGACGGCGCGCTCAAGGCGCGCATTCAACCCGGGAACAGTAACAGGAGACCAGCCGTGAAAACCGTGCCCGCCGAACAGTTGCAGGATCATGTCGGGGAGGACCTGGGGTATTCCGATTGGTTCGCCCTTGATCAGGACCGGATCAACGCCTTTGCCGATGCCACTCTGGATCATCAGTACATTCATGTGGATCCGGACAAGGCGAAGGACACCCCCTTTGGCACCACCATCGCCCATGGCTATCTGACGGTGTCGCTGCTGCCGTACCTGCAGAGCACCATGCCCGGTTTTATTACGCCGGAAGGGGCGAAAATGGGCATGAATTACGGCTTCGACAAGCTGCGGTTCATGGCGCCGGTAAAGGTGAACCAGCGCATCCGCGCCCACGGCAAGCTGCAGGAAGCCACCGAGAAGAAGCCGGGGCAGTGGCTGCTCAAGTTCGAATACACCATCGAAATCGAGGGCGAGGACAAGCCGGCCCTGGTGGCCGAGTGGCTGCTCATGTATCAGCTGTGATTACGTTTCCGGTTCGCCGTAGCGGTTGTAGCGAACCCGCGTGTCGCTAATACCGTCGCCCGTGGTATCGAGTTCGGATTCGCGCGGGCGCACGCCGGCGTTGTAGTGGGTGCGCTTGCGGATCTTGCCGGTGGCGGGGTCATGGAAACGGCGCTGGCGCAGCACGCCGTGGCGATAAAGCTCGGAAATGTCTGTGCGCCCGTCACCGTCGAGATCCAGTTGTCGGCGTTCTAGCAGATCATTGTCGAAGGTCAGCCGGGTTTCCCGGCGTCCGTCGAAGTCCTGATCCAGCTCGCCTGCCTGTCGTCGGCCTTCGGCCCCGTACTGCCAGACCGCGTCCACTTCGCCGTCAAAGTTGCGGTCCTTGCGGATCCGCAAGAGTTGATTCTGCTGGTAGTGATGCCAGGTATCCGGCTGCTGATCCTGATTGTGGTCGAAATAGCGAGTGGTTTCAGGCGGGTCGGGCAGGGCAACAAAGACCCAGACCCCGGAAATGCCGGTAATCAGGCCCAGCACGAAACCGGCCAGGGAACGGCTGCGCTTGCTCGCGTGCAGGCTCTCCCGGGCGCGTGTGGCCGTGGCCCGTTCCCATTCGGCGACAATATGCAGCGCTGCTTCCACGTCTTCCTCCGCGACCATGACGCGCACCTGGCCGCCGGCGGGCAATTCCCCGGCCGCGCCGGGCAGGTGGCCGCCCAGAATCTCCGCCTCGATGCCTTCTTGCGCCAGCTGGTCCGCCACCATGCGCGCATCCAGTAGCGCGTCCCCCTGATACACACAGCGCATGGTGTGGCTCAGCCCTCCAGGCGCCGGAAGACGAGACCGGCCTTTTGCATGCGCTCGATCAGCCGGTCTTCCAGGGCCATGACCGGGGTCACCACGCCCGTGCGGAGTGGCAGCTCATCGTCCAGTGCCAGGGCCATGGCGGTTTCCGAGAGCATGCGTGCGGTCTCGGTATAGCCCGGATCGCCGCCGGAGACCTCGCACAGCACTTCGTCGTCGCCGTGGATGCCGCGAAAACGCACCCGGAACCAGCTTCGTTCGCGCTTGTCCTTCGACGGCCCTTGCCCGGCGGCGCGTGTCTGCATCAGCCACCGGCGCACCGGACCCAGTTGCGCGGCCAGTACCAGCCCGCCCACGCTCGCGGCCCCGGCGGCCAGGCGAGGCAGATTGCGCACCCCCAGGTAGTGACCATAGCGGAAATCCGGCCCATAGGCTTCGACGGCCCGGGCCGAGCGCTGCACGACCAGCGGATCAATGGTGGGCATGGGGCAAAGCCACAGACCCTGGCTCTTGTCGTGGCGTATCCGCATGGGCAGTGAACCCGCCTTGCGCGGATACTGGTGGCGCAGCAGCATCTGTGCGCGCCGCAGCGCCTCGCGGTTTTCGCGCGGGCGGCCCATGGCGGTCAGCGCCGATTGCCAGGTGCCGCCGGAGAAGGCGGCGTCAAAGGTGAGTACACCCTCTACCGAGACCGGGCCGTCCAGCGCGCCTCCATGCTTTTCCTCCAGCACGCGCAAGGTATAGAGCACCCCGGCGTCATGGGGAATGGAGTCGAATCCACAGCTGTTGACCAGTGCAGAGCCATTCTCCCGCGCCAGTTCGTGGTAGCGCGTAATCAGATGGTTCACGAATTCCGGTTCGCCGGTGAGATCGCAGTAGTGCGTTCCCTGTTCGGCGCAGGCACGGGCAACGCCTTCGCCGTGAACAATATAGGGGCCTACCGTGGTCACCACAACGTCGCTGACCGACGCCATGTCGGTCAGCGAAGGCGGATCCTCGGTGTTGGTCACGATGATATCCGGCAGGGTGACTGCCGCGGCGTCATCCAGCCTTTGCCGCACGTCGTCCAGCTTGTCCCGATTGCGCCCGGCAATGGCCCAGGAGGTGTTCGCGGGCAGGGTCCGGGCGAGATACTCGGCACAGAGACCGCCGGTAAAGCCGGTGGCACCCAGCAGCGTGAGTTTGTATTTCCGGTCCGAAGCCATCTTGTTATCCTTGCACGCTGATGCGACCCCGAATCATTGCCGGCGTGCGGACCCGGGTTGATTCGGGGCGTGGCTTCGCGGGCGCGAGGGCCTGCGAACGCCCCAGTGTACCCGCCGTACCGGAGTCATGCACCCGAGCGGAGCCGTGATGTTGCGAAAGACAGGAAAGCGGGTGCGACGTCTGGTCGACCACCGGTCCGCCATCCGGCGTGATGTGATGCTGGGGCTGCGCCATGCGCCTGATCTGTTTCGAACCCTGACGCCGCTGGGCAGTGAACCCACTGTGGCGTCCGAGCTCAACCCGCGAAATTACAACAGTTTCGGCGAGCTGGTGACGGCCGGCTATCAAGTGCTGCTGCCCGCGGCGCGCGAGTCCTTTAGCCAGGGGACACTGACCTGCCGGCCGCCGCGTCCGGTTCAGGAGGCACACAGTTCACGCTGGTTCTTTATCAATGGGGCCATGTCGGCTCCGCCGGTGGCCCTGCTCAACGCTGGTGAGCTGGCGCGCACCTTTCAGCGTCCGGTTACCCTGATTCACACGCCCACCTGGGGGTTCTTGCGCGATTTCACGGGCTCCATTACGGCGCGCACCCTGCGCAAGGATGGGCGGCTGTCACGACCGGCCGTCTATGTGCTGCAGCAGGCGCTGGAACACCACGAGCGGGTGGTGCTGGTGTGTCATTCCCAGGGCACGATTGTTGCAAGCTATCTCGTGCGCGCGTTGTTGCGCCACGCCGCCACACGGCATCTGGTGTCCCGACTGGAGCTTTATTCCGTGGGCGGCGTGGCGGACAGCCTGCAGATGGATCCGGCGCTGACGGCGCAGGCCGGCCATCCCGTGCCTTATGTGGAGCATTTTGCCAACGGCCATGACTTTTTCGCGGCCGTGGGTATTCTTTCCCATCTGGACAGCACGGCGGGTACGGTTTTCTGCATCCCGGAACGTACCGGACACTTGTTCAACGAGCACTATCTTGCGGGAATCGCGCGCGGCGACTACTGTAATCGCAGATCGCGCCTGTATCGCTATGTTCGTGGACGCGAGCCGGGGGAAACCGACTTCATCTCGCTCCATCCGCGGAAGGCAGCCTGATCAGCCGAGGTGAGTAGAACCATGACGCAGTTGCCCGGGCGGCAAGGGGGGAAGCCTCGCTTACTGATGGTGGATGACTCTCGTGTCATGCGCAAGGCGGCCAGCAAAATGCTGGGTGAGCGCTTTGAGGTGGTCACGGCCGAGGATGGCCAGGAAGGCTGGCAGCAGATCTGTCACGACGAGCATGTCCAGGTGGTGTTCACCGATCTGTCCATGCCCGAGCTGGACGGTTATGGCCTGCTGGAAAAGATTCGTACCTCGGATGATCCGGGCATTGCCCATATGCCGGTGATTGTTGTCACGGGCGCTGAAAACGATGATTCGGCCCGTGAGCGTGCCCTGGAACTCGGGGCCACGGATTTTATCGGCAAACCTTTCAACACCACGGATCTGCAGGCTCGCGCGAGCGCGCACATGAATTACCAGCGCGAGCGCCGGGAGCTCGAACAGCAGGTCACCATCGACGGCCTCACCGGACTGGGCAACAAGCAGCATTTTCACACCCGGCTCAAGCAGGATCTCGCCTTCTGCGAACGCCACGGCCATCCCATTTCCGTGGTGCGCATCGATGTGGACGATTTCAACAAGCTCTTCATCAAGGCGGGCAAGGAAGCCGCCGATGAAGTATTGCGTCAGCTGGCCGGGATTATCACCAGTATCGTGCGCAAGGAGGACACGGCCGCGCGCACCGGACTGGCGCAGTTCATCATATCACTGCCCACGGCGGAGGAATCCGGCGCGGCCATTCTGGCCAACCGGATCCTGAAAACGCTGAATCAGACCGAAACCACGAAACACGGCCGGAAGCTGCCGGTGGGCATTTCGGTGGCCGTGCTTCAGCCGGACCCCCACCCCGGCCAGACTCCGCGCAGTGTCCAGGAAGAGCTCGGCCTGGTCATTCAGGAGGCCCAGAAGGCGGGCGGCGACCGGGTGTTGCGGGCCTCCGACAAGACGGCCCGTTCCAAACTGCCGTCCCGGCCCGAGCCGCCGCAAGAAGAAAACTTCCCGCGGCTACCGGAACCCTCGGTGGACGAGGCGCTGGAGATGCTTGCCAACGGCCGCGAAGACGAAGTGCGTGCGCAACTGGGTGAGTTGCGCAAGAAACTCCAGCCCTTGCTGGCGCTGTTTTATCCCGCGGATGACGATAACGATCAGGGTTCCCGATGAAAGTTGAACATCAGCATGAATTTCCCGTGGCGCCGGCCACCCTGCTGGATGTGCTGACCCGTCGGGCCTATTTCGAGGCCCGGTTCGCCATGTCCGGCGTGGAGGACTTCTGGTTCGACGCCTATGAGGAAACCGAGCGCGGTTTTCTGATCCGCGTGCTGCGTGAACTGGAAATCCGCTCCGACAAGGTGCCCGCGTTTGCCCGTCGTTTTCTGGGCCAGCACTATACGCTGACCCAGGAATTTCTCTGGACCCACCGTGACCAATTGCCCTATTGCGCGGAGTATCGTTTCAAGCTGGGTGATATTCCCGTCACGGTGCATGGACAAATGCGGATCACCGATGAAGACGGCCATGCCGGCCAGCAGTATCGCGTGGAAGTAAGCTCTACCGTGCCGGTGATCGGGCGCAAGCTGGTGGGGCTGGTGAGCGAGCGCGTGGACAAGGCGCTGGAATCCGACTATCGCGGCACCCTGAAGTATCTCCAACAACAGGGGCTGGTCGAGGAGTGACGTTTTGTCGCGCCCGGTCAAGGGCGGTGTGTCCGGCCGGTCATTGCCAGCCCCGGGTGGTTTTGCTACCAATGCCGCCCGTTTTCCCATAACCACAGGTGAACCCGCATGCCCGAGTACAAGGCCCCACGGCGTGATATCCATTTTCTGGTCCATGACGTCTACGACTATCCCGCGCACTATCAGCAGCACGGCTTTGCCGAGGTCACCACGGATCTGATCAACCCGGTGCTCGAGGAAGCGGCGCGCTTTGCCGAAAACGTGCTGGCCCCGACGCGTGCCGAAGGTGATGAGGTCGGGAGCAAACTGGTGGACGGTGAAGTCGTCACGCCCCCGGGCTATCGCAAGGCCTGGCAGGCGCTGCGCGCGGGCCAGTGGGGCGGCATCAGCTGCAGCCCGGCATACGAGGGGCAAGGGTTGCCGCACAGCCTGGGCATGGTCTTCCACGAGGGGGCGGAATCGGCCAACATGCCCTTCTGTCCGCTG
>ENA-ORDC01002225-ORDC01002225.1-marine-metagenome-genome-assembly--contig:-NODE-2225-length-12222-cov-3.804858_pt1 | contig 12222 bp, 6 predicted proteins | sample MGYA00237783_ERZ508515 | MGnify/ENA primary metagenome ERZ508515 (study PRJEB26186, sample SAMN06268792) | marine metagenome | isolation source: Eden Landing Ponds, San Francisco, CA, USA | place...
GACGACCGCCGGCGTCCTCTTCGACGTGACCGACTCGCTTTCGTCCGAGGCCTCCGTGACCGGTGCGGCAGTCGGTGAAGAGGTCGAGTCGGACCTCCGGGTGGCTGCCGTCACCGGTCGGGTGAACCAGTCGCGGGACCCCGTGGCGCTCGAGACGCTCCGGATCGCGGATCATCCCGAGAACCGCGATCTCGTCGCGAACCTCTATATCCCGGTTCGCCGCGAGAAGGAGATCTTTGCCCGTTTCGACCTGGCCCCGATTGACATCAAGAAGGACGGAAAGCCGATCCATCTGCTGGGCGACACTTTCACGACCGAGCTGCTGATCTGGTTCCGCGATCACATCCGCCCCGAACTCGTCCGACGCCGCGGCAGCGATCCGCGCAACCCGTACCTGTTCCCGGGTCAGGGATTGAATCCTCGTCCGGAAGGCAAGGCGACCCGCGACTACGGACGGCGCGCGCGCATTCTCGGCTTCACGATCGACCTGCACACGAACCGGGCGCTGATCGGCAAGATCATCCTCGATCGCGATCCGAGTCAGATGGAACTCGTCCAGCAGGCTCTTGGTCACAAGAACGTCGAGAAGACCCAAAGCTACTACGCCTTCGTCAACAGCCTGGTGGCCCAGAAGACGTGGCACGCGCATCTGGAGGCCACTCTCAGGGACACTTACGAAACCCTCGGCGCCGCAACGATGAGGCTCGCACGATGACCGTCTACAATCACACCACCGAAAACGTGCAAAGCGACTGCGCCGAGTGGCCGGAGGCCGCCCGGCGAGCCTGGCTTGAGGCCTTCGATCCCGACAACCAGTGCTGGCAGGCGGATCTCGTTGATCGCGGCTTCGCGCCGTGGTCGCGGCCGACGCAGTACGACCGCGCACGCGTTTACACGCGTTACCTGCGGTTCGTCCGCGGCGCCGGGCGCCCTGACCAGATTCATCCGGACAGCGTCCGGGCCTGGATCGACGTCCTCCAAGAGCAAAACCTCTCGCTACACACGATCTCGGCCCACGTCCGCTTTCTCTGCGCCGTCGCGAGGCTCCTGTACCCGGATCACGACTGGAATTGGCTGGCCAGGACCCGCGACGCGATCGCCGAGCGAGTCAAAGCGGTCGGGCCCCCGAAGCGCAAGGACGGTCAGCTCTTCAGCACGCGGGACCTGCTACGTGCCGGTGTCGAGCGATACGTCTCCGGAGTCGACGCGCTCCCGACTGACCCCTCCCCGGAGCACCTACCTGACTGGACGACCGCCCAGGCGGTCCGCGATGGCCTCTGGCTGATTCTCGGTGCGGTCTGCCCTGAACGTGTCGGGGCTTTCCAACAGGTCCGTGTCCATGAGATCGACCTGGACGCATGCCAGCTGCTTGTCCCCGGCGAACGCACCAAGACGCACGAACAGTCCGACCGCCTCTTTCCCCGCCAGATCGGTGTGGCACTAGAGATCTATCTCGAAAGAGTCCGCCATCCGTTCGCGCTGGCTCACAGCATTCGGAGCGGAGAAGCAGTGCATGAGCATCTCTGGATCTCGAAAGGCGGCAAGCCGGCACAGCCGGGCACGATGGCGGCGGCCATGAAGACCGCTACGACCGAACTCCTCGGGTACGCCGTATCACCTCATCGACTGCGCGACGGTTCGGCGACCTACATCGTCGAAGAAATGCCGGAACAAGCAGCGCTCGCGTCGGCGATCCTTCAGCACAAGAACTCCGCCACAACGCGAGAATACGTGAGGCAAGCCGAGCAGATCGGAGCATTTCGCGCCCTGCAGCAGCATGTCAACGAGGACGCCAAATCGCTCTTGGGCTGACGCTGTGCACCTGCGCCAGGGCTGCGCATGCGACGATCAAGTACATCTACTCGGTAGCGTGCTGATTTGATATTTTAACCCTCAACGGCTCACGCATTGAGGATTTGATTCCAGCATCAACTTATCTTCAATGCGCCGTATTGAAATATAGACACCTTCTCTTCTTCAAGTCGACACCGCCTTATCTGGTAGAGCGCGCGCTTTCATCCGGGCCGTGTCCGGTGTCCAAGCCCACACGATCTTTGGCGACGGAACACGTCCGCTTCGACGATCCGGCCCTGGTCGGGTGGCTTCAATCCGCACCCAGCCGTCAAAACGATAGAGCGATCCGTCGTGCAGGATCGTATCTTGGTAAGAGATGGCCCAAGCACGCCGGTACATCGGAAAGATCGCGTTGCGCCACAGCCTCAGCGCGACCCTGGACCATTCCGGAGATTCGCAGCAGAGGCGCGAGAGCTCGATGGCATCGTCTCGGTACAGATCACCGGCGACCGGTGGTTGCACGAGTTCGCTCGTGGTGACGATAGCCACCGGCGTGCCGTGCGCCCGGACGACGTGTGCGTCCGTGCGCACGGGGCGGCTTATCGGGCCATGCCGATGCGCCCAGCGCAGGAGGAGCTTGCGCGCATCCCGCAGTGAGATCGGCTCAACGGCGACCACCGACGGTGCCGGGAGCACGCCGATTCGTCCCCATGCCCGTACCAGCGCAGCAATCGGACCTGGCACGGGACGAACTCCCGCAAGCCACCGATGGACGTGCTGGCGTCCGTACTGATTGCCCGTCTCTTCGGTTAGGCGCCGCGCCAACGCCGCTTGTGACAGGCCCAGTTCGTCGATTCGCCGCTTCAACTCCTCCGCTCGCACCGCTGGCCTCTCCCGTAATCCACTTGGATGACGAGCTGGTTAGCCGTGTCATCCTTGCAAAGGTGTTAACTCCATGATTTGGTCATCCACTTGGGTGACAGCTTCACGTAGATGCTTGGTGAGAGAAGCCTCTACCCCGGCTCCATTGGACGTTGCGCTCCCTCCGCGCAACCTGGAAGGTCACGTGCCCCCTCGAAAGACCGTGGAAGGTGGTCGACCTTCGCGTATCTCAGGAACTTGGCGCGCGGGAACTGGACTTGGGGACTGGACCGGAGACGCGCGCTTGCCGGTGCCCCCGAAGCCACCACGAAGCTGGCCTGATAGCACCACAAGCGGAGCCGCCGCGACCACGGAGTTGTGCGCCGGAACACCTGACGCGCGCCTAGCTTGCTCGTGCCGAATCCCCTTGATGAATACTCCCTAGCGAATCCTCGTTCTCGGTGCCCGCGCCGCCAATGCTGGTCAGCGGCGTGGCGCGCGCCGGATTGCCAGACGGGACCCCATTCCGCTGGTCACGTCCGGCCCGCGGCGGTGGTATCATCGCCCTGGGGTGGCGCCGTATACTGGCGGGCTGGGGCGGCGTTGCAACCGCGCCTGCACAGGGTCGCGAGGGGAATCGTGAGCGAATACCGACCGTACCTCCTGCACGGTATCGCCGAGCTGGAGCGCCTGAGCGAGCGCGCCGACACCCATCGCGCGCCTGCGGGACGTTCTGGACGAACTCGCCCACCACCGCACCGAACGGGCGCAGCGCCTGCGCACGCCCCTGCAGGCGCGCCTCGCGGACGCCGGACCGGACAACGGCCAGAGCCAGGAATGGAGGAACCGAGACCGTGACCGACAACAGTGCCGTCACGCCTGGCGACGGGCGCATCGAGCGCGTCGCCGAGGGCCCGCGCACCGAGGCCGCCCGCAAGGCCATCGAGAAGCTGCGGATGAACCTCCTCGACATCACCAACCGCAACAAACTGGTCAGCATGAAGCACTCGGAGAAGGCGCGCACCCACGTGCGGGTCATCGACGAGCTGCCGGACGAGCTGATGGCCAAGCTCGAGGACGGTAAGACACTCGCCTTCAAGGCGCTGCCGGAGCCGCCGGACGACCCCGAGGACGAGAAGAATGACGCCTTCCAGATGGCCCTCGAGGAGGCGCGCGCCGGCGACCCGGAATACCTCGCAGCGATCGAGAAGCTGGAGGGCGACGACCCGAGCTCGCGCAAGGCCCAGAAGATCGAGCGCGACCTGAGGGACCGGGTGCGCGAGCAGCTGGGCTGGGGCAAGCGCGCCCACACCGACGTCATGTCGATCGCCGAGTACGCCAGGGCGCACGGCTACGAGCCGAGCTACGACCTGCCGGAGCCGGACGGCGCGCAGCCGCCGCACCACCACACCGACAACGAGGTCCAGACGCTGCTGCTGCCGGAGCAGATGGAGCGCAAGCTGTCCGGTCTCACCCAGCAGGCCAGGTCGGCGCTGCAGGAGATGGGCACCAACACGCTCTACGTCGCCGTCGGCTTCCTCGAATGGTACGAGAGCCAGAGTTCCGCGAAGCCGCTGGTGGCGCCGCTGCTGCTGCACCCGGTCGAGATCAGCCGGCGGCTGGTGAGCGCGCAGTACCGTTACGAGATCGCCTCCACCGGCGAGGAGACCGAGGTCAACATCACGCTCTCCGAGCGCCTCGCCCGCGACTTCGGGCTGCGCCTGCCGGACTACGCCGACGCCGACAGCCCGGAGAGCTACTTCGACAAAGTCCGCGAGCAGATCGTCCGCCACCATCCGCGCTGGAAGATCCGGCGCTTCGTGACGATAGGCCACTTCTCCTTCGCGCGGCTGGTGATGTACCGCGACCTTGACCCGGCCAATTGGCCGGACGGTCGCGAGATGTACACCCACGCCGGGCTGTCGGCACTGCTCGGCGGTAGCAACGCCGAGGAGGGCACCTCGGCCGAGCCCTACGCGGTCGACGATCCCGAGATCGCGTGCAAGGTGCCGCTGTTGATCTCGGATGCGGACTCCTCGCAGTTCTCCGCCATCGTCGACGTGATGGACGGCAAGAACCTAGCGATTGAGGGACCGCCGGGCACCGGCAAGTCGCAGACCATCACCAACGTCATCGGCGCCGCCATGGCGCAGGGCAAGCGCGTGCTCTTCATCGCCGAGAAGATGGCCGCGCTGCAGGTCGTGAAGTCGCGCCTCGACGCCGCCGGCCTCGGCGACTTCGCCTTCGAGCTGCACTCCACGAAGGCCCGCAAGGGCGACGTGCTGGAGAGCCTGCAGGCGCGCCTGGGAATGCCGCGCGAACGCCATCCGGAGCGGCTCGAGGACGCGCGCCGGACACTGTCCGATCTGAAGGAGCAGCTGACCCGCTACGTCGACCTGCTGAACACACGCTTCGGTCGCCTCGGCATGACCATCCAGGAGATCCTGTGGGCCGAGCAGCGCACCCGCGAGGCCGACCTGCCGGCCGCGCTGGCCGACGTCGCGCTGGACGGCGCCGACGAGACCACGCCCTACGCCATGGACGAGGCAAAGGGGCAGGTGCGGGTAATCGAGACCCACGTCGCCGACTTCGTCGCCGCCCACGGTAGCCTGGCCGGCCACCCCTGGTACGGCGTCGAACTGCAGGAGATCGGCCCGTTCGACCGCGAGGCGATCCTGCGCGCGCTGACCGGCTGGCGCGAGGTCGCCGAGCGCCTCGCCGGCGACCTGGAGCACGCGCCCGGGCTGGCGGCCACGCCGGCCGACGCCCGCCGGCTCGTCGCCGCGCGCGACGCCCTCCCCGGAGACTGCGGGCCGCCGGCACTGTTCCAGCAGCTGGGCGGACCGGAGGCGCTGCAGGCGCTCGCGGCCCTGACCGGCGACCTGGACGCCTGGGCGGACGCCCGCCGGGCGCTGGCCGCGCGCTGCGACGATCCCGAGGCGCTCACTGGAAACGCCGACCAGTTGGCCGGCCTGGCCCGCGAGGCGGACCGGCTGCGGCTCGGCGGTCGCAGCCTGGAGGAGTTGTCAGGCCTGGTCGAGCGCGAGCGCGCCGGCGCGGCGCGCTGGCGCGAGCTGGTCGAGCTGGCTGGCCAGTTGCTTGCCGGCCTCGGGCTCGAGGGGCCGGCGAGCGCCAGGCGCTGCCGGCCGGCGGTCGCGGCCGGCCGGCTCGCCGCGGACCTGGACCGCCGATTGCTGCTTCTGCGCACGCCCGAGCTGGTCGACGAGACCTCGGCCGAGATCCTCGAGCGCGGCCGGCGCACTCGCGACGACTTGGTCGCCCGCCAGCAGGAGCTGGAGCGCACGCTCAAGCTGCCGCTGCGCCAGGAGCGCGCCCCCGCCGAGATGCGCATGATGGTCGGCGCGCTGCGCCGGACCGGCCTGTTCGCCGGTCTCGCCGGCGAGGTGCGGCGCGCCAGGCGCTACTACAAGCAGCTGGCCGCGGGCTCCAAGGGTGCGCCGCGCGCGACGATGGCCGACCGGCTGTCGCAGGCCGCCGACCTGATCGAGGCAATCCACGCCTTTGCCTGCGACGGCGAACTGAAGGCAATCTGCGGCGCCCGCTTCGAGGGCATCGACACGGACTTCGAGGCGCTGCTGGACGTCAACCGCTTCGCCAGCCGGGTGAGGCAGGAGCTCGCCGGCGTCGACGGCGAGTCCCGGGCCGCGCGCCGCCTCCTGCTGCACGCCGGCATGGAGGACCTGGACGACCTGCTGGCGCTCGCCCGGGACCCGCGTTTCGAGCAGCTCGCGGCGGCGCTCGACGACCTGGGCCGTGGCGAGGACGTGCAGTTGGAGGAGCTGGCTCGGCTAATGGGCCGCCGCGCGGACGACGTCGAGACCCTTGCCGGCCAGGCCGGGGCGTTGGGCCTGGCGCCGGCCACGCCGGTCGAACAGCTCGGTGAGTTGCACGCCCGGGCGCAGGATCTCGACTCGGCCCGGGCGGCCGTGCAGGGCAACGCCGACGCGCTGGCGGCGCTCGAGACGGCGGGCGCGACCGACCGCGCCGATCCGGCCGCCGACCGCGGCCCGCTGGAGACGGCCGCCGCCGCGGCGGAGACGGTGCACGCGCTCGACCTGCCGGAGGCCACTCGCGCGCACCTGTTCGCCGCCGACTACGCCGAGCGTCGTGACGCGCTCGTGGCGCTCGCGGACGCGCTGGCCGACGACCTGGACGGCTACGACGCCGCGCGCGACGCGGCCGTCGAGGCGGCGCAGCTGTCGCTCGCGGACTTCCTGCAGGCCGAGCCGGAGGTCGCGGCGATGCCCGACCTGCTGGCGCGGCTCCACCGGGCCGAGGCGGAACCAGGCGCGCTGCAGGGCTGGGCGAGCTACGTCGCCGCCCGGCGCCGCGCCGCGGAGCTCGGGCTGGGCCAGGTGCTCGCGGCCTTCGACGCCGAGGGCCGGCGCTACCACGACCTGGAGCTCGCCTACGAGCGCGCGCTCTATCGCAGCCTGGCGCGCGCCGCCTACGAGGCGCATCCGGACCTGCGCCGCTTCAGCGGCGTCACCCAAGAGGACGCCCGGGCGCGCTTCAAGCAGACCGACCGCGAGCTGATCCAGCTCGAGCGGCGGGCGCTGCGCGCCCAGCTCGCGTCCGCCGCGATCCCGCGTGGCAACAGCGAGGGCTTGGTGCGCGACAAGACCGAGCTCGGGCTGATCCGGCACGTGCTGTCGCTAAAGAAACCGCGCACACCGATCCGCGATCTCGTCGACCGGGCCGGCCGGGCGATCCAGGAGATGAAGCCCTGCTTCATGATGAGCCCGCTGTCGGTGGCGCAGTACCTGAAGCCCGGCAACTGCGAGTTCGACCTGGTGGTGATCGACGAGGCGTCGCAGATGAAGCCGGAGGACGCGATCGGCGGCCTGGTGCGCGCCGGCCAGATCGTCGTGGTCGGCGATCCCAAGCAGCTGCCGCCGACCTCCTTCTTCGACCGCGTCGGCGGCGAGCCGGTCGAGGAGGACGAGGAGGCGACGGACGCCGACCAGATCGAGAGCATCCTCGAGACCGCGATGAACTGCTGGCAGCCCTACCGCCGGCTGCTCTGGCACTACCGCTCGCGCCACGGCTCCCTGATCGCCTTCTCGAACGAGAAGTTCTACGACGGCGAGCTGATCGTCTTCCCTGCCCCGGTGAAGGACAACCCCGAGTACGGGGTGCGCATGGAGCACGTCAGCGGCACCTGCCGGCGCGGCGGCACCAACCTCAAGGAGGCGCAGTGTATCGCCGAGGCGGCCGTCGAGTTCATGCGCCTGGAGGCGCGCAAGGATGAGGACGCCATGCGCTCGCTCGGCGTCGTGGCGATGAACCGCGCGCAGACCGAGTTGATCGCCGACGAGATCTCCCGCCTGCTGCAGCGGGTGCCGGACGCCTACGCCTACACTGAGGTGTTCGAGAACCGCGGCGGCGGCATCGAGAGCTTCTTCGTCAAGAACCTGGAGAACGTCCAGGGCGACGAGCGCGACGTGATCTACATATCGACCACGTACGGCCCCGACCCGGACAGCGGTAAGGTCCACCAGCGCTTCGGCCCGATCAACACCGACCTGGGCTACCGACGGTTGAACGTGCTGTTCACCCGCGCCAAGGAGCAGGTCAAGTTGTTCACCTCTCTGCACGCGGCCGACGTCAACGTGCGGGACGAGACCGTCAAGCGCGGTCGCCGGGCCCTGCACGACTACCTGGAGTACGCCGCCACCGGCCGCCTGCACGGCGGCGACGGCAACGGGTGCGATCCGGACAACGACTTCGAGCGTTTCGTGAAGGCACGGCTGGAGGCGCGTGGCTTCGACGTCGCCTGCCAGGTCGGCGTGGCCGGATACTACATCGACCTTGCGGTCTCCCACCCCGCCTTCCCGGACGGCTACCTCGCCGGCGTGGAGTGCGATGGCGCGACTTATCACTCGGCGATGTCGGCGCGCGACCGCGACCGGCTGCGCCAGGAAGTGCTGGAAAACCTCGGCTGGGACATCTACCGCGTCTGGTCGACCGACTGGTTCGCCGACCCCGACGCCGAGACCGACAAACTGGACCGGCACCTGCGGGGATTGCTGAATCGCAAGGCTCCCGCCGCAAGCGAACGCGAGCGCTCATTTGGCGCCGGCGCCGGAGATCCGCAGCCCGCGGAGCCGGACGCCTCTGGACCCTGGGAGGCCGCATCCGACGCAACGGCTTTCGGGGTCGCACCCAACAGCCTCGTCCGCCTCGACGCGGATCCCGTGGTCGAAGTCGGCGACGCCGTCGTGATCGTCTACGCTGACGATCCCGCGCGGCGGATTACGCTGACGATCTCCCCCGACGCCGACGATCCGGACCGCGGCATCCTGCACCAAGACAAGCCGCTAAGCCGCGCCCTGCTCGGCAACGGCGCACAGGACGAGATCGAGGGCGAGGCCGTCGGGCGGAACCGCAGCGCGACCATCGTCTGGGTCAACAAGGGGGCACAGTCCTATAACGGGTTCACCTGAGAGTACCGGCGCAATCGCCACTGGCGCGCCTAGCCAATCGAATTGGGTCCCCCAAGCGGTAGTTGTAGCGCGAGGCCCGCGGTCGCCTTCTCGATGCCGTTGTAGCGTCCGGCGCGGATCTGACGCCTCGCCTTTTCTGGAAACGTCGTTGTCGGGATCCCCCTGAGGGCTCGATCTTGCTCGATGTGCTGCGCTCGGGACGTGCCTCCACCGCGCCCTGGATGTTCTCTGGTCCGCTCCTCAGCATTGCCGACGCTGCGGATCGGCGCCAGGGTGACACCGACAGAATCGTTCAGTATTCGGCGCTTGGCGTGCCGATCTATAAATCCCGCGTGGGATGACTATGCCCGTCGACTCGCTATCCTTTTGAAGCCGGAATCTTCTCACACTGACACCATCGCCGATACACACTTCAGTCGTCGGCGAGCTTCAGAAGCATACGCTTGGCTATGGCTGAGGAAATTCTAGCCCGTAGCTCATCGATCTTATCTCGATGGCAGTGGCGCAAGCGCAACCCGCTACCGCAGGGGCACATGGCATGCCCTTTGACGGATTTCTTGGATAGCAGACTAAGGTGGGCTCGTGCCTTCGAGAGATCGGGATCGATCCCAAGGACATCGCAGTAGGCCTCCAAGACTCCGAGATTGCCGTGCGAGCGCTGGCCGAAGGGCCACTCGCCCTTCGCCTCGTAATAACTCTGGCTGAGGAAGTAATCGTGCAGCGGGCCGGCCAGGAAGGCAGCGGCGGACGTGTCATGCGACCGCAAGAGCCATTCTTCCCAAACGCCAAGACAACAATTACCGAGGTCCTCGAAGACATGTCGGGCGACCACCTTCGGTATCCGGCCCCCGGTCTCGAAAACCGCTGGCTCCTCCAAGGGGAACGCAGGCGGTACCATAGCCTGAATGTCGTAAGTGTCGAACGGCCCCTCGGAGGCTGAGATGATGAACTTACCCTCAAGCAAGACAAGGTTCTTGTCGGAAGTGACCATGAGCTCGGGTTGGTGAGCTGTCACGGCCGACGAGAACTCTGCGAGCAGGTCCTGTGGGACGGATGTCTCCTCTGTGTTTAGGTTGCCCACGGCTTTCCGCCCTCACCGCTGGACTGTCTCGCTCGCACCGCGGAGTCCATGCGTTTTGCCTTTTCTGCTGGAGACAGCCCCACCGCGGTCTCCGACGCGATGAAAGGGGCGACGAGGCCAGTTCCAAGTACCGACTTCGTCTCGAGTTCAGCGGAGGATTTGGCGGCGTCGTTGGCCGGCTCGTCGAAAAAGCTGTGGCGGAAGATCTTACGCCACGCCTTTCGCGCACACTTTGCGGTCGCGTTAGAGCGGTCGAGGTCGTCAAGGTCCTCCAGCGCATCCTTCGCCTGCTCGATCAACCGGCCAATGCGCTCAATATCTTTCGCATCCGAAACCTCAATGCCGTTGGCAAAGACCGGCGCGTGCTTTGACCGGTGGGCGATGGAACGCAGCGTCTCACGGAACGACCTGTCATCACGTCCATCATCTGGAACGTAGGCTTCAATGAAAAGTGCGGTCGAGACCAGTCCACCAGGAAACGACCTCTTTTCCTTATTGGCCTGGGTCTTCGTGAAAAATTTACCCAATCGAATGATACGGCGGAGTTGGTAGCTGCCAGAAGCCTCCGGGCTCTTGCAGCGCACCTCTTGATCAATCCATCGATTCATCGCGCCTGGATCGGAGGCGACCCATTCATCTCCCGAGGACAACTCGTACCGCCAACCCGCATCGGTCCAGTACCTACGGAAGACAGGGAAGTCGCATTGGTATCCGTCTGCGTAGATCACCCGGACGCATTTTTTCTTCGTCTCGGGTTCGTTTTTCATATTATTGGCTTTTCGATCGATAGCCTGCCGGACCCAGTCGCGCGTCGTGCGTGGCGCCAATGCGTCAGCGTCACCAAACACGATGCCAAGGTCGATGTCGTAGCGGCTGTCTTGATCCGCCTCGGGCGGCTGCGTCATCGTTTTCTGAGCGTAGCCACCCTGGTTAATCGTCTCGGCGAAGACGGGCTTCTTGAGTTCCTGGAGCCCCTCCTTCACGCGGTCTAGGTTAGTCTCGCGCCTGCGCTTCATGTCCGCACGTTGTGCATTGCTCAGCCTAACGTGCCGCTGGTGAAAACCCGATATTTGACCTGAAAAATCGTACATCTTGTGCACCTACGCATCTGTTGATACAGCAGGTAGTATGCTTGGCGATTGCATTCAAGGGCGAGACCCAGAAAGGAACCGGAGAACCAATCGTGTATCCTTTGTTGCCCTGGAAATGGCTCGGCTCCGTCGTCGCGCTGGTGGTTGCGCTCTCGCTCTACGCGGATGACGTTGGGCTGCTGTTTGGCTTCACGGTCACTGACCAGCAACTCATCCGTTATCTACCCCCGGTGTTGCTGGGCGCGCTGGTAGCGTTCTTCGGACCCACCGGCTACTGGGCCCCATGGCGGGTGGCATGGCGCTGGATACCGACACTCAATGGCTGGTTCCCGGACGTTAATGGGGTCTGGCTGGGCACGACCGGCTCGAACTGGCCAACGCTCAAGAAGATGTTGGAGGGAGCACAGGCGTACTCGGCCATCGACCAATATGAGCTGCACTCGACCCCGGAGCAGAGGGATGCGCTGGCGGTGCAGATAACCGCCTCGCTGTTTCAGCTGAGGATCGCAGCAGGGCTGAGTTCGACGGACGCCCGCTCGTACTCGGTGGCGGCCAAGCCGCGCCGCGACCAGCACTCGGGGCGAATACGCTTTACCTACGTCTACGAGCAGACTTCGCCAGACCCCGCGATCACGGACGAAGAGAACCACATGGGGGCAGCAGATCTTATCCTAGAGCCAGACAATCTTGAGGTGGCTGAGGGAGTGTACTGGACCCGCCGGAACTGGAAGACTGGGCTCAATACCGCTGGTCATTTAGAACTCCGCCGGATCGCCCAGCGGAAAGAGCCGGGCAAGTCCCTCCGCCAATATGCCGCCGACGAGAAAGGGCGTTTGGAGACGAGACGTTAACCCGGAAAATTCATGAGGTCCGGCGGGTGTAGCCCAAGCTGCTGATCGGGCGTAAGATTTCGTTGTCCAGACGAAAA
>ENA-ORDC01002227-ORDC01002227.1-marine-metagenome-genome-assembly--contig:-NODE-2227-length-12214-cov-2.974788_pt1 | contig 12214 bp, 11 predicted proteins | sample MGYA00237783_ERZ508515 | MGnify/ENA primary metagenome ERZ508515 (study PRJEB26186, sample SAMN06268792) | marine metagenome | isolation source: Eden Landing Ponds, San Francisco, CA, USA | place...
CCCTCCTACAGCGCCTCGCTGTTCGCCGAGGCCTGCGAGGAGCTCGGGATCGACATGCACTCCGTGCCGAACGCCCGCAACTCCGAGCCGTACGACGACCGGTCGGCCTGCGTCGGCTACGGGACCTGCAAGCCGGTGTGTCCCTCGGGGGCGAAGTACAGCGCCGACCACACGATCCAGCAGGCGGAGGCGAAAGGCGTCGAACTGCTCGCCGAGGCGCCGGTCCAGCGCTTCGAAACCGACCCCGCCGGCGAGCGAGTGACCCGTGCTGTCTACGTCCACGAGGGCGAAGAACGGACGCTCGAAGCGGAGCAGTTCGTACTCGCCGCAGGTGGCGTCGAAATCCCCCGACTGCTCCTGCTGTCAGCGAACGACGCGTACCCGGACGGCCTCGCCAACTCCTCGGGGCTCGTCGGCCGCTTCTTCCACGACCACCTGTTCGCCGGGATGGGAGGGACGCTCGACGAGCCGACCCGGCAGAACCACGTCGGTTTCATCACCAGCGAGAGTCATCAGTTCTACGACGACCCGGGTGCGGGGACGGATGCGGTCTCCGCGAGCGATGCCGACCTCGCGCCGTTCAAGCTCGAGTTCCTCAACTACGCCGGTCCCTCGCCCGTCGAGCTGGCGCTGTCCGGCGACAGCTGGGGCGACGACCTGCTCGATGGGCTCCGCGACGCCTACGGCACCCACGTCGCGATGGGTGGGCTGGTCGGCCAGCCCCCGCTCGCACGCAACCGCATCGAACTCGACGAGTCGCGGACCGACGACCACGGCAACCCCGTTCCGGATGTCGTCTGGGAAATCGACGACCGGACGCGTCGGACGCTCGAACGCGCGAACGAGATACAGCGCGCGATACTCGAGACGCTCGGCGTCGACATTGGGTGGAGCGTCGGCCCCGAGAACACCGGTCCCGCGTACCACCACATGGGGACGACCCGGATGAGCCGCGACCCCGACGCGGGGGTCGTCCGCCCGGACTGTCGCACTCACGACCTCTCGAACCTCTGGCTTCCGTCCTCCTCGGTCTTCCCGAACGGGGGCGCGTTGAACCCGACGCTCACCATCGCGGCGCTGGCGCTACGCTGTGCCGACGCCGTCGACGCGACCCTGTAAAGGGTTGACACGCCCCCGGAAACGCTTTTGAAACGGGGTGTGCAGCCGGGAGTAACCGATGACCGACCCCGAGACCGGGCCGGCGCTCCGCGCGTCGGTCACGGGCGCGACGCTTCACGACCGACAGAGCCATCACACATGTCACGAGCAGTCATCGGAAAGCGGGTCGAATCGGGACGCGAGGACGCAGGCGAAATAGCGGCGCTGACGGCTACCGCCGGCCACGAGGTCGTCGAAACCGTCACCGCGAGCGGGCCGCGCGACGCCACCTACAACCTCACGCCGGGGGCCGTTAAGAGGATCTCCGAGGCGGTCCGCGAGCAGGGAGCGGGCCTCGTCGTCGTGGACAACGAACTCACGCCGGGACAGGCGTACAACCTCGGTGAGGAGCTCCCGGACGGCGTCACGGTGTACGACCGCCGACGCCTCGTGCTGGACGTGTTCGAACAAGGAGCAGGGAGCGAAGCCGCCCGATTGCAGGTGAAACTCGCGCGGCTCCGCTACGAACTGCCGCGGCTTCGGGCGGCCATCAACCGCGACGAGGCGACCGAGATCACCCGACACGACGAGGAGGGGAAGCCGATCGAGGACCACAAGCGGCGCATCGACGAAACGCGCCGGAAGCTCGACCGGGTCGAGGACCCGACCGCCGACCGCATCGAACAGCGTCGGGAGGCGGGGTTCGACACCGTCGCGCTCGCTGGCTACACCAACGCGGGCAAGACGACGCTGCTCCGCCGGCTGGCGGACGACCTCTCGCTCGACGCCGAGGCACACGGTGACACCGCCGGCGAGCCGGCCGTCGCGGACCGGCTCTTCGAGACGCTCGGGACGACGACGCGCCGGGCGACGATCGGCGGGCGGCGGGTCCTCCTCACGGACACCGTCGGCTTCGTCTCGGAGCTCCCGCACGAACTCGTCGCCGCCTTCGAGTCGACGATGGCGAGCGCGCGCCACGCGGACGCCGTCCTGCTCGTCGTCGACGCCTCCGACCCCCGCGAACAGATCGAACGGAAGCTCGAGGTGGCGCACGACCAACTCGCGGACGCGGACGGGGTCGTCGTCCCCGTCCTGAACAAAGCCGACGCCGCGAGCGACGCGGAACTTCGGGCGGCAGCCGATGCGTTCGAGGCGGAACCGGTCGTCGCGAGCGCGACCGAGGGCGACCTCGACGCGCTCCGCGAGCGACTGCTGGACGCGCTCCCGACGGCAACCGCGACGCTCCGACTTCCGGCAGATGGCGACGCGATGTCGCTCGTCTCCTGGTGTCACGACCGCGCGAACGTCGAGGAGGTCGACTACGGTGCGGAGATACGGATACGGCTCTCGGGGCGACCGTCGGTCGTCGCGACGGCGAAGCGGCGCGCCGGCTCAGAAGGGGAGCGACGGCGCGGCGAGCAGGCCGGCGTCGACGAGTAGCAGGACGGAGAGAGCGGCCGCGCCACGGAGGAACGGCCGCGCCTCGCGGGCCGGCGCCCGCAGTTTTCCCGCGTCGAGCCCGTCACGGAGTTTCGAGCCGGCGATCTCGACGAGTGCGGTCAGCGCGAGCCACAGCACGAGCATCCCGAGCACGAGGTGGCCGCGCCCGGTGCCGGTGAGCGTCTCGAACGTGTACAGCGTCCCCGCCTGATGGCCCCCCGTGAGCAGGAGGACGACGGCCGAGGCTCGCGTCACTGTCGACAGCCCGCTGGTCACCCGCGAGAACGCCTCGTTGCCGATGTCGCCGGCGACGGCCGCCGGGTTGACGAACAGGGCGACGTACAGCACGCTCCCCGTCAGGGCGGCGGCGAACAGCATATGCAACACGTACGAGACCGTGAGACCGATCCCCGCCTGCAGGGGGAAAAGCGCGAACTCCATACACCGTACCCGTCCGCCACCGCCCTGAATCTACCGCAAGGGGACGCTTCGACCGGGGGCAGGTCAGTCGTCGCCCGGTGCCCCTGCGAGCGTCGACGGCTCCGCGTCCGGGCCGGCCGGTTCGATACGGACGCTCGACACTTTGTACTCAGGGATGCCGGATTCGGGGTCGAAGCTATCGCCCTGCGTGAGCGCGTTCGCCGCGCCGTCCGCGAAGTGCATCGGGACGAAGACGACGCCCTCGCCGACCCGGTCGGTCACTGTGGCCCGAACGACGATGGCACCCCGTCTGGAAGCGACGCGGACGTACTCCCCGTCAGTCACGCCGAGCGAGTCAGCCGTCTCCGGATGGATTTCGACGAACGACTCCGGCGCGTGGTGGGTGAGCCCCGCGGACCGTCGCGTGAGCGTCCCCGTGTGGAAGTGATACATCACCCGCCCGGTGGTGAGCGTGAGCGGGTACTCCTCTCCGGGGAGTTCGCCGGGCTTGCCCATGTCGGCGGGGACGAACCGCGCCTTCCCGTCGGGGAAGTTGAACCCGTCCTCGTAGAGGTAACGCGTGCCGGGGTCGTCGGCGTCGCGGCAGGGCCACTGCAGGCCACCCTCCCGCTCCAGCCGGTCGTGGCTGACGCCGCCGTAGATTGGGGCGACGGTCGCGATCTCGTCCATCGCGTCCGCGGGCGACTCGTACTCCCAGCCCGCATCGAAGCGGTCGGCGAGGTCGGTGAGGATATCGAAGTCCGTCCGCGCGCGGCCGGGCGGGTCGCGGGCCGGCCGCACCCGCTGGACGCGCCGCTCCGTGTTCGTGAACGTGCCGTCCTTCTCGGCGAAGGAGGCGGCGGGCAACACCACGTCGGCGTGTTCCGCCGTCTCCGTGAGGAAGAGGTCCTGTACGACGAGGAAGTCGAGCGCGTCGAGCGCGTGGCCGGCCTCACCGATGTCCGGCTCCGAGAGCGCGGGGTTCTCGCCCATCACGTAAAGGCCGCGCACGTCGCCCGTCCCGGCGGCCGAGATGATCTCCGGCACCTTCAACCCGTACTCGGCCGGCGGCTCCGTCCCCCACGCCTCGGCGAAGTCTGCACGCACCGCGGGGTCGGCCGGATCGCGGTAACCGGGGAGCTTGTTCGGCAGCGTCCCCATGTCGCCGCCCCCGCCCTGGACGTTGTTGTGACCGCGGAACGGTGAGAGCCCGGCGTTCGGCTTGCCGAGCTGGCCGAGCGCGAGCGCGAGGTTCGCAGCCGCGAGCACGTTCGCCGTCCCGTGGCTGTGCTGGGTGAGTCCCATCGCCCACGCGATGACGACGTTCTCCGCGTCGGCGAGCGTCTCGGCCGCGCTCGCGAGTTCCTCGGGCGGGACGCCCGCGAGCCGTTCGACCTCATCGGGCGTGAACGGGTCGACTTTCTCGCGGAGCTCGTCGAACCCCGTGGTGTGTTTCGCGATGAACTCGGCGTCGTGGAGGTCGTGTTCGATGAGATAGCGGGTGAGGCCGTTGAGCCACGCCACGTCGTAGCCCGGTCTCGTCCGCGTGTACTGATCCGCGTGCTCGGCGATACCCGTCTCTCGGGGGTCGAAGACGACGAGGTCCGCGCCGTCACGGACGTTCTGTTTGATGCGCGTCGCGAGCACCGGGTGTGACTCCGTCGTGTTCGACCCCGTGACGAGATACGCGTCGGCCCCGGCCACGTCCGCGATGGAGTTCGTCATCGCGCCGTAGCCGACCGTCTGGAGCAGCGCCGCGACCGTCGAGGAGTGACAGAGCCGTGCGCAGTTGTCGACGTTCGGCGTGTCGAGCACTGTCCGCGCGAACCGCTGGAGCAGGTAGTTCTCCTCGTTCGTCGCCTTCGAGGACGCGAACGCGGCGAGCGCCTCGGCCCCCGACTCCTCGCGGATGTCGGACAGCTCCGCAACGACCCGGCCGAGGGCTTCGTCCCACGAGGCGGGCTCGAGCTCGCCCGACGCCGACCGGACGAGCGGGCGAGTGAGCCGGTCCTCGTGGTCGGTGAACTCGTAGCCGAACTTCCCCTTCACGCACGTCGAGAAGTCGTTCGCGGGCGCGCCGTCGGGGTCGGTCGCGCGCACGCCGAGCACCTCGTCACCCTTCGTGTGGACCTCGAACCGGCAGCCGACGGCACAGTAGCCACAGGTCGTCTCCGTCGCTTCGATGTCGCGAGAGCGGGCACGGGCAGTCAGCGCCGCCACGTCGAACAGTCGGCCCTCCGAGAGGGTATTCGCCGCGACGGCCTCCGCTGCGTGTTCGGCCGCCAGCCATCCCGACTCGGTCGCGTCACGGGCCTTCGCGCGCGCCTTCGCCATGAACCGGGCGACGCCGGAGCGACCGTCGGTCGCGTCCGATGCGTCGGCGGTCGCCTCTTCGGGCCGTTCGACCGTCTTCCCGACGGAGTTCTTCTGGTTGAACCCCGGAATCGGCAGCGTCGTCGCGTCCGCGTATCCGGCTTCGACGAGCGACCCCGTCGGGCAGACCGTCGCGCAGTGGCCACAGGAGACACAGGTCGAGTCGGCCATCGCGTCGGCACCGTTCTGGAAGCCGATGCGGGTGTCCTCGCCCGTCCCTTCGATCCGGAGCACACCCTCGACCTGCACGTCGTTACAGGCCTCGACGCAGCGGTTGCAGGTGATACACTTGTTGCGGTCGATGAGGATGTTCGGCGAGGAGTCGTCGAACGGCTCGTAGGCGTCGCGGTCGTCGAAGACACCGTAGCGCGGCTCCGCCACGTCGTTCTCGATGGCCGTGTCCTGAAGCTCACAGCGGCCGTTCTTCCCACAGGTGGTACACCGGAGGTTGTGGTCCGAGAGGACGAGGTCGAGGTTCACGTCGCGCGCCTCGGCGGCGTCCGAGGCGTCGGTCCGCACTTCGGTCCCGTCACGCGCCGGTCGGGAGCAGGACGCGACGAGGTCGCCGTCGGCCTCGACCGTACAGGTCCGACAGGTCGAGCGAGGGCCGATGCGGTCGGCCGCGTCGCTGTCGCGGTCATAGTGACACAGCGCCGCCACGTCCCCGTTCGCGCCGGCGCGTTCGATTGCGTCGAGCAGCGTCGCACCGGCCTCGACGGTCACGCGCTCCCCGTCGACGGTGACGGTCACGGGGTCGTTACCGACGGCAAGCGGCGGGTCGTTCGCTGTCCCCGTCTCGAACCCCTCCGTCAGCGGCGTCTCCGTTCGCGGGTCGGCCACGGACGGGACTCGGGGCTGCGGGTCGTCGGCGCTCATCGACACTCACCCGCCGGACAACGGCCGTCCGCATGGGCGCGGAACTCCGGGGCGAACTCGTCGATGGCGGTCAGCACCGGCCGGGCGGCCCCGACCCCGAACGAGCACAGCGAGGTGTCGCGGACCGTCCGCCCGAGCTCCGTGATCGCACCCTCGTCGAACGACCCGTCGTAGACGCCGCGGAGCAGTTCGTGAAGCTGTTTCGACCCCTCGCGACAGGGGACACACCGGCCGCAGTTCCCCTCGCGGGCCGCCTTCGCTCGCCGGCCGGCGAGCGCGACGGCACACGCCCCCTCGCCGTGGAGTTCGACACCCCCCTCGGTGCCGAGCCGCGCGCCGGCCATCGCGTCCGCGTTCGCCGGCACGTCAAGTGTCCGCGAGAGCCCGCCGAACCGCCCGCCGACGCTCGCGAACCGATAGTCAGGGTCGCCGACCGCGGCGAGTGCGTCGCGGAGCCGGCCGTCGGTCGGCAGTTCCACAGTCGCCCGGTCGTCACCGTGAGTCACGGTGAACAGCCGCGTCCCGGGGTCGGTCGGGGCGCCCGTCGGCCCGTCGCGAGCGAGGAGGGCAACCTGTGCCAGCGTCCGGGGCGTGTGAACCACCGTCGGCCGACCGAAGAGACCGTACTCCGCCGGGCCAGGTGGTCGGCGACGCGCCTCGATGCGGTCGGCTCCCTCCATCGACTCGAGCGCCATCGTCGGCTCCGCGACGCGGAAGGTCTCCGGCGCGGTCACCGTCTCGACGGTCGCGTCGAGGTCTGCGCCGAGCGCGTCAACCCGGGCGCACGCGGTCGGCGCGGTTTCGGGGAGCAGAACCACCACCTCGTCGGTCCCGACGTAGCCGGCGACCGCGAGCGCCGCGTCGAGCACGAGCGCAGGGTCGGATTCGAGCAGGAGTCGGTCCCCTGCGACGTGGTCATCGCTCTCGGCGGCGTTGACCACGACGACGGGCTCACCGGCCGCCTCGCTGGCGAGCGTCCACGTCTCTGCGACCGTCTCAGCGTCGACGGTCGCGCCGTCACCGCGCCCCCGGGGGCGGAGGCCGGCGTCGCGGACCGCCTCGAAGGTCTCGGTGGGAGTCGTTTCACCGTCGCCGACGAGCGACGGGTCGGTCGGGTCGACCCAGCCACAGCGCCCGAGCGCGCGACGTGTGCCCACCGCGAGTGCGGGGTGGTCGAACGCTGGGGGAGTCGCAGGGTCGTGGTTAGTGACCGCGGTAGCTTCGTCTTCGTGGAGCTGTCCGTCCGCTACTGCCTCACCGAGCCGCTCTGCCGCCGCAGCGTCGACGCGTGGATGGAGCGCGGTCCGGCCGTCGACCGTCGCGAGCGCGACGGGTTCGAGCGCGTCCGCCCCGGTCGGGCCGACCGCGCGCACCGTCGCGGGCGTGTCGCGAGCCGCAGAGAGCGCCGCGTCCCCGCCGGCTCCGTCGCCGACAGCCACGCGGAGCGTGTGGTCAGATGACATAGGCGTTCGAAGGACCCCGGCGTCTAAAACGTACCCACCGGGGGCGTGTGAGCACGCTTAAGACCGGCCCGCCGCTTCCCTCTCTCATGCAACCACGGGACCTGTCCGCGCACGTCCCCTACGAGTCCGGGCGCGGCATCGAGGAGACGGCCCGCGAGCTCGGCGTCGACCCCGAGGAGCTCGTGAAGCTCTCCTCGAACGAGAACGCGTGGGGACCGTCGCCGAAGGCCGTCGTCGCCATCCGCGAAGCGGCCGCGGCGGTCCACGCGTATCCGAAAGCTTCTCACGCGGACCTCCGAGCGGCGCTCGCCGACCGCTTTGGCGTCGACGACGCGCAGGTGTGGCTCGCGAACGGTGGCGACGGCGCACTCGACTACCTCGCTCGGGCGATGCTCGCACCCGGCGACGGTGTCCTCGTCCCCGAGCCGGGGTTCGCCTACTACGCGATGTCCGCACGGTTCCACCACGGTCGCGTCGGTGAGTACCCCATTTCGAAGGCGGACGACTTCGAACAGACCGCAGACGCCGTCCTCGAAGAGTACGACGGTGAGCGGATCGTCTACGTTACGTCGCCGCACAACCCGACCGGCACCGAGATGCCCCTCGAGGAGGTCGCCGCGCTCGGCGACGAGACGGACGACTCGACGCTCGTCGTCGTCGACGAGGCGTACGGGGAGTTCTCCGAGACGCCGAGCGCCGTCGAACTGCTCGACGAACGCGACGACGTGGCCATTCTCCGGACGTTCTCGAAGGCGTATGGGCTCGCTGGCTGCCGGCTCGGATACGCTATCGTCCCCGACTCGTGGGCGGACGCGTACGCCCGCGTCAACACGCCGTTTGCGGCGTCCGAAATCGCCTGCCGTGCAGGGCTCGCTGCGCTCGACGACGAGGAACACGTCGAACAGAGCGTCGAGGGGGTCCGTGCCTCGCGCGAATACATGTACGACAACCTCGACTGTCCGACCTGGGAGTCACAGGGGAACTTCGTACTCGCGGACGTCGGCGACGGGACGCGCGTCTTCGAGGCCGCGAAGCGGGAGGGTGTCATCGTCCGTGACACCACCTCCTTCGGATTACCGGAGTGCGTCCGCATCACCTGCGGCCCACCGGCGATGACCGAACGCGCCGTCGAGACGGTCAACGACGTGTTATGAGGGTCGCAGTCACCGGGACGCCGGGCACGGGAAAGACCACAGCGACGGAACGGGTCGACGCGCTCGACGTACTCCACCTCAACGAGGTCATCGAGCGCGAGGGGTTCGACACCGGTCGGGACGCCGAGCGTGGCTCACTCGTCGCCGACACCGACGCGCTGGCCGCGTGGCTCGACGGCCGCGACGATGTCGTCGTCGAGTCGCATCTCGCACATCTGTTCAGCGCGGACCGGGTCGTCGTGCTCCGATGTCACCCGGACGAACTCGCCGAGCGGCTCGAAGCGCGCGGCGAGTCGGACGCGAAGATGCGGGAGAACGCCGAGGCCGAGGCGCTCGACGTGGTCCTCTCGGAGGCCGTCGCCGAGCACGGACGCGACCGGGTGTACGAAATCGACACGACCGGCCGTGACCCCGAGGCCGTCGCGGCCGACATCGAGGCGGTGATCGCGGGCGAGCGCGAGCCAAGCGCCGGCACCGTCGACTTCACGGGGTGGCTCTGAGGTGACCCTCGACGAGTACCGCGACCTCGCGACCCGGCTGCTCGACCCGCTCGTCCGCGGCGCAGTCGCCGTCGGCATCACCCCGAACGGCATCTCCGTCCTCGCGTTCGCGGTCGCCGTCGCAGCGGGGGTCGTCTACTGGTTCGCCGACCCCGGGTCGCTGCTGTACCTGCTCGGCGCGGTTCTCGTCTTCATGAACGGCGTGCTGGACCTGCTGGACGGGATGGTCGCCCGGCGCACGGGCACCGACTCCGCTGCCGGTGACCTGCTCGACCACGTCCTCGACCGCTACGCCGACATCGTCGTCCTCGTCGGCCTCGCGGGCGGCACCGGCGAGTTCGCAATCGGGCTCGCGGCCGTCACCGGCGTCCTGATGACATCCTACCTCGGGACGCAGGCACAGGCGGTCGGGCTCGACCGGGTGTACGGCGGCCTCGTCGGCCGCGCCGACCGGCTGGCCATCATCGGCGTCGTCACGGCCGTCGCGGCGTTCACGACCGTCGGCTACGCCGGGCTCTCGCTGGTCGGCCTGCTGCTCGTCTTCTTCGCCGTCGTCGGCCACTTCACGGCCGTTCAGCGGTTCTACTACGCGATGCGGGCGCTCGGTGAGTGAGCCGTGATGCCGGGGACGCACCCGGCCGGTTCGAACCGTCGGCCTCGTTGATACCTTGCACTCAAGAGCGTCGCCGGCCTAACGGGAGCTAGTGAGTCAAGGCCTCCTCGCGACGCTCTTCGGGGACCCCTTCGCCGTCATGAACACGGTCGGGTTGGTCGCGTTCGCGCTCGTCGGAGCGTCGAAGGCCATCCGCGAAGAGTTCGACCTCCTCGGCATCGTCATCGTCGGGCTGGCGATGGCGTTCGCCGGCGGCGCGACGCGTGACCTGCTCGTCACGCGGGTTCCGCTGGCGCTGCAGTCGCCCGTCGAGATCAGTCTCGGACTCCTCGGCGTCGGGCTGGCGGTCGCGCTGAGCCTCGTGCTGTCGGCCCCCGACACGCACCCGGTGACGGTCGTCGCGGACGCTGTCGGCCTCGCTGCCTTCGCCACGACAGGCGCCATCGTTGCAACCGGGGCGGACGTGTCCGCGTTCGGCGTCGTCGCGATTGCGACGATCAACGCCGTCGGCGGCGGAGCAGTCGCGGACATCCTGCTCGACCGCGCGCCGTTCATCCTCTTCGAGGACTTCTACGCGAGCTGTGCAGTCCTCGGCGGGACGGCCTACTGGGTCGCGGGGGAACTCGGTGCGACCGGGGGGACGGCCGCCGTGGCGTGTGCGGTCGTCACTGTCGGAACTCGGCTGGCCGCAGTGACCTACGACTGGCAGCTCCCGACGGCGCAGGCGCTTGGCCGACTCGACGAGTGACCCGGAGATAAGGAAGGAATCAGTCCCAGAAGGCGTTCGTCCGCGCGTACTCCCGCTCGCGCGCGAGGATGTCGCGGTAGAACTCGTCTTCGTCCTCGCGGAGCTTGTTGATGACGCGAGCCGCATTACGGGGACCGACGCCCCGTGCTGCGAGCGCGATGACGGCCTTCTTCCCGTGCCCCTGAACGAGCGACCCGGCCGTGAACGCGCGTTCGACCATCCGTTCCTCCTCGTCGTCGCGGTCCTCCTTCCGGAGCGCCGTCACGACCTCGTCCGCCCACGGGTTCAGCGCGGCGATCCGCGTCGACTCACAGCGCGGACAAGTCGGCGTCTCCGAGATCCGTTTCACCTGCCGTTTCGTCCGCCAGTCGAGACAGTGGAGACAGACGAGCAGCATCCGGTCGTTTTGGATCCGCTCTTTCACCGTCTCGATGACCGACGCGTCCGCGTTCTCCGGTGAGAGCAGCTCCGTCCCCGAAGAGCGCCCGCCGAGCCCCATCGGGGTTCGCTCGCCGACCGTCTCGACCGTCAGCTCGCGGCGGCGGAACCGTTCGAGGACGTCGGCCGTCCGCTCGACGTCGAGGTCGACGTGGAGCGTCTCGCGGAGCGCCTCGAGGTCGCCCCGGACTTCCTGCAGGGCCACGACGTCGAAGCGCCGGATTATCTCGCCGATGACCCGAATCGACTGCAAATCCCGCGTCGGGCTATCGTCGGCGTCGGCCACCCACTTTCGGGTGAGGCCGCCGAACGCGCGGACGTTCCACGTCGCGATCAGGAGGTTCCGGTCGTATATGCGGGGCGGAATTGCCTCGTCGAGGGCCGAGGAGAGGGTTTCCTCGTCGCGCTGAATCGCTGGCGGCGGCGCGTCCGTGACCGAGGCCATTGCGGAGACGTTTGCGCCCGGGTATCATAAACCACGCCGGCGGTTTCCGGGGGAGTTCGAACGCTCGCCGGAAACGGGTCGTCGCCCGCAGCGATATAGCTATTCGTTCGGGAAGTGACCTAGCCATATGCGTCTACGTCGATGGACGCCTCTCACGTATCTGTGTCCGAACCGCTACGTGGACCGCGATCCGTTCTGGGCGGAGTTCGACCTCGAGCAGTGGTCAGAGTCGACCTACGAGTGGACGGAGGACCCCTGGAACGGCTTTCGCGACTTCGCCCAGCGGCCCGTGGAAACTGTCTCCCGAGGCACCGGCGACTGTGAGGACTACGCGCTCGTCGCGGCGTCCTGGATGGTCGCGCAGGGGCGCGAGGGGACGGGTATCGCGTTCTGCTGGGAACCGTCCCGCCCGTGGCCGACGCACGTCATCGCCTTCGAGGACGGGCGCGTGTACTCCTCGGGGAACATCACGGAAGGGACCGTCGACGACTGGATCTCCGACTCGAAGTACCTGTTCGCCCTCGAACGGCGCGTCGGCTAGTCCGTTGCCTCCGCTTCCCCAAACCACGTCCGGAGAGATACCGACGAGCGGCCACGGGCTGCCGAGAGTGCCAATTCGCGCCCGCAACGAAACAGCCGAAACGCG
>ENA-ORDC01002228-ORDC01002228.1-marine-metagenome-genome-assembly--contig:-NODE-2228-length-12209-cov-5.642598_pt1 | contig 12209 bp, 10 predicted proteins | sample MGYA00237783_ERZ508515 | MGnify/ENA primary metagenome ERZ508515 (study PRJEB26186, sample SAMN06268792) | marine metagenome | isolation source: Eden Landing Ponds, San Francisco, CA, USA | place...
ACTGTCTGATGGTCGGTCTGGCACTTGGCGACGCCGCGCTGGCCGGTCTCGAACTGGGATTTCAGTACTACTTCGTGGGGTTCGGACTTGCACTCGCAGTCTCCTCTGGCACAATTAGCGTCGTCTCCCGCCTGCAGGGGAGCGGCCAGCCGGACCGGGCAAATCTAGCCGTCAAGCAGTCGCTGTGGCTTGCAATCGTGCTCTCGTTGCCACTGACTGCTGTCGCGTGGGTGTATCCGACTGCGCTGCTCGACGTTCTCTCCGATGACCCGGCCGCGATACAGTACGGCGCGACGTATCTCGCGATTGTGATGCTGTCGATGGTGCCGCGGTTCTGGAGTATGGTCGCTGCTCGTGCCCTCGCGGGGAGCGCCGACACGCGGACGCCAATGTACGTCCGGTTGCTGACCGTGCCGACTAACGTCGTGCTCAATGGCGTGTTGATATTCGGCTTCGGGCCGATTGCGCCGATGGGAATCGCGGGGGCTGCGTGGGGGACCGTCGCAGCGAACACGCTCGCCGCAGTCATCTTCTTCGGACTGTTGGCCTCCGGTCGGTACGCGACGGCGCTCCCCCTCGGTGGCAAGCAGTTCGACCTCGGCCTGCTGACCGAACTCGTCCGTGTTGCGCTCCCGCTGTCGGGAATGCGCCTGCTCCAGACGTTCGGTCGGTTCCCGTTTCTGTTCATTCTCGGCGTGCTCGGCACGCCGACGCTCGCGGCCTACGCCATCGGCCGCCGGGTCATGCTGCTCGCGCTGATGCCGGCGTGGGGCTATGCGACCGCTGCGTCGACGCTGGTCGGACAGTCGTTGGGCGCGGACGACCCGAAGGAAGCGACGGCGTACGGCTGGCAGTCGCTCGGTGTCGCACTCGCGGTCCAGTTGGCCGTCGCGCTGCTCCTCGTGGTGTTCGCCCGCCCCATCGTGTCCCTGTTCGGGACCGCCTACCCGGACTTGGCGGCGACGTTTGTCCGCGTCTTCGGACTGCTCGTCGCTGGCTTCTCGATGTCACGGACGATGCGCGGAAGCCTTCGGGGTGCTGGTGACACCCGGTGGCCGCTGTACGGGACCGTGCTTGCAAGCTACTGCTACCGCCTCCCGGTCGCCGCGCTCGCATTGCCGACGGCGTTCGTCATACCGATCCCCGTCATCGGCGTTTCGTTCTCTCCGGGGCTGGGACTCGGCCTGCCGGCTATCTTCGCCGCGCTGATCGGCGATTTCTACTTAAAAGCCGCTGTCAATGTCGGTCGGTTCCGCTCCGGGAAGTGGCGTGCCGTCGCCCGCCGCGCGGGTGTCGGCAGGACTGACAAGTAATCGCGGAGAGAGTCGCCCAGCGCCTTACTCGACTTCTGCGACGGCTTCGACCTCGACAGCGGCCTCTGGTGTGGCCAGCCCGCTCACTTCGACCATCGTCGCCACGGGACGAACGTCGCCGAAGAACTCGCTGTGGGCCTCGCCGACCCGTTCCTGATCGTCGATGTCGGTGACATACATCCGGGTCTGGACCACGTCCTCGATAGCGGCGTCGAGAGCAGCGAGCGCGTCCGCGACGATACCGAAAGCGTGTTTCGTCTGTTCGTACGGATCACCCGGCGCGACGACCTCGCCGTCGTCGTCGGTGGCGATGGTGCCGGCGACGCGGACGGTGTCGCCAGCGCGTATCGCCCGCGAGTAGCCGACCTGCTGTTCCCAGTCGGTGCCCGTCGAAGTGCGTTCACGGCGCATACCCGATGGACGTTGGAGACCCGGAAAATCGTTTCTCAAGTTTTAATGTCCGGCCCGAGATACCCATTGGCATGAGCAAGGCCACGAAAATCGTCCTCGGAACAATCGGCGTGTCAGCACTGCTATCCATCGGCATCGTCATCAACCTCGTCCTGTTCTCGGCGTAGATGTTCACCGAGCGTTCACTGACCGGCGATCTGCCGGCAGTACGTGAGGCCTACGCCCCGGAGACGCTCGTACTGAACTGCGACCGTGACTTCGAGACGCTGGACCCCGCAGTCGCCGAGGAACTCCTGTTGGTGACTGACAGTCTCGATCAGATTTCCTACGACGGCGCGTGGCTGCCGACCACAGCCCCGGAAGTACTACAGGAGTATATCGGCGGGACCCTCACTATCGGGATGCCGGGCGACGGCGGCGTCGCCTGGACTCACCAGACGGACCCCCCCTGCGTGTTCGTCAAGCCGCGGCTGGAGACTTCACCGGACGACTTCGTCTCGTTTCTCATCGCCGAGGCGCTGGTCGAGGTCAGCCTCGACGAGCCTGAGCATTTTCTGGGCTTCTTCCGAGAGCACTACCCGGAGTTCGCGACCGCCACCGAGGACCACCTCGATGCGAACGCCCGGTACCAGCTCGCAGCGGCGGTATACACGGCATATCTGGGCCTTCAGACCCGGTCAGAGTTCGCCGACTGGGCCGACGACTACCCCGAGCTGTACGCGGCATGGGAGGATGCCGGCGAGCGCCTCCAGCCCCGCCTCGAAGACCTCCCCAGCGAGATCGCACAGGGGCAGACGGAATTCGCTGCGGCCGCCGAACTGGCCTGTAGCGGCGTCAAGCACGGACTCGATCTGCCCGCACCGTTTGCCGCGCTCGACACCGACGCCTATCTCGAGTACGGGGCCGACTACGCCGTCCAGTGGGCCGAGACGACCTTCGAGAAGCTGGAGTAAGCCTGCTCCGTTACAGTGGTTCGGCAGGATACGGTTTAGTACGTTGTACTACAGCCGTTCCAGCACCGCGTCGGCGTCGTAGTTGAGTGTCAGCTCCCGCGAGCGGCCCCGGCCCTCGACATTTGTGTAGTCGGCATCGATGATGTCGAGCTGGTCGAGCTTATTGATGATCTCGGAGTATCGCGTGTAGCCCAGGTCCGTCTGCTCGGAGAAGGCGTCGTAGATGTCGCCGGCCTGCTGGCCGTCGTGGGCGGCGATGACCTCCACGAGCGCGGTTTCCGAGTCCGACAGTTCCCGCAACCGGCGGGAGAGGTGGACGTATTTGGACTTGTCGTAGGCTTCCTCGACGTCCTCGGTTTCGACGGAGCGGGAGGCGCGCATCTCGGCGTTCATGCCGGCCCGGCGCAGAAGGTCGATACCGACCCGGAGGTCACCGCCCTGTTCCTCGGTCAGTTCGGCGACGCGGTCGAGCACCGTGGGCCCGACGACACCCTCGTTGAACCCTCGCGCGGCGCGCTCGCCCAGGATGTCCGCGATTTCGGCCTGTCCGTAGGGGTTGAAATACACCTCCTCCGGGCGGAACACGGACTGGACGCGGGTATCGAGGGCGTCGATGACGTCCAGTTCGAGGTCCGAGGAGACACAGATAACGCCGATTTTCGCGCCGGAGTGGGCCTCGTGGGCGCGCAACAGCGAGTACAGTGTGTCGCTGGCCTCGCTCTCGTAGAACAGGTAGTTCACGTCGTCGAGGGCGACGACGAGCACCTCGTCTTCCTCGACCAGTTTGTCGGTGATCTGTGAGAACAGTTTCTTGAAGGAGATGCCCGAGGACGGCGGCTCGTAGTCGAATATCTCGGCGAACAGGCGCGAGAAGACGGCGTAGCGCGTCGAGTCCATCTGGCAGTTCACCCGCACGGTTTTCACGTCCGTCTGGGCGGTCAGTTCATCGAACAGGATCTGGACAGCCGTCGTCTTCCCCGTTCCGGGCGGTCCGCGGGCGATGACGTTGAGCGGGCGCGACCCGCGGACGGCCGGCCGGAGCGCGTACTTCAGCGTCTCCATCTGGGTGTCCCGGTGTTTGAACGTCTCCGGGAGCCAGTCGATTTCGAAGACGTGTTCGTCCCGAAAGACGGACTCGTCCCAGCCGAGCATCCGGTCCTCGGGGTCGTCGCTCATCACTTTCACCGAGCTTCGCGGCGCACTTAACCATTTGCCACAGCTTCGTCCAGAGTGACAGGTACGCGGCGTCTCGGCTACTCGAACTTCCCGAGCAAGTCGCCGTAGAACCCATCGGCATCATCGGCACCGTCGTCGGCGAGCTTCTCGACGATGAGTTCCGGCGTCGACCGGGCGAGCTTTCCCTTCACCGGTGAGCGCTCGACCCGCAGTTCGCCGTTTTCCAGCCCCTTGGCTTCGATGCCGTCGATGCTGATGTCGGTCTCGGCGGCCTCGCGGATGTCGCGGGCGAGGTGGGAGACGAAAATCGCTGTGGCCTGCCGTTCGCCCAGCGCTTCGAGGATGCCGGCCATGATCTTCGCGCTGGCACCGGGCTCGGTGATCGATTCGAGTTCGTCGACAAGCACCATCACCGGGCGGTCGTCGGTCCCGGCCGCTGACCCGTCGCCGTCCGCCTCCGTTCCGTTCCCGTCCGCTGCCGCCGGCGACCGATGGTCCACGTCGGCGACCAGGTCCCCGAACTCCCGCAGCGTGGCCTCGAATGCGCCGGCGTCCAGCGTCCCCTGGGTCTTGGCGTGGTAGTGGAGTTCGGAAATCCGCCCGACTTGGGCCGCCTCCGCGGGAACGGGCAGGCCCATGTGCGCCAGCGTCGTCACCAGCGCCACGAGGTCCAGCGTCGATGTCTTGCCGCCGCTGTTGACCCCCGAGAGGACCGTCACGCCCTCGACGGCGTAGTCGACGGGCTCGACCTCGTCGAAGGGCACGTCGAGCAGCGGCGAGCGCCCGCCCTCGATGGCGACGCCTTCGGACTCGGTCAGCTCCGGCATCGTGCAGTCGAAGTCCGCGGCGAAGCGGGCGATCGCCAGCTCCACGTCGAGTTCCAGCGCGGCATCGACCAGGGCGGCGGCCTCCTCGCGAATCTCGGCGAGGTCGTCGGCCAGCTCCCGCTTCCGGCGGGTGGCGCGCTGGTTTCGCGCGGCGGTCAGTTCCTCGCGGAGACGGGCAACGACATCCTCGCTGTGTTCGACGGGATAGGCGGGCTCGTCTGGAAACGCCCGTCGTGCCGTCGCCTCCATGTCCCGGAGCGCCAGCGCGTCGACGAGGTGGTCGCGGGCCTTCTCGACGGCGTCGGCGTACTCGTCGGCCAGTTCCCGCTGGAGCAGCGAATCGACGCCCGCGCCGCGCTCGACCAGCGACAGCAGGTCCGTCCCCTCGATGGTCACGTCCTGCTCCTCGATGGCCTCGCGGAGGTGGTCGTTGGCGACGCTCTCGGCGGTCGACACCGCCGCGTCGAGGTCGTCGACGGCGGTGGCGAGGCGGTCGAGCTCCTCGTCGCCGCTGACGCTCCCGTCCTCGTCGAGCTGGTCGAGCGCCGACAGGAGCGTCTCCAGGTCACACGGCGCGTCGAGGTCGGCGACGCGGTGGACCTCGGCGGCGGCCCGTATCCGGTCGCGGTTGCGGGCGAAGAAGGTGAGCACGCGTTCGGGGACGACGGATTCGGGCTCTTCGAGTGCGTTCGGTTCTACCCGGACATCGCCATCCACGTCAACACCGGCGAAGGCCTCGTCCAGCGCGACGACCGTCGAGTACGAGCGGGCGAGTTCGGCCAGCTGGCGGGCGTCGTCGACGACCTCGACGCTGACCTCCGGAATCGCGGCCTGCGCGTCGGCGTACCGTTCGGCGTCGCGGGTCGCCAGACAGCGGTCCCGTACCCGCACCTCGCCGGGTTCGGAAAGCGGTTCGACGGCCGACAGGGCGTCGAGAACTGCCGGATCGGGCTCGCGGGCCATCGCCGATTCGGCGAACGCCCGGACCTCCTCGATGCGACTGCGGACGCCGCTGGGATAGATCGTCGCCAGCCGCTTCGCGGCGTAGTCGGTCACCGTCCGGTCGGTCAGCAGTGCCAGCGCGTCCTCGTGGATTTCCCGGGCGCGTTTCGTCGCGGTGAACCCACCGGGGTCGTCGTGTTCGGCCCTGATCGCGCCGCGAGCGATGCGGGCGGCCCGACCCTCGCTGATACCCGGTGCGCGTGCGAGCGACGCCACGTCGCCGTCCCGGAGCGCCGCCTCCGGGTCGTCTAGCTCCCGGAGCGCCGCGGCTGTCTTCGCCCCGACGCCCGGAACCGATTCGAGCTCCATCTGCCCGCTCATTCGACGCCAGCGAGAAAAAACCCGTCGCCAGCGCCGCCGGCGACGGAGTGAGCGGTCGACACCGTTTCGGCCCGTCAGCCGAATACCGAACGCGAAGGCGTTTTTGCGCTCCACCGAGAAGGAAATCCCATGTCTGCTGTTTCGGAGAAGCTAGCGGCCGCCCGCGAAGACCTCGAATCGCGAGACGGCGTGCTGATCGCCTTCTCCGGTGGTGTCGATTCGAGTGTCGTCGCCGCGCTGGCTCACGACGCCCTCGGCGACGACGCCATCGCCTGTACCGCCAAGTCCGAGACGCTCCCCGCTGCCGAGCTTACCGACGCTACCCGCGTCGCCGAGGAGATCGGCATCCGTCACGAAATCGTGGAGTTCTCCGAACTCGACAGCCAGGAGTTCATTCAGAACGACGACATGCGGTGTTACCACTGCCGGTCGATGCGGCTGGGCGCGATGTACGACCGCGCCCGCGAACTCGGCATCGACGTGGTGTGTGACGGGACGAACGCCTCCGACGTGGGCGAGGGCCACCGCCCCGGCCTGCGCGCCGTCGAGGAACTGGACGCCTACTCCCCGCTGCTGGAACACGACATCGAGAAATCCGAAGTCCGCGAGATCGCCCGCGAGTACGACCTCTCGGTCGCCGACAAGCCCTCGATGGCGTGTCTCTCCTCGCGGATTCCGACCGGCCTCGAAGTCACGGAGGAACGCCTCTCCCGCGTCGAGAAGGCTGAACGTCTCCTGCGGACGTGGGGCTTCGAGCAGTTCCGCGTGCGCGACCACGACGGCCTCGCCCGCATCGAGGTCGGCGAGGAAGAGCTCGAAACCGCGCTCGACCCCGACTTCGTCCGCACCGCCCGCGACCACATCGAAGACTGCGGCTTCGACCACGTGACGCTCGATCTTCACGGATACGAAACTGGCAGTGTGAGTCCCGAGACGGAAGGATCAGCCGAAGAAGAGACTGAGGACGTGGTCAGCAACGTCTTCGACGCCGATTACCCGTCCGTCGACTGAGAGAAGACCACTCAGTCCAGCAACGTCCGCCACGCAGTCATCTCTTCGCCGACCAGTTCCGGGCCGTCCCCGTCGAGTCGGACTTCGTTGACCGCGCAGTTCGCCTGTGAGTGTTCGGCCAGCGCCGCGTCCGGGTCTCTGTCCGTGAGGTTCGCCAGCAGGACCTTGATCACGCCGCCGTGGGTGACCACCAGCGTCGTCTCGCCGGCGTCGGTGGTCGCCATCGCTCGGTCCCACGCCGACTCGACCCGCCCGCGGAAGGTCGGAATGCCCTCGCCGCCCTCCGGGGCCGCATCGAGCGAGATGACGCTTGCGTCCCGGTCGTGGTCGGGGAACTCATCGAGCAGTTCGTCGGCGTACAGACCCTGCACGGTGCCGAAGCCGCGCTCGCGCCAGTCGGTATCGAACTCGGGGTCGGGCAGGCCGCCGTAGCCGTCACCGACCGCGACAGCCGTCTCACGGGTGCGCCGGAGGTCCGAGGCGAAGACGCGGTCGACGCTGTAGCGGTCGTCGAGCCATGCCCCGAGCGCCGTGGCCTGCTCCTGTCCCTGGTCGGTCAGTCGACTCGGGGCCCACCCCTGGATGCGCCCGTCGCGGTTCCAGGTCGTCTCGCCGTGCCGGGCCACGAGCAGCGTCCCCATGTTATCCCTCCCGGTTTCGCCAGCGCGCGACGGCGATGGTCCCCTCGTAGAGGAGGATGAGGCCGGCGGCGACAGCGATTGCGGCGTTTCGCGGGAGGCTGAACTGGTTCACGAGGCGGAACAGCGTCGGGTCGGGGCTGCCGAGGTAGCCGACGACGATGGCGACGGCCCACACCGGCAGGCGGGCGGCCCGGAACCCGCGCCAGAGTTTGACGGAGCCGTAGTAGTTCTTGTTCACGTAGGCTAGCGCCTCGAACAGGACGATCATCCCGCCGCCGACGAGCATCGGCGTTGCATTGCCGAGGCCAACGGCTGCGAGCGTCTCGGTGACGGTGGCCGGAAGCCGCTCGTAGTAGCCCGTCGGGACCGGCGCGGGGCTGAGCAGGTAGCCGGCGATACCGGCAGTCAGCCACGCGACCGGACGGCGCGTAGCGAGGTCGTCCGCTGTCGGGACCGGGGACGTGCTGCCGGTCCAGCGGAGGAGCAGCAAGGTCCCCTCGAACAGCCCGATCATCGTCACGGCGACCATGAGCGGGGCCATCCCGGTCGGGTCCGGGCTGAACAGGAACGCCACGGCGGCGAAGCCACCCCAGAAGTACAGCCGCCGGTCCTGGAGCCACTGGCGCGTCGTCACGCCCATCATCACCGCGAGCATCACGAACAGCGGAATCTGGAAGATGAGCGCGAACAGCCCGAGCATCAGGATGATGAGGTTGAACGTCTCGCTCAGGCCGAAGGCCAGGTCGGCCGCGCGGTCGGAGTAGGTGATGAAGTAGTCGAACATCGCCCGCAGCACGGCGAAGTACGCGAAGCCGACGCCGACGGCTGCGAGGACCAGACTGGTCGGGACTGCCGCGAGGTAGTAACGTCGTTCGCGGGGGTACAGCCCCGGCCGCATGAACAGGTACGTCTGGTAGACGAACACCGGCAAGGCGGCGATGAAGCCGACTAACGAGGACACTTTCAGCCGCGCCAGAATGAGCGCGAGCGGATTGTACACGTTCGGACAGTCAGCGCCCTCGACGACGCTGCCGTCGGCATTCGTCGCGACCTGTCCGCAGGCCTCGGCTGGCCCGTCGAGGAAGGAGTACCACAGGAAATTGATGAGTTCGTCGGAGTACGGTAGAGCGATGACGGCGACGACAGCCATCACGCCGACGACGACGAACAGCCGCATCGCCATCTCCTCGACGTGGTCGGCCAGCGGCATCTCCTCGTCGTCGGGTGCGCCCTCGTCGACGATGTCGGCGTCCGGGTCGTAGCTCGGTGCGTTCCCGCCGCCGGTCGTCGGCGCGGAACCGCCGGCACCAGCCGGTGACGGCGTCGACTTGCCCCAGTCGGTCGGAACGTCCGCCGGCACAGCGGCGGCAACGTCCGACGCGTCCCGGTCGAACAGCCCGGCGTTGGATTCGGATTCGATTGGGGCGGCGTGAGAGCCAACAGTGTCCTCGTCACCGCCGGCCGGCGCTGGACCGGGGCCCGTTACTTCGTCCGTCTCCCGATTGGCGTCGGCCTCGGCCACGGGGTCGGTGGGGATCGACGAATCGTCGGACTCGTCGTCGGACGGCAGTGGCGGCTCTTCGGACCCGCGCCGCTCGTCGTCTGCGTCACCGTCCTCCATCTGTTCCGGGCTTAGACGGTGGGTGTTGTAAACTTTCTTTTCGAGCAGTGACCGTCACCGGGATGAATAAATTGATAACGCCCACTGGGCTAGGCACAGAGAAGATGGCGAGTGCTATCGACGAGGACACCGTCCAGACGGTTCAGAGCGGGCGCGCCACGCTCGGCGCGATGCTCCGCTCGGCGCAGGTGCACCTCCAGAAGGTGTTCATCGTCTTCGTCATCGGGATGATCGGCACGATCATGGGACTGCAGTACGGTGTCTGGGACACGCTCCGCCAGGATCTGCTGTACTCCCAGATGGACCTCACCACACAGGAGGCCACGAGCATCGTCGCGGTCACGCCCTTCGACGTCATCCTCCTCCAGGTGAAAATCGGGGCCGTCATCGGGATTCTGATGTCGTTGCCGCTGTTGATCTACTTCGGCCGCGACGGGCTCCGCCAGCGCGGCTGGTGGCCGGCCGAGCACATCCCGACCTGGAAGGGCGCGCTGTTCGTCACGATTAGCTTAGGTCTGTTTTTCGGCGGCGTGGCTTACGCCTACGAACTGTTCTTCCCGCTGATGTTCAACTTCCTCGCCGGGGACGCGTTCAAGGCCGGCTTCACGCCCCAGTACTCCATCGTCAAGTGGTTCCAGTTCGTCTTCCTGCTGGCCGTCTCCTTCGGACTCGCCGCCCAGTTGCCGCTCGTGATGACGGTGCTTTCCTACACCGAAATCGTCCCCTACGAGACGTTCCGGGACAAGTGGCGCTACGCGGTGATGGGGATTTTCGCCTTCGGCGCGCTGTTCTCGCCGCCGGACCCCTTCACCCAGATTATGTGGGCCGCGCCGCTGTGTGGCCTCTACGGCATCAGCCTCGCGCTGGCGAAGCTCGCGATGCTGGTCCGTCGCTCCGGTGACCTGGTAAGCACGCGGAACGTCGCCCGCGGGCACTGGAACACGATTCTCGGCGGTGCAGTGCTGGGCGGCGGCGTGGTGTACTACTTCCTGGCGACGCCGGCGTTCCAGTACATCCAGCGGTTCGCCGAGGTGTTCCCCTCCGACCGACTCACCGCCGACATCCAGCCCCCGGCGCTGTTCGGACTCCCCGTCGAGAGCACGGCGCTGCTTCTCGCCGCCGTGTTCGGTGTCATCGGCGCTGTCGTCGTCCTCTACTACCACGTCCTGACTGCCCTCTCTGAGAAGGCCGGTCCCGGCCAGGTCGGCGACCCGGCGGCCATCGACATCGGGGAACTCAACGCCTCTGCGGTTGAGGTCGCTCCGCCGGAAGTGTTCGAGGAGATGGCCGAACACGAGGCGCTGGCCCACGCCGACACCGCCCTGGCGAACGACGACGAGGAGAAGGCACAGGCGGTGCTCAACCGCTGGGACATGGTCCACGAGGAGGACCCGGAGGGCGGCGACGACGCGGACGGGACCGCCGAAGCGGACGAGGAAGACGCGGACGTGTTCACCTCGACGACCGCCGGCATGGTCGACGCCTTCACCGAGGACGAGACCACCGAGGACGAGATCGGCGGCTACTACTACGACATCCAGTTCATCCTCAGCGCGCTGGCCTCCCGGGCGTTCGTGATTCTGGGGATCTTCGGGGCGGTGCTCGCCGCCGCGTTCCTGTTCCTCTACCAGGGCGGCATCGGGTCGATACAGCGGACGTTCGTCAGCCGACTCCCGCCGGAGATGGCCGCCGACGTGAGCATCGTCACGCTCCACCCCGTCGAGCACCTGGTGTTCATCGTCAAGTTCTCGACCATCCTGGGGGCCGTGTCGGTCATCCCCGTGGTGCTGTACTTCGCGTGGCCGGCGATGCGCGAGCGCGGCCTCGTCATCGGCAACCGCAACATCCTGGGCCTCTGGGGCGGGACGCTGTTCGCCGCGCTCATCGGCGGGAGCCTGCTCGGCTTCCTCTACGTGGCCCCGATGACCATCTCCTGGATCGCCTACGACCAGCTGAACTCGAACATGGTCATCGCCTACCGGGTGAGCAAGTTCGGCTGGCTCGTGTTCTTCCTCACCATCGGCATCGGCCTGCTGGCGGAGATCCCGGTGACGATGTTCCTGTTCCACAAGGGCGGCATCATCCCGTTCCGGCTGATGTACGAGCGCTGGCGGGAGGTCGTCATCGCCATCGTCGCTCTCTCGGCGATTCTCTCGCCCAGCGGCATCTTCACGATGTTCATCGTCGGCATCCCGACTGCGCTGGCGTACATGCTCGGCCTCGGCATCCTCTGGGTGTACACGCTCGGCGGCCGGCGGACGACGAACCGCCGCAGCGAACCGGCTGACTGACCGCAGCCACGGACGCTTGGAATCTTACTCGACGATGATTACGCTGTCGTCGCGGTCACGGAACACACGAGGGGACTCGTAGCGGCCGGTAACGGCGCGATCACCACGAATACGGCCTACGAGTCCGACCGCCAGCAGGATACACTCGAACGCTGCTCAGCGCTTCAATCTGCGTGTATGTTCCACAACAACAGCTACAAAACAAAACGATTCAGACAGTCATACCGGCGTATACCACCTGTGTGAGTACAGACAGCCGTCGAACCACAGTACATATGCTTACCCCTGATATATTCTTCAGATATGCCCAAAATAAGCGTGGAGGTTCCGGCCGAACTGCTGAACGACCTCGACAAGCACGTCGGCGAAGACGGGAAGTTCGTCAACCGGAGCGAAGCCATCCGCGCCTCGGTGCGAAAAACGCTCGACATGCTCGACGACATCGACGAACGCCAGGGCCGGCTCGACGATGAGCAGTGAGCGTTCTGACACTGTGCGTGTCGGCCTCGTTGCGCTGTTCGTGACAGCGCTGGTCACCTCACAGGTGACCGCCTCGAAGCTGCTCGCGTTCTCGCTGCCGTTCTCGTTCCCCCTTGCCGGGTCGACGCTCGTTCTGCCCGGGGCCGCGCTGGCGTACGCACT
>ENA-ORDC01002229-ORDC01002229.1-marine-metagenome-genome-assembly--contig:-NODE-2229-length-12208-cov-3.812464_pt1 | contig 12208 bp, 10 predicted proteins | sample MGYA00237783_ERZ508515 | MGnify/ENA primary metagenome ERZ508515 (study PRJEB26186, sample SAMN06268792) | marine metagenome | isolation source: Eden Landing Ponds, San Francisco, CA, USA | place...
AGTTTGACGTCCTCGTGGCCGTAGTACTTGAACTGCCAGTAGGTGTAGGCGGCGAACCAGTTGGAGTTGTCGCCGTAGAGGACGACCGTGGAGTCCTCGGAGATGCCGTGCGAGCCGAGGAGCTCCTCGAAGTCCTCCTTGGTCAACACGTCGCGGGTCGTCTGGTCCTGCAGTTGGGACTCCCAGTTGAACCCGATGGCACCGGGGGCGTGACTCTCGTCGTACGCCTCGGTGTCCACGTCCACTTCGACGAGTCGGTACGCCGCGTCGTCGCTCTGGAACTCGTCGAGGTGGTCTTCCACCCAGTCCGCAGAGACGAGTACGTCCTTCGCGTAATCGGAGTTTGACATCGCGTTTCCCCATACAACAGGGAGGCCCATAACTCTCACAGCGACGGCATGTACGGCCTGACCTCGGGTGATGCGGCAATATTATCCTTAGCATGCCCCGAGAGACGGCGAAAGCGGCTCGGAGAACGGACATCACGCGCTGTCTGAGTCCGGTATCCGACTGAACCAGCAATAACATCCGCTACCCCGGACACGTGGCGAGGGGTGCGAGGAGGGGCGGACCTAAATCCGCGGCCCGGAAACGTGGGGACATGGTAGATGTGGTCTCTTCGGATTGGCTCGCGGACCGACTCGGCGACGTGCGCGTCGTGGACGTGCGCGACGGCTGGGAGTTCGACGGCATCGGGCACCTCCCCGGCGCGGTCTCGATACCGTTCGACAGATTCCGGAGCGCCGACGGCGACGTGGGGATGCTCCCCGGCCGCGACGCGTGGGCCGACCTCCTGTCTGGCGCGGGCGTCGCCGCCGACGACGACGTGGTCGCCTACGACGACACCCACGGCGTGTTCGCCGCCCGCTTTCTCGTGACCGCGCTCCTCTACGGGCACGACTCCGACAGGCTCCACCTCCTCGACGGCGACTTCAGCGCGTGGAACCGCGAGCGCGAGACGACGACGGAGGCGACCGAGGTCGCGGGGGCGGTCTACGAGATAACCGACCCGGCCGAGACGCCGCTCGTGGACTTCGAGGCGGTCGAGGCCGCGCTCGACGACCCCGAGACCGTCATCGTGGACACCCGGGACCCCGCGGAGTACGAGGAGGGCCACCTCCCCGGCGCGGTCAATCTCGACTGGCGCGAACTCGTCGACGACGAGACGCGCGGGCTGAAACCGCGGGACGAACTCGACTCGATTCTGGACGCCGCGGGCGTCACCGCGGACCGGCGGGTCGTCCTCTACTGCAACACCGCCCGGCGCATCAGCCACACCTACGTCGTGCTCTCGCACCTCGGCTACGACGACGTGGCGTTCTACGAGGGCAGTCTCACCGAGTGGGAGGCCCGCGACGGCGCGGTCGTCGAGGGCTGACGAGCGCGCGGTCAGGGAGTCTCGACCGGGTCGTCGCCTGCGGCCTCCTCGCCCCCGCCGCCATCGACGCGTAACTCCGCGCCGAGCAGGTCCACGGACTCCGCGAGGAGCGCGACGACGAGCGGGCCGGCGATGATGCCGACCGGACCGAGGCTGAGCAGGCCGCCGACGAAGCCGACGAAGTAGAGGCTCCCCGGCAGGTCGGCGGTCTCCTTGGCGAGTCGCGGGCGAATCAGGATGTCCGGGAGCCACGCGACCGCGAACCCGCCGACGGCGACGACGAGCGCGGCGGCGACGAGGTCGCCGACGGCGACGTGGTAGGCCGCCATCGCCGCGAGCAGGACGCTCGGGCCGACGATGGGGATGAACTGGAGGACGGCCGCGACCGTCGCGAGCGTGACGACGTAGTCGTAGCCGAGCGCCCAGAAGACGACGAGCCCGATGGCGAACGTGCCGACGGCGGTCGCCGCCTGCAGGACGTAGATGGCGAACAGCGTCTCGCGGGCCCGCTCGTTGAGCGCCGTCGCCGCGTCCCGGTAGTCGGTCGGGACCAACGCGAGGAGCGTCCGCCCGACGGCGTCGCCGCTGAGGAGGAGCGCGAACACGAGGAAGCCGAACAGGGTGAGTTTGATGAGCACCACGGGCGCGGCGGTGGCGGCGGCGCGGCCGACCGACTGGAGCAAGCCGAGGCCGACCGCGACCACCTCGTCCAGCGTCACCATCTCGACCATCCCGAGGAACTCCACGGTCACCGCGTCGGGGAGGAGCGCCGCGAGGTCGAGGATGTCGCTCAGCCGGAGAAAGAGGATGACGACGAGCGGCGCGAGCACGACGACGACGCCGACCGCCGCGACGACGGTGGCGGCGAGGCTGGCGACCCAGCGGGAGGCCCTACGCGCCTCGAGGCCTCGCCTGAGCGGGACGAGCAGGTAGGCGACGGTGATGGCGAAAAACACCGTCCCCAGCACGTCCGCGAGCATGACCGCCGCGAGGAGCGCAAAAAGGGCGAGCACACCGCCGAAGACGTACGGACGAGAAGCAGTCATCTCCTATGATACTCCCGCAAAGTGTAAAGTCGTTCTCCCGCGACGAGCCTCGAAATCGGCGGGTTCGGCCGCGTACCGCCTTCGGGAACATCACGCTCGTTAAGTACCACAGAGTACAACAACCGAGTAATGAGACGACGTAGCTTCCTGAAGGCCGCGGGGGCGGGAGGCGTCTCCGCGCTCCTCGCCGGCTGTGCCGGGACCGGCGGCGAAGAGACGACGACCGAGGCCTCGGGCGACGCGACCGAGACGACAGCGACGACCCACGGGACGACCGCGGGCGGCGAGTCGCCGACGCTCACCGTCGGCACCTACGGCTCGTTCGTCGACGCGCCGAGTTCGAGTCCCGGGCCGTGGCTGAAAGAGGCGTTCGAGTCCGAGTTCGACGCGACCCTTGCGTGGCAGACGCCCGACTCGGGCGTGAACTACTACATCGAGCGCGCCCTCCGCGGCGTCGAGTCCGGCGCGGACCTCTACGTCGGACTCGACGCGCAGATGCTCGTCCGCATCGACGAGAACCTCGACGGCGCGCTGTTCTCGCCCGCCGCGGGGCTGTCCCGACTCGGTGACGTGAACGAGCAACTGAACTTCGACCCGCAGGGCCGCGCGGTCCCCTACGACACGGGCTACATCTCGCTCGTCTACGACGAGACCTACGGCGACGGCGACAGCGAGTTCGTCGCCCCCGAGACGTTCGACGGCCTGCTGGAGTCCGAGTACGCGGGCGCGCTCCTCGCGCAGAACCCCACGTCGTCGGCGACGGGGCAGGCGTTCCTGCTCCACACCATCGACGCCAAGGGCGAAGACGGCTACCTCGACTACTGGGCGAGCCTGAAGGAAAACGACGTGCGCGTCCTCGGCAACTGGGAGGACTCCTACAACGCCTACTCGAACGGGGAGGCCCCGATGGTCGTCTCGTACTCGACCGACCAGGTGTACGCCGCCGAGTCCGGCGAGGACATGGTGAGACACCAGATTCGCTTCCTGAACGACCAAGGCTACGCCAACCCCGAGGGGATGGCCCCCTTCGCCGACGCGTCGAACCCCGACCTCGCCGCCGAGTTCATGGACTTCATGCTCCGGCCCGAGGTGCAGGCCGAAATCGCCGTCCGCAACGTCCAGTTCCCGGCGACGACCACCGCCGAACTGCCCGAGGAGTTCGCGCAGTACGCCCGGGAGCCGCCGGAAGCCGTCACGTTCTCCTACGACCGGCTTCAGAACAACCTGAGTGACTGGACCGACGCGTGGGCCCGCGAGTTCGCCAGCAAGTGAGGTGAGCCGGTGAGTCGCGCCTCGGTTCGCCGGGCCGCCCGCGCCCTCGAACAGCGACTGCTCACCCTCGTCGCGGCGCTCACCGCCGTCGTCCTCCTCGTCCTGTTTTACTACCCCGTCGCCACCGTCTTCGCCGACGCCGTCCTCGCCGACGGCCGACTCACTATCGAGCCCATCGCGGCGGTGCTGACGAGCGAGTTCTACCTCGTCGATATCATCTGGTTCACGGCGAAACAGGCGTTCTACTCGACGCTCGCCAGCCTCGCGCTCGGCCTCCCCGCCGCGTGGCTGTTCGCCCGCTTCGAGTTCCGCGGCCGCGAGACGCTCCGCTCGCTCACCATCCTCCCGTTCGTCATGCCCTCCATCATGGTCGCCATCGGCTTCGTGGCGACGTTCGGCCGCAACGGGACGCTGAACCGCGCGCTCTCTGCTGTCGGCCTCCCGCCGGTCGAACTGCTGTTCACGCTCGAAGCCATCGTCGTCGCCCACGCGTTCTACAACGCCCCGCTCGTCGCCCGCGTCGTCACCGCCGCGTGGGAGAGCGTGGACGCCCGAACCGTCGAGACCGCCCGCTCGCTCGGCGCGAGTCCGCGGCGGGCCTTCCGCGACGTGGTCCTCCCGCAACTCCTGCCGTCTATCGGCGTCGGCGCGACGCTGACGTTCATCTTCACCTTCGCGTCGTTCCCCATCGTCCTCGCGCTCGGCGGCTTCCAACTGGCGACCATCGAGGTGTTCGTCTACTCGCGGGTGCGAGACCTCGCGTACGCCGAGGCCGCCAGCCTCGCGGTCGTCGAGACGGCCGTCTCAATCACGCTGACCGCCGTCTACCTCCGGTACGAGGCCAGCCAGCGGTCCGCCGGCGGCGCGGCGAACCCGCTTCCTCGTCGGGCCGTCCTCCCGTCCGACTGGACGCCGAAATCGGCGCTCCGAACGGTCGGCATCGCCGGCTACGCCCTCGTCGTCGGACTGGTGTTCGTCGTCCCCATCGCCAGCATGATTATCGCGAGCGTCACCGGCGGCGACGGCGGCTTCACCCTCGCCAACTACGCCTTCCTCGCCGAGCGGCAGGTGACCGGGGCGAGCTTTCAGGTCAAGCCCCTCCCGGCCATCCTGAACTCGCTGGCCTTCGCCGCGGGAACGCTCGTCATTGCCGTCCCGATGGGCGTGACGATGGCCGTCCTCACGACTCGCCGGTACCGCGGCCGCGGCCTCATCGACGTGCTCTCGATGGCCCCCTTCGCCGTCTCGGGCATCGTCGTCGGCCTCGGCCTGCTCCGCGGGCTGGTGTTCGGCGTCGACGTGCTGGGGACGCGAATCCGCGTCACCGGCGCGCTCGCCATCGTCGCGGCCCACGCCGTCGGCGCGTACCCCTTCGTCACCCGGAACGTCGCGCCGCTTTTCGCCCGACTCGACGGCCGACTCGTGGAGTCCGCGCGGTCGCTCGGCGCGACCAGAACCCGCGCGCTCGTCGATATCGAACTGCCGCTCGTCTGGACCGGCGTCGTCGCGGGCGCGGCGTTCGCTGTCGCCATCAGCATCGGCGAGTTCGACTCGACCATCATCCTCGCGGAGGGGGCGGGAAGCTACACGATGCCCGTCGCCGTCGAGCGGTTCCTCGGGCGACGGCTCGGTCCGGCGACGGCGATGGGCTGTCTCCTGCTTCTCGTCACGTCCGCCAGCTTCCTCGTCGTGGACCGCTTCGGCGGCCGGTGGGGCGAACTGTGAGGGGAACGGAGGGCGAAAGGGGGCGGACGCAGAACGCGAAACGCGGGGGAGCGCGGGAAGTGAGAATTATCACCGTCCGCCGGCGAGGGGAGCACGTGACTTCGGAGGCGAACCCGTGAGACTCGAACTCGACGCGGTGTCCAAACGCTACGGGTCGGCGACGGCGCTCGATTCCGTCTCGCTGTCGGTCGACGACGGCGAGTTCTTCACGCTCGTCGGGCCGTCCGGCTGTGGGAAGACGACCACGCTCCGCTGTATCGCGGGCTTCGAGGCCCCGACCGAGGGGACCGTCCGCTTCGACGGCGAGTCGATGGCCGGCGTCGCGCCCGAGTCGCGGGGCGTCGGCGTCGTGTTCCAGAACTACGCGCTGTTCCCGCACCTCAGCGTCGGCGAGAACGTCGCCTACGGCCTCCGCTTTACCGACCCGCCGGGCGGCGGCACCCGCGACGACCGCGTCGCGGAACTGCTTTCGCTCGTCGACCTCGCGGGGTTCGAAGACCGCGACCCCGACTCGCTTTCGGGCGGGCAACAACAGCGCGTCGCGCTCGCCCGCGCGCTCGCTCCCGGCCCGGACCTGCTCCTCCTCGACGAGCCGATGTCGGCGCTCGACGCCCGACTCAGGGACCGCCTCCGCCGACAGGTGAAGCGCATCCAGTCAGAACTCGGCGTGACGACCGTCTACGTCACCCACGACCAGTCGGAGGCGCTGGCGGTCTCAGACCGGGTGGCCGTCCTCGACCGCGGCCGCGTCGAGCAGGTCGGCGACCCCCGCGAACTCTACCACCGCCCGCGGACGCGGTTCGTCGCGGAGTTCCTCGGCGAGAACAACGTCCTCGACGCGGTCGTCGAGTCTCGACCGGAAACGGGGGGGATTCGCGTCGGCGTCGGCGACGCGGCGTTCACGCTGGCCGAGGAGCGACGGGTCCTCGGGCGGGCGGGGGCGGTCTCCGGCGAACGCGCTGAAAACGATGCGAAAGACGGGGGCCGACCCGCCCGACCCGAACCCGGCGACGAACTCGTCTTCTGCGTCCGACCCGAACGGCTCCGGGTCGGCGCGGAGACGAACCGAATTCGCGGGACCGTCGTCGACACCGAGTTTCAGGGGGCGACGACGCGGGTGAGACTCGACTGGGCCGGGACGGAACTCGTCGTTGCGGTCGACGACGGCGGCGAACAGTCGGACTCGGGGTTCGAGGAGGGGACGACGATGGCGGTCGGATTCGACCCGACGGCGGCTCACATCGTCGAGTAGCGCGGGGCGGTCGTTTTTCCCGACGTCTCAGGGCGCGACGCCGACGGTCAGGAGCGTTCCGAACGTCCGATAGCGCTCGACCATCGCCTCGCGGGTCTCCCAGTCGTCCGTCGGGAACTCGGCGGCCGCCGGGATGTCGATGTCGAGGTCGGCGATGGAGTCCTGTTCGGCGACGTGGAGGCCGGCGTCGCGGAACGCCTCGCGGTACTCCGCGTGGGACCAGCGGGTCATGTCGACGGAGATGAGGTCTTGCCACTCGTGGGAGTGGACGTTCTCCTCGTAGTAGTTCACCGCGCAGTAGAACGTGCCGCCCGGCCTGAGGATGCGCGCGACCTCTTCGAGGGTGTGGTGCGGGTCGGCGGCGTAGTAGAACGCCTCCATCGACCAGACGTGGTCGACGCTGTCGTCGTCGAACGGGAGGTCGTCGAAGTCGCCGACGAGAAACGAGAGGTCGTCGGTATCGGTGTACCCGCGGGCGTTCTGGACCATCTCGGGCGAGCCGTCGAGGCCGAACCCGCGGCCGATGCCCTTCGTGTCGCGGAGCGCGCGCAGTGCGTAGCCGCTTCCGGTTCCGAGGTCGACGACGGTGTCGCCTTCCTCGACGGGCATCCGCGCGAGCGCGTGCTTCGCGGTGTGCCAGTGTCGGTCCTCCATGCCCCTGTCGCGGCCGTCGGCCGCCCAGGCGTCGAACTCGTCGCGGACGCTCATACCGGAGCCTCGCGCGCCGGGGTGAAAATGCGTTCGAACTGGCCCCGAGGCGACGGCGAATCCGACGGCGAATCGGTCGCGTCTCCCGTCGCGCCTTTTAATTACCGCCGTCACGACGACCGGTGTATGGTCGGAGTCCGCCGCCGGTTCGCGCTCGCCGACACCGCCCAGCAGGTCGTCGGCGGCTTCCTCCTCGCGGGGCCGTTCGTCGTCACCGAGGAGGTGTGGGTGCTCGCGCGGAGCATGTCGTTCGCGCAGGCGCTCCTCACGCTCTGTATCGTCCTCGCGGTCGGCTACGGCGCGCTCTACAAGGCCGACGACCGCGACCCCGACCGGGAGAGCGAGGTCGGCGGGATTCCCGTCCGGTTCATCTCGCTCATCTCCGTCTCGTATCTCTCCGTGTTCATCCTCGCGCTCGCGTTCGACGCGCCGGGGACCTTCCTCTCGGACGTGTCGGGGGAGGCTCTCGTCTCCGCGCTGGGGTACGAACTCGACCTCGCGGTGCTCCGCATCACGCTCAAGGCGACGAGCGTCGGCGCGGTGTTCAGCGTCATCGGCGCGGCCACCGCCGACTCGCTGTTCTGAACCCGGCGAGCGAGGTGTCAACACGCACCACGACTCGGGGACGCCGCGGCCCAAGCGGCATGAAGGATTAAGTCGGCAGGGTAACTGCTTGAGGTATGGATTACGAGCTCGCCATCGAAGACGCGCCCGAGACGATTCCGGGCGGCACAGGTATCTTGCTCCTTCATCCGAGCATCGGCGAGACCGACCGCATCGACACGGACTTCTTCAAGGTCGACACCGACCACTTCCTCGTCGTCTCGACGCGGACCACCGCGCGCGAGGTCGAACAGAAGCTGGAACACTACGAGGTCGACGAATCCAGCGCCACCATCCTCGACACGCTGTCCATCGAGCGCGGCTACTCCCGACGGAGTTCGGATAACATCCACTACGTCGCGGCCCCCGACGACCTCGACGCCATCGTCGAAAAGACCCGGCAGTTCCTCGAACGCCACGACGGGAAGCTCCGGCTCAGCGTCGATTCCGTCACGGAGATGGCCTACTACGCCGACGAGGACCGCGCCTTCGAGGCGACAAAGCGGATTCTCGAACTCCTCGACGAGTTCGACGCGGTAGGGCTGTTCCACCTCTCGAAGGAGGTCCACGACCAAGAGACGCTCGACCGCTTCAGCGAACTGTTCGACGGCGTCGTCGACCTCGACGAGGACGGCACCGTCACGACCGAGTTCTGAGGCGGACCGCGAGGCGACCGGCTACGCCGAGTCGACGGCGTCGTCGGCGGTCGGGTCGGCCTCGCCGCCCGAGGCCGCGTCGTCGTCGTCCGCCGCGAGTTGCTCGAACGTCTTTTCGGCCCACTTGACCGCGTAGCTCGGGCCGTGGTCGCGGTACGCCGCGGTGTCCAGCGCGGAAAACGGCGCGGGGAGGTCGCGGCCGTGTTTGATAGCCGAACACGCGAACTCGGTCGCCTCGGCGAACGAGACCCTGCCGAGCGCGACGAGCCGCGGGAGATTTTCGAGTCGGTCGTCGAGGCGGCCGCCGGCGTCGACCCACGCGTCGTGGAGGCGGTCGTGTCTGCCCTCCCACGACGCGAACGCCTCGCGGGTGTGGAGGCCGACCCACCCCTCGTAGAGGGCGGCGGCGACCTGATACGTCTCGCTCGGGCCGAGCGGCGTCGCCGCGGCGAGGTCGGGGAACCGCTCGCCGAAGAAAGGCAGGAAGTGTTCGGGAATCTCGTCGGTCCCGGCCTGCACGAACGCCTCGGCGATGAGGAAGTCCAGAAAGTCGTCGGGCGTCCCCTTCGCGCGGTACTTCACCAGCACGACCGGCGGCGCGGTCTGTCGGGACCACGTCACCGTGCCGTCGCCGGGCATCCCGATGGTGAAATCGGACGACGCGTAGCGCCGGAGCTGTTGGGGCGCGTCGTCCGGTAGCCACTCCGCGGGGTACGCCGCCGGGGAGAGCGACTCGACCACCAGCCCGAGGTTCTCCGCGGCCTCCGGGGGGATGGTGTCGAAGTCACCGGCCACGTCCAAGACGAGCGCGCCGGGGGCGTACTCGTCGCGGACCGATTCGAGGTCCGACGGCAGGGTGCGCGTCTCGAACATCCGCTCAGGCGATGCTCATCCCGATGAACACGACGGCCAGCAGGGCCGACACGCCGACGGTACCGAGCACGATTTTCGTCGCTTGGCTCATAGTGGCACGATGAGGGGCCCGCCGCTTAACTGTTACACTCTGTCGTCGGTCGAATCTCCAGTCGAAACGAAGGGGTTCGGGGACGCGCCCCACGGTCGACGGTCACACGGTCCGGTCGCGTCGGAGAACCGAGAGCAATCGGTGGCGTCGCCGTCGTCGCCGGCGTCGCAATCAGGGGACGAGCTGTTCGCCGTCGTCGTCGAGGACGCGGATGGCCTCGACGGGGCAGACGCGGGCGGCGAACTTCGCGTCGAACTCGGCGTCCTCGGGAATCTCGCGGACGAAGACGCCGTCGTCGGTCTCCTCGGCGTCGACGAGGTCGGCCTTGCCGTCGTCGACGTTCTTCTCGAAGCCCTCCCACTCGTCGACACACTGGAACATGCCGATGCAGGTGTCACGGTCGTACTCGACTCTCATGGGCAATCGTACCGCCGGGCCGTACAAAGCCCTGCCGACGCGGGACCGATGCGCCCGCACCCGTCCCGACCCGATGGCTTAAACCGGGGGACGGTCCAAGGGGGATGCAATGCGAACTGCGGACCTGACGGGCCTGCCGACGGGGATTCCCGAGGCCCTCCGCGACGAGGGCATCGAGGAGCTGTACCCGCCGCAGGCCGAGGCCGTCGAGGCCGGGCTGACGGACGGCGAGAGCCTCGTGGCCGCCGTCCCGACCGCGAGCGGGAAGACGCTCGTCGCCGAGCTGGCGATGCTGTCGAGCGTCGCGCGCGGCGGGAAGGCGCTGTACATCGTCCCGCTCCGGGCGCTCGCCGCCGAGAAGAAAGCCGAGTTCGAACGCTGGGAGGAGTACGGCATCGACGTGGGCGTCTCGACCGGCAACTACGAGTCCGACGGCGAGTGGCTCTCCTCGCGCGATATCATCGTCGCCACCTCCGAGAAGGTCGACTCGCTCGTCCGGAACAACGCGGCGTGGATGGACCAACTCACCTGCGTCGTCGCCGACGAGGTCCACCTCGTCGACGACCGCCACCGGGGACCGACGCTGGAGGTCACGCTGGCGAAGCTCCGTCGGCTCAACCCGAACCTGCAGGTCGTCGCGCTGTCGGCGACCGTCGGCAACGCGGGCGTCGTCGCCGACTGGCTCGACGCGACGCTCGTCAAGTCCGACTGGCGACCCATCGACCTCAAGATGGGCGTCCACTACGGCAACGCCGTCTCCTTCGCCGACGGGAGCCAACGCGAGGTGCCGGTCGGCCGCGGGGAGCGACAGACGCCCGCGCTCGTCGCCGACGCGCTGGAGGGCGACGACGACGGCGACCAAGGCTCCTCGCTCGTCTTCGTGAACTCGCGGCGCAACGCGGAGTCCGCGGCCCGCCGCATGGCCGACGTGACGGAGCGGTACCTCACCGGCGACGAGCGGAGCGACCTCGCGGAACTCGCCGCCGAGATACGCGACGTGTCCGACACCGAGACCTCCGAAGACCTCGCCACGGCGGTCGCCAAGGGCGCGGCGTTCCACCACGCGGGGCTCGCCGCGGAGCACCGCACCCTCGTGGAAGACGCCTTCCGCGACCGACTTATCAAGTGCATCTGCGCGACGCCGACGCTCGCCGCCGGCGTCAACACCCCCGCCCGCCGGGTGATCGTCCGCGACTGGCGCCGCTACGACGGGGAGTTCGGCGGGATGAAACCCCTCGACGTGCTGGAGGTCCACCAGATGTGCGGGCGCGCGGGGCGCCCCGGCCTCGACCCGTACGGCGAGGCGGTGCTGCTCGCGAACGACGCCGACACCAAAGAGGAGCTGTTCGAGCGGTACCTCTGGGCCGACCCCGAGCCGGTTCGGTCGAAACTCGCCGCCGAGCCCGCGCTGCGGACGCACGTGCTCGCCACCGTCGCCTCCGGCTTCGCCTCCACCCGTGAGGGACTCCTCTCCTTCCTCGACAACACCCTCTACGCGACGCAGACCGACGACGAGGGGCGGCTCGCGGCCGTCACCGATACCGTCCTCGACTACCTCGCCGTCAACGACTTCGTCGAGCGCGACCGCGACGGCGGGAGCGAGAGCCTGACCGCGACCGGCATCGGCCACACCGTCTCGCGGCTCTACCTCGACCCGATGAGCGCCGCGGAGATGATCGACGGGCTTCGGTCGGTCGGTCGGGACGCCGACGGTGCGACCGCAGGCGGCGAGGGAGAGGTCGGCGAGTTCGTCAGGACCGCCGACGACGACGGCGACGAGCCCGGGTTCGGGACGTACACGCGGGCCGGCGAGGACGGCGAGGGGAGCGAGGCTCCGAACCCCGAGAGCGACGCCGACGCCGTCGACAGCGCGGGCCCCGCCGCTCCCGAGGTCACCCCCCTCGGACTCTATCACCTCGTCAGCCGCACCCCCGACATGTACGAGCTCTACCTGAAGTCGGGGGACCGCGAGACGTACACCGAACTCTGCTACGAGCGGGAGACGGAGTTCCTCGGCGACGTGCCCTCCGAGTACGAGGACGTGCGCTTCGAGGACTGGCTCGCGTCGCTGAAGACCGCCCGCCTCCTGGAGGACTGGGCGAACGAGGTCGACGAGGACCGGATCACGGAGCGGTACGGCGTCGGCCCCGGCGACATCCGCGGGAAGGTCGACACCGCCGAGTGGCT
>ENA-ORDC01002232-ORDC01002232.1-marine-metagenome-genome-assembly--contig:-NODE-2232-length-12200-cov-10.647282_pt1 | contig 12200 bp, 9 predicted proteins | sample MGYA00237783_ERZ508515 | MGnify/ENA primary metagenome ERZ508515 (study PRJEB26186, sample SAMN06268792) | marine metagenome | isolation source: Eden Landing Ponds, San Francisco, CA, USA | place...
CGCGACCACGTCGTGGCCCGCGTCGAGCGACCGATTCACCACGATCTGCCCCATCCGCCCGAGTCCGATGACGCCGAGTTCCATGCGCGAGGGGTGGCGACCGGTCGCCGTAGTGGTTCCGGTTCGGGGCTCGTTTCGGCGACCACCCCTGCGTCGCTCGGTGCTCTGATGCTCGACCGAGAACGCCCCAACGGCTTTGCTCGCGGCGTGTGTTCAGCATCCATGACACACGTTAGCGAGAGCGACCTCGACTGGACCGACACCGATCGCGGAGAGGCCCGGTTCCGCCGGAAGCAACTCGCGGAGGCCGCCGACGGCGACCGAATCGGTTGCAGTCTCTACGAGCTTCCGCCCGGATCGAAGTCGTGGCCGTACCACTACCACACCGCCAACGAGGAGGCGATCTACGTGCTGTCCGGGAACGCCACGCTGCGACGCGACGGGGAGACGGTCCGTATCGAGGCCGGCGACTACGTCGCGTTCCCGGCGGACGAGTCGGGAGCCCACCGGGTCGTCAACGAGGGCGACGACCCGGTCCGCTACCTCGCGATGTCGACGATGACCGAGCCGGACGTGACGGTATACCCCGACTCGGAGGCGTTCGGCGTGTTCGTCGGATCGCCGCCCGGCGGTCGCGAGGAGCGATCGCTGTCGGGGTACTTCCAGATCGACGACGCCGTCGACTACTGGGAGCCGTAGCCTTCGGGCGAACCACTGGCTCCCGAGCCCCTCGCGGTCCGGCGGCGTCGCCGAACATCATCGGGAGCCCCGTCGCGTTTTAAAACCCGAAACGAATGAAGGGGTACGGCGAGGGACCGTCGGGTTCTACCCCCACCCATGACCCGACTGTCGCTGCGACTCGACTTTCCGAGTGGATCCTGGCTCGGCGACGTGTCGCGGGCCCATCCGGACGCGACGCTCCGCGCGACCGAGACGGTCGCCGCCGCGGAGGGCGCGGTGACCGCGCTCGGCGTCGCCGGGACCGACCGCGCGGCGACGGTGGAGGCGCTGCGCGAGCACGATCGGATCGACGGGGTCGACGTCGTCGACGAGGCCGGGCCGGCGACGCGGGTCCGGATCGTCGCGCCCGCGCCGCCGCCGCACGTCGCTGCCGCGCGCGAGGTCGGCCTCCCGATCGAGGCGCCGGTCGCGGTGACGACCGGGCGCGCGACGGTCGAGGTCGTCGGCGAGCGGTCCCGTCTCACCGACTTCAGCCGACGGCTCACGGACGAGGGAGTCACGGTGGGGATCGAGGCGAGCGACGCCGACGAGGAACCGGTCCTCACCGACGCCCAGCGCGACCTCGTTCTCGCCGCCGTCGCGGCCGGGTACTACGACACCCCGCGGGAGTGCACGCTCACGGAGTTCGCCAAGGCGCGCGGCCTCGCGAAGTCGACGTGCAGCGAGACGCTCCACCGCGCCGAGGGGCGCGTCCTCCGCCGGTTCGTGGACGGCGAGTTCGACGGCGGCGATCGCGGAGGGGGCGGCGAGAACGCGATCGGGGACGAATCCGGTCCGGAACGCGAGCGTGACCGAGCGGAGTCGGTCGGGGCCGCCGTCTCGGAACCGTGACGCCGAACGCTATTTAAAAAGACACGTCTCTGCGTCTCCCTGGCTCTATCGCGACCCTCCCGCCGCACCTGCTTCACGGGACAACCTTCATCGCCGACACCCGGTATACATAGAATATGAAGCGAGTTCCCCTTCTCGGCGTCGGTTTACGGAAAGTCGAGGAGAAAGCCTCGCGCTTTAGCGCGGGGATGAATCCGACAACAGAGACACTGACCACGAGTTTTACAATTCTTGACAGCAAATCGTAGCGTAAGCACATCAGACGAAAATTGGAGTTGGATTGGGGTCTCCGTCAACAAAAAGCAACCCTGCGTCGAGTGTTCTACTCGCCCTTCGCGGGTGAGTCGGGTCGATGGCACGGCCTGTGAGGTGCAAGCGGATACCCAAGCACACCACGCCTCCCTTCGGAGGCCTGACGCACTACTCACAAACCACAGCCGAGACCCTGGTGGTCTCGGTCAGGGTGCCTTCGGGAACACACGACCGGCGTGCTGTCCCACGAAGGAATCCTCGCGCTTCAGCGCGGGGAGGATGTCAAGCACCGCTGGTGGATCCGTCATGAGTCACCGGAGAGGGTAAGAAATCGGGTGAGACGTTCTACGGCTCGACACCCTGCGCGCGTCGCTGGTCTTCGCATTGACCGCAGTAGGCGTCTCTCAACCCCTTCGGATCGTCTATCTCCTTCGTTTCCGACATCTTGTCGTCTTTCTGATACTGCCACGAGTGTCCACAGAACTCGTTCTCCAGGGCGTGCCAGTCGTGATCCGGACTCTTTCGTCCTACCTTCATGTTCTGAACTCTCGTCAGTCTGATTCGTTGCGACTGGTTTCATTCTTGGGAGGAATCGCCGATCGGTTCTCGGTCGCCGTCGACCGGATACCACTTCTCTTCGTTATTCGCTTCGAGCCCGGAGATCGGCGAGCACGCCGGCGGTGCCGTCCATGTACGACTCTTCGAGGACGACGTCGGCGGCGTCGCGGGCGGTGCCGTCGGCGTTGGCGACCGCGTACGACTCGCCGGCGACCGCGAAGGTGGACGCGTCGTTCTCGCTGTCGCCGATCGCGACGAACTCCCCGGTGTCGATCCCGAGCGCGTCGCCGACGCGTTCGAGCCCGCGCCCCTTGCTCACGCCCGTCGATTTGACGTGGTACGCGTAGCCGGTGTCGACGACCTCCACGTCGCCGCCGGCGGCCGCGGCGACCTCGCGCAACAGCGCCTCGTCGGCGTCGAGCGACAGCGCCACCTCCGTCTCGCGCCAGCGGTTCACCGTGTCGCGGGCGCCCCACCCGAGGTCGCCGCCGCGCTCGCGGAACGCCTCGACGACGGCCCGCGGGGCCTCGGGGTCGCCGAGGACCGCCGTCTCGCCGTCGACGTGCACGACGCCGCCGTTCTCGGCGATGACGGTCTCCGCGCGCCCGAGGAAGTGCGCCAGCGCGACCGGGTAGGGAAACGCCTTCCCGGTCGCGAGCACCACCGGTGCGTCCCAGTCCGGTAACAGCTCGAAGACGCGCGCGTCGATCCGGCCGCTCGCCGTCGTCAGCGTTCCGTCGATGTCCAACGCGAGAGGCGGAACCATACCGGACGTGAGGCGACGACGCGCAACTGTCTTGCGTTCGGGCGCGACCCAGGAGGGCGGACGGAGGTACGGACGCGGACGGATCGGGGAGAAGGTAGCGTCGAGGCCGCTTAAAACGACCACGAGGGGCGGTCGAACAGCTCCCGGAACACCAGCGTCGGGAACCGCGGGACGAGACGGCTCGGCGGACGCCCCTTCCCGCCGCTCTGCCGGGCCGTCACCCGGTCGAGCAGGCCCGCGTCCGCGAGTTCGTAGAGCACTCGGCGGACCGTCGAGGGGGACAGGTCGACCGCCTCGCGCGAGGCGATCGTCTCCGTCGCCGCGCTCACCGACGCCCGGTCGTCGTCGGACAGGCTCACGAGCTCGTAGAGGAGCCGACGCCGACTTTCCGAGAGCGCGAGCACTCGTCCGAGCGCGACGCCCGGACGCGGAACCGCCCCGATCCCGGCGTCGAGATCCTCCGGCCGCACCGTCGAGGCGCCCGCGCGCTCCGCGGTGACGGCCGCGCCGGAGATGGCCGCGAGCGCGTCGTGCGCGTCCCCCTCCGCCCACTCGCTGATCTCTCGGATCTGGTCGTGGGTGAGCGCGTCGCGCCCGAGGCCGGTCGAGCACCGACTCGTCAGCAGCTCGACGAGCACGTGCCGGCGGTACGGTTCGAACGCCACCGCTTCGCTCGGCTCCCACTCAACTTCCGCCGGGTCCTCGCGGCCGAGACACACCGGAACGACCCGGTCGCTGACGGCGGTGAGCCACTCGACGACGGTCGTCGCGGTCGGCGTCTCCGGCTCGTTGACGTGGTCGACCGCGACGACCAGATCGGGCCGGACATCGACGGCCTCGCGCAGCGACTCGGTCAGCTCGTCCGTGCCGATCCCGTGTTCGGGGACCGCGTCGTCGCTGACCGCGTCGAGCGCGGCGTGGTAGAGCCGGAAGCGCGTCGGCGCCCGACGCGCGTCGACGTAGACGAACCCGGGCAGTGTCGGTTCGACCGCGCGCGTCGACGTCTGGATCGCTCGTCGCGGGCCGCTGTGAGACGCCAGCCGCTGAAACAGCGTGGAGACGATCGCCGACTTCCCGCTCCCCTTCGGTCCGTGAACGTAGGCGCTCGGCGGGATCGACCCGGCGAACGCCGGCTCGAACACGTCGAGGAGCCGCTCGATCGCCGGCCCTCGACCGATCGGCGACTCGGTGTGCGACACCGGCGAGACGGCGTCGGGGTCCACGAGGACGCCGGCCCCCACGTCGTAGCCGAGTCGCCGCTCGATCCGATCGTCGATGTTCACGGGCGACCCTCCTCGATGCTCCGATAAAACCGGACCGAAGCGCGGTCGCTACCGGTTCGATCTGAGTGTCGCCCGGGTCTCGTGTGACGTTTCATTGGTTGGTCCAGCGGTCTCGGTCGCTCTGCGTGTGGCGTGTCTCGGCGGGCGCTGCGACCGCGCGGCGGTCACCGCGCGATCGAGTCGGTTCGGGGCGATCCGCGGGGTCGATCCGGGACCGACCCCAGCGAGCGGCGTTAGAGGTAGCCGGCGTTCGGCAGCACGCCGAGGATGGCGAGGATGCCCACGGCGAGCATCATGATCGCGATGGCCATCGCCGGCGGGTCGACGTGGGTCCCGGAGTGGGAGTAGAACAGCCGCTGGGTGACCTCGCCCACGAGGCCGCTGAGGGCCCCGAGCACGCCGGCCGCCAGCAGCGCGACGACGCTGCCCGCGACGGGGTCGATGACGACCGCACCGACCGCGCCGAGGAGCGTGATGTGATGCGTCACCGGGATCTTCTCGACGCCGAGGTTCAGGAACAGCAGGCTCATCGCGGAGATGCCGTAGCCCATGAAGATGCTCCCCGTCTGCAGCCAGATGTAGCCGCCGAGGATCCCGCCGACGAGGCCGATCGTAGTGACGCCCGACCACTTGTACTGGTGGGGGAGCCACGGTTCCGTCGCCGGGCGCCCGGCGTGCTCGCCCTCGCTGTCGGCCTTCGGATGGTCGTCGCCGCGCTCGAACGGCGACATGTCGAGGTACCCGTCGCCCGCCGGCTTCCCGACGATCGGGTAGCCGAAGACGGGGCGCGCGAGGAACGCCGTCGCGAACACCGACACCGCGATGAAGTCGGTCGGCGGCGTCATCTCCAACACGTTGATGAAGACGCCGTTGGCGACCCGGGTGAACAGCATCCCGACGACCCCGAAGATCGCACCCACGGCGAGGATGTCGGGCTTCGTCCCGAACGCGTACGTGATGTCCTTCCCGAAGTGGTACCCGCCCTCGGCGGGGTTCATGTCGGGGTACTTCTTGCCGGCGTACGCGGAGGCGGCCACGCCGCCCGCGAACGCGATGTGCGGACCGGTGACCGCGCCGAAGCCGATGACGCCGGTGATGCCGGCCGCGAGTTCGCCCGCGGGGATGCCCTCGATCGCGCCGACCTGCCGCTGGAGAACTCCGATCCCCTCGCCGAGGAACACGACGAACCCGGTGAAGATGAACGACGGAAGCGCGCCGAGCGCGGCGCCGAACGCCCCCCCGGCGAGTGCGGTGATGAACAGCAGGAGGAACTGTTCGACCTCCATCCCGATGACCGGAACCTGGAGCAGGAGCTCGTTCATTTACTCGTCCTCCTGTGCCCAGTCGAGGGACTTCTCGACGGCGTCGCCCCAGCGGTCGTAGAGCTTGTCGACCTCTTCCTGGCTCTTCTCGGGCGTGAACTCGCGGTCGACCTGCCAGTTGTCGCGCAGCTCGTCGACGGTGTCCCAGTAGCCGACCGCGAGCCCGGCGGCGTACGCCGAGCCCAGCGCGGTGGTCTCGTCGACCTCGGGACGCGCGATCTCCGTCTGGATGATGTCCGACTGGAGCTGACAGAGGAAGTTGTTCTTCACCGCGCCGCCGTCGACCCGGAGGCTGGTCGTCTCGACGCCGGAGTCTGCCTCCATGGCCTCGGCCACGTCCCGGGTCTGGTAAGCGATGCTCTCCAGCGTCGCCCGGACGATGTGTTCTTTGCTCGTGCCGCGGGTCATCCCGACGATGGTCCCGCGGGCGCGGCCGTCCCAGTGGGGCGCGCCGAGCCCGGTGAACGCCGGGACCATGTAGACGCCGTCGGTCGAGTCGACCGAGCGCGCCAGCTCCGCGGTCTGTGCCGCGTTGTTGATCAGGTCGACGTCTTCGAGCCACTCGATGGCGGCGCCGGTGATGAAGATCGAGCCCTCGAGCGCGTACTGGACGGGCTCGCCGGACATCTGGAAGCCGATGGTCGTCAGCAGTCCGTGGTCGGACTCGACGGCCTCGTTGCCCGTGTTCATCAGGTAGAACGAGCCGGTGCCGTAGGTGTTCTTCGCGTCCCCCTCGTCGAAGCAGGTCTGGCCGAACAGCGCGGCCTGCTGGTCGCCCAGGGCGCCGGCGACCGGGACCTCCTCGCCGAGGAAGCCGTCGGCGTCGGTGTGACCGTAGTAGTCCTCGTCGGAGGAGGGGCGTACCTCGGGCACCATCTCCTTCGGGACGCCGAACTCCTCCAGCAGCTCGTCGTCCCACTCCAGGTCCCGGATGTTGTACAGCATCGTCCGGGAGGCGTTGGTGACGTCCGTGATGTGGTTCCCCGTCAGGTTGTAGATGAGCCACGAGTCGATCGTTCCCATGACGACCTCGCCCTCGCGGGCCCGGTCGCGGAGGTCGCCGCCTCGGGAGCTCTGCATCTTGAGCGGCTCGGCGTTATCGAGGATCCACTCGGTCTTGGTCGCGGAGAAGTACGCGTCGGCCTCGAGGCCGGTCTTCTCGCGGATCTCCTCGACTTTGTCAGCCTCTTGCAGCTCCTCGACGCGGTCCGTGGTCCGGCGGTCCTGCCACACGAGCGCGTTGTGGACCGGCCTTCCGGAGTCTTTGTCCCAGACGATCGTCGTCTCGCGCTGGTTCGTGATCCCGATCGCTTCGAGTTGATTCGCCTCCAGCCCCGCGTCGGCGAGGCCGTCGAGGACGACCTGTTGGGTGTTCTCCCAGATCTCGATGGGGTCGTGTTCGACCCAGCCCGGGTTGGGGTAGATCTGTTCGTGCTGTTCGTACGCGTTCGCGACGACCTGCCCCGCATGGTCGAACACCATGAATCGGGTGCCGGTCGTCCCCTGGTCTATCGCACCGACATACTGTGTCATGTATTGGATCCCTCCTGTGGCGCTGGTCCGTTCGCGGCGTCGACGACGTCGTCGACGCCGATCGCCCTGCGAGCGCCGACCGGGGGCACAGTTCGTCCCCCGGGTCGTCGGCCGCGACGCCGCGTCCGCCCCGTCACCGGTCGAGCCACCGTCCGCGTCTCGACCTGAGAGCCGGTGTCGCCGTCGCCGCGACATATCTTCACGGAAGCTGCCACGCCACTCGTGAACATAATGTACTACCATAATAATCTTCCTGTTAAAATTCGGTATTCTCGGCGATCGAAAAAGTAAGTATATAAATCAACCGTCGCCGACAACGATTGTACTACTTGAACGTCCCTGATTGTTATGGGTGACCCTGATGAGGAGGTAAAGTAAAGTGGGCGGGGTCCGACCGGATCGACATGGACCAACAGGTGGACGTCGTCGTCGTCGGCGGGGGATCGACGGGGTGCGGCGTGGTCAGGGACCTCGCGCGGCGGGGGCTCGACGCGGTGCTCGTCGAGAAGGGGAACCTGACGCACGGGACGACGGGGCGGATGCACGGGCTCTTACACAGCGGGGGGCGGTACGCGGTCTCCGACCAGAAGAGCGCGAGGGAGTGTATCGAGGAGAACGAGGTGTTACGCGAGATCGCGGGCCACTGCGTCGAGGAGACCGGCGGGCTGTTCGTCAAGCGCCCGGAGGACTCCGAGGAGTACTTTCAGGAGAAACTGGAGGGCTGTCGCGCCTGCGACATCCCCGTCGAGGTGATCGACGGCGAGGAGGCCCGGCGCCGCGAGCCGTATCTCGCGCGCGACGTGGAGAAGGCGATCGCGCTGCCGGACGCCGCGGTCGACCCCTTCCGGCTCTGCGTCGCGAACGCGGCCGACGCCCGCGATCACGGCGCGCGGATCGAGACCCACGCCCCGGTGACCGACGTGCTCGTCGAGGGCGGCGAGGTCGTCGGCGTCGAGGTCGAACACGAGACCGGCCCCGGAAAGCGCGTCCACCGCGAGCCGGGGGCGACCGAGGAGATCCGCGCGCGCCACGTCGTCAACGCGACCGGCGCGTGGGCGGGCAACGTCGGCGAGATGGCCGGCGTCGACGTGGAGGTCCGCCCCTCGAAGGGCGTGATGACGGTGATGAACACCCGGCAGGTCGACACCGTGATCAACCGCTGCCGGCCGAAGGGCGACGCCGACATCATCGTCCCCCACGAGACCGCCTGCATCCTCGGCACGACCGACGAGGAGGTCTCCGACCCCGAGGACTACCCCGAGGAGGAGTGGGAGGTCGACCTGGTGATCGAGACGCTCTCGGAGCTCGTGCCCGCCCTGAAGGACGCCCGGACGCTCCGCTCCTTTTGGGGCGTCAGACCCCTCTATGAACCCCCCGGGACCGGCACCGAGGACCCGACCGACATCACTCGCGACTACTTCCTCTTGGACCACGGCGACCGCGACGACCTCCCCGGAATGACCACCATCGTGGGGGGGAAGCTCACCACCTACCGCATGATGGCCGAGTCCATCTCCGACCACGTCTGCGACGCGCTCGGTCGCGACGCGACCTGCGACACCGCCGACGCGCCGCTCCCCGGCTCGGAGGACCCGGCGCGCATGGAGGAGCTGATGGACGAGTTCGGGCTCCGGTCCCCCGTCGCGCGGCGCTCGGGCCAGCGGCTCGGTTCGCGCGCCGACGACGTGCTCGACGAGTGCGACCCGAACCCCGTTGTCTGCGAGTGCGAGGGCGTCACTCGCGCCGAGGTGCAGGACGCCATCGGCGACGCGGGCAGCGACCTCAACGCGGTCCGCCTGCGCACCCGCGCCTCGATGGGGAACTGTCAGGGCGGGTTCTGCTCCCACCGGATCGCCGCCGAGCTCGCGCAAGAGTATCCCGAACCGGTCGTCCGCGACGCGGAAGACGAGCTGTACCAGGAGCGCTGGAAGGGCCAGCGCCACGCGCTGTGGGGGCGCCAGCTCTCGCAGGCGATGCTGAACCACATGCTCCACGCGACGACGATGAACCGCGACGGCGATCCGGCGAACCTCGACGGCGAGGTCGACTTCGGGGCGTTCGACGCGGGCGACGAGGGCGGGGCACCCGGGTCCGACGCCGGCGAGGGCGGCGATGCCGGGACTGCCGCTACGGATGGAGGGACCGATGGCGATCGATAGCGACGTGCTCGTCGTCGGCGGCGGGATGGCGGCGATCACCGCGGCGATCGCGGCGGCCCGCGAGGGCGCCGACGTACGGCTCGTCTCCCACAAGGCGAGCACGCTCCGGCAGGCCTCCGGGCTGATCGACGCGCTCGGCTACGTCCCGGCCACCGAGCCCGCGAAGCCGCTCCGCGAGGGCCCGCCGACGGCTGGCCGCGAACTCGACCGCGACGAGTGGCCCGACCCGGAGGGCCCGCTGGCCGACCCCTTCGAGGCGGTCGACCGGCTCCCCGAGAGCCACCCCTACCGGACCGTCGGCGCCGACGCGCTGCGGGAGGGGCTCGACCTGTTCGACGACCTCGCGGGCGACGCGTACCGCGGGAGCCACACCGACAACAACGCGCTCCTCCCGACGTTCGGCGGGAGCGTGAAGCCGACCGCGCGCTATCCCGCCGCCGCCGAGGCGGGGCTCGCGAGCGACGACCGACCCGCCCTGATCGTCGGCTTCCGGTCGCTCACCGAGTACGACGCGCGGGCGTTCGCCGGGCGCCTGGAGGCCGCCGGCGTCCCCTTCGACGTCGCCGGCGCCGAGGTGGAGTTCGCCGAGGCCTTCCGGGCGGACACGAAGGTCACCCGGATCGCGAAGGCGCTCGACCACGACGAGGCGATCGACGGCGTCCCCGCCCGCGAGGCGCTGGCGAAGGCGGTCGCGCCGCACCTCCACGACGCCGTCGACGAGGCGGGCGGCGTCGAGCGCGTCGAGCGCGTCGGATTCCCGGCGTTCCTCGGCGACGACCGCGGCGACGCGGTGCGCGCCGAACTGGCCGACCGCCTCGGCGCGGACGTCTTCGAGATCCCGATGGGGCCGCCGAGCCTCCCGGGACTCAGGCTGGAGGACCGGCTGTACGACGCGCTCGACGACGAGGGCGTCCGGTTCGAGACCGGCAACCCGGTCGTCGGTGTCGAGACCGAGGCGGACGGGGCGGTCGAGACGGTCGCGGTCGACCGGAAGGGCCGCGAGACGCCGTACGGCGCCGACGCCTTCGTGCTCGCGACCGGCGGGCTCGTCGGGAAGGGGCTCGACTCGGACCGCGAGGGCGTCAGCGAGCCCGTCTTCGGGCTCCACGTCGAGCAGCCGGCGGACCGCTACGAGTGGTTCGTCGACGACGCGTTCGGCGACCAGCCGTACGCGCGCTTCGGCGTCCGGATCGGCGAGGACGGGCGCGCGCTGGACGCGGACGGCGACGCGGCGTACGAGAACGTCTTCGCGGCCGGCGGGATCGTCGGCGGCGCGGACGCGGCGCGGGAGAAGTCCGCGAGCGGGGTGTCGCTCGCGACCGGGATCGTGGCGGGACGGCAGGCGGCGACGGAGGCAACCAAATGACACGACACACCGACGACGAGGACGCTAACGAGGCGAACGGGGCGAACGAGATGGACGGTGACGACCGCGATGAGGGCGAGCCCGCGGCCACCCCCGGCGTTCCCGAGGCGGGACGCGACGAACAGCCGTCGATCTTCGTCCCCGACGACGGCGCGGTAGAAGGGGCCGACAGCGACCTCGCTGCCGACCCGACCGCGGACCGCGCCGCAACCGACGGCGGCGTCGAGAGCGCGACCGGCGGGAGCGACTCGACGGACCTCGACCCGGACGCGTACGACCCGGTCGACGTGTTCCCGGGCGGCGACCTCGACCTCCGGGACGGCGCCGACTCCTGTTACAAGTGCACGAGCTGTGACACCTCCTGTCCGGTCGCCGAGGTCGACGAGGAGTTCCCGGGCCCGAAGTTTCAGGGCCCGGAGCAGTGGCGGCTCAAGCGCAAGGACGACCACGACATCGACGAGTCGATCACCTCCTGCTCGAACTGCATGCGCTGTGACGACGCCTGCCCCTCCTCGGTGCCGCTCTCGCAGATGCACAACGAGGCGCGCGGGCAGTACGTCGAGCGGCAGATGGAGAAGCTCTCGGTCGAGTACATCCGGAACCGGATCCTGGCCAACTACCGCACGTCGGCGAGCCTCGCGAGCATGTTCCCGCGGACGGCGTCGTTCGCGATGAACTTCGGCCCGGCGCGGTGGGCGATGGAGAAGGCGATGGGGATCCCGAAGGAGCGCGACTTCCCGGAGTTCGCCACGGAGACGTTCCGCGAGTGGTGGAAGGCGCGCGGCGGCGCGCAGGTGGAGAACCCCGACAAGCGCGTGGCGTACTTCCACGGCTGCTACTCCAACTACAACACGCCCGAGGTCGGCAAGGCGATGGTCCGCGTCTACGAGCACTTCGGCTACGAGGTGATGGTCCCGCCCCAGAAGTGCTCGGGGACGCCGATGTTCGCGAACGGGATGCTGAAGGACGCCCGCCGCCACGCGGAGACGAACGTCGAGAACCTCGTCGAGGCCATCGGCGAGGGCGCGGACGTGATCGCCTCCTGTACCTCGTGTTCGATGTCGCTCCGCCAGGAGTACCCCGAGCTGTTCGACCTCCACGGGATCGAAGACCTCGCCGAGCACACGTTCGAGGCGCTGGAGTACCTCCGGATCCACGAGGACCTGGAGGGCGAGCTCGAGGCGGCCGGCGGGCTCGACGACGAGCGCGCGTTCGCGTACCACGCGCCGTGTCACGCCCGCAACCAGGGCCTCTCCCGGCAGGCCGTCGAGACGTTCCGCGACGTCGACGGCGTGACCATGGAGGACGTCGGCGACTCCTGCTCGGGCATCTCCGGGACCTACGGCTGGAAGGAGGAGAAGTACGAGAAGTCGATGAAGATCGGCGAGG
>ENA-ORDC01002234-ORDC01002234.1-marine-metagenome-genome-assembly--contig:-NODE-2234-length-12171-cov-6.618489_pt1 | contig 12171 bp, 14 predicted proteins | sample MGYA00237783_ERZ508515 | MGnify/ENA primary metagenome ERZ508515 (study PRJEB26186, sample SAMN06268792) | marine metagenome | isolation source: Eden Landing Ponds, San Francisco, CA, USA | place...
GGTTCAGGCGAGCATTCAGGGTGCACCATGGGAGACATAGACGTTGCAATCGGAATCGATGTGGACTGTGTCGCTGGTTGGCTCGGATCGTACGGTGGCGAAGATTCGCCCGCTGATCTGTCGCGCGGTCTGAGCGCCGGAAACGAGGGCATCCCGCGGATGCTCCAAGTCCTGGAAGACAACCAGATCAAAGGCTCCTGGTACGTCCCCGGACACTCCATCGAGACGTTCGAAGAGGAGATCCAGGCTGTGGCCGACGCGGGACACGAACTCGGCGTTCACGGGTATTCACACGAGAACCCCACCGACCTCTCACGGGAGCAGGAAGACGAGATCATCGGCGTCTCGAAAGACCTGATCAAAGATATCACCGGTGAGGTCCCTGTCGGTCACCGGGCCAGCTGGTGGGAGTTCAGCGAAAACACCCCCGACCTGGTCGAAAAGCACGACTTCCTCTACGACAGCAGCCTGATGGAGCGGGAGTTCGAGCCCGGGTACATGCGCAAGGGCGACGACTGGGAGCCCATCAAGTACGACCAGGAGCCGGAAACCTGGATGACGCCGTACGAGTACGGTGAGGAGACGGACGTCGTCGAAATCCCGATCAGCTGGTACCGCGACGACATTCCGCCGATGCTGTTCATCAAACAGCCGCTGTACAACACGGGTTACAAGAGCCCCGAAATGATCTACGAGGAGTACTACAAGGCACAGTTCGACTACCTCTATAACCGTCGCGGTGCCGGTGTGTACACGCTCACGATCCACCCGGACATCCACGGACTGCCACACATGATCGAGCTCTTCGACGACTTCATCAGTTACGTTCAGAACCACGAGAACGCCCAGTTCAAGACTCTCGAAGAGATCGCTCGTAAGTACGAGGACGACCCCTCGGTGTACGAGAGCGAAGGCAAGTACATCTGAGACGGCCAATCGCTCGGACATTTTTAGAGATCGAGACACACGTTCACACCTCCGACCACCGGTGTGGCGATTGGTGCTTCGAACTCCGATCGGCGTCTGCCTCGACGCACTGCCCGAATCGAACGAAGCCGACGATTCAGCCGCCGGAATCACGCTTTTAGTCGTTACGTGAGCAACCAGATCCGCGATCTCCACGTCACGACGGTTGATCGGTGATTCCGACACGGCGTTACTTCATGAGAGTAATCAAGGTCAGTCGCCCGCCGGCGGATCTACCGGAACCGTCGGATCGCATCCTGTTTGACTACCGTCTGTTCACACACTGCAAACACCATTTGTACTAATGTGGGGATTTATATCCGATAAAAGTGACGTATTTTGGCTTTTGAGCAAGTTCAACATTTTTTTGTAATTTTCTTTGCCATCCGATTCTTCGAATCTGTCTGCATCTGGAGCGGTTGTCGCCGAAGGGGCGTATGCGACGCGAGAGAGATGGCCCCACGAATGTGTCCTCACACTTTCGGACTGCCGTGCCATTTGACGGTTCGAAACCGGTTTGTTTCGCTATTCCGGCCCGATTTGAGCCACTCGAAGCGACCGCCAGTCATCAGGCGGCGAGTTTTCCAAGGTGGTACACAGCTTGTAGCCACTTCGATCGGGGGTCTCTGTCTTGGCCGGCGTCGCACTGACAGTATACTGTCGTGGATTCCACTGCGCTGGGTATCTTGGTCCATCTCCTGTGTATGTGAGACACAAACAAGTCGTGTCCATGGTATTCCGGATCATGATTCCTATCGATAATTGAATCCTAAAAACAAGAGAGGCGTCGGTTTTCACCGGGTAACTCGCTTGATATTAATCAGATCTGTATTTCTCGCTCGAAGTTCCATGCCTGATTGTTTGCGAGGGGCAAATACTTTTCATCTAGCGGCCGTTAGTCGGCGTATGACGGACAAACGAACCGAATCGGATTCGCCCCGAACGCTCCAGACGTCTACCACGACACTGCAGGTAATCGATGCGTTAAAAGATCTAGACGGCGCGACGGTGACAGAGATGGCAGACTACCTCGATCTCTCGAAGGGAGGGGTGTACAATCACCTCGCGACACTTCGAGAGAACGACTTCGTCGTTAAGGACAACAACGTGTATCAGCTCAGCCCGCGATTCATTCTCATCGGAGAGCATGTTCGGCAAGAAAGCTTGCTCTATCAGTTTGGACGAGAGGAGGTCAACACTCTCGTCAACGACACCGGTGAGTACGCTCAGCTCATTACGGAACGTCACGGGCGGGGGATCGTATTGTACCTCCAACGCGGTGAGAAGGCGATTGGGAGCAGTTATCCCAATCAGATGGAACGGAAACCGCTCGGTCTCCATCACCTCTCGGCCGGCAAGGCGATTCTCTCACGGCTCCCCGAAAGTCGGGTAAACGAGATCATCGACCGACGCGGCCTCCCTCAGCGGACGAACAACACGATCACGAGTCGCGAAGAGCTATTCGACGAACTGGAGACGATCCGTGAGCGCGGATTCGCCCTCAATGTTGAGGAGGAGGTTGACGGGCTTCGAGCCGTCGGAGCCGCAATAAACGGTCCCGACGGAGAAGTGCTCGGCGCGATCAGCCTTTCGGGACCCAAAAGCCGAATGCAAGGCGAGCGGTTCAACGAGGAGATACCGCGCAAAGTGATGGATGCCGCCGATGTGATCGAAGTGAACATCAACATGTACACACAGTCTAACGAAATTTGACCGGAAACTGATCGGAAGCCCTGACAGACATTACAATCGTACGAGCGTGATCCCAGTCGAACTGGCTTCCGTCCGATCGACAAGCGTGCTTCCCGTATTATAATAGCATGAACGCAATTGAGTTCGCATCAGAAATTACAATCGTACGATCGTAAGGGTTTGTTTCGATTACTCGCATTGCGTTTGGTGAATTATGATAGGCGGTGACGACCCCAATTCGGTCTTAATCGTCCGCTGACTCTCTATCAACAAACATGTTTGAAAACAATCACACTCCACTTTTTATTTGCGACTAGACGTATCTAATCGGATGGGTTTCTGCGTTAGATACTACAATAATTGGTGTGCGCTACCAGCAGGCGCAGGGGTACGATCGGCTACGTCATCGACGAGACCGTCTCCGTTGTCTCACTGATGCGACGGAGTCGCCCGGTCAGAACTACCGCGTTGTCTGTTCCGCTGTCGTCAGACAGAGGCTTACGAAGCCGGCCTCGTTCGTCCACAGGTTAGTGCTCCGTTCTACCAGATTTACCGACTGTGGGGGCACCACCCGTTCGTCAACGGCAAGTCGATCCGAGGACAGATCGAGATCAGCCCATAACCTAGTCATTCAATTGTAGCGTCTCCTCTATGCCCTTATTCATCAAAATACGTTTACTTATCAATCTGGTAATATACATCACACAGATATTATATAAAAATTATATATCTTCGGTGTCGCCGAGTAATTACCTCGATCACCGGTGCGTCGATACGCGAACGAGCAGACCAGCCACCGTCGAGCATATCCGAGGCCGGATGCGGAGAGAAGGGGAGAAGTTAGCTTTCGGCGGGCGGGGCCGCGGTGTCGGACTGTTCGTACTTGGTTTCGAACTCCTGGATGAGCTGGCCCATCTTGGCGTACCAGTCGTTGAGGAGGCGCTGCATGTCGTCGGCGATCTTGGAGGGGTCCGTCGGCGAGTAGACGTGGTAGTAGCCGCCCTGGTCGTAGTTGATCTGATCTTTTCCGATGAACCCGGTTTGGAGCAGCCGCTGGACGGCACGGTAGGCCGTCGAGCGTTCGCGGTCGACTGCGTCGGCGATCTCGTCGACCGTCAGCGGTTCTTCGGACGCGACGAGCGCCCGGAAGCACTCCTTATCGAGCTCCTTGAGACCGTGAAAACACTCCAGCAGTCCCTCGCACTCCATGTCCCGGCGGAGTTGTTCAGACATCGAATTAGGCATCTTATCGGTGCTGTGTAGGAACCGGGTCAGTAAAATATTCTTGTACAGATTGTGCAATTTTGCGGTGAAGCGAGATGGGAGATAGGGATGCGGCGTGGGCAGCCGTCCGTCTCCCTGAGAAACTGTCGTAGTGGGTGCCTGCAGAACCGTGTTCGCGTTAGCCCCACTCCGGCTCGAGGGCGTCCAGCAGCCGCTCGACCTCTGCGTGAGTGTTGACCGCATGGACGGACGCGCGGACGGCGGCCGGCGTCGGCAAAGCACGGACGACGATTCCCGCTGACGCGAGTCGATCGACCGTCGCTTCGGGGTCGTCCACGTCGATCGTCACGAGTCCCGACTCGGGATCCGGAGGGCTGAGAAGCCGGTCCTCGGGGATGCCAGTGGCCAGCCGGCCGGCCAATTCTTGACTCCGGTCGGCGATACGGTCGAGTCCGACCTCGTCGATCGCCTCCATGGCCTCGGCCAGGGCGACGTGTGGAGCGGGGTTCGCCGATCCGACCTCGAACCGGCGGGCACCGGCTGCGAACTCGTAGGGGTCCGCAGTCGGCGTTTCGACGCTTCGGTAGCCTACCGCAGCTGGCAGGAGAGAGTCAGCAGCTGTCCGGTCAACGTAGAGGAAGCCGCCGCCCCACAGCCCCAGCAACCATTTGTGGCCGGCCGCTGCGACGGCGTCCGCACCCCACTCGTCGACGGCCATCGGCAACTGTCCCGGCACCTGCACGGCGTCGACGAGCGCGAACGCGCCAGCGTCGTGGGCGATGTCGACGAGGTCGCCGACGGGTAACCGGGTGCCGTGGGTCCACGTCACCGCACTGAAACACGCCAGGCGCGCGTCGTCGACGGCGGCGGCGAAGGCGTCGCGGTCGACACGGCCGTCCTCGGTCTCGACGACGCGAACGTCGACGCCCTTCCCTTCCAAGCGTTGCCACGGGAGCGTCCCGGCCGGGTGCTCGAGGTCGGTTCTTACGACAGTGTCGCCGGGCTCCCAGTCGATGGCGTTCGCGACGGCGTTGATGCCCGCGGTCGTGCTCTCCACGAGCGCGATCTCGTCGTCGTCCGCACCGACGAAGGTGGCGACGCGCTCCCGTACCCGGTCGTACGCGTCGAACGCCACCTCGTAGGGGTCGTTTCGGGTACTCGTCTCGTACTCGTGTGACCGCACGAACTCGTCTGCGGCCTCGACGACGTACCGTGGGCTCGGACCGTGAGCGCCGAAATTCAGGTAGACGTCCTCATGCAGGGCGGGCGTGTCGACGCGAAGTTCTCTAGGGGTCATTTCGTTCTGGGTGAGTTAGTCGCGATACCGGGCGATCAGATTGCGGAGTGACCGGTCGGTCTGGCTCCCTCGCAGCCGTCTCGAGGTTCGTTTCGATGTGGATCGCCGGGGCCGTCGCGTCGGTGTCCGTCGCCAGTTCGAGAGTCGGCCTCATTCGGTTACAGGTGTCACACCGCTCCGTGTCGAACTCCGCGAGCGCGACGCCACCACCTTCGACGGCCGTTTTGAGGTCGCCGCCGAGCGACATCGCGCTGTCCGTCTCTGCCGTCCGTGCTGCCATTACCGGATTCTACGCGCTAGGCGTTTAATAGTCTTGGGATATATACACAATATTATCTGGCGCGATCGATCCCTCGTCGCCTCCGGGTGAGAGGGCGAAGCGAATCGGAAGTCGCCCGCTACTGCGACTCCTCGCTGGCGCGCTCGCGGCCGATCGCGCCAGCGAGCGCCAACAGGTAGCCCAGCCCGTACTGGACGTCGGGATCACGTACCCCGCGAACCAGCCCGACCGCCCCGACACGCTCGGGCGATTTCCGCTCCGCTTCACCGACGCTCTCGAGCAGCGTTTCGATTCCGCCGCGAGTGTCGTCCTCGGACGCCGTCTGCGCGACCTCGCCGAGCGCGGCACCGGTACCGGCCAGCGACGTGACCATCTCGTCGTCGAGCGCCGCGGTCGCCAGCGACCCGACCTCCGCGAGTTCGGCCAACTCGTCGAGCGTGCCGCTGCGCTGGAGTTCGAGCAGCGTGTCGAGTGCCTCGCGCAGTTCGTCGCCGTTCTCCCCGACCGTCTCGGCCAGCGCCGCGGTCTCCTCGGTCGCCAGCCCGTCGGCGGACTCCGCCAGCGTCGACCCCGTGGCCGAGAGCTCCCGGACCATCTCGTCGTCGAGCGCGCTCTCGCCCAGCGAGAGCACGTCCAGTAGCTCGTTGACGGCGTCGAGGTGCTCCACGAACTCGGCGACCGCCTCGGGGTTCCGCTCGATCGCCGCCTCCAGCTCGGACTGCTCGGGACGCTGCTGGTCGGACATGGTCAGAGCAGCCCCCGCGCGGTGAGCCAGTAGGCCTCGTTGTACGCCAGCTTCGACCAGTGGAGCTTCTCCGAGGGGGGCGCCGGCGACGGCGGGCGCTCGTAGTCGAACTCGACGAACGACGCCGCGTCCATCCCCGTCTCGATGAAGCACAGCGTCTTCCCGTCGTAGGTCGCCGTCGCCGGGCGGTCGCGAACCTCGCTGGCGAGGCGCTGGCCGACGACGCCGGCCTGGTAGTGCGCGACGCTGCCTGCGTTCGGGACGCCGGTGTCGGCGGTGTCGCCGAGCGCGTAGACGTTCTCGGCGGCCTCGGCTTCCAACGTGTGCTTGTCGACGTCGACCCAGCCGTCGTCGCCGAGCCCCGCCTCCTCGATCAGGTCGACCCCGCCGTGGGGAGGAATCGACACGAGGAGGTCGTAGTCGAGCTCGGTCCCCTCCATCGACGTGATCGTCTCGGCCTCCGGGTCGACCGACTCGGCGTTGAAGAACGTCTCCACCTCGATGTCGCGTTCCTCCATGATGGGGCGAGCCCACTCGGCGATGTGGGGGTTGCCGTGGACGCGTTGTATCGGGTACGTGTAGGTGATGTCGACGTCCTCCCGCAGGCCCCGCTCGCGGAACCAGTCGTCGGCCATGAAGACGAACTCGAGTGGCGCCGCCGGACACATGTGGGGCGTCCCGATGACGCTCAACACGAGGTCACCCTCGGTGAACTCCAGCAGTTCGTCGCGGAGGGCGGTCGCTCCCGACTCGCTGTAGTAGTCGTGACCGCCCTCCGCGAGGCCGGGGATCTGGTCGGGCTCCAGCGTCGACCCGGTCGCCAGTACGAGGTGATCGTAGCCGACCGTCGGGGCATTACCGTGGAACGTGAGCCGCTGGGACTCGGTGTCGATATCGGTCACGCGGTCGATCCGGAGCTCGACTGCGTCGTCGACGAGCTCGTCGAGCGCGCGGCGACCGTCCGCCGGCTCGCGCTGGCCAAAGGGCACGTACAGCCAGACCGGCTTGTACACGTGGTCGGGGCCGTCGTTGATCAGGGTGACCTCGACGTCGCCGGCGTCGAGCTCGGGTTCGAGCCGGTCGGCGAGGTCGTTGGCGAGCACCGACCCGCCGGTCCCACCGCCCACGATGACGATTCGCTCGGTCATGCTTTCTCCACGTAGAACGCGTTGTGGTCGTCGCCTTCTTCGACCGCGAGCAGTTCGTTGCCGGCCTCCTCGGTCCACTCGGGGACGTCGGTGAGCGACTGGTCGGTGTCGCTCAGCAGGCGGATCACGTCCCCTGACTCGGCGCCCCGAATCTTTCCGATGAGGTCCATCAGCGGACCGGGACACGCTGCACCTCTGGCGTCGACGGTGGCGTCTGGTTCGATGTCGGTCATAGCTGTCTCACAGGCGGTGATTGGAACCGTCCGATATTAGTATTGTATATGAGTTCCAACATTCTGAAAAAGTGCGGTCGAGAGGGGCCAGTGGCCGGCGATCGAGGAACGCGGCCCGGTGATATCGCCGAGCCGGCGACCGCCAAGCACAGGCCCCACCGATTCGAGTCCGTCCACCCGCACCACAACTCGGATCTGCAGCTCCTACCGGTCGATCTGGGACCGCCACGCTGCCGGAAGCCGGGCGTAGACGATCGCGTTATCGACGAGCACGTCGACCGGAACGTACTCGTCAGGCGCGTGAACCGTGTCGGTTCCCAGCGCGAACTCGACCGTCGGGATGCCCGCGTTTCGGAGCTTCTTGGCGTCGCCGCCGCCCGTGGCACTCCGTCTGAAGACGTGCTCTCCCGTGGTGTCCTCCGCCGCCGACGCGACGGCTTCGACGAGTGGGCTGTCAGGATCCTCGGCGGTGCCGACGCTCCAAGCGACGTCGGCGACCGTAATACCGTCGCAGTCGGCGACGCATTCCCGAATCTTCTCCAGCACGTCGGGCGTGTGGACACCCGCCGTCAGCCGTACGTCGACTTCGGCACGTGCAGACTGCGGGACGGTGTTGATCGCGTCGCCACCTTCGAGGACGCCGAGATTGATCGAGGGGTACCAGAACAGCTCTCGAGCGGTGGTCTCACCCATCGAGGGGGCGTAGTATTCGATCGACTCCTCGACGATCGGTGCCACCTCAGCGTCGATCTCGAGCCGCCGGGTACCGAATCGCTCGCGCAGGGTTTCGATGGCGTCGTAGAGTCGGTCGATGGCATTGACGCCGAGCACCGGCCGGGAGCCGTGGGCCCCCTCACCGCTCGCTTCGAGGGTCAACCAGATGCTTCCCCGGTCCGCGACCGTGACGGAGTGCCGGCCTTCCTCGCAGGTCGGCTCGCCGATCACGCACGCGTCAGCGTCGAACCGGCCGGCGTCCAGCAACGCTGGCAGGCCGGCGTCGCCACCCACCTCCTCGTCGCTCACGAACGCGAACTGGAGGTCGACAGGTGGACATGTGTCCGTGGCTGCGACGGCCTGAATCGCGAACAGCATCGACGCCACGGCTCCTTTCATGTCGGTTGCGCCGCGACCGTAGACGCGGTCATCGACCCGCTCGCCGAGCGGGTCGTGGGACCACGCGTCGGCGTCGAACGGCACCGTATCGAGGTGGCCGTTGTACAGCAGTGTGTGGTCGGACTCGCCCGGGATTCGAACGAGCAGGTTCGGCTTCGCCGGATCGACTGCGAACCGCTCGACGTCGACCGAAAGCGGGTCGAGGAACTGCTCGATCTCGGAGACGACCTCTCGCGTGTCGCCGGGCGGGTTCGACGAATCGTTCGCCAGGAGATCGAGCGTGAGCGTGACCAGCTCCTCGCGGTGGTTCCGGACGTACTCTGCGGGAGTCGTGCCGCTCATTCACTCGCTACCTCCCCCCTCCCCGCACCCGATCTCGCGGCACCGCCACCGCCGCCGACGAGGGTGTCGCTCATACCAGAGGATTGGATCGGGAGTGACTAAAGTATTTCTACGATCATACAATACTGTGTGGTCGGGTGCACTTCTCCCCTCTGTACACGACCGGAAAGAGAGAGATCGTGCCGAATCGCCGTCTACCGCCATCAGAGACGTTGCTCCGACTTCCCGGCCAGTCACTTCGACTGGCTTGCTGTCTGCACGTGGCGGTCGCAGTCGAACGAGGCTGCGAGGGCGGGAGCATCCAGGGGACGCGACCTAAAGTACTTCACTGGACTGCGCGCGGAGTCGCAGTGCGTCGACTGGGCTGTCACTGGACTGGCCGCTCACCGGTGGGCATGGGGGATCGAATCGGTCAGTACGGGGGCGATAGCCAGTCGACCCCTGATTCCGCCGGCGTCCAGACGCTCGTTCTCACCCGCATCATCTCGTACCGTGATCTCGAACCGGTGCGACGGGAGGCGAAATCAGCCGTCGACGGCGGCGTTGCCGTGGCTGAAGACGGACCCTCCGCCGCTCTGTAGCGGTCGTCTCCCTAGCCGGGTTCCCTCGTGTCGGTGAACGAGATACCGCTCGCCACAGGGGACGTGTCCGTCGACAGAACTCGCCCAGATCCGGAAGGGGACCATTCCGGACCGCAGGGTATAGTAACTAAGGTGCCTTATATTTCTATTACGATTAATACTTATCTCTGGCGACGCTGTGTTATCGTATGCCACAAGGTCAAGACTACGAGCACGAGAACGATCCGGCGTCACCGTCGCAGTACGAGTGTTTACGGTGTGGTACCATCGTTGAGGCGAACTCTCATCCCGGCACCTGTGAATGTGGCGGCGACTTCCAGAACCGGGCGAAATCTCTCGAATAAGTCACACCAAGGCTTCTGAGACCGCATCGACAGCGGTGGATGGAGGCTCAAGTGGTCGTTCCGTAATCAGCGCTCGAAACGTCCCGGCATCGGCTCAACGAAGCGACCGCGTTCCTCGACGTCGAATCTACCGCAGGATCGTCCCGCGACCCGCGTGCGTGGTGTCGCGCGGGAAGCGAGGCCGACCAGCGGCTCACCGGGATCATCCGTCAGTGTCATTCGGGGGGACCGGCGACAGCCGCAAGTGAGCGGCCTTCGAGTGGCCCGATCCGCGTTAGAAGGCCCATCGGTCGCCGTTGATTCACGCGTGCGTTTCGATCACGGAGCGAAGCCGCGCTTCGTCCTGCATTCCGACGAGTCGTTCCGCCGGCTGTCCGCCAGCGAACAGGACGAGCGTCGGCACCCCCCGGACATCGTACTCGGCGGCGAGTTGCTGGTTCGCGTCGATATCGATCGTCGCGACGGTCGCATCGGTCTCGGCCGCGATCCGTTCGACGATCGGTTCGAGCATCTGGCACGGGCCACACCACTCGGCGTAGAAGTCGGCGAGCACGAGGTCGTACTCGGCGACGGCCTCGGAGAGATCGGCGCCGCCGTTGATGTGGATCGGCTCGGACAGACTCTTCGAGGCGGACGCCTCAGCACCGTCCGTTGCAGCCCGATTTCGAAGCTCCGCCAGTTTCTGTCGTCGGATCTCCTCGATATCTTCAGCCATTCGGTGTCCGTTCGCCCCGCGCCGACTTAGTTGTTTTGTATACTACCCACAATACTGCTTCGAGAGAGGGTCCTCACGCACAGAAGCGGTGACCATCTCGGAAAACGAGTGGCGGCGCAGCGCACCGATATTTCTAAACACTACAATACCACGTTGACAGAGAAGTACTGGAGCGATTCTATTCCATAGGTCTCCGCTCTCGTTGAACAAGACCCGAAGAGACTTTGTCCTGAAAGCCCAAGATAGCACACGAATGACGCTCCCAATCGACCCACGTCAGATCGACCCGGAGGACATCGGCGAAGAACAGTCGACGCTCGAGATGAGCCACGAAGACGCCATCGAACACGTCCGCGACGTGTTCACGGACGCCGGCTTCGGCGTCCCCGTCGAGTTCTCTCCGTCCGAGATGCTCAACGAGAAGGTCGACGCGGGCCGGGACCCCTACTACGTGCTCGGCGCGTGCAATCCCGAGGTCGCCGACCGCGCGCTCGACGCGACGGACAACAAACTCGGGGCGCTCATGGCCTGCAACGTCGTTATCTGGGAAGAAGAACCCGGTAAGCAGGTCGTCTACCACGTCTCCATCATGCGCGTCGCCCGACTGGTTGGCATGGCGCCCGATAACGAGGAGATGGCCGACATCGTCGCCGATACCGGCGAACTCGTCGACGAGGCATTCGCGAACCTCTAATAAGGGGTACGCGTTCGACGCCGACCGCACCGACCGCGTTCGACACCCCCGACGTCGCATCGGCCGTCGACCGCGTGTACGCCGAGTACCCATCCGGCCGTCGAGTGTGACACGCTAGCTTCTCGATGTCTTTGGTCGTCGAGGGTGGAAAGGTCGTGGGTGTCCGCGGTTATGTATCGGTGTAGGTCTCGATGAGCGCTCGGAGTTGATCGGCGCTCTGGAGACCGACGACTTCCTCGACCTGCTCCCCGTCGGCAAACAGGACGAGCGTGGGGACGCCCCGGACGCCGTAGGCAGCGGCGAGTCCCTGGTTGGCGTCGACGTCGACTTTCGCCACGGTCGCGCCGGTCTCGGCAGCCAGCGTTTCGACGATCGGCTCGAGCATCTGGCACGGGCCACACCAGTCGGCGTAGAAGTCCGTGAGGACGACATCGTGTTCTGCGACGATGTCGTCGAGCTGTGACTGCCCGTCGACGTGGAGCGGTTCGTTCGTGGCCGCGGTGCCAGCGCCGGATGCGGTGTCTGTTGCCATCACCGGCATGTATGCACCGGCGCTAATTAAGAGTTTTGGGCAATATATACAATACTACTACCGGCTATCTACCGACCGAGGCGTCTGTCGGAACTCAACACCGCGCACAACGTGGCTCCCCGGGAAGAGCCTCAGCACTCGAGATAGAGGGGACGGGAGCGTTAGCTTTCGGCGGCCGGGCCAGTAGCCTCGGGCTGTTCGTACTTGGTCTCGAACTCCTGGATGAGCTGACCCATCTTCGCGTACCAGTCGTTGAGGAGCCGCT
>ENA-ORDC01002235-ORDC01002235.1-marine-metagenome-genome-assembly--contig:-NODE-2235-length-12170-cov-8.879104_pt1 | contig 12170 bp, 9 predicted proteins | sample MGYA00237783_ERZ508515 | MGnify/ENA primary metagenome ERZ508515 (study PRJEB26186, sample SAMN06268792) | marine metagenome | isolation source: Eden Landing Ponds, San Francisco, CA, USA | place...
ATCCCGGCCCAGGACGTGGTCGACGCCATCGCCGACGCCGCCCAGACGGGCGAACCAGGCGACGGCAAGATCTTCGTTCTGCCCGTCGACAGTGCACACCAGGTCCGCACCGGCAAGACCGGTCAGGACGCGGTCTGAGGTCACCCGCCACGACAGACCTAGATCATTTCTATGGACTCTGACAGTACGCTGGACGACCTCGACGAGCGACTGGTGTCGGCGCTCCAGGCCGACGGGCGGGCCACCGCGAGTGACCTCGCCCGGGCGGCCGACGTCGCCACCTCGACGGCGACCCGGCGCCTGCGCCGACTCGAAGCGGCCGGCGTCGTCGCCGGCTCCCGGCCCGACGTCGACTACGACGCGGTCGGCTACGACGTGACGGCGGTCTTTCGCCTCGACGTCGACGGCGAGGGACTGGCAGACGTGGTCGAAGACCTGCGCGAGACCGGACGCATGGTCGGCGTCTACGAGGTGACCGGCAGCGACGACGTCGTCGCCATCGGCAAGTTCGCCTCGACGGACGAGCTGAACGCCCGGATCAGGGCAGTGCAGGCCCACGACAGCGTTCGCTCGCTGACGGTGAACGTCGTCCGGGCGGTCGCCGCCGAGGGGGACGTCCCGCCGGTCCCAGCCGACGAGTGAGAGCGGGGGCCCACGCCAGTCGGCCGAACCACGAGCCAACGTCGTCCGAAACACGACGCAACGTCGTCCGAACCACGATTCGAAGTCGCCCGAACCGCGACCCAAGGCTGTTTGTAGCGCGCGCCCGACCGGACGAGCATGCCCAATTCTACTATCGACCCGGACCGCGACACGCCGGACGCCTACGACGAGTTACTGACACGCGTCGAACGACTCACCTACCTCCAGGACGCCGGCGGGATCCTCGGTTGGGACCAGCAGGTAACCATGCCCGACGGCGGCGCGCCGGCCCGCGCGAAACAGCAGTCGGCCCTCTCCGGACAGATCCACGAGTTACGGACCGACGAACAGGTCGGCGAGTGGCTCGACGAACTCGACGACGCCGGTCTGTCCGACGAGCAACGCGCCGTCGTCCGCGAGACCCGCCGCAGTTACGAGGAGGCCACGCGTGTCCCGGGCGACCTGGTCGAGACGATCACCGAGACCTCCTCGGCGGCCCAGCAGGTCTGGCAGGACGCGAAAGCCGAGGACGACTTCGAGTCGTTCGCGCCCACCCTCGCCGAGATCCGCGACCTGGTGGTCGAACGCGCCGAGCACGTCGACCCCGACCGCGACCCCTACCGGGTGATGTTCGAGGGCGTCGACCCCGACCTCGAACTCGCGACCGTCGAGGACGTCTTCGACGACCTCAGGGAGGCGCTCCCGCCGCTCATCGAGGACCTGCAAGCTGCGGACCCGGACCTGGCGACCCTGCCCGACGAGACGTGGGACGAGGAGACAGAACTCGCCCTGGACCGTGCGGCTCTCGAGGAACTCGATTACGACTTCGAGCGCGGCCGTCTCGACACCTCGCCCCATCCCTTTACTTCCGGGACCCAGTTCGACTGTCGGGTCACGACGTGGGTCAAACCCGAGGACCCGATGAACTCGCTGATGGCCACCATCCACGAGTACGGCCACGCCTCCTACCAGCTGGGGCTCCCGCAGGAACACTACGGGACGCCGCTGGGCCAGGCTCGCGGGGAGATCCACGAGTCCCAGTCCCGGTTCTGGGAGAACCACGTCGCTCGGACTCGCCCCTTCTGGGAGTACTTCGCGCCCACGCTCAACGACCACCTCGGGACCGACCTCACCCCGCAGGAAGCCTACGAGGTCGTCAACCAGATTTACCCCGAGAACCTGATCCGGGTGGAGGCGGACGAACTCACCTATCACCTCCACATCATCCTCCGGTCCGAGGTCGAAAAGCGACTCGTCCGCGGGGAGATCGAGGTCTCCGAGGTCCCCCGGGTCTGGAACGACCACATGGAGGAGTACCTGGGGATCCGCCCCGGGACGGACAGCGAGGGCTGTCTCCAGGACATCCACTGGACGAGCGGGTTTGCCGGGTTCCAGAGTTACACCGTCGGGAGCGTGCTGGCCGCACAACTCGACGCGGCCATGCGCGAGGACCTGAACCAGGACGTCGACGAACTCGTCCGGGAGGGGGAGTTCGAACCCTTGCTGTCGTGGATGAACGAGCACGTCCATCGCCACGGTGGGCGCTACCCGACCGACGAACTGATCGAACGTGCGACGGGCGAGCCGCTCACGGCGGAGTACTTCATCGACTACGCCCGCGAGAAGTTCGGCGAACTGTACGGGATCTGATCGGACACCCGGCGCGGCGACGGTTCGTGCGGAACCCTGCCAGTTCGTTTTCGGGTCACAAGTGGCTCGGATCCAGACACAGTGGCGCGCGCTGTCAAGCGTGTCCGAACACCGCGAGGACCGCGAGACGGCATCGTGCGAGGGATGAGTGAGTAAGCGGAGCGAACGAACGAATCGGCTGGGGAGGTGTGTGACTTGCGGTCGCGGTGCTGTGCGGTTGCAGTGCTGTCCTGGCGGACGAAAGGGCGAGGCTCGCTCGTCGGCGCCTCGGGGAAGCAACACCGCAGCGAAGCGAGAAGCGTGGTTCGAAAGAGCGGAGCTCTTTCGTCATCCCGGAAATCTTCGATTTCCGGCGACAGCGACCCGCTCGCGGTCGTTGAGCCGGATATTCTCGCTCACTCCGTTCGCTCGAATAGCGCCGGCTCAAACGACTCCGTTCCCTGCGGTCACCGCGACCGGGCCTCGCCTTTTCAGTCCACCAGGACAGACCGCGTCCCCAGACCACCCGCCTCCCCAACCGACTGCGGTGCTCGCTCACTTCGTTCGCTGCGCTCCTCATCCCTCGCACGATGCCGTCTCGCGGCCTCCGCGTTGCTCCGGCACGCGAGACAGCGCGCGCCACTGGGGTTGAACGGGGTCGTGAAGCTCGCCGTCAGTTCGAACGACGTCTCTGCGAGAACCGGTTCGACCGGCGCAGAACGTCCTCGCACCCGAGAGGGTACCTACGGCAGGAACTCGGCGATCTCGGCGATCCGCTCCGAATCGGCTTCGACAGTCCCACCGTGATAGCAGTGGACCGTCTCGACGTCGAGCGTCGCGAGCACGCCGACCGACTCGGCGGCCTCGGCCATGTCGAGCGTGAAGTGTTCGCTGGGGCTCTGCAACCCGTCCTCGTCGGCCGTCAGCGCGTCGGCGGCGATCAGGAGTTGCTCGTCGGGGAAATACAGCGAGACGTGGCCCGGTGCGTGCCCGGGCGTGAAGACGACGCGCATCGGCCCGGCTTCGGTCCGGAATCGCTCGCCGTCGACCAGTTCGACGTCGACCGGCACGGGGGGATACCGGTCGTCGCCGTCGCCTTTGATCGGGTCCTCGCGGCCGTCGACGTAGCGGGCACAGGTTTCGTGGGCGAAGACGACGGCATCGGTCTCGTCGACGACAGTCGCGAGCGCGCCCGCGTGGTCACCGTCCTGGTGGGTCACCACGACCGCCCAGACGTCGCTCCAGTCGAACCCCGCCGCGTCGAGTTCGTCGGCGAGCGCGTCGGCTTGACCAGGCAAACCCACGTCCAGCAGGACCAGTCCCCGGTCGGTCTCGACGGCCGCCGGGTGGAACGCTCGCTCGCCCTCGTCGGTCTCGATGGTCTGTGTGAGCGCGTAGACGCCTGCTGCCAGTTCGTCCATGGCCGCCGGTAGGCACGCGAGTACCATGACGGTGGGGGCCGGTGCAAATTCGTCGAGTCAGGGCGGTGGTACCGCCCGACCGAGTGGGTCAGCGGGTCAGGGTCGGGGTCAGGGGTAGGGTCGAGGTCCGGATCAGGATCATGGCCAGAGCCCGCGGGCCTCGTGTGCCTCGGCGATGCGCGAGAGCGCGACGACGTACGCCGCGGTCCGCCAGGTGACTTCGCGGTCGTCGAACTCGTCGCGGACCGCCCGCCAGGCCGAGCGCATCTCCGTCTCCAGTTCCTCGTTGACGCGTTCGAGCGACCACGCACGCCGGTTGATGTCCTGGAGCCACTCGAAGTAACTCACCGTCACGCCGCCGGCGTTCGCGAGAATGTCCGGGACCACCGGTATCCCGCGGTCGGCGAGCATCGCGTCGGCCGCCGTGGTCACGGGACCGTTCGCGCCCTCGACGACCAGATCCGCACTGACGGCGCCGACGTTCTCGCGGGTGATCGCGTTCCCGACGGCGGCGGGCACGAGTACGTCGACGTCGAGTTCGAGCAGTTCGTCGTTCGTGAGCGTCTCGTCGGCGTATCGCGTGACCGCCTCCGGTTCCTCGTCGTGGGTCGGCACCGCGTGCGTGTCGATCCCGTCGGGGTCGTACATCGCGCCGTTGACGTCGCTGACGGCGACGACGGTCGCACCCCGGTCGTCGAGCAGTCGTGCGGCGTTGGCGCCGACGCTTCCGTAGCCCTGCACCGCGACGGTCGTCTCCGCGAGGTCGCGACCGTAGTACTCACAGACCAGTTCCGTGACGATGGCGACGCTGCGTCCGGGCGCGGACTGGCGCCCCTCGCTCCCGCCGACCACCGGCGGTTTCCCGGTGACGACCCCGGGGATCGTTTCGCCCTCCTGCATCGAGTAGGCGTCCATCAGCCACGCCATCGTCCGGGAGTCGGTGCCCATGTCCGGCGCGGGAATGTCCCTGTTGGGGCCGATCACGGGCCGCAACTCCTGGGCGAACCGCCGGGTGAGCCGTTCGCGCTCGCCGTCGCTCAACTCCTTGGGGTCGACCGCGACGCCGCCTTTCGCGCCGCCGAAGGGCAGGTCCATCACCGCACACTTCCAGGTCATCCACATCCCGAGTCCGACACACTCGTCTCTGGTCACCTCCGGGTGGTACCGCAGTCCGCCCTTGTAAGGGCCTCTGACGCTGTCGTGCTGGGCGCGATACCCCGTGAAGACGTCGACGCTGCCGTCGTCGCGTTCGACGGGGACCGTGACCTCGTGGACGCTCGTCGGCTGTTCGAGGCGGGCGACGACGTTCGGGTCGACGTCCACGTAGTCGGCGGCCCGGTGGAGTTGCCGTCGTGCAGTTTCCAGCGCCGATACCGGTTCGTCGTCGCCGGTAACCGCGCTTGCGGTGTCCACGCTGGTGCCGTCGGGCGCTACGCCGTCGCTGTCCGGGGTTGTGCCGTCGCTCTCCGGCGCTACGCCGTCACTTTTCGATACTGCGCCGTCGCTCTCTGCCACCGGTGACGCCGACCCGGTCCGGTGCGCCTCAGACCCGGGATCCGCTGTCATTCGAGCGGTGTCTGTCGGTTTCGCATCTCGCCACCACACTTCGGACACGAACCCGGGTCGCCCGCCGCGACCACGATGTTCCCGCACCCGAAGCACTCGTACTCGTGTTCGACCGTCGGATCGATGTCTGCGTCTTTCATGGTTGTCCTGTGAGTCCCGCTCGGCACGGGACTCTCTACAAGGGTGTAATAGGGGTATAAGGGAATATTCAGTGGGTGGCTATCGAACCCTGCGGATCGTGGTGGGTTCGATAATCAACCCCTGGGGCCGTCGTCGGTCGACACCGGCACGCCGAGTTCGTCGAACAGTGTCGCGAACAGCTTGCGCTGGACGCTCCGAACGTGGCCGTAGAACGCCGTCGAGGAGATCCCCAGGGTCTCGGCGACGTCTTCGCCCGTGCTCTCGCGGGGGGACTCGAAGAAGCCGCTGTAGTAGGCAGTCTGGATCACGTCGAGTTGCCGGTCGGTCAGACGGTCGAGCAGTCGCGAGGTGACGTCGTACTCGCTGGCCTGGTCGACGGTCCCCTTCGAGCGGAGTTCGACGTCGGCGAAACGTTCGCGGACGAGGTCGGCGATCCGGCGGACGGCGACGCTTTCGGGAACGTCGACGACGAGCGTCGTCGTCTCCGGGCTGGCCGAGGCTCGCCGGAAGACCGCACCGTGGTCGGCCAGTTCGAGCGCGGGGAACGGCTGGGAGAGCGCCAGTCTGAGGATACTGCCCGACCCCCCGTCGCTGATCTGGTGGACGTCCTCGACGGCGACCAGGTCCGCGGCAGCACGTTCGACCCGTTCGACCGACCCGTCCTCGACGGTCACGAAGACGTGACTTCCCTCCGCTGTCTGCTGGACGCCACCCCGATATGACAGCGTACAGTCGGCCTCACGAGCCAGTCGTGACAGGACGAACGACTGGTCGTCAGTCGCGAACTCGACGCGAGTGACGGTCGGAGCCAACAGCGCGTTCTTCCGTTCGATGGCGCTTATCGCGGCGGCGACCGTCTCGCCGAGTTCCTGCAACACCGTCCGCGAGGTTTCGTCGAAAGCGTCGCGTTCCCCCGCGTAGACGGTCAACACGCCGTAGGAGAGGTCGTTGTAGACGAGCGGGATGCTCACCACCGACAGGAAGTCACGCGAGATGGCGTCCGTGCGCCACGGTTCGGCCCGGAGGTCGGCGGCGACGTTCGACACCGTCGTCACGGCGCCGGTCGCTGCGGTCCGTCCGGCGGGTTCCGCGTCCGCTGGCCCCACTGCGAACGTGACGCTGTCCAGGTACCCCTGTTCGGCGCCGGCCCACGCCCGCGGCTCGACGACGTCGGTCGCCCGGTCGACGGTCCCGATCCAGGCGAAGCTGAACCGGTCGTCGCCGGTGAGGTGTTCGCAGACGGCGTAGTCGACCGCCTCACGGGTCTCGGCCCGGACCAGTGCCTGGTCTATCTCCCGGATCGTCTCGTTCGTGCGGTTGAGCCGGGCGAGCTGGTCGTTCTGGTGCTGGAGTCGGCGCTCCTGCTCGTGTAGCTGGGACTCGCGCGAGCGGCGGTCGAGCGCGGCCTCGGCGGTCGCCGCGAGCAGGTCTGCCAGTTCCCGGCTCACCTCGTCGAACGCACCGACGCGGTCCGCACCCGCGAGGAACACCCCGTGGTTCCCGAGCGGGATCACGAGTGCGCTCCGCAGGCCCGTCGCCGGGTCGGCGAGTCGGTCGCTCTCGCGCACGTCGTCGAACGCGAGCGAGTCGCCCGCGACGAAACTGTGGCCGGGGATCGTCTCGCCGTCCGCGTGGACCGTCCGGAGCGGGCCGTGGAGGCGTTCCATCGCCGGCGAGACCGCCGCCGGCCGGAGCGCGTTCTCGTCGGCGTCGAAGAGATACACCGCGTTCGCGTCGTGGTCGAGGACGGCCGGCGCGTCGTCGACGACCCGCTGGGCGACTGCCCGGTCTGTCTCGGCGTAGAGGAAGTCCCGGGCGGTCTCCTGGAGTGTCGCCAGCGCCGCCTCGCGCTGCTTGCGCTTCGTGATGTCCCGACAGCTATAGAGGAGCGTTCCCCCCTGGATCGACACCTCGCGGACGTTGACCAGCAGCGTGTGTTCGTTGCCGGCCCTGTCGGTCGCCGTGCACTCGATGTTCTTCAGGACGCCCTTCTCGGCGAGTTCCGCCCGGTCGAACAGGTCTTCACCGAGCAGGTCGGTGATCGACCCCTCGCGGATCTCGTCGACGCCGTACCCGAAGATGAAGTGGACGTTCGGGCAGACGTAGGTGTACTCGCCGTCCTCGTCCGTGATGAGGACGGTGTCGGTCATGTTGTTGAGCGTGACCCGGTGGAGTTCCTCGGACCGCCTGAGGTCACGTTCGAGTTCGACCCGCTCGGTGACGTCGACACCCTCCACGACGATGGCGACGGGCTCCCCCCGTTCGTTCTCGACGGGGTGTACCGAGAGGTCGACGACCGGTGAATCCGACTCGCCGGGCGAGCCCGTGACCACCGCGTTGCCGAACTCGCCGTCGGTCGCCTTTCCCAGGAGTTCTCGCACGTCCGCTCGCGTCCCGTCCGCGCGCGACCAGCACGGCAGCGTCCAGAACGGGGCACCCACGACCGACTCGCCCGAAGTATCTGTGGTGTGGGCGCTGTCCGTGCCACCCACAGTACCTCTCCCGTCCGCGCTGTCCGTGCCGGCCACGCCGTCAGCGCCGACTATCTCGCGGGCTGTCTCGTTCGCGCGAACGAGCGAGCCGTCGGGGTCGAGCACCCACGTGGCCGTCCCCGCGTCGTCGAAGATCGCCTCGAACTGCCTGGCACGGTCGCGCCGGACCGCCGCCCGGTCGGCCGAGCGGACGGCGCGGTCGGTCCGTGCCAGCAGTTCGTCGAACTCTCCGGGGTCGGCCAGCCAGTCGCCGTCCGACTCACCGAGCGCGACGTAATCGGTCGCACCCGCGCCGACAGCCTCGCTGGCGACCGCCTCGTTTCCCGCCGCGGTCGCGACGACCACCGGATACGTGTCGGTCACGTCTCTGACCGCCCGGAGCAGGTCGATCCCCGTTCGGTCCGCGAGTTCGTACTCCGTGACGAGACAGTCGGGGTCGCCCGTCCGGAACCGGTCGAGTGCGTCGGCCGCCGTCTCGACCGTCTCGACTGGCGCTTCGGTCCGGGTCGAGAGCGCCGTCTCGAACGCCCCGACCCAGTCGGCTGTCCCGACCAGGAGGACGCGAGCCGAGTCCAGTCCCGCCGTCGAGGCGGTCATTCGCCTCCCCCGGACCGGCGAGTGCTCGGTCGCGTGGCGGTCCGGCGAACGCGTGGTCTCCGGAGGAGTCGGCGCTCGCATCCTCGCTCCCGTGACCGCTCGAAACGCGAAGCCATGGTTGGATATCCAACCCCTGGACGCGTATGACGGTTACTGTTCGACCCGGGACAGCCCGGCCCGGTACAGTCTGTTCGACTCGGCACAGCCGGTTCGACTCGGTACGGCCGTCAGGTTCGCGGGAGCCGCCATACCACGCGTGACGGGTCGTCAGCGGTGTCTGGCCGGTCAGACGACGGGTAACAGGAGAGAGAACAGCTACGTGTGGCGTGGGGCGTCTGTCGGCGTCGCGTCGTCGGTCGGGTCGGCGTTCGTCGCCGGGTACAGTTCCGGCGCGACGTCGAAGGCCGCGACCGCCGTCGGTTCGGTCGAATCGTCGCTGGCGGGGCTGTGTCCGGCCATGGTCAGTCGTCCGCCGAGATGGGCTGACCCTCGGCGTCGGTCGGCGCGGGGCTCTCGCCCTCGTCGAAGGGGTACCACGACTGTTTCGCGTCATTCAGGCAGGGGTCGTCGTAGCCCTCGACCTCCTCGGGTTCGGCCAGCTCGACGAGCGTCTCGTGGCCGGTGGCATCGACCCACCCCCGGAACGTCTGGCCCTCCTCCCTGAGTGCGGCGAAGGCCTCGACGAGGTTGGCGATCAACCCCGGCACCTCGTCGGCGGGGACACGCTGGCGGACCCACTCGATGAACGACGGGTCTTCGCCGATGCCGCCACCGACGCCCACGTCCAGGGCCTCGACCATCTCGCCGTCTTTGCGGGCGCGCATCCCCTGGAGCCCGATGTCGGCCGTCATCGCCTGGCCGCAGTCGGCCGTACACCCCGAGTAGTGGATCTTGATGCGGTCGACGTCCGGCGGGAGCTCCGTGTTGTCACGCAGCCAGCGGATCAGCCGGGCCGAACGGGCTTTCGTCTCGGTCAGCGCGAGCGAGCAGAACTCCGTCCCGGTACAGGCCATCGTCCCGCGCTCGAAGGGGTTCGGTTCTGGCTTGTACTTCTCCAGCAGGGGTTCGTTCAGCAGGTTCGAGAGGTTGCCGTCGGGCACGTCGGTGATGATGGGGTTCTGCCGGCGCGAGAGCCGGACCTCGCCCGAGCCGTAGGCGTCGGCCAGGTCGGCGAGTTCGACCGTTTCCTCGGCGGGCAGGCGCCCGATCGGCACCGAGAGACCGACGTAGTTCTTGCCGTCGGCCTGGTCGTAGATCCCGACGTGGTCGTGGGCGCCTCGTTCGGTTGGCTTGCCGGCGTTGTACGTGTACTGGCCACGGAAGTCCGTTCCCGCACGTTCGGGCTCGAAACTCAGGCGCTCGGCCATCTCCTCGCGGATGGCGTCGGTACCGTGCTCGTCGACGAAAAAGCGCCCCCGATTCTTCGAGCGGTTCTCCCGGTTGCCCTCTTCGTGGTAGTACTCGACGAACGTTCTGACTGTTTCGTAGGCCTGGTCGGGCCGGACGAACAGATCCAGCGACCGGGCTTTCCGGGGCTCGCGCCCGCCGAGTCCGCCGCCGACGCGGACGTTGAACCCTTCGACCTCTCCGCCATCGACGAACTTGTGGGCGGGTTCGAGCCCGATGTCGTTGATGGAGTCCTGGGCACAGCCCTGGCGACAGCCCGTCACGCTGATGTTGAACTTCCGGGGCATGTTACAGAGGGCGTCGTCGCCGCGGATCCCCTCCTGGATCTCGTCGAGTAACTCGCGGGAGTCGACGTACTCCTCGGCCTTGCCCGCGACCGGACAGCCCGAGATGTTGCGCATCGTGTCACCGCCCGCAGAGCGCGAGGAGACGCCTACGCTCTCCAGTTTGTCCCAGATCTCGGGGATATCCTCGAGTTTCAGCCAGTGGAGCTGGATCGACTGGCGGGTGGTGAAGTCGATCCACGCGTCGCCGAACTCGGGGTTGTCGACGGGGCCGCTGGCGTAGTCACGCGCGACCTCGCCGATGGCCCGCAACTGTCCCGGTTCGAGCACGCCCCCGCAGTTGGTGAGCCGCATCATGAAATACGACTCCTGGCCGCCTCGATGGTGGAACACGCCCCAGAACTTGAACCGCGAGAACCACTCGTCGCGCTCCTCCTCCGGGATCGACTCCCAGCCTCGCTCTGCGAACTCTTCTATCTTCTCGCGGACGGCGTCGCCGTACAACTCGTCCTTCCACGCTTCTTTCTTGTGTGGCATCGTTGTGTTCCTCGTTGGTCGGTCGGTTTCGGTTGTTTGTGTTTGTCCGCATTTTAGCCGAATACGTAAACGAACGTGCGCCGGTTTACGTTTTATCTAGCTGAGTGCCTTCCATATAACTCTAATCGTTTACATATATGGAAAATATGGTGAAGTTCCGGACGACCGGTCGAAGTATGAGGACCTTATATCGATCAAAGGCGCCGGAATTCCGGTCGAACGGTGCTCAGCTACCGACGACGCTCGCGGGCGTCGTCGTGGGCGGGGTCTGGCCGCTCGTCGCTTCGCCGTCGCCCGCGAGTTCCGGTGCGTCGACGACAGTGACGTCGTCGAGACGCACGAGCACGTCGAGGAGTCGACGCGACCCGGTCGCGAGCGTCCGGTCACAGGCCGTTCGGACGGCCGCGGTGTCGTAGACGGCCTGCAACGGGGAGAGCCAGCCGTCGCTGCACGGTACCGCGGCAGTCTCGCAGACCTCGAAACACGCTTCGAGCAGTTCCGTGTCGACCGGCTGCGTGTGGCCGGCGACGACGGCGACCGAACGCCCGGTCGCGACGCGGGCGCCGGCCCGGATAGCGGCGACCGGTCCCTCGTCGACGTCGGGTCGGCCACGAGCCGGTGTGAGACGTCTGCCAGCGCTTCTGTGACCGCTGAGCGCTGTTCGTCTGGACAGACGACGACGAGGTCCTCGACGACTGGCGCGACGGTTTCCGCGACGCGGTGGAGCGACGACCCTGTCCCCGTCTCTGGCTCTGTCCCAGTCCCCTTCGGGACGGGCGCACCGTCCAGGCCCGCGAGCAGGAGCGCCGACCGCATCTCAGTCGTCTCCCGCGACGCCGGAATCGGTCGCCCGGCTACCCCCGACGAAGCCGCTCTCGGTCGCGACCTCGGCGATCTTGGGCTGGAACACCCACGCCGCCAGCAGGACGATGGGGATCATCGAGACGGCGACGACCGAGTACCCGATGTGCAGGTTCGCCAGGAACGGCGCGGAGTAGACCAGCGGGTAGACGATCCCGCCGACCGTACCGACGCCGCCGACGACGCCCGCGACCGCACCGGAACTGTTGGGGAACATCGCCGGCACCTGCGCGAAGATAGAGCCCTCCGCGAAGGCACAGGCCATCCCGACCATGAAGCCGGCGGCGACGGCGCCGAGCACGACGCCCGAGAGCCCGGCCAGCGTCATGCCGAACATCGTCAGGACGACGAAACACAGCGTCACGAACGTCCACTGCTCGCGGTAGCGCCCCTCGAAGAAGGGCAGGATGTCCGTCTCCTTGCGAGCGAGCAGGTCGCTGACGTAGCCACCGATGGGACGAAGCAGGCCGGCCGCGACGGAGAAGGTCGCCGCGAACGTCGAGGCGAGCACGAGGTTGTCCGTGTTGAACCCCTCGCGGTAGTAGGTCGCGAGCCAGCCGTTCATCGACAGTTCGAGGCCGAAGGTCATCACG
>ENA-ORDC01002236-ORDC01002236.1-marine-metagenome-genome-assembly--contig:-NODE-2236-length-12161-cov-3.243959_pt1 | contig 12161 bp, 10 predicted proteins | sample MGYA00237783_ERZ508515 | MGnify/ENA primary metagenome ERZ508515 (study PRJEB26186, sample SAMN06268792) | marine metagenome | isolation source: Eden Landing Ponds, San Francisco, CA, USA | place...
GCATCGGGACGACATCACCCGAATGCCGAACGGGCTCCCCGGCGTGGAGACGACCGGACCCGTACTGTACACGGAAGCCGTCACAGGGGGTGCCGCCTCCGTCCGACAGTTCGTCCGTCTCATGTCGACGAACGTCGCGAAGCTGTTCGGCCTGTATCCGGAGAAAGGGACGATCGTGGTCGGGTCGGATGCGGACATCGTGATCTTTGACCCCGACGAGGAGTGGACGGTCGAGCCGGAGTCGCTACACATGGCGACCGATTACTCGCCGTTCCAAGGTCGGTCGGTGACCGGACGCGCCGAGACGGTGCTCGTCCGTGGGGAGCGAGTCGTCGACGAGGAGCTGGTCGGGAAGCCGACCGTCGGCGAGTACCGCCATCGGACGCCCGGATCGACCGGACGGCATTATCGTGAACTCTAATCGACGCTGTCGGCTCGTCCCTTCTCGAGGCGTGCGGACACCGGCCGCGAATCGTCGACGAGGTCACGTAGTGCGCCCTCGAGCACCGTCGTCCCGCAGTAGAGGTCGTCCGGGCTCGTGAACTCCTCCGGCGTGTGGCTGAGCCCTCCCTCGCTCGGGACGAACAGCATCCCCGTCGGTACCTCGTCGGCCACGTTCATCGCGTCGTGGCCGGCGCCGGAGAGCATCGTCCGGTACGTGCTGTCGGCGGCTTCGGCAGCCCGTTCGAGCCGCCGGCGAACCGGCCCGGAGAGGTCAGTCGGCTTGACTTCGAGGAGCGTCTCCCACTGAACGTCGAGACCTCTCGCGTCCGCCGCCTCCGTCGCGGCCGCTTTCGCGTCACGAACCATCCGAGCGAGCCGGTCGCCGTCCGTATCGCGGATATCGACGCCGAGCTCCACACGGCCGGGAACGACGTTCGTCCCGTTCGGCGAGACGGTCGACTTCCCGACCGTCCCGACGCTGTGCTCACCGGCGGCCGTCGCGATCGCCTCGAGTTCCAGCGCGAACTGTGCCGCGCCGAGATACGCGTCGCGCCGCATATCCATCGGCGTGTTGCCCGCGTGGTCGGCGGTCCCCTCGAAGACAACCCGGTGGTGTGTGATGCCCGCGATCGCCTCCACGATGCCGACATCGGTTCCCGATTCGTCGAGTATCGGACCCTGTTCGACGTGAATCTCGAGGAACGACGCGGCCTGTGACAGGTCTATCGTCCCCGTTCCGTTGTAGCCGATCGACGCGAGACACTCCCGAACCGTCTCCTCGCCGTCACTCAACTCGAGTGCGTCCTCGAGCGCCAATTCGCCGGTTGCGACCAGGCTACCGAGGAGTCCGACGCCGAACCGGGTCCCCTCCTCCTCTGTGAAGACGACGATGTCCAACGGCCGCTCCGGTTCGAACCCGGCGTCGTTCCAGGCACGGACGACCTCCAGTGGTGACAGGACGCCGACGACCCCGTCGAACTTCCCACCGTTCGGCACGGTGTCGATGTGGGATCCCGTCATCACGGGGGCCGCGTCGGTCGTTCCGGGTAACCGAGCTTTGATATTCCCCACGGCGTCGACCGTGACGTTCATTCCTGCGTCCTCGAACCATGACACGACCGTATCTCTGGCGGCAGCATCCGCGGGACTGCCCGTGACACGCATCATGGCCCCGTCCTCCGTCTCGCCGATCGCTCCGAGTTCCTGAAGCGACGACCAAAGCCTCTCGCGGTCGACCGTAATGTCCTCCATTGGTGTTGTTTGTTTAATCTCGTTTGCTGTTTTGAAGCCTGTCCTTCGAGTTATGATGTGAGCAGCCCGATCCCGAGCACGACGCGCGCGTACACGACGACCCCGATTACGGCGAGACACACGACCGTGGTCGCGTAATCCCGGGCTTCCAAGCTCAAGTCGTAGACCGTCGTCCGCTCGATGTTCGCACCGTACCCCCGGAGCTCGAGGGCCTTCGCCGTCTCACTGCTCTGGCGGAGCGAGTTCGCCGCGAGCGGGAAAAACGACATCGGGAGGCTCTTCAACCGCCGGAACAGGTTCTTCGAGCCCACGTCCGGGTCCCCCCGAACGGCGCGGGCGTTCTGGATCGTCCGGAGGTCCTCCTGCATCAACGGGAGGAACCGAAGGCCGAACGTCGCCAAGTAGGCGTACTTGAACGGGATACCGATCTTGTTGAGCCCCAATCCGACGTCCTTCGGCGTGGTCGTCATCGAGAACATCATGAACGTCAGCCCCATCGTCGCGAGCCGGAGCCCGATGCTCAAACCCAGCAGGAGCCCGTAATCGGAGAACCCCACTGGACCGAGAGCGACCACGATTTCGGCGCCCGGCGGCCTGTAGGTCAGCCCCTGAATGAGGGCGACGGCGAGGATCAGTGGCGTGAAGGCCAACAGCAGCATGAAGTACTCGGTCGGGGGGATCCCACCCAACACCCAGATGATCGCGATGACGGTGACGAACGCCGTGGCGAGGAACACGGGGTCCTCGAACAGCAGGACGAAGCTGAGCACCGCCAGCACGACCAGGAACTTCGCACGCGGATCTACCCGATGCAGGAACGAATCCCCGCCCGAAAACTGGAATAGCGACTGCATCAGTTACTGCTGGATGACACCGGATGCCAGGAGCTTCTTCGCGAAGGGGTAGGCGATCAGGATGCCCAGCCAGCCCGCGATGCAGGAGGCCGCGAACCACATCGCGACCACCGGGGGCGTCAGCTGGAGGACGAAGATCCAAACGAACGCGAGCGGGACGACCGCGAGCGGGATCGAAAGGACGTGTGCGGTCGCCACCTGGAAGAAGGTGAGCCCCTCGCCCTCATCCTTGAAGTACCACGTCCAGAACGCCATGGGGACGGCGTACAGACTGTTTGTCGCGAAGAAGACGGGGGCGAGCGGATTCGTCGCCGTCAGGTTGGCGACGATCGGGTTCACGTTCGCGACGATCAGCGCGCCGGGAAGTCCGAAGAACATCGCCCCGGACGCGTTCCAGAGCGCGAAGAAGAACAGCCCCCACAGCGGGGAGATGCCGCCCCACATGATGGTATCGATGCGTTCCGTGATCTGCATGTTGACCGTGAAGCCGAGCGCGAGGAACAGCGCCGCCATGATGACTGCCGTTCGGCTTGGCCACAGATTGAACTCCCAGTCGGGGAGCTGGCCGTAGTACTTGTCCGGAAGGGGGCCGGGCGCCGCCTTCCCAGTGTTGTGACTCGATGCTTGAATGCCGCCTGACTCTGTTGGTTGACTCATAGGTTATCGCTCGCTTTGACGTCTGATTTGTTCGTTTGCTGTGCGCTCTCGTCCGACTTCTGTGAGGGTTCCTCCGGTCTTTCGTTCGGTTTCATGTCCTCGAACGCGTCCTGCACCGTCAGCCACATCTCGTCCAGGAGCCCCTGATGATCGGTGCGCTCCTTGAGCGCGATGCCCAGTTGCGTGATCTGGGGCGGTCGGATGTTCGTCTTCTCCAGATGGTCCCGTTGGAGGAATATCTCCTTCGGGGGGCCGTCGGCTGCGATCGTTCCGTCGTTGACCACGATGACGCGGTCCGTGTACTCGGCGGCTAGCGCGATATCGTGGGTGATCACGACGACGGTGTGTCCGCGCTCGTTGTACTCCTGAAGGATCTCCATGATCCGCTGGCTCTCGGTCCGGTCCTGACCGGTGGTCGGCTCGTCGACACAGATAATCTGTGGCTCCATCGCCAGAACCGACGCGATCGCGAGGCGCTGCCGTTGCCCCTTCCCCAAGTTGAAGGGGTTCTGTCCCCCGTCCGTATCCAAGCCGACCTGACCGAGAACCGTCTCGATCCGCGTCGGTATCTCCTCTTTCGGGACACCGATGTTCTTCAGCCCGTACGCGATCTCCTCGTAAACGGACGTGTGGAATATCTGGTCGTCGGGGTTCTGGAAGACGTACCCGATGTACTGCGCGATGCGCTTGAGCGGCTCGTCCGCTGTCGAGTAGGGCGTTCCGTCCGGTCCGTGCACCGTGACGGAGCCCCGATCGGGCGTCAGTAATCCGTTGAACTGTTTGACGAGGGTGGACTTCCCCGAGCCGTTCTGTCCGATGATCGTGATGAACTCGCCGGCCTCGACGTCCAGGTCGATCCCCTTCAGCACCACCGCCTCCTCGGTGTAGCTGAACTCGATATCCGACAACTGAAGGGCGTACTGCCGGTCCCCCTCAGTCATGATTCCCCTCGTGTGCCGAGATACGACTCGTAGGTGTCGATGGCTTCCTCGAGTTCCAGCGGGATCTCGATATCGGTCTCGCCTGCATCGTACAGCGCTTGGCCCAGCTCGGTGACCTGTGGTGGCGCGATGCCGTGGGTGTCACCCCGGAGGAAGAAGTCACGTGCGTCGTCGATCCGCTTGAGCCGTCCCTGCTTCATGACGCCGATCCGGTCGGCGTACTGCACCATCTCCTCGATCTTGTGCTCGACCATGACGATGGTGACTCCCTCGTCCACGAGCTGGTCGATCGCCTCGAACACCTTCTCGGAGCCGATCGGATCGAGCTGGCTCGTCGGCTCATCGAGAAGGACGATGTCCGGGTTCAGCGCGTAGATCGACGCGATCGCGACCTTCTGCTTTTCACCGCCCGATAGGTTGTACGTGATGCGGTCCTCGAACCCCTCGAGCCCGAAGAGCTCGAGCGCTCGCTCACCCCTCCGGAGGATCTCCTCGCGCTCGACGCCGAGGTTCTCCGGCCCCCAGATGATCTCGTCGAACACGTGGAGGTTGAACAGCTGATTGTCCGGGCTGTCGAGCACCATGGAGACGTCCTCCGCGAGGTTGTACAGCGAGCCGTATTCCTCGATCGGGTCCCCGTTCACGCGAACCTCGCCGGATTTCTCACCGTTGACGCCGAAGGGGATGACGCCACACATCGCCGAGAGTAACGTGGTCTTCCCAGCACCGGTCTCCCCGACGATCCCCACGAACTCCCCCTCGTCGACCGTCAACGAGACGTCATCGAGGGCGCTTCCCTCCCGTTGGTTCGCGTATTGGAACGAAAGCCCCTCGACTTCGATCGCTGGCGTTGTCTTTTCCATGTGTGCTCTTCGTGGGTTATGAGGACTTCGTCTGCTTGTACACCCACGGAAGCATCGCGACGAAGAGGACCGCCACGATTATCGTCGCGGTCGTACTGTCGATCAGTTCTGCCCCGGACAAACTGAGCATGCCTGTCACGTTGGCGTATGCGATCCCGATCAGGACTGCCGCAAACACGATGATCGCAGCAATCGGTGCTATGTTGTTGCTTGTCATGCCCCGGGTGTACCATCCGCGAAGAGGATTAAATACCTTACGGGTGGCGGACCGCTCGACCGGGACCCGTCCGCCGATATCCGCGCTCGGCACGGAACCGGGCAAAACGCTATAACGACGCGGGCAAAGCTGTCCCCTCATGGGTGAACCCAGATTCGGGCTCGCGTTCGTCCACCAGCCGCCCGAACAGCGACAGGGAACGTACGTACAGCTCGCCGAAGACAGGGGGTTCGATTCGGCATGGGCCGTCGAAACCAGGCTGCTCCGCGACGGGATCGTCCCGCTCACCAGCTGGGCAACACGGACCACCGACATCGAGCTGGGAACTGCGATGATCAACCCTTACACGCGGACGCCGACGCTGATGGCACAGACGTTCGCGACCCTGGACGAGGTTTCGAACAACCGCACGGTACTCGGAATCGGCGCCGCAAACGAACTGCTCATCGAGGAGTTTCACGGCGAGGAGTTCCACCGACCGCTTACGCGAACGCGGGAGACGATCGAAGTCTTTCGCGCGCTCATGCGTGGAGAAACGGTTACCTACCACGGCGAAACCGTACAGGTGACCGACGTACAGCTGGATTTCGAGCCGCCCCGATCGGAGGTCCCCGTCTATATGGGCGTCACCGGCCCACGGATGTTGGAACTGGCCGGTGCGATCGCCGACGGGGTCATCCTGAACGCGTTCGTCAGCCACGGGTACATCGAGAACGCGATCGAGCGTATCGAGGCCGGAGCCCGCGACGCAGGTCGGGAGGTCCCCGATATCGGGATGGTCCCCGTCTACTCGGTCGACCCCGAGAGTACCCCCGCGAAGGAAGCCGTGAAACCGCTCCTGGCGGAGTACGTCTGTAACCTCCCGGGGCTCGAAACCGCCCGGCGGAAGGTTGGGGACCCGCTACTCGAACGGGAAGACGTCAGGGAGGATGTGATGGAGCCCGTTCGCGAGACCATCGAGTCCGATGGCGTCGGGGCGGCCGCCGAACACGTGCCCGACTGGCTCGTCGACGAGTTAGCCGTCGCGGGTTCGACACCGGAATGCATGGCGAAGTTCGAGGAGTACTTCGACCTCGGGTTCGATTTCCTGGTCCCGAGCCTCGTCGGCGAGAACTACGGATACGCAATCGATTCGGTCGCGGATCACTTCGCCCTCGACGGATAGCGCCACCGTCCGGGAACCCTGCTCGGGTACCCGCCGGAGCGGTGTCTGTTTCGGGACGAACGGGCGGAACTGAGATTAACGGCAAATACTTTTATCCCCGGTCATCATGCTACCACACCGTATGCGAATACTTGGCGTTGACATCGGTGGCACGTTCACCGATCTCTACCTCGTTGATAACGAGGCCGAAGAACAGACGATCCACAAGGTAAGCACCACACCGGACGATCCATCCGAGGGTGCTCTCAAGGGGGTTCAGGAGATCTGCGAGATGACGGGAACGGACCCCGGCGACCTCGATTACGTCCTCCACGGAACGACGATCGCGACGAACGCCGTCCTCGAACACGAGGGCGTCAAGACCGGGATGATCACGACCGAAGGGTACCGAGACGTGGTCCACATCGGACGCCACCAGCGACCGAAGAACTACTCTATTCAGCAGGATATCCCGTGGCAGAAGAACCCGCTCGTTCGTCGCCGTCACCGGAAGGTCGTTCCCGAGCGAGTCAACGCCGATGGCGAGATAGAAACACCGCTCGACGAAGACGCGGTTCGAGAGAAAGCGGCGGAGCTGAAAGAGGAGGGGGTGGAGTCGGTTGCGATCGCGTTGCTCTTCTCGTACCTCAACGACGAACACGAAGCACGAGCGAAGGAGATCGTGGAATCGGTTCACCCGGACGCGTACGTGACCACGAGCAGCGAGGTGTATCCACAGTTCCGCGAGTTCGAGCGGTTCACGACAACCGCGATGAACGCCGCCATCGGCCCGAAAGTCGTCGAGTACATCAGCACCTTCAAGAGCGGACTGGAGTCGCTGGGCGTCAACGCGGATCTCAACGTGATGCAGTCCAACGGGGGGATCGCGACCGAGGACATGGTCAAGGAACGCGCCGTGACGCTTCTGTTGTCCGGGCCCGCTGCCGGCATCCTCGGCGGGAAGTGGCGTGCACAGGCGAACACCGCAGCCGACGAAACGACGAACGCCATCACGCTCGACATGGGTGGGACGAGCGCCGACATCGGCATCGTCTCGGAGAACGAGATCGTCGAGGCGAACGTCCGCGAGACGGAGATCGGAGGGTACCCCGTCATGATCCCGATGGTCGACATCGAGACGATCGGCGCGGGTGGGGGAAGCATCGCCTATCTGGACGAGGCCGGGGCGTTCAGGGTCGGGCCGAAGTCGGCCGGAGCGACCCCCGGCCCCATCGCCTACGGCCGCGGCGGGACGGAGCCGACGGTGACCGACGCCCACGTCGCGTTAGGTCGCGTCCGTCCCGAGTTCTTCCTCGGCGGGGAGATGGACCTGTCCGTGGAGGCGCCGAAGGACGCGATCGAAGAGCAGCTGGCGGAGCCGCTCGGGATGGAGACCACGGAGGCGGCCGCGGGGCTGCTCCAGATCGTCAACAACAACATGGCAAACGCGATCCGGTCGAAGACGATCCAGAAGGGTCGCGACCCCGAGAAGTTCACGCTCGTCTCGTTCGGGGGAGCCGGGCCGATGCACGCGGCCGACATCGCCCGCGAGCTGGGGATTCCCCGGACGCTCATCCCGGCCAGCCCCGGCGTGTTGTCCGCGGTCGGCCTCTCGACCACGGACCTGCAGTTCGATCAGATCAACACGAAGTTCGCGATGCTCGGTGATCTGAGCCGTGAGGAGCTACAGGCAGACTACGACGCGCTCGTCGACGACGTCCAGGAGCGACTGCGCAAGGACGGGGTCGCCGAGGAGAACATCGACCTCGAACTAATCGCGGACTGTCGCTACGAGGGACAGGGGTACGAACTCAACGTCCCCGTCTCCGAGGACGGAACCGTCCATTCGATCGAGCAGATTGACGACCGCTTCGATGAGATCCACGAGTCGGAGTTCGGCCACAGCTTCCCAGAGAACCCGATCGAGGTGGTCAACGAGCGCGTGACCGCCTACGGTCGCCTCCCGTCCTCCGAACTCGTCTCGATCCCGACCGCAACCGACCCGGCCGAGGAGAAGGTCATGTACCGCGAGGAGGTGTACTTCAACGTCGATGGGGAGACCCAAGCGTACGAAACACCGTTCATCCAGCGTGCCGACCTGCGGGCCGGCCACGAGTTCGCGGGGCCGGCGATCGTCGCCGAGAAGGACTCGACGATCGTCATTCCCCCGGACTTCGACGCGTCGGTGCTCGGCCACGGCGACATCGAGCTGACACACTAACAGGAGCCAAGGTAACTACAATGTCGAAAACACAGAAATCGACCGTTTCAGTCCGAGACCAGACCGCACCGCGTGCAGAAGTAGACGACCCCGAGGACCACATCGACCCGGTGACGAGCCGGGTGATCTCCGGCAGTCTCGTGAACATCTGTGACGAGATGGGCCACAAGCTCACCCGGATGAGCTACTCGAGTATCATCCGGGAGTCGGAGGACTTCGGATGTGCCCTGCTGGACGAGCAGGCCAGACAGTTGTGTGAAACCGACAGCACGCCGCTGCAGATGGGACCGATCCCCGCCTACGTCGAGGGGATCATCGAGCTCTTCGAGGAGCGCGACGAGTCATTCAATCCCGGCGACGTCGTACTGCACAACGACCCCTACTACGGTGCCAGCCACGCGCCCGACTTCGCGATCGTCGTTCCGGTGTTCTACGGGGGCGAGCTGACCGCGTTCTCCGTCACGACGGCCCACCATCTCGACGTGGGGTCCGACAAACCCGGAACGTGCATCATCGAGACGATCGACGCCTACAGCGAATCGATCCGGCTCGACGCCCTGAAGATCGTCGAGGGGGGCGAACGGAACGACACCGCCTGGCAGATGATCGCCGACAACATCCGGATGCCGGACATGGTGATGGGCGACATCGAGGCACAAATCTCGGCCGCCCGGGTCGGCGCCAACCGGTTGGAGGAGCTCTTCGAGGAGCACGGACACAACACGGTCAAGTACGCCGGACAAGCGGCGATGAACTACTCCGAGAACCGGCTCCGACAGAAGATCGAGGAGCTCCCCGACGGCACCTACTCGGCCGAGGGGTACATCGACGGGTTCCTGGATTCGCCGAACCCCGACGAGAAGGATATCTTCCTGGCGGTCGATCTCACCGTCGACGGCTCCGAGATCGAGGTCGACCTCTCCCGGTGTGACGACCAGGTCGACAACCGACCGATCAACATGCCGTTCAAGGGGACGGTTATCCCGGCCGTGTTGCTCGTGATCCGTTCCACGCTCCTAGACACTGAGGAACACGAACTCGTCCCGCAGAACAACGGTATCACGCGACCGATAAGCGTTCACGCGCCGAAGGGGTCGATCGCGAACCCCCGCTTCCCCGCACCCACAATCGCACGCTTCTGCCCAGGGAATCGTATCGCGGACCTCACGCTGAAGGCGCTTGCGGAGGTCGTTCCCGAGAAGACCTGTGCGGGTATCGGCAACCTCAAAGTGGCGACCTGCAGCGGCGTCACCGAGGACGAGGAGTACTGGGTGTACATGGACATCTCCTCCGGAAGCTACGGCGGCCGCTCGAGCAAGGACGGGCTGGATGCGGTCGACACCCTGTACGCCAACACGCGGAACAACCCGATCGAGGACATCGAGAGCCACTACCCACTCCGCGTGAGCAAGTACGAACTGCGCGAGGACGTCGAGGGGGCGGGGAAGAACCGCGGCGGTATCGGGCCGATCCGAGAACTGGAGTTCACCTCCCCCGGCCGCGTCTCCATCGAGGGCGACGGAAACAAGTACGCACCCTGGGGGTTCGACGGCGGAAACGACGGGACTACCGGGGCGATCATCCGGAACGCCGGTACCGAAAGCGAGGAACACCTCTCCTCGAAGCTGGAGAACCAGCCGATGGAAGAGGGGCAGCGGCTTCGCCTCGTGGGGCCGTGCGGCGGCGGCTGGGGTGACCCGATGGAGCGTGAACCGGAGAAGGTTCGAGCCGACGTGCTCGACGACCTGGTCTCCGTCGAGCGCGCCGAAAGCGTCTACGGCGTCGTTCTGACGGACGAGTTGGAAGTAGACGACGAGGCGACGACGCAGCTACGGCAGGACTGAACACCCCGCGTCGGATTACGGCTTCAAGATCACCTTTCCGACGACGCTCTCCTCCTCGACGACTCGCTGTGCTTCCCTCGCATCCTCGAGAGGGAACACCCGATCGATCTCCGCGGTTAGCTCACCGCCCGACAGCAGCGTCGAGAGGCGTTCCAGCACGCTGTCGATGTCGGGTTCGTTGAACATGTCCATCGGCTGAATGGTGAAGTCCTTGCCGATAGCCGCGGTCAGATCCGTTATCTGCGGCTGGTCGTAGTTCCCGCCGATCGCGACGACGCTTCCGCCGTACGCCGCGACGTCGATGTCGAACTGGATGTACTCGCCCAGCCTGTGATCCAGGATGAGATCCACGCCGTCGGGCGCGGCGTCCCGGACCTCGGATTTCAGCTCCTCGTCGGCGTAGTCGAAGACGGCGTCCGCCCCGAGACGCTCCACAGTCGAGTGGTTTCGCCGTGCCGCCGTCGCCAGTGTTCTCGCCCCGGCCACCGAGGCCAACTGCGTGGCGAGGTGGCCAACACCTCCGCTCGCACCGTGAATCAGACAGCAGTCTCCCGGCTCGAGGTCACCGAAATGAAACAGCGCTCGCCACGCAGTTATCCCGACGAGCCCGACCGCCGCGCCGACATCGAAGGAGGTGTCGTCCGGGAGCGCGGCGAGCCGGTCCTCGCGAGCGACCACCTCGGTTGCGTACGTACCCTGCCGGTCGCCGCGTTCGCCGCTGACGTTGAGATGTGGAATCGTGCCGAAAACCCGGTCACCTGGCTCGAAGTCGGTCACGTGTTTTCCCACGGCCGTTACCACGCCTGCGACGTCCGACCCGGGAATCAATGGGAGTTCGTCATCCCAGAGCCCCTGTCTTCGCAACGCATCGCATGGGTTGACCCCGATAGCTCTCGTCTCGATCAACACCTCGTCCGTTCCGGGCGTGAGCCGGTCGGGCTCTTCCAGTTGTAGGACAGTACGATCCCCGAACTCGTGGTACCGGATGGCACGCATAGTACCGAATATCCTCCCGTACTCAAAAATCTATGCGGCCAACTGAAACGGTCTCGGCGACTTCGTTTCTTTTACAAAAAGTATTAAGTCCCCTTTCGCATATATCGTAGGTATGTCCGAGAATGACGAAAGAGTTATAAAGTCCATTGTCCTCGCGTTCGAGATAGTCGAAATAGTCCGGGAACGAGACGGGGTGCGACTGAGCGAACTCGCCGACGTGATGGAGAAATCACCGAGTACCCTCCATCAGTATCTGCAGACGCTTTTGAAAACGGAATTCCTGGTGAAGGTCGGGCAGGAGTACCACCTCGGCTATCGGTTTCTCGACTACGGCGAGTACGCCCGCCAGCGGAACCCGCTGTTCGAGATCGCGAGCCAGAAGGTCGAGGGATTGGCCGACAGCACGGGCGAACGCGCTCAGTTCGTCGTTCCCGAACATCAACAGGTCGTCGTCCTCCACACCGTCGTCGGCGACCAAGCCGTCAAGGCCGGCGTGCGGACGGGCCAACGGCTCCCGATGCACGCGACCGCCGCAGGGAAGGCGATGCTCGCTCACTACTCGCGCTCGCGCGTCGAAGAGATCCTCGAAGCACGAGGGCTTACGCAGATCACGGAGCACACCATCACCGACGAGACCGAACTGTTCGACGTTCTGGAGGAGGTACGCCGGACCGGCGTCGCGTTCAACGACCAGGAAGACACTAGTGGGCTACGAGCGATCGGGTGCGC
>ENA-ORDC01002238-ORDC01002238.1-marine-metagenome-genome-assembly--contig:-NODE-2238-length-12151-cov-3.250124_pt1 | contig 12151 bp, 10 predicted proteins | sample MGYA00237783_ERZ508515 | MGnify/ENA primary metagenome ERZ508515 (study PRJEB26186, sample SAMN06268792) | marine metagenome | isolation source: Eden Landing Ponds, San Francisco, CA, USA | place...
ATGGGCGGGGGGGGGCCCCTGCCGATGCGGTGAGCGTCCCCTCTCCTCCCACCTCTTTCGAAAGACCGGGGAGGAGACGGACAGGGTGAGGAGGTCGCCGCCAACCCCGACGCCAGACCGACCTCTCGCACAGCCTCTGACGCGACCGGAAACCGCCTGCGACCAGCCCGCGGACCCGCCCCGTCAGGGGCGCCGGGCGGACGGCCCCGGCATCGGAATCACGTTGCTGGCGTCGCCGCCCGCCGCGCCGGCGCGCGGCGGCTCGTCCGGCAGCTCCGGCGCGATCGTCCGGTGATAGGCGTCGGCGTCCTGGCGCAGCAGGCCGACCGCGTGACGGCCGGCCGCGCAGCCGCCGGCGCGCACTTGGCGCTCCAGCTCGATGGCGCGGGCGCGCAGCCGCGCGGCGCCGACGTTGCCGGCCGAGCTCTTGAGGGCGTGCAGCAGGTCGGCCACGCGCACGTCGTCGCCGGCCGAGATCCCGTCGGCGATCTCCGCCAGCAGCATGTCGGTGTCGGCCAGGAAGTCGGCCACCACCTCGCCCAGGAAGATGCCGGTCGGGTCGAGGTCGCGCAGCGTCCCCACCGAGGACGCGTCCACCACCGGCGCGTCGGCGGAATCGCCGCCGGACGGCCGCGCCTGCGCCGCGGCCTCGGCCTGCCCGGCCGCGCTCTCGGCCGCCGGCAGGTGGCGGTCCAGCGTGCGCAGCAGATTCACCGCGTCGACCGGCTTGGTGATGAAGTCGTCCATGCCGGCGGCCAGGCAGGCGTCGCGCGTCTCCACCGTGGCGTCGGCGGTCAGCGCCAGGATCGGCAGGTGCTCGCCGCCGCCCATCTGGGTGAAGCGGAACAGCTTGACCGTGTCGATGCCGCTCTCGCCCGGCATGTTCACGTCCATCAGCACAGCGTCGATGCCGCCGTCCTCCAGGCGATCCAGCGCCTCTTCGCCGGACGCCGACAGCACCGCGGTGTGGCCGCCGCGCTCCAGGATCTTCGCGGTCACCTTGCGGTTCACCGGATTGTCCTCGACCACCAGCACGGTCGCCGTGCGGCGCTGGCGCGGCGCCGCCAGCTCCTCCGCCAGCGCGCTCTGCTCGTGCCCTGTCGTGCCCAGGCGCGCGACCAGATGCAGCGCGCGCTGCAGCGTCTGCGGGTCGGCCGGCACGCCGATCCGCACCGCGCTCGCCAGGGCGAACGCCAGCGCCCGCGGCACCTGGCCGTTGCGCTCGGTGACGACCAGCGCACCGCGGGCCTGCGATGCCGCCGTCGTCAGCTTGTCCAGCAGGCGCTCGTCCAGCGCCGACTGCGCCTCGTCCTGAACCCCGCGCAGGTCGACGCAGAGCACCTCGGCGCCCGAGCGGGAGTCGCCCCGGTGCAGCCGCGCGCCGGCGTCCTGCAGCGTCCGACCCAGGTCCGCGGCGGCGACCTGGCCCGGCGCCACCAGCCGCACGTCCGACGGTCCGCCGTCCGCGGCCGGCGCCGGCGTCGCGGCGGCGGCCAGCGGCAGCGACAGCGTGAAGGTGCTGCCGTGCCCCGGCAGGCTGCTCACGCTCAGCGTACCGCTCATCGCCTCCGCCAACTGGCGCGCGATCGCCAGGCCCAGGCCGGTGCCGCCGTGGCGGCGGTTGGCGTCGTCCTCGCTCTGGGTGAAGGCGTCGAAGATGTGCTTCCGGTCGGCCTCGCCGATGCCGATGCCGCTGTCCTCGACGTGCAGCTTCAGCCAATGCCCGTCGCGGCGCGGATCCGCCTCGACGCGCAGGGTGACGCCGCCGCGCTCGGTGAACTTCACCGCGTTCGACAGCAGGTTGAGCAGCACCTGGCGCAGGTGGCGCACGTCGCCGTTGGCGCGTGCCGGCACGTCGGCGTCGACCAGCAGCCCCAGCTCGAGGCCCTTGCGGTGCGCCTGCGGGCGCAGGATCGACGCGGTGCTGGCGAGCTCGGCGACCAGCTCGAAGTCGTCCGCCTGCACCTCGGCCTTGCCGGCCTCGATCTTGGCCAGGTCGAGGATGTCGTTGATCAGCGCCAGCAGCGCCCGGCCGGAGCTGCCGACCGTGCTCACCATGTCGGCCTGCTCGCGGTCTAGCTTGGTCGCGCCCAGCAGATCGGACAGCCCGATCACCGCGTTCAGCGGCGTGCGCAGCTCGTGGCTCATGGTCGCCAGGAAGCGGCTCTTCGCCCGGTTCGCCGCCTCGGCGGTGCGCTTCGCCTCGGTCAGCTTGCGGATCAGGCTGGCGACGTAGCCCGGCAGCACCACCAGCCCCAGCGCGAGGCCCGTCGTCAGCGCCAGGTTGTCGTGCCAGAACGGGTTGAGCCAGGCGGCCGCCGAGAAGGCGACGAAGCTGTAGCCTGCGGCCGCGCCCAGGTACTGGTTGCCGAAGCGGAACCCGTTGCCGAAGGTGATCCAGAGGTAGATCGGATACAACGCGCCGACCCACGGCCCACCGTACAGGACCACCAGGGACAGCGCCGTGTGGTCGGTGACCATGCCCAGGACGCGGCGCAGCCGCGAGATCCCGGGTTCGAACACGATCCAGCCGAGATAGCCCAGCGACAGCACCAGGTAGACCGCCGCCAAGAGGGCCCCTTGCCCGAAGCCGTGAGGCTCCTCGAGCAATGTCGCCAGCAAGACGAACGGTCCGAGCAGCAGCGAAACGATGACGATCCGGATAACGGCCTGCTCGTGTTCGCTGTCAGGACGCGCCGCCAGCCGCGCCCGCAGATCAGCGACCCTTCCGCGCTTGCGCGTCGCGGCAGACGATCGACCGGGTCTCAAGAGTGTCATTGGGATGCGAACTCCTGGGCCGGCGGCACTAGGAAGATTGGCCGCCCACCACGCGATCCGCGGTCTGCGCGTCATCTCCGGCACCCGTCTCGACGTCGCCGTCGGCCGACAGCGTCATGTTGGGCAGATCCACGATCACCCGGGTGCCGTTGCCGGGCGCGCTGTCGATGTCGAGCGTGCCGCCCAGCAGCCGCGCCAGATCGGCCGCGATCGGCAGGCCCAGGCCGGCGCCGGGGCGGTCGTGGGTGATCGCGCGGCCCAGCCGGCCGAAGCGCGACAGGGCGATCTCGATCTCGTCGGCGTTCATGCCCGGCCCGCTGTCGGCGACGACGCAGCGCACGCCGCCGCCGTCCGGGCGCACCGACGCCTCGACCGTCACCGCGCCGCCCGCCGTGGTGTACTTGATCGCGTTCGACATCAGGTTGGTCAGGATCTGCCGGAAGCGCACCGGATCGGTGACCAGCTCGCCGACGTCGTCCGCGATCGCGCTGGTGACCGTGATGTCGTGGTGCTTCGCCTCCTCGCGGTGGCTGCGCACCTCGTGCTCGATGGTCGCCGGGATGTCGACGCGCTCGGGCTTCGGCTCGATCCGGCCCAGCTCGAGCTTGGAGACGTCGAGCAGGTCCTCGATCAGGTTCAGCAGCTGGCTGGCGCTGGCGTAGATGTCTTCCTGGTAGTCGCGGTACTGCGTCGAACCGATCGGCCCCAGCAGCTCGCGCCGCGCCACGTCGGCGAAGCCCAGCACCGCGTTCAGCGGCGTGCGCAGCTCGTGCGAGATGTTGGCCAGGAACTCGGTCTTGGCCCGGTTGGCGCGCTGCGCGGTGTCCTTGGCGTCGGCCAGCTCGCGCTCGGCGCGCTTGCGCTCGGAGATGTCCACCGACACGGTCACCACGTTGGCGATCTGGCCCTCGGCGTCGACCAGCGGCGCCTTCGAGGTCAGCATCGCGGTGCGGCCGCCACCGCGACCCTCCACCATTTCCTCGAAGGTCAGCGACTCGCCGCTCTCGAGCACCCGCCGGTTGGCCTTGGCGTGCCGGTCGGCGTAGTCCTCCGGGAACATGCTGGTCATCGCCGCGCCGACCGCTTCCGACGGATCCAGCCCGAACAGCTCGGCGTGGTGGGTGTTGACGAACGCCAGATGGCCGTCGGCGTCGGTCGCGTTGATCAGCGCCGGCACGGTGTTGATCACCAGCCGGAACTTCTCCTCGCTGAACCGCAGCTCGCGCTCGCGCAGGCGGTTGGCCATCTGCAGCCGCCGCTCGCGCGCCTTCGCCTGGCGCGTCAGCTCCTGGTGCTGGCGGTGCATGATCAGCAGGTTGCGGCCGCGCTGCACGAACTCCAGCCGGTCCACCGGGGTCAGCAGGAAGTCGCTGGCGCCGGCGCGCAGCGCGTCGTAGCGGAACTGCTTGTCCTCGTAGGCGGTGACCACGATCACCGGAACGTCGAAGCACTTCGGCGCCTCGCGCAACTGCCGCACGAACTCGGCGCCGTTCAGCTTGGGCATCTTGTAATCGGTGATCAGCAGGTCCGGCGGCTCGCTCACCACGGCCGCCAGCGCCTCGTCGACGTCGCCGTACGCGCTGACCTCGACGTGCTCGGCCAGCTCGTGCGCGAGCTTCTTGAGAATGCTGCGGTTGGTCGCGCGGTCGTCGATCACCACCACGGACGCGCGCCCGAGCAGACCGTCCCCTGCGGATGGTGCACCGCTCACGTTGGTCTTGCGACCTTCTGAAGGCATACGAGAATACCGATCCGCCGTTGCTGAGACGCCCCTCTCCGCAGGCGCGACAAAACCGGGAGAATCATCAACACGCCGGGCATTAATGATCGCTTAAACACGCCAACGCCTCAAGCAACTTCGACGTGCATCGGTTGACCGCGCGCACCGCCGGAGCTTGCCCCACGCCGGCGATGCCCACACCATACAAGAGAATTTCTCATGGTTAATGCCGCGCCTATAAGATAAACGAAAGCGGTCTTGTTCCGCGATTCCAAGAGCATACCACGAATTATGTAGGTCTCGCTTTTTTGAACGTTAACAAAGCCTTTTTCAAGTCGGTTAACAAATCCTTTCTACAGTCTGGTACTCCTGGATGGCAGACTTTCCGAGGAGAGTTCCGCCTTCGCCCAACACGCAAATGCCAATTCCCAAGGAGTATCAGCGATGACCCTGATAGCTGACAGCTTCCGCAGCCTCGTCGCCCAGACGTCTTCGGAAGGCGGCCATCGGGCCGCTTTGCCGGCGTCCGAAGCGAGCGCCGCCGCGGCCCCGGACTTCGCCCTCGAAAGCAGCGCCCAGAGGCCCGAAACGCCGATGCCCGGGCAGTTGCGAGACTACGCCGACCTCGACGTCAGCTTCGACCGAAACACCGCGACCGTCTGGCATTCGATGCGTCCGCGCCAGCGGCCCAGCTTCACCCTCGACCTGCTGCAGGCGCTCCGGCATGCGCGGGAGGACGTGGAGCGGCTGTGCGGCACCGATCCGGAGGCCGTGCGCTACGTCGTCACCGGCTCCGACGTGCCCGGCGTCTTCAACCTCGGCGGCGACCTGCTCTATTTCGCCGAGTTGATCCGCGCAGGCGCCAAGGAGGAGCTTCGCGCCTATGCGCACGCCTGCATCGACGTGAAGTTCGGGCCGGACACGCCGATGGTGGCGCCGTACGTGTCGATCTCGCTGGTGCAGGGCGACGCGCTGGGCGGCGGCTTCGAGCGTGCCCTGGCGGACGACGTGCTGATCGCCGAGAAGGGCGTGAAGTTCGGTCTTCCGGAGGTGCTGTTCGGGCTGTTCCCGGGCATGGGCGCCTTCAGCTACCTGTCGCGCAAGGTCGGCGAGGCGATGGCCGAGCGGATGATTCTCTCGGGTCGCATCTACACGGCCGAAGAGCTCTACGACATGGGTCTCGTCACCAAGCTGGCCGAGCCGGGCCAGGGTCACGCGGCGGTCAAGGAGTTCATCCACCGCGAACAGCGCAGCTACCGGGCCCGGGCGGCCCTGTCGCGCATCCGTCAGCGCGTCGAGCCGGTGACGCGGGAGGAGCTGATCGACATCACCGACACCTGGGTCGACACCGCGATGACCCTCGGCGAGTCGGAACTGCGCAAGATGCAGCGGCTGGCGACGGCGCAGGACAGGCGGCTGCAGCAGGGCCGCGACGCCGGCGGCCACGGCGTGGCGGCGGAGTAGACCGCCGCGGCGCGGCCGCACGCCGGCCGCACACGGGTCTTCGGCGCGCCAAGGAGCTGAACCGATGGTCGACAGCTTGACGTCCCCGCCGACCCGACCGGCCTGAGCGCGCCCGGCGCGCTCACCCTGGCGGGTCCCGAGAGCTTGCCGCCGCCGGCCGCAGCGCGGGCGGCGCCGGCGGCGCACACGCGAGCGTGCGCCCGCGAACTGGACGCGCGCGAGTCGCGCGACGGCGCCGCCACGTCTGCGCGCGCGGCATGGTGCCTCGTGCCCGGAGCCAGCGCCGCGGCGCCGCGAGAACGCGTGCGTCGGCGCGGTTTCCGTGCAAGGCTCCGCGCCCGATGGCTGCGCGCGACCTCCTTTCCGTCATCCTGATCATGGCGATCTTCGGCAGCGCCTACGTGGTGGGCAAGCTGGGGGTCGACCATTTCCCGCCGATCGCCTTCGCCGGGCTGCGCTCGGTGATCCTGGCGGCGGCGCTGCTGCCGCTGTGGCGGCTGGAAACGCCGCCGCGGTCCTACTGGCCGGTGCTGGCGGGCTTCTGCCTGACCATGGGCACCGCCGTGTACGCCACCATGTACGTGGCGCTGATGCTGGCCGACACGGTGGCGCCGATCGTGATCGGCACGCAGCTCTCGGTGCCGTTCGCCGTGCTGCTCGGCCTCGTGGTGCTGAAGGAGCCGGTGCGCCCGGCGACCTGGGCGGCGATCCTGGCGGCCTTCGGCGGCGTCGTGGTGATCGCCTTCGACCCGCGGCTGGGCGAGGACCTGCCGGCGCTGGGCGCGATCGCGGTCAGCGCCTTCTGCTACGCCCTCGCCACCATGTTCGCGCGCTCGCTGCGCGGCGTCGGCTCGTTCGCCATGAACGGCTGGATGGCGCTCAGCGCAATCCTGCCGCTGGGTCTGCTGTCGCTGGCGTTCGAGGACGGCCAGTGGGCGGCGATCCGCAGCGCCGGCTGGCTGGAATGGGGCGTGCTGCTGCACTCGGCGCTGCTGGTCTCGCTGGTCGGCCACGTCTGGATGTTCTCGCTGTACCGGCGTTATCCGGTGGCCAGCGTGATCCCGTTCTACGTGCTGATGCCGGTGTTCGGCGTCGCGATGAGCCTGGTGGTGTTCGCCGAGATACCGACGGCGCAGACGCTGATCGGCGGCGCCATCGTGCTCGCCGCCACCTACGCCGTGAACCGCACGACCACCCGGGACCGCGAGACCCGCGTCGCCAAGGCGCGGGACTAGCCGGCTAATCCGGAGCGCGGCTCGCCGTCCCAGCCAGCACGTCCCGCCGCAGCGCCACCGCCTCGGCGGCGTGGTCCAGGAACGCCCGCACGCGCGCCGTCTTGCGCAGGTCGGCGTGGGTCAGCAGCCAAAGGTCGGTGGCGCACTCCGGAATCGGCGCGCTCAGGCGCTGCAGCGCCGGATCGGCGTCGCCGACGTAGCACGGCAACACCGCCAGCCCGCTGCCCGAGCGCACCGCCGCGTGCATGCCGGAGACGCTGTCGAGCCGGTAGCGGCAGTTCCGGGCGGCGCCGATCCGCGCCATCCAGTCCTCCGCCGGCTGGTAGAACATCGGCGCCAGCGCCCCCACCCAGGGCTGCGCCGCCAGGTCGTCCGCGGCCGGCGCGGCGCGGTCGGCGCGGCCGTAGACCGCCAGCGCGATGGTGGCGATGCGCCGGCCGACCAGATGCCCGGCGGGCGCGCTCGCCGGCCGGATCGCCGCGTCCGCCTCGCGCCGCGACAGGTCGTAGATCTGATTGGACACCGAGACCGCCAGTTCGATGTCCGGATAGGCCGCGTGGAAGGCCGCGAACACATCGGCCAAAAGCCACGTCAGCAGCGTGTCCGTCGTGGTCACACGCACAGTCCCCGACGGCCGCAGGTCGCGGCCGACGACGCGACGCTCCACCTCCAGCGCGTCGCGCTCCATGCGCTGCGCCGTCGCGGCCATCTCCTCGCCGGCCTGCGTCGGCACGTAGCCGTCGCGGCGGCGCTGGAACAGCTCGACGCCCAGCTTCGCCTCGGTCGCGTTGAGCCGGCGGAACACCGTGGCGTGGCTGGCGCCGAGCGCGCGCCCGGCGCCCGACAGCGAGCCGGCGCGGGCGATCGCGAGCACCAGCTTGAACTCGTCCCAGGAGACAACGCTGTTCATTTTTGCAAAGCCAATTGGCGATATTTGCGAATTTCTGTGCAGCCATAGACAGCTTAGCTGACGGACTCGGCGACGCAACGACCCACGGGAGCGAGTCCATGCACACGCTGATCGTCCACGCCCATCCCGAGCCGCGATCCTTCAACCGGGCGCTGACCGACGCGGCCGCGGCGGCGCTGCGCGACGACGGCCACGGTGTCGAGATCGCCGACCTGTACGCCGAGGGCTTCGACCCGGTGGAGCGCGCCGAGCACTACCCGCAGCGCGCCGACCCGGCCTGCTTCGCGCCGCTGGGCGAGCAGAAGCACGCCAGCACGGACGGCGCGCTGCCGGCCGACGTGCGGCGCCAGATCGACCGGCTGGAGCGCACCGATCTGCTGATCCTGCAGTTCCCCATGTGGTGGCATGGCGCGCCGGCGATGCTGAAAGGCTGGTTCGACCGGGTGTTCGTGAACGGCGGCCTGTACACCGGCCGGATGCGCTACGACGCCGGCTACTTCCGCGGCAAGCGCGCGGTGGTGTCGCTCACCACCGGCGCCCCGGCCCGCGCGTTCGGACCGCTGGCTCGGGCCGGCGACCTGCAGGCGATGCTCTATCCCGTCCAGTACACGCTCTACTACATGGGCTTCGACGTGCTGGCGCCGCACGCGGTGCATGGCGTGCAGGGGCACGGCTACAGCTACCAGGACGCCGACGCCTTCCAGCGGCACCTGCGGCAAGCCGCGACCGGCTGGGCCGCGCGCGTGCGCCGCCTCGGCACGGAGACACCGCTCACCTTCCCCGGCTGGGCCGACTGGGACGAGCACGGTCAGCCGGTCGCCGCCGGCGGCTTCAACGGGCCGCCGCGCGGCGCGGCGTGAGAGGGCGAAGGAGCCGAGCGCCATGTTCGACTACACGCTGGTGCACTGGACCACATTCCTGGGGGCCGCGGCACTGTTGAACGTCTCGCCGGGGCCGGACATCGCGTTCATTCTCGGGCACACGGTGCGCGGCGGCCGCCGCACCGGAGCCACGGCGATGCTGGGCATCTGGACCGGCGCGTTCGGCCACGTGGCGCTGGCCGCCGCCGGCCTGTCGGCGCTGGTGCTCGCCTCCGCCGCCCTGTTCTCCGCGGTCAAGTGGCTGGGCGTCGCCTACCTGCTGTGGATCGGGCTGCAGGCGCTGCTGTCGCGCGGCAGCGGCTTCGCCACCGCCACCGCCACCGCCGCAGGCCAGGGTCGACTCAGCGCGGTCTACCGGCAGGGCATCCTGATCAATCTGCTGAACCCGAAGGTGGCGCTGTTCTTCGTCGCCTTCCTGCCGCAGTTCGTCGAGCCCGGCGCCGGCCCGGTCTGGGCGCAGCTGCTGCTGCACGGAAGCCTGATCGTCGCCGTCGCCGCGACGATCGAGCCGCCGCTGGTGCTGCTGGGCGACCGCCTGACCCGCCGCCTGCGCGCGAGCGACCGCCTGGGCCGCTGGCTCGACCGCGCGCTGGGCACGCTGCTGATCGCACTGGGCGTTCGGCTGGCCTTGATCGAGCGCTGACCGCGCCGCTTGCCTCGCCGCGGCGCTTTATCGATACTGCCGGCCTTTCGCGCCGGCCGGCGCGAAACCGCGGCAACCGGATAGGGATGGATCGAAGCGCGATGGCCGAGAGCGCGCCCGTCGTCGGCATCATCATGGGCAGCCAGTCGGACTGGGACACCATGCGCAACGCCGCCGAGACGCTGGAGGCGCTGGGCGTGGGACACGAGGCGCGGATCGTCTCCGCCCACCGCACGCCCGAGCGCATGACCGAGTACGCCAGGACCGCCCGCGAGCGCGGCCTCAAGGTGATCGTCGCCGGCGCCGGCGGCGCCGCGCACCTGCCCGGCATGGTCGCCTCGATGACGCCGCTGCCGGTGTTCGGCGTGCCGATCCAGTCGAAGGCGCTGCAGGGGCTGGACAGCCTGCTGTCGATCGTGCAGATGCCGGGCGGCGTGCCGGTGGGCACGCTGGCGATCGGGCGCTCCGGCGCGGTCAACGCGGCGCTGCTGGCGGCGTCGGTGATCGCGCTGCAGGACGACGCGGTGGCCCGCGCGCTGGAAGACTACCGGTCCCGGCAGAGCGCCCGGGTCGGCGAGATCCCCGAGGACACGGACTGAGCGAGCACACGGACCGAGCGCACGACATGGCGGACGCCCCTGACAGCGCCGGCGGCGGGCGCGGAGAGCCGCTGCCGCCCGGCTCGACGATCGGCATGCTGGGCGGCGGCCAGCTGGGCCGGATGGCGGCGCTGGCGGCCTACCCGCTGGGCTACCGGGTGCACGTCTACTGCCCCGACGCCGACAGCCCCGCGACCCAGGTGACCGACCGCGCCACCATCGCCGACTACACCGACGAGGCCGCGCTGAGCGCCTTCGCGCAGGCGGTCGACGTGGTCACCTACGAGTTCGAGAACGTACCGGCGCGCACCGCCGAGATCCTGGCCGAGCGGGTGCCGCTGCGCCCGGCCCCGAGCGTGCTGGCGATCTGCCAGGACCGGCTGGAGGAGAAGGCCTTTCTGCGCGGCGCCGGCGTCGGCGCCACCGCGAGCGCGCCGGTGCGCAGCGCCCGCGAGCTCGACGCCGCGCTGGATCAAATCGGCCGGCCGGCGGTGCTGAAGACGGTGCGCTTCGGCTACGACGGCAAGGGCCAGGTGACGATTGGCGCCGAGACCGACGCCGCCGACGCCTGGGCCGAGATGGCCGGCAACGCCGCCGAGCCGGTCGGCATCCTGGAGGGCTTCGTCGACTTCCGGCTTGAGATCTCGGTGATCGTCGCCCGCGGTGCCGACGGCGAGCTGGCCAGCTACGTGCCGGTCGAGAACCAGCACCGCAACCACGTCCTGGACCAGACGATCGCGCCGGCGCGTATCGACCCCGACGTCGCCGACCGGGCCGAGGCGATCGCCCGCCACATCGCCGAGGCGATCGGCCTGGTCGGCGTGATGGGGGTGGAGATGTTCGTCACGGTGGACGACCGCATCCTGGTCAACGAGCTGGCGCCGCGGCCGCACAACTCCGGCCACTGGACCATCGACGCCTGCCCGGCCTCGCAGTTCGAGCATTTCGTGCGCGCCGTCGCCGGCCTGCCGCTGGCGCCGACCGCCCGGCACAGCGACGCGGTGATGAAGAACCTGCTGGGCGCGGAGGTCGAGCAGTGGCGCGACCTGCTGCGCGAACCCGGCGCGCGCCTGCACCTCTATGGCAAGCGCGACGCCAAGCCGGGCCGCAAGATGGGCCACGTGACCCGGCTGACCGCGCCACGGGGCTAAACGCGCCGCGGGGCTGAGGCGCGCGGCGGGGCGGCAGCCCCCATCGCCGCCGTCTCACAGGGCTTTGACTTGCGGACACCCGCACGCGTCGCGTCTGCTGGAGGCCGGCCGCGCCGCCAAGCCACGGCCGGCGCGAGCGCGCACACAACGCAGGAGACGGGGATGACGTCCACGCAACGGGCCGGGCGCCGCGACGGCGCCGCGATCGCGCAGTCGATCTCGATCCCGACGATGCTGGTCGCCGGCGCGCTGGCGACGGTGGCGTTCGATTTCTTCGGCCAGGCGCTCAGCCCGATGCTGGGCTTCGCCTCGCTGGCGCCGGTGCCGCTGGCGAACCAGACGATCTCGGTGCTGTTCGGCAGCACCTACACGCCGGGGGCGCACGCCCTGCACTACCTGGCCGGGCTGGTCGCCTACCCGCTGGGCTGGATGCTGGTGGCGGCGCCGCTGGGCCGCAAGATCGGCGTGCCGTGGTGGCTCGCCGCCGCAGCCTACGGCGTCGCCCTTTGGGTGTTCGCGCTCTACGTCATGGCGCACCTGGTCGCCGGCAACCCGCCGTTCCTGGCGTTCACCGGGATCACCTGGGTGGCGCTGGTCGGGCACGTCCTGTTCGCGCTGGTCGCCGCAGCGGCGGTGCGGGCGCGCGAAGGACACTAGAGGCTGTCCGAGACGTCTTCGTAAGAGGTTTTCCGACCTTCATCTATGGACCTTCCCGTTCGGTCAAGGGATTGGATGGAGCCTTTTTGGCATACATCTATACGGCCTTTTGG
>ENA-ORDC01002241-ORDC01002241.1-marine-metagenome-genome-assembly--contig:-NODE-2241-length-12141-cov-10.559765_pt1 | contig 12141 bp, 12 predicted proteins | sample MGYA00237783_ERZ508515 | MGnify/ENA primary metagenome ERZ508515 (study PRJEB26186, sample SAMN06268792) | marine metagenome | isolation source: Eden Landing Ponds, San Francisco, CA, USA | place...
ATCGAGATCCTGAAGGCGAACCTGCTGCTCATCGGGATCGTCGTCACCGGCGGCTCGATCGTCGTCCAGACGACGGTTGACCTCGCCGTCTTTTTGAACCCGTTTACCGTGGTCGGCGGTCTCCTCCTGCTCGCATCCACCGGGCTGGCCGCGGTCACTTACACCGCCTCGGACCTCCGCGGCGGGCTGGACCTCAACGCGGTCGACGCCGTGGTCTCCGCCGAGCGCGATGCGGGGGACCAGGCCGCGGGCGCCCCCGAGTTCGACGAGCGACTCCTCCGGAGCTACGCCGAGTGGATCGACTACAACGCTCGCGTCACCGCGGTCAACGACCTGTTGGCGACGATGACGGTGCTGTTGATCTTCGTCGCCTTCGTCTACGTGATCGCCGGCGTCGTCGTGGGGGCGGCGGGCCTCTCGGCGGTCGAGTCGTGGGTCTCTTTCGCCGTTCTCACGGCCTTCTCGGCCGCGTTCACGTGGGTGTCCGCCCACATGGACCACCTCGGTCCCGAGACCACGCATCCGGCGGCGTCGTTCGCGGGCATCCCGATCTCGAAGGGCGGAGACAGGCGGCAGGCGTGGTCGTCGCTCCGGGCGATGCTCGGGCGCGCGCCGACGGAAGCGGAAGAGATCGGCATCGCGACGATGGAGACGGAGACCGAGGAGAGCGGGAACGGCGAGGGCACGGATCGATAAGGTATCGATCAGCGGTCGACCAACCGGAGCTTCAGACGCCACCAACGGGATATGTGGACATGTTGAGCAACCGGTACGCGGGTCTCAAAACGGAGAGAAAACGGCAGATCGTGGTCGTTACTCCTCTTCTTCCTCTTCTTCGACGCGGACTCGCCCTCGTTCCCAGACGCCCTTCGCCGAGATGTCGTTCGGTGCCGTGTGCGAGACGTCTTTCATGGTGTCGCGGTCGTCTGCCATCTTGGAACAACGTAGCGAGGATCGCCGTATTAACTCTTCGTGGTGAGAGATACGCAGACCTAATATCCTTTAAAGAGATAATATGTGTCGGCTTAACTACGACGAGAGCGTTGAACGGATCGTGAATTACCGGTCTCATCTCGGCGACGAATCGGACGGACGTTTCGATCTCGGAGGCTGTGGCGGGGAGTCCGCGTCGGCGGTCGTCCGCGAGGGAGCGACGCTCGCCGTGGGTCGCGACGTCGCAGTCGCGCCGGCGGTCGCCGCCGAGACCCTCCGCGACACCCGCAGGTGGCCCGACTGGGGGCCGGCGATCGACGCCGTCGAGAGCGACGACCGCTACGTGACTCGCGGGACGACGGGGCAGGTGCGGGTCGCCGGCGCGTGGCTCCCGTTCCGCGTGACCGCGTGCAACGGGCGCCGCTGGGACTGGCGGGTCGCCGGGATCCCGGCGACCGGGCACCGCGTCGACGGCTACGCCGGGGAGCCCGACCGCAGCCGCGTCGTCGTCGAGGTGCCGCTGGTCGCGGCCTGGTACGTCCCCGTCTGTCGGCGCGCGCTCGATCGGTTCGCGCCGCTGGTCGAGGAGCGATCGGGAGAGAATTCGAGCGAGCACGCGATCGACGTCGGCACCGACGTCGACGCCTGACGATTCCGGTGACGCCGACACCTGACGGTTCCGGCTTGCACCGCGGGACGGGTCAGTTCTCGTAGCCCTCCGCGAACGGGTCGATCTCCCCGCTGCCGGGCTCGTCCTCGTCTCGGGTGAACCCTGGTCCCTCAGTCGCCAATTCGAAGACGAGCCCGTCGGGGTCGCTGAAGTAGATGCTCTTGAAGTAGGTGCGGTCTTTCACCTCGGAGACGCGAACGTCCTGCTCCCGGAGGTGCGTTTGCCACTCGCGGAGCGTCTCCTCGTCTTCGACGCCGAACGCGAAGTGGTGGCTCGCGCCCGGCCCCGGCGCCCCCTGCGAGCCCGGGTACTCGAAGTAGGTGACCGTGGTCCCCGGCTCGCCGGTCGGCGTCGACGAGAAGTAGTAATGGGGCGTCCCCGGGTCGTCGTAGTTCTGCGTCCGCTTGACCGTGTGCCAGCCGAGCGCGTCCTCGTAGAACGCGACGGTCTCGTCCATGTCGGTGCAGATGTTCGTCACGTGGTGCAGTCCGGTGGTGGGCGGCGCGTCGGTCATAGCTGTGTGATAGGTCGTCGGGAAGACAGTTAGTCGTACTGGCGGTTCGAAAATGGGGTGAGTCGCACGCGCGTCGTTCGGAAACCGGACGAACCGCTCAGAACAGCCCGAGGCCCACCGCGTACGGCCACGCGGAGCCGCCGACGGCCAGCAGCGCGAGCGCGGCGCCCGCGCCGTAGACGTTCTTGAGGAAGCTCGTCATCTCGCTCTGCTTCTCCTCGGGGTCGTCGACCGACCAGAAGTCGTGCATCGTCACGGCGGAGACGAGCAGGAAGACGGCGAGCGCGCCGGCGGCCAGGACGGGGAACGCGCCGGCGGCGACGCCGAGTCCGCCGAGCACCAAGAGGAGCCCGGAGGCGATCACCGAGAAGCGCGGCGCCGGGAGGCCCTTGAACTCGGCGTAGCCGGCCATGGTGTCGACGTCCATGAAGTGGTTCAGTCCCATGAACGCGAGCGTGGCGCCGAACAGGATCCGGCCGAGCAGGAAGAGTTCGCCGGCGAAGGGGGTGTCGAACTGGAGCGGTATCGTCGTGATTTCTGCTAACATCGTGTAACTACGTATACGGACGTAACCTATATATCGCTTCCCGGACAATAGAGTTAGTAGGTAACACCGATGTCATCGCAGGAACTCGCCGGCTCCGATCCGGCGGAAACGACCGATACAGAGCCCGAAACCGACGCATCCTCGGACCCGAGCGCGACTTCGGCCCCGGAGTCCGCGTGTCCGGTCGTCGACTCGCTCGAACAGATCGGTTCGCGCTGGCGGCTCGTCGTCCTCCACGAACTGTTGAACGGCGAGTCGCGGTTCAACGAACTCAAGCGCGAGACCGACGCGAACGCTCGGACCCTCTCGCGCGTGCTCGACGACCTCCAGGAGACCGGCTTCGTCGATCGCCGGCTGGAGGAGGACTCGCCCGTGGCGACGTACTACAGCCTCACGCCGAAGGGCGAGTCGCTCGCGCCCGTCTTCGAGGAGATCGACGACTGGGCCCACGAGTGGCTCGCCGAGTGCGACGCGTAATATCTCGATAACGAGATCGCTGATCGTTTATAAGTGAACCTCGGTCTCGTGGCGGTCTACTTATAAACCGTTACTGGCGGATTTGCGTGGACCACCTCCAAAGCCCCAGTCGCTCGGTTATACGCAGGTGGCTGTTGATCAACAGCGAACACCTCCAAAGCCCCAGTCGCTCGGTCATACGCAGGTAGCTGCTGATCAACAGCGAACACCTCCAAAGCCCCAGTCGCGAGGGCGCTGTACGCTCGTTGCGCTCCTCGCTCGCGTTGCTCGCTGCGGTGCTTACGTCGCCTACAGCGCCCTCGCGACTGCCCCTTTGAGTCTCCCCCGCACCGCACAGCACCACACCTCACGCCTCCCCAGCCTCGTCGCTGGCGCCAACGGCGCCAGCGACTCCCTCGCGTGGTGCCGTGAGCGGCCTTTAGGCCGCTCACGGGCACGCGCCACCGCATCGTTCATTTATAAGTAAACGGCGCGGTTGTTCGCGCTACCGTCGCCGAAACGCACACCTTCCTCCGCTCCCTATCGATGGGTGTGTACGCCGGACTGAAGAACACGCCCTGTTGTCTGTGCGGCCGCGACGACACCCACACCCGGATCGCGGTGCCGCCGCGGGCGGTCGGCCTGATGAAGAACGGCGGGCCGATCTCGTGGCGCGACGTCGTCGGGGCGGTGACGCTCCGCTTCTGCGCCGACGACTGGGCGCTCGTGAGCGACCTCGCGATCGAGATGGACGCGCACCCGCTCTCGCGGTGTAACGCGGCGCACGTCTCGCTCGACCTCCGCGAGGACCACGAGGCGCTCCTGTCGGCGGTGAAAGACGAAACCGACCAGACGGAGCTTGAGTCGCGGCTCGAACGCGAGGCCGAGGCGACGCTCGACGCGGTCGACGACCCCTACACCGAGGAGCGCGACGTGGTCGAAGCGATCGTGGTGTTGCGTGCGCTGGAGGAACTCGGCGTGCGCGACTCGCCGGGTAACGCCCCAGCAGTCGCAGACGACGACTGATTCAGCCGTCTCACCACCGGACTTCGAACCCGTCCAGTCCCTCCGGCTCTTCATACGTCGCGTCGACGTCGTCGACGTCGGCCGCCTTGCTCCCCGTCTCGCACCACGCGACCATCTCGTCGACGGCGGCTTCCGGTCCCTCGAAGACGGCCTCGACGCGCCCGTCGTCGAGGTTCCGCACCCAGCCGTCGACGCCTTTCTCCCGGGCCGTGTCGCGGGTCGTCGCGCGGTAGTAGACGCCTTGCACGCGTCCCGAGACGTACACGTGTGCTCGTGTTCGGTCGGTCATCGGCCGTGGCTGCGTCCGCCGGCGATTTAAAAACCGCGGGGGTCGTCGCGGGTGAGCGATCGCCGACTGCGGTCCGCAACCGACGGCTTCTAACGAACGCCGGCCGACACCGGGGGTATGGACTTGTTCGGAACCGCGGGGATCCGCGGCAGCGCCGAGACCCGCGTGACGCCGGCGCTCGCGCTGGCCGTCGGCCGGGCGGTCGCAGCGGAGGTACGATCGGCCGAAGGCGACGGGAAACCCCCCGAGATCGTCCTGGCTCGCGACGGGCGCGTGACCGGGCCGGCGATCGCGGCGGCGATGGAGTCGGGGCTCGCGTCGGGCGGCGTCCGGGTGCTCCGCGCCGGGCGACTCCCGACCCCGGCGCTCGCGCACGCCTCACAGGGGCGGTACGGCGTGATGCTCACGGCCTCGCACAACCCGCCGACCGACAACGGGATCAAACTGTTCCGGGACGGCAGCGAGTTCGACCGGGAGACGGAGCGCGCCGTCGAGGAGCGCGTCGCGAGCGAGGAGCCGCCGGCGGCGTGGGACGAGTGGACCGAGACGGAGCGCGTCGACACCCTCGGCGGCTACCTCGACGCGGTCCGCGCGTACGCGGAGGGGTTCGGAGACGACCTCGACGGCCTCCGGGTCGCGGTCGACTGCGGGAACGGGATGTCCGCGCCCGCGACGCCGACCGTCCTGCGGGAGCTGGGCGCCGAGGTCGTCACGCTCAACGGGAACGTCGACGGCCACTTCCCCGGCCGCGGGAGCAAGCCGACCCCCGAGACTCTCCGGGACCTCCGGGCCTTCGTCGCCGACGCCAACGAGGGCGTCGAGCGCCCGGGCCGCGCGAGTGCGGACGACGATGGCGACGCCGGCGACACCGAGGGGTTCGCCTTCGGCGTCGGCCACGACGGCGACTCCGACCGAATCGTGATCGTCGACGCCGACGGCGACGTGGTCCACGAGGACACCGTGCTCGCGCTGCTCGCCGAGCGGTACACCCGCGAGAGCGACGCCGCCGACCCGGTGGTCGTGACGACGCCGAACGCCTCGGGCCGGATCGACGAGCGCGTCCGCGAGGCCGGTGGACGGGTCGACCGCGTCCGGCTCGGCGCACTTCACGAGGGGATCGCGGCGATACGAGCGGAGGCCGCCCCCGGCGACGACACCCGCGTCGTCTTCGCCGCCGAGCCGTGGAAGCACATCCACGTCGGCTTCGGCGAGTGGATCGACGGTGTCGCCTCGGCGGCCGTGATCGCTCGGCTCGTCGCCGAGTCGGGGCTCGACGCGCTCCGCGCGCCGATCACGGAGCGCCCGTACCGCAAGGTCAGCGTCGACTGCCCGGACGAGGCCAAACCCGACGTGATGGAGCGATTGGGATCGACCCTTCCGGACGCCTTCCCAGGCGCGACGGTCGACACCGACCACGGGGTGCGGCTGGAGTTCCCGGACGCCTCGTGGGCGCTCGTTCGACCCTCCGGTACGGAACCGTACGTGCGAGTTTACGCCGAAAGCGACGAGGTCGACGAGCTGATCGCGGGCGTCCGGGCGGTCGTCGAGGACGCGGTGACCACCGTCGGCGGCGGCGAGTAGCTGTCCGCACCGGCGAGTAGCTGTCCGCACCGGCGAGGGGGTGACGTTCGCTCCCCGAAAACAGCCCGATCGTTCCTGATACACCACGAACATGTGCACGATCCCCGGTCGATCGCGGCGGATCGGGGAAATTTTCCCCGAGGTATCACGCGAACGTGCAACAACAGGACCGAGAGAGCGACGAATTTATGCCGCGGACCCGCCCCGTTGTAGGTGACATGGCATCCGACTTCGATCGGCGGCGGTTCCTCAAGGCGGCAAGCGCGGCGGGACTCGTTGGCCTCGCCGGCTGTAGCGGCGGCCCGAGCGGTGACGGGTCCGACGGCTCCGACGGCAACACCTCGGACGGGTCGAACGGTTCCGACGGATCGGACGGTTCGGACGGTTCAGACGGTTCGGACGGCTCCGACGGTTCGGACGGCTCCGACGTGCCCGCCACGGTCGGCATCGTCTACTCCGACGGCGGCCTCGGTGACAACTCGTTCAACGACGCGGCCAAGCAGGGCATCCTCGACGCCGAAGAGGAGTTCGGCATCGAGTACGCCGAGTCGGAACCGGACGGCACCGGCGAGTTCGGACAGTACCAGCAGCGCTACGCGAACTCGACGGATCCGGACTACGACCTGGTCTCCTGTATCGGGTTCAACCAGGGCGACGCGCTCACCGAGACCGCGCCGCAGTTCCCCGACCAGGACTTCATGGTCGTCGACACCGCGGTCGACGAGCCGAACGTCGCGAACTACCTCTTCCGCGAGCACGAGGGCTCGTTCCTGATGGGCGTGCTCGCCGGGAACCTGACCGAGACCGACTTCTCTGCGGGCGCGGGCGCGACCGCTCCCGACTCGACGAACGTCGGGTTCATCGGCGGCGTCGACAGCCCAGTCATCCGCCGGTTCCAGGCCGGCTTCGAGGCCGGCGTCGACTACGCGTCCGACGACGTCGACGTCACCACGAGCTACGTCGGCAGCTACGCCGACCCCTCGGGCGGGCAGGAGCAGGCGCTGTCGATGTACCAGAGCGGTGCCGACATCGTCTACCACGCCGCGGGCGCGACGGGTGTCGGCGTGTTCCAGGCGGCACAGGACGAGGGCCGGTTCGCGTTCGGCGTCGACCAGGACCAGTCGGTCACCGAGGACTCGTTCGCGGACGTGATCCTTGCGTCGATGGTGAAACGCGTCGACACCGCGGTGTACGAGTCGATCTCGAACGTCATCGACGACAACCACCAGGGCGGCGAGTCGGTCTTCCTCGGACTGGAGTCGAACGGCGTCGAGTGCGTCTACGGACAGGAGATCGGCGATCAGGTGCCCGACGACATCGTGACCGCGGTGGCGGACGCGCGCGAAGAGATCATCGCCGGGAACATCGACGTGCCGGAGACCACGAGCAACTGAGCGCAAGGAGACGACTTTTTCGGACGATCTGATCGAACGAACGACAGTCCAGAGGTCGTCAGTCCGGAATCCGCGCTCTTTTAGGCTCCGGCACGGAGTTACGGGTGAATGAACCCGGCGGTCCACATGGACGGCATCACGAAGCGATTCCCCGGGGTCGTCGCGAACGACGACGTGGATCTCGCGGTGGAGCGCGGGAGCGTCCACGCACTGCTCGGCGAGAACGGGGCCGGTAAGACCACGCTGATGAACGTGTTGTACGGCCTCTACGAACCGACCGAGGGGACCGTCTTTCTCGACGGCGAGCCGCAGTCGTTCGACTCGCCGCGCGACGCGATCGACGCGGGCGTCGGCATGATTCACCAGCACTTCATGCTCGTCGACCCGATGACGGTGTGGGAGAACGTCGTCTTGGGCAACGAGCCGAGGACGTGGGGCGGGCTTCGAGTCGACGAGGCCGCCGCCCGCGAAGCGGTCGTCGACCTGAGCGAGCGCTACGGCTTCGACGTGGACCCCGACGCCCGGATCGAGGACGTCTCGGTGGGCGTCCAACAGCGCGTCGAGATCCTGAAGGCGCTGTACCGCGGTGCCGACGTGCTCATCATGGACGAGCCGACCGCGGTGCTCACCCCGCAGGAGGTCGAGGACCTGTACGACGTCTTCGAGGAGCTGACCGATCAGGGGAAGACGATCATCTTCATCTCGCACAAGCTCGGCGAGGCGCTGTCGGCGGCCGACGATATCACGGTCCTCCGCGACGGAGTCAACGTCGGTACGGTCGCGTCCACGGACGTGACTCGCGAGGACCTCGCGGAGATGATGGTCGGTCGGGAGGTGCTGATGGAGCCGGCGACGACGCCGCAGGAGCCGGGCGACAAGGTACTAGAGGTGACCGACGTCCACGCCGACGACGACCGCGGCGTCGAGGCGGTCTCGGGGATCTCCTTCGAGCTCCGCGCGGGCGAGGTGTTCGGTATCGCCGGCGTCGACGGCAACGGCCAGTCCCAGCTCGTCGAGGCGATCACCGGGATGCGGGAGCCGACCGACGGGGAGATCACCTACCTCGGCGAGGCGATGGCCGGCGAGAGCCGCCGCGAGCACATCGATCGCGGGATGGCCTTCATCCCCGAGGACAGGCAGGAGCGGGGGTTGGTCATGTCGTACGACCTGACCGAAAACGGGATCCTCGGGAGCCAGCACGACCCGCCCTTCGCCGAGGACGGCCGGCTCGACTGGCGGGCGTCCCGCGACCACGCGGAGTCCGTGATCGAGCAGTACGACGTGCGCCCCCCGGACGCCGACGCCGAGGCGGAGTCGCTCTCCGGCGGGAACCAGCAGAAGTTCATCGTCGGTCGGGAGTTCGAGCGCGACCCGGACCTGGTCGTTGCGATGCACCCGACGCGCGGGGTCGACATCGGCTCCACGGAGTTCCTCCACGACCGCCTGCTCGAACTGCGGGCGGAGGGGAAGGCGGTGCTTCTGGTCTCCTCGAAACTCGACGAGGTTCAGGGGCTCTCCGACCGGCTCGCCGTGATCCACGAAGGGGAGTTCTCCGGGGTCGTCGACCCCGCCACGGTGACCGAAGAGGAGATCGGCCTGCTGATGGCGGGCGAGACGCTCGCCGACGACTCCGTCGAGGGGGCCGCCGTCCACGACGCCGGGACCGACCTCGGCGAGGCCGGCGATGAGGAGGTGGACGCGTGAGTCGCTCCGACGCCGGGGATGACGACGGAACCGGCGCCGGCCGGATACCGCAGATCGCGAGTCGACTCATCGCTCCGTTCGTCGATCGGTCGGTCGCCGAACGGCTGCTGATAAGCGTCGCCGCGATCCTGCTTTCGATCGCCGTCGGCTTCGTCATCGTGCTCGTCTCCGGGCGCATCGCCGAGTGTTCCACCGCGGCGTGGACGATGCCGCTCACCGGGATCGGCTTCTGTTACGACCCGGTCGAGGTGTACCTCGTCCTGTTCAACGGCGCGCTGGGCTACCCGTTCGCGGTCGGCGAACCGGGGCTGTTCAACCCCGACTGGTCGCCGTTTAACCTCTCGTTCGCGCTGACGCTCTCGGAGACGACGCTGCTCATCTTCACCGGGCTCTCCGTCGCGGTCGCGTTCCGCGCCGGGCTGTTCAACATCGGGACGCAGGGCCAACTGGTCGTCGGGGGGCTCGCGACCGCGCTGACCGTGCTCGCCGCGGCGCCGCTGCTCCCGGCCGGACCGATCGCGGGCGTCGCGCTGATCGCCGTCGGGATCCTCGCGGGCGCCGTCGGCGGCGGCTTCTGGGGCGCGATACCGGGCGCGCTGAAGGCCTACACCGACGCCAACGAGGTGATCACGACGATCATGCTCAACTTCATCGCGGCGAACGTCGCGTACGTGCTCGTGTTGGAGGTGTTCCGCGCCGAGGGCTCCTCGGTGGTCGCCACCGAATACGTCCCCGAGTACGCCCAGTTCCTCCCGTGGTTCTTCCCGGGGTCCAGCGACTTCGCGCTGGTGGCGCTGCTCGTCGGGTTCGGGTTCATCGCCGGGCTCTACTACCTCGTCGAGCACACGTCGTTCGGCTACGACCTCCGCACCAGCGGGGTGCAGGCGGCCGCCGCCGAATACGGCGGCGTGAACGCGAAGCTCACGACCGTGAGAGCGATGACGCTCTCGGGCGCGATCGGCGGCGTCGGCGGCGCCGTGTGGGTGCTGATGTCCGAGGGGCGGTGGATGGCGTCGGTCCCCTCGCTCGGGTTCGACGGGATCACCGTTTCCATCCTCGCCGGGAACAACCCGCTCGGCGTGTTGCCGGCGGCGTTCCTCTTCGGCCTGCTGAAGGGCGGCGCCCTGGAGATCGGATTCCGCACCGACGTGCCGACGGAACTCGTCGGCGTGTTGCGCGGCCTGATCATCCTGTTCGTGGCCATGCCGGAGTTCTTCCGGATGATCGGCCGCTACACCGGCCTCGGCTCGCGAGGTCCGAGCGGGCCGGACGCCGGGGGCTCGGGCGGCGCGGAGCCGGCCGACGACGCGGCCGCCGTCGAGGGGGGTGAGACCGATGCGTAACCCGCTCGCGGACGTGTCGATTCCGGTCCTCGACGATCTGATCAAGTCCGACTACGTGCGGTCGCTCGTCGTGGGCACCGTCGGGGTGCTCGGCGCGCTGCTGGTGCTCGGGACGCTGTTCCCCGAGTCCGTGGCGGGCGACCTCTCGGGGATCGTCTTCTCGACGAGCACCGCGGCGTCGACGGCGCGACTGGCGGCGCCCATCGTTCTCGCCGGGCTCGGCGGTATCTTCGCCGAGAAGTCCGGGGTCATCAACATCGGCCTGGAGGGGCTGTTGATCATCTCGGCGTTCGTCTCCGTCTACGTCTCCTCGGTCGTCGGGATCGGGAACGCCGTGCTCGGCGTGCCCGCTATTTGGGTCGGCTTCCTCGGCGGAATCGCGGCGTCGACGGCGCTTTCGTTAGTGTTCGGTATCGTCTGCATCGAGTTCCAGGCCGACCAGATCATCGCGGGACTCGCGGTCTGGCTCATCGCGCTCGGACTCGCGCCGTTCATGTCGACCGTGTTCTTCGGCGGCGTCAACACGCCGAACCTCGGCGCCAGCGTCGGCTGGAAGTACTCCGCCGTCATGGTCGTCGTCGCGACGCTGGCCTCCTGGTGGGCGCTGAACCGGACCGCGTTCGGGAAACACCTCCGGGCGGCCGGCGAGAACCCGAAGGCGTTGGACACCGTCGGCGTCTCGGTCTCGAAGGTGCGTCACGCCGGCGTCCTGCTGTCGGGCGTGCTCTCCGGCGTCGGCGGCTCCGCGCTCGCGCTCTCGATCGGCCAGTTCATCGGCTCGGGAGAGACGATGGTGCAGGGGAAGGGGTTCATCGCCATCGTGGCGTACCTGTTCGGCAACTACAACCCGATCGGGACGCTCGGCGCGGGCGTGTTGTTCGCCGGGCTCGACGCGGTCCAGATCCGGCTACAGCAGCTCGGCTACGCGATTCCCGACACGCTGGTCCAGACGATCCCGTACGTGGTCGTCATCCTGGTGCTCGCGTTGGTCGGCCGGACCCGTCTGCCCGAGGCGGCGGGCGAGCACTACGAGACCGAGGACTGAGGCGGCGCGGTCCGCTCGGCGATCCCCGGATCTGTCCCGCTTCGCGTCGGCGACCTCGCCGCCGTCGTCCGATCCGGTCGATCCAGTTGCTCCGGTCGATCAGGCGGACCCGGTCGATCAGGTCGATTCGGTCGCTCAGTCAGCGTGGTCGCGGATCACGCTCGCTGCCTCCGTCACGGGGCGCTCCGACAGCTCGGCGAACGGGACGTCGACGGCCTCCACGTCGACGCCTTCGAGCCGGGCGATCTCGGCGACGTGACCCGGCGAGTCGATGGCGGCGATCGTCTCCTCGACCGACTCGGTCGAGCGACCGTACCACGCGGCCAATTCGCCCGGGCCGATCCCCTTGTCGTAGGCGACGGCGAGCATCAGTGCGGCGGTCGTCCGCCCCCTGCGAACCTCCGAGAGCCAATCCCGGAGCCGGTCCGTGTCGACGTGGTCGAGCCCGGTCATACGCGATCGAACGGGCTCGCTCGAAATAAAACGGGCCCCGGACGAGGGCGGACGCGCCGCCGCCGCTCGGCGCTCCGGCCCGTCAGTGTCGGTCCGAAAGCGACCGAAACGGGAACAAAGAGTTTTGCCACAGGGGCGACCACGCACGTGGTATGAGCATCGACGAGTACGACGTCGTCGTGGCGG
>ENA-ORDC01002244-ORDC01002244.1-marine-metagenome-genome-assembly--contig:-NODE-2244-length-12133-cov-2.222628_pt1 | contig 12133 bp, 14 predicted proteins | sample MGYA00237783_ERZ508515 | MGnify/ENA primary metagenome ERZ508515 (study PRJEB26186, sample SAMN06268792) | marine metagenome | isolation source: Eden Landing Ponds, San Francisco, CA, USA | place...
CGGGTCGGTGGTCTAGTCCGGTTATGACGGCTCCTTCACACGGAGCAGGCCGGCGGTTCAACTCCGCCCCGACCCACTCCTCCTGACGACTGCGGCGAACGAAACGAGCCGCTCTTGAGGTCTCCTCACTCGACTTTCGCGACTCGATGCCGGACGACGCTCGCGTCGTCATCCCAGGTGAACTCTCCGCCGTGGGCCCGGACCATCCGCTCTTTGTACGCCTCAAGAGTAGCCGATCCTTCGCGCTTCGCGTCCTCGTCGGTGAGATCTCCGAGCGTGCGCTCGGTGACCTCCACCACCTCGAATCGATCGCCATCGATCTCGAAGGTGTCACCTTCCCCGGCATACCGGCTCCCGCGGTGGATCTGTGTCATCTCGCCAGCTGCAACCGCCTCTAGCGTCCGCTCGTTCGGGAACAGAGCCGTCGGATCGATCTCTTCCACACCATTCCTTCGGTGGCTGGGTACATAACCATTCGGCGCCGTGTCCGGAGTCGGGTCCGACTCGATCGGCCGAAGGAGTGACGTGCTACTGGCCGATGATACGCTTCGTGCCCCGGTCGTCAACCTCCCACGGCGTCTGACGCAGAACGCGACGAGCGACATCGTTCAGTCGGCCGACTCCGACGTGTGAACGCCGGGCGTCTGCTATCCCGACTCCGGATCGATCGGTACGTAGATGTCCCCGTTAAACCGGACCGCCCCGTCGGGTCCTCCGTCCGGGTCCTTGTCGAGTTCGGCGTGACGGGCACCGATGGCCAGGTCGTACACGGACATCCGGTCGCCCGTCTCGGCGTTCTCGTAGCAGTTCGGAACGTCGTCAGCCATCACGATGAACCTGGCCGTGGATACTCAATAAGCTTGTCCCGTACTGTGAGAACACGGTCGATACGAGGTCGTCTCGGGCCGTCCGTTCGCACAGGGGCCGATGGGTCACGTCACCTGGCCCAGAAGCGGTAGCGACCGCCGGGGTGTAATCGACTCCTCGACCTGCGTGAGAACGACCACGACGCCCACGGCGGCGAGGAGAGCGCCGAAGGCGAAGGGGACGACGAACCCCCAGGCGACGAGCACACCTGACAGTAGTGGCCCGACGGCGACCCCGAAACCGAACGCCATCGTGAGGACGGATAGCGTCGACCCGGACGACCCCTCCGACGCGAGGTCGCCCGCCAGCGCGAGCGCAGGAGCGAACACCATCGCCCCGCCGACGCCCTGCAGGAACCGTGCGAAGAACAGTAGCCACGACCCGGAGACGACGCCCTCAAGCAGCGTGACACGGGGAATGAGTCCCTGTGCGAGCGTCGTCGGAACGAGCAGCGCTGTCCCGGCGAGAATAAACACCTTCCGACCGTAGAAGTCAGTCGCGCGCCCGATGGGCGCCTGCAGGAGTATCTGGGCGAGGACGAACGCCGCGAACTGGAGGCCGAACATCTCGGGCCCCTGGTCGAGTTTGGCGTTGACGATGTTTCCGAGGGTAGCGAACAGGGCGATTCCGACGGCCATGAAAAAGGAGACGACGCCGAGCGCGAACACGGGGTCGAGCAGTTGCCGTCCGCTCCGATCGAACACGGCGAACGCATCGACCGCCGAACCTCCGTTTTCCGGCGGGTCAACGTCTGGATCCCGAATGAGAACCGTGACGAGCAGAAAGGAGAGCGTTGCCGTCGACGCGGCGAAGTAGAAGGCGGCGTCGAAGCCGGTGAGCGAGAGCGTGGCAATGTGAAGCGGAACTGTGTACGGGCCGCCGGAAACGACCCCGCCAGCGGCGATCGGCCCGACGCCGAACCCGACGAGACGAAACGTGTTGTACGTCCCCATGTTGCCGCCGCGGTTGCCCTCCGCCGCGAGGTCGTTGACCAGGGCGACGGTCGTGGGAATGATGAACGCGCCAGCCACCCCCTGGATCACCCGCAGACCGACGAGGTGCCAGTACGTCGAGGCCAGCGAGTAGGCAAAGCTCGCCGCCGCGATGAGCGTGAGTCCGAACAGCACGAACACTTTCCTGCGTCCGGTCCGATCCGACAGCCGCCCGGTAAACGGCTGGAGCGGGCTGTTGACGAACCCGAATATCGACAGGACCAAGCCCGTGATGAACACTTCCGTCAGTCCGAACGTGGTTCCCGTGACGAAGTCACTCGCGACGAACAACGGCAGGACGACGATCAGAAATGAGTTGCCGACCGATTCTGACATCCGGGCGAGCGCGAGTGCCAGGATCTGCGGGTCGACGCCGAGCCGGTCTCTCATCGTTCGTCGGACTGGAGTCATGAGATCAGTTGTGGCTCCGGAATTCGGCGACTCGAAGCGTACGTAACCTTGCTTTCGTCGGGTGAATACCCTTGCGATACCGGCATCCACACCCGGGGAAATCGCCGTCCCACCCGGGTACCGCAGAGCACCGCGACGTCGAACGTGGCCCGGAGGGTACGACGCCCCCACACAGTGGACACTCTACTCGGCAGGCGTCACGTCGGTCACGGTACCGACGCCCTTCGATTGGCCTTCCCGGAAAACGAACCGCTGTCCCGCCTCGACGACGTACGGACGGAATTTGAACCGAACTCGCGCCTTCCCCTGGTCTCCCGGGAGGAGCCGCCCGTCCTCGGGGTAGAAGGCGGCTGCCTCGCTGACAGTTTCGAGGTGGACGACCGGTTCGTACCCCTCGCGGATTCGGGTCGGGTGGTTCAGCACCATCACCTCCGCCTCGAACTCTCTGACGGGCGTGGGGTCGGCCTCGCGGGGAAGCAACGCCATCCCGCGATCTAGATCGGCCGACTCGACGCCCTTCAGCGCGATGCCGACGATCCGACCGGCTTCCGCCCGATCGACCCGGTGGTAGTGCATCTCGATCGATCTGGCCACGACCTCCTTGAAGCTCCCATCACTCAGGGGGCCGAGCAGGAGTTCGTCACCCGTCTCGACGGTTCCTGACTCGACCGTTCCGGACGCCACGGCGCCCACGCCGGTGATGCTGTAGCTCCGGTCGACGTACATTCGAAACTCCCCGGTCCCGCCGTGGATCTTCGGAAGCCCCTCGAACAGGCGATCGAGGCGATCAAGCCCGACCCCGGAGACGGCGCTGGTCCGAAGAATCGGGACAACGTCGGGACTAATCTCTTCGATAGCGGCACCGACACCGTGCCGGTCCACGGGAAGTGGCGTCCTCCCGACCTCTCTGAGGAGCCGCTCGACCTCGTGTTCGACCTCGGAGACGCGCTCCTCGCTCGCGAGGTCGACCTTGGTGATCGCGACGATCGTCGGGAGATCCGTCGCGAGCAGAATACCGAGGTGCTCGCGGGTCGTCTCCGTGGGCCCATCGTCCGCGGCGACCGTGAGGAGTCCGTAGTCGATCTTCCCGCCGACGAGACCGCGGATCGTGGTCCGCAGCCAGGGTTCGTGTCCGACGGTGTCGACGAACGACACCAGCCGGTCGGCCTCCGCGACGATCCTGGCGCGGTCCCCCTTGCGATCCGGGTTGTCCATCCGGACGGGACCCTCCGTGTCGAACCCGTACACCGCGTACGAGAGATCCGCGGAGAGCCCCCTGTCGATCTCGTGTGGTTTCACGTCGAGGTACGCACGGGTACCGCCTTCCCCATCGTCCGCCCGCCCCGTGACGAGCGTGCCGACGAGCGTCGACTTTCCGTGGTCGACGTGGCCCGCAGTGCCGACGACGATGTGGTCGTCGTCGACGTCGAGGGTACTCCCGTCACGGATCTCCGCGACGCCGACGATCCCTCCTTCGACGCCCCAGGTCGTCACGTCCTCGATGTGGGCATCGGCCTCCTCACACAGCAGCGAGAGAACGTCCATCGACTCGGAGAACGCCTCGGGGTCGATCCCGGCGATACCCCCTTCGTCGGTGACGCCAACCACGTAGGTCGCCTCGCCGTCACCCGAGAGGACGCGATGGCGGAGTTGTGCTGCGAGACTCTCCTTTCGACCTTCGACCAGGTGGACGGTCTCTTCGAGCCGTTCCTTGAATTCGATCGGGCCGCCGTCTTTCTCGCCGCGTTCGACGACACGTTTCAGGGCGCCCCGATCGCGATCCATGGCCGCGGGTAAGGATGGGGGTGACAAAAGCTTTCCCCGGAGAGCGGAGCCGTACGGGAGATTAGCGGCAGGAAACGGAACACGTTCCGTCCCCCTCGACCGTGACGACGGCGTCCATCAGGGACTTGAACGTACTGATCTCCTGATCGTCGTGGGCGGCCGGATCCATGTGGTAGTGGGCGACCGCATTCGTCGATTCGATCCGTCCTTTGAGCACGTGGATGAACTTGAACACGTTCTCGCGGGACGCGTATTCGAGCAGGGTCGTCAGGGAGTCGAAGTCGACGACGGTCCGGTTACCGTCGTCCGTCCACCCCGAGAGTTGTTCGGAGACGCGCATCCCGAGCCCCGTGAGGTCGCTCGCGTTCGACACTGTTTTGACCGTCACCGTCCCCGAAAGCGGACTGCCAGGGGTGGCGTCGGCGGCAGTCGCTCTGGTCTGATCGCCCGCGGTCACGACACACGTCTTTGCGGGACGCTCCTGACCGACCGTGCGCTCCCACTCGTCCAGCCAGTCGTCGGGCGATCCGTTGAGAGCGACCGCGAGGACGTTCTCCTCGCTCGGACGGTCGATCGTCAGGAGTTCGGCACAGATCCGCGACGCGGCGGTGCTCATGGACGGGGCGAGGAGCATGACGTTCGACGCCGACCCGATGGAGTCGACGTCGAAATCTAAACTGTTCCGTGTGGTTGCCATCAGCGAGTTGTACCCGACATTAGGGCCCTACCACTTAATAATTCGGTGTTCCTAATGCAACGATCAATAATATACGATGCCTTGGGTTACCCGGTGGAAACCCACGGAAAACGATTTACACGTACACGCCTCAGCCGAAACCATGCCCGAACGTCCGGAGCGGACCGAACCACGACCGATCGAGGGCGCGCACGACCGGGTGACGGAGCCACCACGTCGTGCGGTGCTCGCTGCCGGGATCGGGGCGGCCGTCGGACTCGCCGGATGTTCCGGCGGCGGCGACGAGGAACGATCTCTCGAAAGCCATCCCGCCGCGACGAATCTCTCCGACCAGCCGACTCTCGGTCCGGATCCTCTGGACGCCGACGCAACTGTCATCGCCTTCGAGGACCCCTCCTGTACCCGGTGTCGCGCCTTCGAGCAGGAGACGGTCCCGAAAATCGAGTCCGAACTCACGGATCCGGGCCGGGGGGCGTTCGTGTTCCGGGGGTACCCGGTGGTGTACGACTGGGGGGAGCCGGCGACGAAAGCGCTTGAGGCCGTCTTCGATCGCAACGTCGACGCCTTCTGGGCACTCAAGGATCACTACTACGCGGCCCAGGGTTCGTTCGGAGACGGAAACGTCCTCGCTCGTACGGAGTCATTTCTCGCCGACGAGACGACCCTCGACGCACCGGCAGTGATCGAGGATGTCGAGGACGGGGCGTACGATGCCGCCGTACAGGCCGATCTCGACGCCGCCAGGGACGCCGATCTCGGGCGTACCACGCCGACGGTGCTCCTGTTCAAGGACGGAACCTACCGGACACGGGCACAGGGAAGCGTGAGTTTCAGTCTCATCGAAAGCACGCTCGACCTGTGAGGGACACTCGATCATGAGCACCATTTCGCTTCCTCGGCTCCCGATGCGGGGTCGCGACTGGCGGCTCGTCGGGCGGACTCTCCGGCTCGTGCTCGGCATCCCCGCCTACGCCGTCTTCGGGGCCGTAATCGCGGTCGCCACGCTCACGCTGTTCGTCGTCTCCCAGAACCTCGCGCTCGTCGGCGACGCGGTGGTCGGGGGCGCGCTCCCGCTGGAGAATCGCGTGGCGATCCTGCTGGAGCTGTACCCGTTTCTCGGGACCATCTACGCCCCGGCCGTGGGAACCGTCCTGCTCGTCGTCTCGACGCTCATGGGCGCGAACCTCGCCCTCGCGATGTACCACGTTCGCGAACACGGACTGTCGGTGGAGGGAAGCGGCGGGTCGGCCGTTGGCCTCCTTTTTGGGGCGCTCGGGGCTGGCTGTGCAGCTTGCGGGTCGGCGGTTCTCGCCGGCCTGCTCTCGATCGTCGGGGCGACCGGGGTGCTTACACTCCTGCCCCTAGAGGGACTGGAGTTCTCTCTCCTCGCGGTGGCCATGCTCTGCCTCTCGATGTTCTGGCTCGCCGACGGCATGCGCGGGGGCGAGATCCGTGGGTGTCCGGTCGACGCTCGACGGTAACACGTCGGTCGTACCATCGGAGGGCGTTCGTTACCTCGGCGCGGCGAAATTTGTCACAGTCGTACAACTGCCCGACTTGGGAAACCGCCGCCGGGTGACGTCGGACGAGAGTCCGTCATCGTCAGTCGGCGTCGGCGGGGTCGATTACGGTGCCGTCCACCGGATCCACGCCTACCCGGTCACAGAGATCCGCGAACGGGCACGCGTCCGGCCCCTCCAGGCAGGCTGGCGCCGTCGCCGAGCAGTACTCACGACCGAACTGGATGCTCGCCGTGTGGCCGAACCCACATTTCTCCGCCGGCACCTCGCCCTCCAGCACTTCCCGAACAACCTCGTGGTCGGCGTCTGCCGGCGCGACCCCTATCCGCCTGTAGATTCGGTGGACGTGGGTGTCGACGGGGAAGACGCCGTCTCGTCCGCCTGCGAACAGCAGCACGCAGTCGGCCGTCTTCGGACCGACGCCCTTCATCCCGAGCAGCGTCTCCCGTACCGTCTCCGGGTCGTTCTCCGTCACGAACGCGTCGAACCCTGGCGCTCCGCCGTACTCCGACAGTACCTCCTCCGCGAGTCGGATGAGCGTCCTTGACTTCCGGTTGTACAGCCCCGCGGCCGAGATGGTGTCGGCCAACTCCTCGCGATCCGCGGCCGCAAGCGCCTCGGCGAGGTCGTTTTCGCCGTAGCGATCCATCAGGGCGTCGTGGGCCGGTTGGCTCGCCACGTCTGCGGTGTTCTGACTCAACACCGTCCGCACGAGGCACTCGAAGGCCGGTTGTCCCCCGTACGCTTTCTGCCAGTACAGTTCGCCCAGGCGGTCGACGACGGTCTCGGCGCGAGTGTCAGCGTCGCCGCGACCGAAGTCGGCGGCCGACCCGCCCGCATCGGATCCTCCGCTTATGTTCTGCTCCGGTTCGGGATCGTCCGTCATTCGTCCCGACTTTCGGACCGGTCGCTCAAAAATGCCGAGTCGTGTCGTCGACCGACAGGCGTTATTCCATCGACCCCCTCCGGCGCACATGGAACTGGTTTCCGTCGCAGCGCTCGCGGAGAATCGCGTCATCGGATCGAAGGGCGACATTCCCTGGGAGTCGATCCCGGCAGACAGAACGCAGTACCGCGAGTGCATCGCGGACGCTCCCGTCATCCTCGGTCGGCGAACGTTCGAGATGTACGAAGATCTCCCGGGAAGCGCACAGATCGTACTGAGCAGGAGCGAGCGGGCGTTCGACCCAGAGACGGCTCATCACGCCGGCACCCCCCGAGATGCGATCGACGTCGCCGAGTCGTTCGGCGACGATCGGGTCTATGTCATCGGCGGTGCGGGGATTTACGAACTGTTTCAGCCCCGTCTCGACCGGATGGTGCTCTCCCGTGTCCCCGGTCGATACGAGGGCGACGCCTACTACCCAGAATGGGACGAATCGGCCTGGACACTGGTCGAGGAAACGGAGTACGACCGTTTCACGCTCCAGGAGTGGGAGCGCGTGGAGCCGACGGTGACGGGGTGACGCGAGACTACGATCTGATCCGGTCCCACTCGCCCCGGAAGTACGTGAGTGCCGGGGCTTCGGGACGGAGCGCTTCCGCCGCTTCCACTGCTCCGACGTAGATCGTGTGATCGCCCGCCTCGATCTCATCGAAGAGCGTGCAGTCGAGGTACGCGAGTGAATCCTCGAACGCGGGCGCACCGGTCACCTCGGTCCGGGTTGGCTCGTCGACGAAGGGATCGTCGTGTTCGGTCATCCCGGCGAAGTGCTCGCCGAGATGCTGCTGGTCGTCCGCGAGAACGTTCACGCAGTATCCGTCAGCGTCGCCCGACAGACGCTCGTGTGTCTCGGTCCCGTGATCGATACAGATCAACACGAGCGGCGGCGACAGCGAGACGCTCGCGAACGCGTTGACAGTGATTCCGTGGTGCGGTTCGGAGAGGGTCACGACCGTGACGCCGGCCGCGAAGTTGCCCATCACCGTCCGCAGTTGGTCTCCGTCTACCATGGGACGATCGAAGGTTGGGAGAGGTTTCAACTCCCCGCTTCCCGGCCGGGGCGACCGCGACGCCGGCCCTTGCGATCAGGAATGGACCGAGAGTTCGAAGGTCACGTCCGCGCCGTCAGCGAGCGCGGTGATGAGGCCTCGATCGAGGTCCGCGGCGGCGGCGTCGGCGCCCACCATCACCGTCCGGTCGTCGACGTACTCGCTGGTACGCACGACCGCGCTCCGATCGCTCGTGAACGTGAGATCCGGGTGACCGCGCCCCGAGACGGTGACCTCGTGATCGCCCGATCTGACGGTGGCAGTCATACGAGCGTCGTGGTCCTGGCAGGCCGCGACGAACGCCTGGTCAAAATCTGCTGGCGCGTGGTCCGCTCCGATCGCCAGAATGCAGTCCCCGGCCGGCGTAAGGTAGTCGTCGGTCGTCACCTCGAACGTGCTCCTGTGGGCCGCCGAGACGTTCTCGTGTCCGTGAGCGCGCATCCGCTCGTTCACACGACCACGGCGAGCGGCGAGTCGCGTAAATCCGACGATTCGAGGCCCCCGAACGCGTCCACGACGGCACCGTGGTCATCGGTCACAGACCCCAGTACCCCCCTGCGCTTGGTAGTGATTTTCACAGGTGCCGGAGCGAAACTATTAAACCCGGCGCGGGAGTATCCGGGCTTACCGAAACCGCGTTTGGCGGTCGGGAGAGAACAGCGTGCGAAGCAATACGCCACTATCCGGAGACGACCCATCGCAGGGTAGCTGTTGCTCTCCCACCGCGGGACCGGGACAGGAATCGAGGACTCACACATGGTAGCGAAAGTCAGCGAAACGCTCGAAGAGAAGTACGACCTAGAACCGATCGCAGAATCGAACAACGTCTCGGTGAGCGAGGACAACCTGGAGAACGACTCCAAGGGCCAGCTCATCAAGCTCGCAGGCAAACTCCGCGACCGCCGCAACGAACTCAATCAGAAGGCATCCCAACGGGCGACGCTTCGAGACGAGCTCAACGCGAAGACCCGAGAGAAGGTCGACGAGGCGCAGAACCACCGCGAGAACCGCGACCAGCTCAACGACGAGGTTCAGGAGCACAAGGAGCAGCGTAACGACCTGAACGCGAAGGCCAACGAACTGTTCGACGAGGTTGAGGACAAGAAATCAGAGCTCGAACTCGATGACGGAGACAGTGTTGACGAGCTAAAATCGGAAATCGAGGATCTCGAGTTCAAGCAGCAAACGGAGGTGCTCGATCCCGACGACGAGCGCGAACTCATCGAGAAGATCGACGCGAAGCGCGAAAAGCTTCAGGAGAAACAGGAGAAGCTCGAGGACACCAGCGACATCGACGAACTCCACGAGGAGGCGGAAGCGGTCCGTGAAGAGGCCTCCGAGCACCACGAGAAGGTCACCGAACTCGCCGACGAGGCGCAGGAGCACCACAACCAGATGATCGAGGCCTACCGTGCGGCCGACGAGATCCGCGATACCGCCGACGAGGTCCACGAGCTGTTCGTCAAGGCCCAGGAACTGGCCGACCAGCACCATGAGGACTTCGTGCGCGTCCAGAAGCGCCTCCGCGAACTCGACAAGGAGGAGGACAAGCAGCGCCGCACCGAGCGCGAGAAGGAGAAGGAAGAGGCCAAGCAGGAGGCCGAAGAGATCTACCAGAAGTTCAAGGACGGCGAAACGCTGGAGACCGAGGATCTGATGAAGCTCCAGAAGGCCGGTCTGCTGTAATCCCGTTCGAGATCCACTGAGCTGCCACCGCGGGGGAAGCTTTAACGAACGAGCGGTTCCGCCGTTTTTGCATGGCAGACACCGCAGACCGCATCGGTCGCATCGTAATCGTCACAGTCAGTGTTCTGCTGGGTGCACTCGCGGGGTGGTATCTTTTCCTCGAGACGTCGAACACGCTCGCCGATCTGCTCGGTGTCTTGCTCGCCATCGGGACGATCGGCGTCGCCATCCGGGCGGCGAGTACCCTCGGAACCTCGCTGTTTCCCGGGTACAACGTCGCCGAGGTCGCAGTCGAGGGCCCGATCACGCGCGACGGCGGGAGTCCGGCACCGACGACGCCGGGCGGGACGCCCGCCGACGATATCGTCGAGCAGATCGAGCGCGCCGACGAGGACGACGACGCGAGGGCACTGCTGGTCAAACTCAACACGCCCGGCGGCGAGGTTGTCCCGTCCGACGACATTCGACGGGCCGCCATGGCGTTCGACGGGCCGACAGTCGCCTACGCTACGGATCTCTGCGCGAGCGGTGGCTACTGGATCGCGTCGGGGTGTGACGCCTTCTGGGCGCGCGACGCCAGCATCGTCGGCAGCATCGGCGTCATCCTCTCACAGGTGACCGCCGGTGACTTCCTGGAGAAGGCAGGGCTGACCTACGAAGGCATCAAGGCCGGCGAGTACAAGGACGCGCTGACCGCGCTGAAAGATCTGGAGGACGACGAGCGGGCGTACCTCCAGGGGATAGCCGACGACTTCTACGACCACTTCGTCGACCGGGTCGCCGAGGGACGGGATCTCCCACCGGCGGAGATCCGGGACACCGAGGCCCGCATCTATCTCGGCGAGGAGGCGCTGGATCGCGGGCTCGTGGACGAACTTGGTCGTCGGGAAGACGTGGAGGCGGATCTAGAGGAGAAACTGGGCGAAGCGATCACCGTCGAGACGTTCGAACCGGAGCGGGGACTCGCTGACCGGATCAGCGTGGCCGGGACGCGACTCGCGTACGCGTTCGGCGCTGGCGTGGCGAGCGTCGTCGGCGCCGATCGAGCGCCGCGGTTCGAACTGTAGTTCAGTCCTCGCTCTCGTAGGTCTCGCCGACCGAGGACGGGACCCGGGTGGAGCCGTAGACGGTGAGGACGATGACTACCCCGACGAATGGTAGCACTCCCATCAGCCGACTCGGAACGTCGACGTTCGCCGTCTGGAACTGTATCTGCAACATGTCGAGCCCGCCGAACAGGAGCGCCGAGAGGCCCGCCCCGACCGGGTTGTAGTTTCCGAACAGGTACGCGACGATCGCGATCCATCCGCGACCGCCGACGCTCGTCTCTCCGGTCCCGATGAACGTCCCGCTCTGGAGGAACAAGGCCCCCCCACCCAGTCCGGCCATGGCGACGGAGAACAACACCGCCGTATACCGGACGCGGGTGACGTTTATCCCCGCGGTGTCGAGCGCCTCCGGGTTCTCACCTGCCGCCTGTATCCAGTAGCCGTACCGCGTGTGATACAGGACGACCCAGGCCAGGATGGTCAGAATGACCGTGATGAACACCATCGGTGACGCGTCGAAGAACACTGGGCCGATGCTCGGGATGTCCGCGAGGAACGGGATAGTGAGATCATTAAGCCCGCCCAGCGACAGCGAGCGCTCTCCCTGGGTCACCTCTAGAATGAACGGCGCGAACCCGAGCCCGATGAACCAGACTGCAAGTCCGGTGACGATCTGGTTTGCTTTGAAACGGATCATCAGCACCGAGAAGGGAATGCCGAGGAACACGACAAACAGGACCGTTCCACCGAGAGCGAGCCAGAGTTGACCCTGCCCCGGATTTCCGCCGCCGAGGATGGAGGCCATGACTGCGGTACCGACCGCGCCGAAGATCATGAACCCCTCGATGCCGATGTTGAACACTCCGCTTTTCTCGGCGTACAGCCCCCCGATGGCGGCCAGCGCGATCGGCGTCGCACGCGTGATCGAGCGTTCGACGAACCCGCCGGTGAAGATCTCCGGAGCGTTACGCACGATCTGACCGGGAACGCCGGTGTAGAACTCGAGTAGCGCCGCCAGAACGACGGCCACGGCCACGGAACCGCCCACCTTTCTTCGGGTGGTGAACGTTTCAGCACTCATCACTTCTCACCCCCGAGACCGGTGACGCGACCGAGCATACGGAACAGCTCCGG
>ENA-ORDC01002246-ORDC01002246.1-marine-metagenome-genome-assembly--contig:-NODE-2246-length-12121-cov-2.701345_pt1 | contig 12121 bp, 17 predicted proteins | sample MGYA00237783_ERZ508515 | MGnify/ENA primary metagenome ERZ508515 (study PRJEB26186, sample SAMN06268792) | marine metagenome | isolation source: Eden Landing Ponds, San Francisco, CA, USA | place...
GCCCCGAGTTCCGACGTGAAGTGACTCCGGCATCCGGGACGGTCCCGCTCTCTCGGGGACGAATCGACGGGGTCGTTACGACGAGACGATCCGGTGTACCGTCCCGGTGCCGTCGAAATCGGTCGAGAGGAGGTACAGTTCGCCGTCGGGCGCCGTCTCGAATCCCAGAGGCGCGCCGTCGAGACCGGCGTCGACGATCTCGATCGGCCACAGCCGCTCCCCGTCCTCGGGTGGCCGGGCCGCGAACACCGACCCGTCGACGTCACCGAACACGTAGTGATCAGTGAGTGACGGGACCTGCTCGTTCGTGTAGAGGTGGCCACCGATGACTGCGGAGCCGACCTCGTGGGAGTAGACCATCACGGGGTCGATCAGCGGGTTGCCTCGCGGGGACTCGTCGGGACAGTCCTCCGAGAGGAAGCAGGCGACGCCTTCCTTGACGTTCCAGCCGTAGTTGCCGCCCTTGGTGACCATCGACACCTCCTCGTACGTTCCCTGCCCGACGTCGCCGACGAACAGCGTCTCGTCGTGGAAACTCATGCGATAGGGGTTGCGAAAGCCCCAGGCGTACTGTTCGTCGAGGCCGTCCTGGCCGACGAGGGGGTTGTCTTCGGGGATGGCGTAGTTCTCGCCGTCGGCCTCGCCGTCGACGTCGATGCGGAGGATGCTCCCCAGGAGGTTCTCCGTGATGTCCTGGCCGTTGCCGCCGGGGGCGGGGTCGTACCAGTCCTCGACGTGTCCGCGACCCTCGTCGTTCGCCTGCCCGCCGTCGCCGAGCGCGACGTAGAGATACCCGTCGGGGCCGAACGCGATGGCGCCGGCGTTGTGGTTCCCCTGTGGCTGGGGCTCTTCGAGGACGGTGCGTTGCGATCCATCGACCGTCCCGCGGAAATCCTCGGTCGCCTCGTACTCCGCGAGGACGGCCGTGTGGTTGTAGTCCGTCGGGGTTCCTTCGCGTCGCTGGGCGCTGTACCGGACGTAAAATCGCCGGTTCGACTCGAAGTCGGGGTGGAGCGCCAGCCCGATGAGCCCCGTCTCCCAGGCCTCCCGCTCCACGAGGTCGTCGGACACGTCCAGCACCGGCTCCTCGCGGACGCCGGTGTCGTCCTGGACGTGTAGCGTTCCGAACTTGTCCGCGATGAAGCGCACGTGCCCGTCGGTCCCCTCACCGGCGGTTCCCGGGATGTCCTCGACGGAGATCGGCTGTCTGAATCCGGTCGCGACCGGGTCGAGGGAGACGGTCGGGCCGTCCTCCTCGATCGAGCTGGTCATCGCCGAGGCCGCGGGCAGATCAGGCGGCGTCGGGAACGAAACCGGTTCCGGGGTTGGCGACGCCGTTTGGGTGGGCGTCTCGGTCGGTGACGGCGTGCTGGTCCCCCCGGCGGTCGGTTGCGTCGCGGGAGAGTCCGTCGGGCTGTCGCTTGGTTCGGTTCCGGAAGGGACCGTTGAGTCGCCGTCGGCGTCGGAGCTACACCCGGCGAGAGCGACTCCGATGGCGGCGAGGTAGGCGCGCCGGTCGATCATCTTTTGAGTGTTCATAACATGGAACACGGGAGTGACGATGTAAACGTATCGGATGCTCCGGGCCGAACGACCGCCGTCAAGGAACACACCGCCGTCGAAGACGCGTCTACCATTCACGGCCATCGAACACAGGACGGGCACCACGCCCAGATGGCGAGTGAGGAGGCAGGAAACACCGTGTTGACGATCGGTGATGACTTCGAACGATTCGATAGCCGAACGCTGATTTTACGCACACGCCTGGACTAAAACGGGAGTCGCTCGCGGATCGCGTCGAGAATCGACCCCTCGTCGTCGCTGTCGTCGTCTGGCATCACGCGCTCGTCGGGTTTGATCAGGGGGCCGTTCTCGCCCTCTTCCACCTCGATGAGACCGTCGCGCTTGAGTTCGGTTAGCCCTTCCTCGATGGCGTCGATGTCGGCGTCGACGAAGGCACGAAGTTCTAGTACGGTCATACCCTCTTCCCCCCGGTCGACCAGGGCGTCGAGGATCGCGGCTTCCTCGTCAGTCTCACGATCTCGGGGAGCCTGCCGACCGTCCATATCCCCTCTTGGGAGGCCTCTGACATACGTCTATCCCCCGCGGGAGGGTAGCCTTTTTGCCGCCGGCCGGGGTAGGGAGCGATAATGGGACTCAGGTGTATCATGGGCCACGACTACGGGGACCCGGAGCGGACGGAGGAACGCCAGGAGAACGGCGACGAGCGCGTCGTCACCGTCCGCGAGTACCGGGAGTGTCGCCGGTGTGGTCACAGGAAGACGATCAGCGAGAACACGGAGGTGAGAACCAGCGAAACGCCCGGAGCGATCGGCGCCGGAGAGACGGAAAGCGCGCCGGGGAGCGGTGGGGAAACGGCACACCCCTCAATGGGCCGAGGCGGGACGGCCGACGCCGCTGCCGGCGAGACCGCGGCGCCCGACGTGACGCCTGGAGTCGACGCGGCCGAGGCAACGAGCGGCGCGGTCACGGACGCCGGGGGCCCGGGAGACGGCGACGAGGAGGCGGTGAGTGCGGCTGAGGACGACGGCGTCATTCTCAGCGACGACACGACCGACGCCGATCGCGACCACGGCGAGTGGCCGGGTGCGGACGCCGAGCGGCCCAGCGACGAGGACGGTTCCGATCCGGAGTCGAACACGGACGACGCCGAACACGGCGGGTGGCCGACCCCCGAGAGCGACGACGAGGGATACGACGCGGAACCGCCGTCGGAAGGAGACGTTGACGGGGTCGACTTCGGCGGCGGTCTCGCCCCGGGACGATCGGCTGAGGCCCCCGCAAGCGGAGCGACGACATCAGGGGGAGAGACCGTTGGTGGGGGGACCGGCGACGGAACGAGCGGTCACGTCGAGACTGGAGACGAGAGTGCCGCCACCTCCGGGATCACCCGGGCGGAATCGGACCCCCCGGCACGAACACGTCCGCCGACGCCCGATTCCGTCCTCTCGTGCCCACGGTGTGAGTACGTCGCACCTTCGCAAGCGTCGTCACTCCGACCTGGAGACATCTGCCCGGAGTGTAGCAAAGGATACCTTACCGAGCGGGAGGAGTAACGCTGCCCGGTGACGTGGGTCTGCCCCTGGAACCGAGGACGAAACTGGTAAGCCGTCGCCGGGAGACGTACCGTCCATGAAGGAGTACAAGATGCGCCGCGGCGAGTACCTAGAGGAGCGGATCCCCGACCTGGAGGGAACCGTCGAGGAGTACTTCGGCCCGATCACGGGAACCACCGAGCACAAGGGAAGCGACCTGTTCGTCATCGACGAACCCGACAACCCGGTCTTCGAGCGGATCGTCGTCGGCGCGGTTGCCTACAGCGGGAAGAAGGACCGCCTCGCGGTCGAGTTCGCGGAGCGCGATCCCACCGAACTCGGTCCCGAGGAACTGGAGGCCGCCGAGGAGGCCGTCTCGTTAAAAAACGAGTTCCTGCTCGAAGCCACCGCGCGGGACGCGAAATCGCGCCGTGACTCGATGAAACGCGCCGTCGAGGACGAGTCGCCGGATATCTGAGGTCCGCTCTCGGAGCTAGGCGCCGGGGTATCGACAACCGAATTTCACAAAGAAACCTCCATACTCATCCGGGCCATCGACGTCCGCCCCCTCGTCCGGGTCGTCGAAGCCCGGGCCCCACACCTCGATCGTGAGTGACACGTGCTCGCATCTTTTCATCTCCTCGTCGTTGCTGAGCAGGTCCTCGGGCCCCAGGCGAATTCGTGACGATATCTTCGTCGATGGTCTCGGTCACCTCCGCCGGGGTGTCGGCGAACACGATGCCCCAATTTTTTCTCAAACGTATCTTCTGAAGTATTCCAACCGGTCGGGTCCGATTATAATCGCACCTAGCGTACAACCTACGGACACTGTGCTTCTAACGACCGCCGAGTGCTGTTGCTTCCGAGATCAGCGCGTCCGGCCAAGCTTTCGCCGACTGATCGACACGCCGGCGGGCGTGACGATCAACTGGTCGTCGCCCTTCTGGACGATGTCGCCGCCGACCTCCCGGGCCACCTGGCGCAGCTCGTCGGTGACGCGCTCCATCGTCGTGTCGCTGGTCCGGAGACGGGTGATGTCCGCGACGACCATGTCGCCGTCGTACACCGCGTCCTTGATGGCGATGACGTCCTCCTGGTTGCCGATCTCGGCGATGTGCACCTCGAACTGCGCGGCCGTCCCGTCGTCGATGTTCCCGACGTCGAGCTCGACGTAGTCCTCGACGGTGCGGCCCTCGGCGCCGAGAATCTTGTCCATGAAGCCCATGATAGGTTGTGAAGGGGTAGGCACCGGCATAGTTCTTACGTCAGACGCGGTGTTCGCGGTCCAGGGGGCCAACCGGCCGCCCGGACGGAGTCGAGGAGGTTATCCTGCCGCCCCCTCACGCTCATCCATGGACCGGTCCGCCTTCGTCGCCGGCGTCCGCGACGTCGCCCCTGCCGTGCCGCCGAACGTCCCGCTCGGGATGCTCTTTGGGGCCACCGCCGTCCAGGTCGGATTCGACCCGGTGTCGGCGACGGCGCTCTCGCTGTTCGGCTTCGCCGCGGTGGCCCAGCTCACCGCCGTCGAGCTGCTGGAGGGCGGCGCGGCCCTACCGGTCGTGCTCGCCACCATCCTGCTCGTCAACCTCCGGTACGTCATCTACAGCGCCTCCCTGGTCGCGAAGGTCGACCACCTCTCGCGGCGCTGGCGCGCGGCCATCGCGTACCCGCTCTTCGACGTGAACTTCGCGCTCGCCGAGGCCCGGTTCGCCGATACTGACCGTGCCGAGAGCCACCGGGGCTGGTACTTCCTCGGCACGAGCGTCCCCGTCGTCCTCACCTTCGTCGGGGCAACCCTCGCCGGGGCGATAGCGGGCGAGGTCGCCGGTGCGGGCCTCCACCTCGAGTTCGCCATCCCGCTGGTCTTCATCGCCGTCCTCGTCTCCCAGGTCGACGACGCCTCGGCCGTCGTCGCCGCCCTCGTGGCGGGCGCCGCGAGCATCCTCGGCGCGGGCCTCCCCGTGAACCTCGGGCTCGTCGTCGCGGCGATCGTCGGGACGGCCGTCGGCGTCGCGGTCGAGTACGCCCCCGAGTGGTGGTCCGGCTGATGGCGCTCGACGCCGTCACGGTCTGGCTCGTCGTCGCGGGCGTCGCCCTCGGAACCTACGCACTCCGCTCGTCGTTCCTGCTCGGCGTCGACCGGTTCGGAGAGCTCCCACCCGCGGCCAGGCGGGTCCTCCCGTTCGCCCCCGTCGCCGTGCTCGCCGCCCTGCTGGCGCCCGACCTCTTCGTCGTCGAGGGTGCCTTCGCCGTCGGCCTCGACAACCCGCGGCTCGTCGCCGGCGCGGTGGCGTTCCTCGTCGCGTGGTACACGGAGAACCTCCTCGCCACGGTCGGGGTCGGCATGGTCGCCCTGTGGGCGATGCTCTGGGTCGTCCCGTGACCGCCGCGACTATCCCGAGAAGCCGTACAGCTCGTCGCTGACGTGGTGGAGCGAGTCGATGACCTTGCCCTCGTCGCCGACCAGGTCCGGGCCGGGCACCCGCGAGCGGCCGATGGCGAGCACCTTCCCGTGGGTCTCCTCGGCGATGGCGACGAGGTCGCCGGCCTCGATGGTCTCGTCGGCCTCGACGATGCCCGGGCGCATCACGTCCGCGCCGTCGGAGACGAACGACACCGCGCCGGCGTCAACGGTCACGACGCGCTTCGTCGGCGGGTACTCGTTCGCGCCGCGGACCGTCGGCGCCGGCTCGTCCTCGAAGTAGGTGGCGATGGGCTCGCCGTCGACGAGCACGACGCTCCAATCGCTGTCGGAGAACGTGACGCGCTCGGCGCCCTCCGCGTCGAGGTCGATGCCGAAGGTCTCCACGAGGGCCGACTCCAGGTCGCGGACGGCGTCGCTCCGGAGGTGGTGCCGCGAGCTGACTTCCATGGTCCGGCCCTCGGGGCGGGGGATAATGGGTCTGCTGGAGCGGCGCGGTGGGACGGGACGGGACGGCGGGGCCTCAGTCCCGGTCCTCGGCCGTGTTCCCGCGGTAGCGGTTGATGGCCGGAATGACGATCCAGAAGGTGAGCGCCCCGATGACGGCGAACCAGAACAGGGCGCCCCGGAGCGTCAGGGCGAGCTCGCCGAAGGCGCCCAGGTTCTCGGGGGGCGCCCCGAAGAGCTGGGTGTCCTCGAAGCCGGGCGTGGTGTACCAGCCGGAGAGCACCATCCAGGCCAGGCCGGCGACGGACAGCACGCCGAAGCCCTTGATGAACTCATCAGCCATTGTCACCCCGTTCGTCATCGTCGGGTTTAGGCGTTCCCATTCCGGGGGCGCGGAAGCGGGAGGCGAAGGCGTAGACTGCGCCGCCGCCGGCGATGCCGAGTAGGCCGAGGAGCGCAAGGACCGGGTCGATCTCGGCGGCCGGGAGCGTGGCCCGCCGGGTCGCCGCGTCCAGCGCGAGGAAGCCGCCGACGACGAACACGACGGCGATGAGCGTCGAGAAGACCGTGACGACCTTATAGAGCTCGAGCGGGACCACGACGTCCCGGGCGCCGCCAGCCGCAGGCTCGTCGCCCTGTGCACGTTCGTCGGAACGGTCGGCGTCAGCCACGGCCGGCACCCTCTGCCGCCGTCACTTCGGCGGCCGGAGGCGGTAGTAGCGCCGGTTCAGGTCGTACATGTAGCCCTCCCGGAGCGTCTTCAGCACGGCGTAGGTGAACGCCCCGGCGATCGGCGGCAGCAGGAACGTCAGGTCGAACAGCAGGTGGGAGTCGAACGGGACCAGGTTCTTGACCGCCAGTACGCTGATGGTGAACGCGAAGACGACGCCGGCGACGCCGACGGACGCCCAGAACGGCTCCTCGACGGGCCGGCGGGCCGAGCCCTTGTTCAGGAACGGGACGACCGCGAGGGCGCCGACGACGACGCCGTTGGCGAGCACGCCGTAGGTCCGGTCGGCCATGATCTTCTGGCCACCGAGGACGGTGAGCTCCGGGTTCAGCGGGCCGAGCTTCAACAGGCCGAACGACCAGTACAGGTACCAGTCGGGGAGGATGATGGCCGGCGTCTGGCTCGGGTTGGCCGGCGGGCCGATGTGCGGCGGGAGCGTCGCGGCCAGCAGCAGGATCATGCCCACGAAGAAGCTCGTGATGGAGAGGTTCCGGATGGTCTCGTGGGGCCAGGTCGGAAATCCGAGCACGTCCCGCTCCAGGTAGGTGGATTGCTCCCTGAGGTCCTCGTCCTCCCGGCGGGAGCGCTCGAAGTACTCGTAGGTGAGCCGGGCGAGCCCGACCCGGCGCTCCTTGCGCTCGCTCCAGGTGGGCGTCTCGTCGTCCGGCGGGACGGGCAGGTTCGCGCCGCCGTCGGTCAGTGGGCGGTCGGTCCCGGGGGCGTCCGCGTCGGTGGCGTCCGTCGCCTCGTTCGCGTCGGTGGGGGTGTCCTCGGTCATGGGTCTAGTGGGGCTCCGCGATTCCCTGCATCCAGACGATGCCGATGTGGACGGCGATGAGCGCCGTCACGACGAACGGCAGCAGGAAGACGTGGATGATGTACATCCGGACGAGCGTCGCCTGGGTGAGCGAGAAGCCGCCCCAGATGAGCTGGGCGACCCACTCGCCGATGAGCGGGGCCGAGAGCGCCATCTCGACGCCGATCTGACCGGCCCAGAAGGCGAGCTGGTCCCACGGGAGCAGGTAGCCCGAGTAGCCAAAGAGCAGCGTCAGGCTGATGAGCACGATTCCGAGTATCCAGTTGAGCTCCCGGGGCTCCTTGTACGCGCCCGTGAAGTAGACGCGGAGCATGTGGAGGAACACGGCGGCCACCATCACCTGGGCGGCCCACCGGTGGATGGACCGGAGCATGAAGCCGAAGTTCAGGTCCGTCATGATGAACGTGATCTGGTTGTAGGCGACGGTCGCCGTCTCCGGGCTTCCGGTCGCCGGCGCGTAGTAGAAGCCGAGCAAAGCCCCGCTCACAGCAGCGACCAGGTAGGCGAGCACCGAGAAGGAGCCGAGCGAGTAGAGCGGGTACCAGTACCAGAACTTGTTGTCGAGGTTGTACTGCTCGGTGTGGCTCCGGGGCATCTGGAGGTTGATGCGGTAGTAGAGCGTCTCCAGAAGCTCCAGGTAGTCGACGAGCCGGAGGCGCTTATCGGCCCAGACGAGCGTCGTGAGGTAGATGCTCTCGATGGGCGTGAGGTCCTTCTCGGCCAGCCAGGCGCCGTGGTCGTGCTCGTCGCGCGGTTCTAAGCTCATCGGCTACTCCGCCTCCGGGCGCGGCAGCGCCACGTAGGAGGACCCGACGATGGAGTACGGGTCGTACACCGACTGGTGGCACGGGCAGTAGACGTCGTTCTCCGCGTTGAACGCCGCGCTCTGGTCCGTTCCCTTGAACGTCGGGACGCAGCAGAAGTGGGTACACTTGTTCAGCCACGCGACGAACCCCTCCTGGGAGGCGGCCTCGAGCCACGCGTCGCTGTCCGACGTGATTTGGCCGAAGTCGTCGGGCGGAATCCTGAGGAGCTGCACCGGCATCGTCCCCTCGCCGCCGATGCCCTGGGACCGCCAGGTCGTCATCGCCGGCTTGCCGATGCCGGCCTCGCCGATGTTGTTCCCCCAGCTCTCGTAGTCGGCAAAGTCGTCGACGTGGACCCGATCGCCGGGCGAGACCGCGTCGCCCTGCCACTGGTAGGGCGGGTTCTCGGCGTACCGGAAGTAGTTGTCCTGGTCGGCGTCCGGCTGCAGACCGGGGTAGGTCTGGACGCCGCAGTACTGGAACCACGCCGGGCCGTACTCGATGCCGCCGATCTCCTCGCGGGCCGCCTGGAACGTGCGGCCCTGCTCCTCGACCTCCTCCCACTCGGGGAAGTGGCCCTGGATGTATCCCTCCTCGTCGATGCGCACCGGGATCATCGGCATCCCGCGCGGGGCCGGCCCGTCCGTGTTCTCGATGCCGTAGAACTGGGTGATGCCGCCGCCCGCGCCGGACGGGTTCGTGGTCGTGTTCACCATGCCGGCCGAGGCCACGCCGACGGCCGACAGCGACGCGCTGCCGACGACGCCCTTGACGAAGCGGCGGCGTCCCGAGCTCTCCGGGTATTTGTCACTCTCTGACATGTTATCGCTTGTAGTAGGGGTAGACCGCCTTCTTGAACGCGTCCAGTGCGCCGGTCCCGAGCTGCTGGCCGTCGACGTCCGCCTCCCGCGTGTAGAGGTCCTCGTACTTCCGGCGACGCTTCTTCACGATCATCACGTCCGGGAGGAACTCCTTCCGGTAGAGCATCAGGATGAACGAGAGGTCGATGAAGATGAGCGCCAGCAGGGTCCCGAGGTACATGTTCCCGAGCTCCGAGTAGCCCCAGCCGCCCACCAGGCCGTAGGCGAAGAGGCCGACGAAGACGACCTCGATGACGGTGAGCAGGACGATGGCGATGGCCGCCGCGGTGCTCTCCCTGGCCGGCTCGTAGCGGTGGATGTCGCCGTAGGTGTTGCCTGAGGAAGCCATGTTACTTCTCCTCCGGGTACCCCGAGTGGGGCGTCTCGCCGTACTTCAGGAAGAAGAACGTGAACACCAGCGCGGCGAAGATGCCGAGCAGCGTCGCCGTGCCGACCCAGTGGGCCTGGAACGGGACGCCCATGTGCTCCGGGTCTACCTCGCCACCGCCGCCGCCGGCCGGTGCGGCGCCCGTCTCGTTGACGACGATAGTGCCCTCCATGCCGTTGGCGAGGTGGGGCTGGCAGTGGTAGGTGTACTCGCCGAGCTCGGTGAAGGTGTGCTCGTACTCGAAGCCCGCGTCCTCGATGGGCTGGTGGCCCTCCCAGTTCGCGCCCTCCGGCTGGCTGTCGACGACGATGTTGTGCGTCGAGGTCACCCAGACGAAGTTCACCGTCGTCCCGGGCGTGATGTACAGGGGCGCCTCGGTCCCGGGTTCGAAGGCGAAGTCGACCAGATCGACGGTCGCGCTGCCGCCCCCGCCACCGGCGGCTCCGCCGCCCGTCGACTCGTTCCCGGTGGCCGTCTCGTTCCCGCCACCACCGGTCTCGTTCCCGGCCGGCGCCGTGGTCGTTTCCTGGGCGGCGGCCACGCTCGTACCCGCCGCGGTGGCGCCCGCGGCACCACTCGCCACCCGCAGAAACTCCCGCCGTCTCATGTAATCGACGGTCGGGACGGGATTCGCATAAACCCACCGATGCACGCCGGAACGGCCACTCAGTCGGGGGCCGGCTCGCGGGTCTCCTCGGCCCCGTCGGCCCCCTCGAGCCCCGGCCGCTCGTCGTCCTCGTCTGGGAGGAACGAGGGGCGCTCCCCGCCGCCGACGCCCGCCGCCAGGAGCCGCTCGCGGTACTCCGCCGCCCGGAAGCGCCCCGACAGCCTGGCGTTCGCGACGAGCAGCGCGATGACGACGCCGATGACCAGGAATCCCAGGCCGGCCACGGTCGTGAGCAGCGCCGCGCCCTGGCCGCCCCCGCCCGGGTTGAGGTCGACGAACAGCGGGGCCAGCAGCAGCGCGAGGCCGGCGACGACCTGGACCCCCGCGACCGCGAGCAGGAGCCGGTCCCCGAGCCCCCCTGACTCGGGCGCGATGTCCGCCGGGTCCGGGAGCCCCGCGTCCGTCGGCGGCACCGACACCGTGAAGTCCTCCATCGAGCAGAGCGCCACCACCGGCTCGACGTCCTCGACGATGGGTCCCTCCCCCTCGACGGTGCCGTCGGTACCGACCGTCGCGTAGCCGACGTCGTCGTAGGCCAGGACGCGCGCTTCGCCGTCGAGCGTCGTCCGCTCGACCACCGCGAAGAGGTTCCGTCGGGCGACGCGGGAGCGGAGCTCGGCCTCGACCCGGTCGAGCAGTTCGTCCCCGGTAATCCACGCGTCGGCGTCGAAGGCGGCCTCCCACTCCTCGACAGACATCTCCACCATGTCCGCGGGCGTGAAGTGGTCGAAGTCGTACTTCTCCTCGACCCGCTGGCGGAGCGTCTCGAGGCCGGGGTCCCCGTCGGCGTCGACTTCCTCGCCGTCCTGCCCGGCCCCGTCGCTCCCGGAGTCCGCCCTGGTCCCCGCCGGGTCCGGGCCGTCTGCCATCGCCCGACCTTCGGCCGGGACGCCGAAAAGGGTGTCGCGGTGGCACGGGCCGCCGCGCTCGCTGCCGGTCGGCCCGGGGCGTCCCGTTCCGCGCCGGTTAAACCGCCTCCGGTCGAACCCCAAGCCATGCCCACGGCCGGGGAGACCGCCATCGCCGCCCTGGCCGCCCTGGCGGTCACGGCCAGCTTCCCCTTCTACCTCTACGGCGCGTGGATCATCCTGGACTCGGAGGTCGTGACCTGGGACGTCCTGACGCGCCACCTGACGGTCATCGGCGTCGGCCTGCTGCTCACGACGGTGCCCGTCGTCGGCTGGATGGCGCCTCGGCTGCTCTCCCAGCTCGACGGGTTCTCCGCGCTCCACGCCTTCCTCGGCCTGCAGGCGTACGCGCTCCTCGCCTTCGCCCTCACCGGCATCGTCCGCATCCTGCAGGTCAAGCGGGCCCACGACCTCTACCACGAGCCGGACCCCGACCTGGCGCTCTCCGAGCTGCACGAGGACATGGATGCCTGGCGCGCCCGCCTGCGCGTGGGCGTCTTCGGCTACGTGACCGTGTGGCTGCTCGCCTGGCTCGTCGGGATGGCCCGCTTCGTCCTCATCTACGACGTGCTCTGAGCGGCGTCTGGCCGGCCACGGGGGCCCCGACCGGCGCTCCCGTTGTGCTACCAGGCCTCGCCGCTCGCCAGGTCGACCTCGTGGTCCTGCTTCGACGACGGGCAGACGTCCTCCAGAACGCAGTCCTCGCAGTCGGGACTCCGGGCCGAACAGACGGCCCGCCCGTGGGCGATGAGGTAGTGGGTGTACCACTGCCACTCCTCCTCCGGCACCACGTCCATCAGGTCGCGCTCGATGGCGTCGCGACTCGACCGCTCGGTGAGCCCGAGCCGGCGGGAGAGCCGCATCACGTGGGTGTCGACGACGATGCCGGAAACGACCTCGTGGCCGTGCTGGAGGACGACGTTCGCGGTCTTCCGGCCGACGCCGGGGAGGTCGGTCAGCTCGGCCATCGTGTCCGGGACCTCCCCGTCGTGTTCCTCGACGATGCGCCGGCACGCCTCG
>ENA-ORDC01002251-ORDC01002251.1-marine-metagenome-genome-assembly--contig:-NODE-2251-length-12108-cov-3.042972_pt1 | contig 12108 bp, 9 predicted proteins | sample MGYA00237783_ERZ508515 | MGnify/ENA primary metagenome ERZ508515 (study PRJEB26186, sample SAMN06268792) | marine metagenome | isolation source: Eden Landing Ponds, San Francisco, CA, USA | place...
GAAGTGTGGCCGAGGATGTTCCCACCGATGGGCTGGGTCGGGTCGCCGAAGAAGGAATCGGGGTTGGAGGCGACCTGGTTGGTGACGACGACGGCGGTGTTGTGGAGGTCGCCGACCCGCATCAGGTCGTGGAGGTGCTTGTTGAGCTTCTGCTGGCGGTCGGCGAGTTCGCCGCGGCCGACGTACTCGGCGCGGAAGTGCGCCGTCAGCGAGTCGACACAGAGCAGCCGGATGGGGAACTCGTCGTCCTGGCTCTCGCTGGCGAGCTCCTGGGCCTGTTCGGCCAGCAGGATCTGGTGGTTGGAGTTGAACGCCTTCGCGACGTGGATGTTGTCCAGCATCGCCTCGACCAGGTCGTCCATCAGGTCCTCGTCGGTCGCGTCCGCCGCTTCGTCCTCCTCGACGACGCCGTGGAGGACCATCGTGTCCTCCAGCACCTCGTCGGAGAGCCCGTTGACCATCTGCTCGATGCGCTCGGGGCGGAACGTGTCCTCGCTGTCGATGAACATCGCGCTGCCCTCGAGCCCGCCGTGCTCTTTCGGGAGCTGGACGGTCACCGAGATCTGGTGAGTGACCTGGGACTTACCGGCGCCGAACTCGCCGTACACCTCGGTGATAGACTGGGTCTCGATGCCGCCGCCGAGCAAGTCGTCCACCTCGTCGACGTTCCAGGTGAGCTTGCCGATCTGCTCGCGGCGTTCGAGCACCTGAGCGCCGCTCTCGAAGCCGCCGATGTCGGCGGCCTCCCGCGCGGCGCTGATGATGTCCGCGGCGCTGGACTCGCCGATGTCTGCCGTGTTCGACAGTTCGCCGGGGCTCGCGACCGCGATGCCCTGATAGCCGTCGAACCCGTTCTCCCGGAGCTTCTCCGCCGTCGCCGGGCCCACGCCCGGCAGTTCTTCGAGGTCTTCTGTCGCCATACCCAGCCGTTGCGCCCGTTGGCATATAAAGCCTCGTTAACAGGGGAGTGAAAGTGAAACCGAGGGGCCGCGACGGTTCGTCGCTCGGCGTGGCGATAGATTGAACTGTCAAAAACCAGCGAGTCTCGGGCGACCGGGCGGGTGAGCCGCTGACTGTTCGGACGGCTCCAGCGGTCAGCCGCTGCGTCCGCCCACGAGCGCCAGCGCGACGGCACCGGCAAGCGTCGCGAGCGTGAGCCAGGTCTCGGGGACCGGCAGGGCGGCGTCGCCGAACAGGCCGACGGCGACGAGCGCGAGCGCCCCCGCGGCCGCCAGCGGGCGCGCCCGCAGCCCGCGACCGAACGCCCGAAGTTGCCAGCCGAAGTCGGAGAGCGCGCCGGACGCCGCCGCCGCGGCCGAGCGGTTGCCGTCGGGGTCGTCGGCGGACTCGAACGCGTCGAGCGCGTCGCGGTCGACGACCACGACGCGGCCGGTGTGGACCCGTCGCTCGTCGGCGTCGCCCACCTGCAGGAGCGTGACCGTCGACTCGCCGGTGCCGACGACGCGGTAGATTGCGGGCTCGACGGGGAGTCCGTCGGCGTCGTCACGGCCGCTCGGCCGGAGGTGGTCGGAGACGGCAGGATCGGGGTTCGGAGACATGGGTCGAGAGCCCGGTTACTCCCAGGGGTAGGAGTCGGGCCGGTCGGGCCACAGCGGGTACCAGTACTGTTTGTCGTCCTCGACGGAGAGTTCGCCGTCGAGGACGCTCTGGAGTTTGAGTTCGACCTGGTCGTCGCGCTCGTGGCTCCCCTCGGGCGCGAACGGGTAGTAGGCGCCTCGCCGGAAGGAGTAGACCCAGTAGGCCAGCTGGTCGTCCTTCTCGAAGGCAAAGAGCGCGGCGAGCAGCCGCGAGCCGTAGCCCCGTTCGATGAACTCGTCGGCGGCGAAGTGGATGCTCGTCACCAGGTCCTCGGGGTCGTCGTCGTCGAGGACGACCCACTCGTAGCCGTGGTCGTCGGCGGTGAACGTCGCCTCGGTGCCGGTCTCGACCTCGCCGGCTTCGAGGATGGCCTCGACGCTCTCGACGGTGTCCTCGAAGTCGGTGCTGTCGACGTCGGCGAAACAGAGCGCGGCCGTGCCCGCCGACTCGTAGCCCAGGTCGGCCGCCATCGTCATGTAGGCCGTGCTCATCCCGAACAGGTCCTCGGGGTCGGCCTCGCGCGTCGCGTCCGCCTCGGCTTTCATCCCCAGGGCGGATTTCAGACCGTCCAGCAGTCCCATACCCGTCCTTGGGTCAGGCCCCTCAAAGTCGCTTCCCTCGGCCGGGGTCCTGCGCCGCCAGCTCAGTTGTCCCAGGGCGCGCCCTCGAAGTCGATCTGGCGCTCGCCGTCGTCGAGGTCGGCGATGCGCTCCAGGTCCTCTTCGTCCAGGTCAACGTCGTAGGCGCCCCAGTTGTCCGCGATGTGCTCTGCGCCGGTGGCCTTCGGGATGGCCGCCACGTCCTCCAGCGACACGAGCCAGGAAAGCGTCACCTGCGGCACCGACGCGTCGTGTTTCGCCGCGATGTCCTGGAGGACCGGGTCGTCGAGCACGTCGGTCCGCGCCAGCGGCGAGTACGCGACGACGTTGTGGCCGTGCTCGGCGGCGTACTCGCGCAGTTCCGCCTGCTGGAGGGAGGGGTGCATCTCGACCTGGTTGGCGAATATCGGCGCGTCGAGGATCTCCCGGGCCTCGTCCAGATGCTCGGGCTCGAAGTTCGAGACGCCGATATGGCGGATGGTCCCCTCGTCGTAGAGCTGCTGGAACGCCGACAGGGTCCCCTCGGCGTCGTAGGTCTCCGTCGGCCAGTGGACGTACAGCAGGTCGAGATAGTCGACGCCGAGTCTGTCGAGACTCTCCGCGGCCGTTTCCAGAACGTCCTCGTGGGCGAGGTTGTCGGTGTCGACCTTCGTCGCGAGGAACACCTCCTCGCGGGGAACGTCGGCCTCGGCGAGCCCGCGGCCGACCGCGTCCTCGTTCCCGTAGGCCTGTGCGGTGTCGATGTGTCGGTAGCCCAGCTCCAGCGCCGTCACGACGCTGTCGGCGCAGTCCTCGGGGTCGGTGTTCTGCCAGGTGCCGAGTCCGAGTCCGTGCAGGTCCAGTTCTGTCATGTCCCGGCGTTGGACCGAGTGCCCCTAACGGCTACGGAAGCGGTCTGTTTCTCCCGCTGTGTCGCCGCTGGCGTCTTCCGGGCCGCTCTGGAGACGGTCAGCGAAGACAGCGCGCCCCCGATCGGGGTTCCTGCAGACGGGGGCAGGTCGTCGGCGGTCCGGTCAGCCACAGGCGCCGACCTCGTTCGTCCGCGGGAACGGGAACTCGTCTTGGATAGCGTCTAGACTCGACCGTTCGACCCAGTAGGTCCGCTCGTCGGGGAGCCACCGCACCGTCTGTCTGACGAACCGCGAATCGTTCCGGAGCTCGGGATGATCGACGACCACGTAGTAGGGGCGGGTCTCGACGGTCGTCGTGACCGTCTCGCGCTCGTAGTGGGTCCCCTGATCGGGGGAATGTATCCGCCACAGCGAGACGTTACCGAGGACCGCCCCCGTCCGGTCGTAGAGACAGAGCCGCGGGTCCTCGTAGGAGAGGTTCTCGTAGCCCCGAACTCTGGTCTCGACATCGACCCGGAAGTCACCGGTTGACTCGTTGTAGCGTCGCGGCGAGATGTCGACGACGGCGGTCCGGGCTGGCTTCCCGGCTTGGTCATCGGTCTCGGTCGGTTCCGGTGAGGGCGATACGGTGCCCTTTCCGTCGAAACCGGACGCTGCGGGCCCCCAGACCGACGCCGCGAGTAGCGTGACGCCGACGAGCGCTGTCCCGACCAGCGCAACGGCGACCGTCCGTCGGTCAACCATTCCCTTCGACAGCAGTATCTTCGGTACTCACCGTCAGAAGCTCTTCGATGCTGAACGCGACGTACGACGCATTGGTCGGCTCGATGTACTGGTCTACGTGGGACCCTCCGGTCATGACGCTCCAGTACTCTTCGTCGGTCCCGAAGCGGTCCTCGACGTACTCGATAGTCGTGTCGAACTCGGTCGTGTTGTCGGCGCGGCAGTCTCCAGCTCGACCGCTGGACTGGCGGAGACTGCGCGCCACGGCGGTGAAAATCCTGCAGGGGTCACCGCGTGAAGTTCGCGGGGTCGGTCACCCTATATGGTTCGAACTCCCCGTCGGCCGTAATGTACGTGCCAGAGATGTGGTCGAACTCGGAGTCGGGTGTCTCCTAGCCGTCGACTTTCGGAACGACGTAGACGGGGACGGTCGGGACGGTCGTGTTGGCCCAATGTGGCTTGCCGAGTTCGGTGATGTTCCCGACCGGGACTTCGGAAATAACGGTCCCGTTCTCGGCGATGAACTGCACGGCCACGCCGTAGATCTGCCCCGAATGCCGTCCGCCGGTGGCCACGTAGCTGTCGAACTCTCTACCGGGTTTCGGTTCCGCGTTTATGTGGGTCAGTGACAGGCTCCAGATGCTCCTGTCGCGTTCAGTGACCTCCGGTACGGTCTCTGTTGGCGTCGTCGTCTCGGGGGCAGGCGTCCCGGTCTCCGTCGCCGTCTCTGCCGGTGAAACCCCGCCGGTAATGCCTTGGCAACCGGCGAAGACGACCAGCATCGTGCTGACGGCGATCAGGAGACGGACGTTCATGGGTCTGGATCCCTACTATCGACGGCTTCGAGGTCGATAGTGAACAGTTCTTCGACGCTGAACGCCACGTAGTTGCCGTTCATCGGGTCGTTGTCGTCGGAGGGATATCATCCGACCGCAGTCGTGCTCCGGGTGTCGGTGGTTAGCACGACCGGACTGCTCGGCGTCGACGTGGGTGCCCTCACCGCGCTCGGGAACGCCCACGTCGGCTTCGTGGCCAACTACACCCGTTCACCGGTGGCAAGCCGGTCAGCCACACTGTCCGACCCGCGAGGACCGAGGGAAGGCGAACTCGTCTTGCAGGTCGTCGAACAGCTCGGCGAGCGGTTGGCGGTGGTCGGACGTCCGCTGGTCCAGACGCTCCATTTCCTCGTCCCAGGTGAGAACGTCGACCGCGACGCGCGAGTCGTTGCGGAGGCCGGGGTGGTCGACGGTCACGTACGCGGGCGTCGTCGCCGTCGACATCTCGACCTCGTAGGTTCGGGCGAACTCACCGCTGTCGGGCGAGCGGAGCGGGCCGAGCGTCTCCCCGAACAGGACCGTGCCGTTCTCGTCGTAGGCGCACAGTCGCAGGCCGTCGTATGAGAGCGCGTCGTATCCGCGCGCGCGAGCGCGCACCTCCACGTCCACGGACTCGTCGGTAGCGGGCCACTGGTCGTAATCGGCGAGTTCGACCGAGACGGTCGCCGTCCGGTACGGTTCTCCGCCTCTCGGTTCCGTCTGTCGGCTCTCCGTGGGTGTCGCCTCGCCGTCCGAGACCGACGTGAGTACCCCCCCGCCAAGGCCGACTATCCCAGCGACTAGTATAACGAGGACGAGACACGCGCCCATGACGAGCCGCTCGGTCATCGGCCTTCTACGTGCCGGTCATCGGTGCTCACGCTTAAGACTTCCTCGAGGCTGAACGCGAAATAGGTCTCGTTCGTCGGCGGCAGATACTGATCCTCATCGGTACCGCCGGACATGACACTCCACTCTTCGACACCTATCCCAGATCGCTCGCGGTCGTAGACCGTTTCTTCAGTGCTGTCGCTGCTACCACCGCTGTACACCTCGGAATTACCATTATCGTCGAGTTCGCCCATGTTCAACACGTGGCCTAGCTCGTGGACCGCGGTCTTCAACGTCGTCGCACGCACCTGCTCGTCGCGAGAGAGCCCTAAGCGACCGTCCGGAACCTCTTGGAAATCCGATTGCTGGGTATTTCCATGCATGAAGACGCTAATCCATGTCGTTTCGTCGCGATCTCCCGTGTGACGGCGGACACCGCCCTGCCCGGGGAAGTGTAGCGGCTCGTTGGGATCATCTGTAACGTTACCGACAAACATGTAGAGTGTGTCCGTATCTTGATAGTTATCTTGTATCCAGTAAATATCATCAACCGTGAACGGTTGTCGATGATCCACGAGACAAAAGTCTAGAACACATGTCGAAAGGTCGCCTTCGTCAAGGGTGTTCGTGTGCTGATCATCGGCAAAGTCGATTTCGATGCCGTATATCGCGTAATTATCCTCGATCGCTTCACGCCATGAGTCGTTTCGGACTGGATCGGTGCTATCGGCGTGGTAGTCGACCTCGATCTCAACGCTCGGTTCCGGAGTTTCACCCTGGTCCGTCGGTGATGCCTCCCACTGTAGTTCACCAACGTGAACGGTAGAGTGGTACCGATTCCCATTATCATACAGGTCCGCGCCCACTGTTTCGCCCGTGACTTTGTGAATACCGATCTGTTCTTGGACGACATCGTCACCGGTGATATCGCCATCCTGTAGCTGTTCGCGATAGAGGACCAGGTTGTCCGCGTAGTCGATACCGCGGTCGTGGTCGTAGCTGACGTTGTGGACGCCGACCCAGCCGTCCCAGTACCCATCGCCGTCGCTGTCGGGGTCGGTCGGGTCGGTGAAGTACGTCTCCCCGTCGACCGCCTGCAGTCCGGCAACGCGCAGCCCGCCGACGGTCACGCCGTCGACCTCCTGGCCGTCGGTGATGCCGTCGTCGTCGGTGTCGGGGTCCCACGGGTCGGTCTCGAACCGCTCCGCGCGGTCGACCGGGACCGGCGTCGGCGACGAGTAGTTTCGGACCTCGTCCCTGTTGGACAGCCAGTAGTCCGTGCGCTCGGTCTCATCGAGGGCGAGGAAGGTAAACTGGTCGAGCCCGTTCTCGTCGTCGACGGTCACGAAGTCGAAGTCGTCGGTGGCGTCGGTGAAGTCCGGACGCTCGACGTTGTCGATCCGCGGCAGGTCGTCGCTTCGCAGCCCCATCTGGGCTTTCAGCCGCCACTCGTAGTTCGACTGCTGGCCCAGGAAGACGTCCCGGAAGGTCTGCTCGCGCTCGGTGGTCACGCCGTAGGTCTCGACCGACCGCGGGTCGGTGTGGGTCAGCCGTTTCTCCTCGGCGTCGTCGAGTCCGTCGTTGTCCGTGTCGTAGTCCATCGGGTCCGAGGAGACCTGCAGCGACCCGTTGATCTCCGAGGGGTCGGTCGCCCACCGGTAGGCGCTTCCGCTACGGTTGACCGTCTGGATCTTCCAGCCGTCGACCTCGGTCCCGTCGTCGAGTCCGTCGCCGTCGGTGTCGACCGCCGTCGGGTCGCTGTTGATCCGCCAGTAACCGCCTTTCACCGACCGGCTGACGCGTTCGCCGTCGGTCACGATGGCGAACGACCGCTCTATCGTCTGGACCGCACCGACCTCCTCGCCGTCCTCGAGCCCGTCGCCGTCCGTGTCATTGTCGTTCGGGTCCGTCGAGAACGGGCCGACGGTCACCGGCAGTTCGTCCGCGTCGAACCCCTCCGTCTCCGTCCCGTCGGGCAGACCGTCCTCGTCGGAGTCCTCGCCGGCGGTCGTGTTCTCGGCCACCCGCGAGAAGATGCTCGGCAGTTCGTCGGCGCCGTCGGCGAAGTACGCCTCGCCGCCGGTCTCGGCCGCGACGTCCTCCAGCAGGTTCTCGTCTGCGGTGCCGAACCCGATCGTGTGGACCGTGATATTGCGGTCCCCAGCGGTCTCGGCCTTCTGTCGCGTCTTGGCGTCGGTCCCAGCGGTGTTGCGGCCGTCGGACAGCACGATTGCGACCTGTCGGCGCGAGTCGTCGCTCTCGGCGTCGAACTCGTCTATGGCGGCGTCGATGCCGGCACCGATGTCGGTTAGTCCCGATGCGTCCAGCGCCCCGATGCTCGCGTTGACCGCGTCGGTGTCGTCGGTCAGCGACTGGGTCACGCTGGCGCTCGCGTCGAAGTCGACGACCCCCGCGCGGTCGTCGGGCAACAGTGCGCCGACGAACCGCCGGGCCGCCGTCTTGCGCGCCTCACCGGGGTCGGTCGAGCTCATCGATCCCGAGGAGTCCATCACGAAGACGACGTCCAGCGGCTCGACCGTCGTCTCGTCGTCGCCCGAACCGGGCCGGCTCTCGGGTATCGTCGTGAAGCTGTCGGCCCAGTTGGCGACGTCCAGAACGACGTACCGCGAGAAGTGCGTCGTCTCCGTCGACACCGTGTTCGCGTCCGTGTCGACCGTGGAGTTCAGCGGGTCGAAGCCCTGGCGGCTCTCGTTCCACCGGAAGACCGCCAGTTCCGACTCGTTGCCCCGCGGCAGCGCCGCCTCCTCGTACTCGAAGGTGAGTTCGGCCGACGAGAAGTTCGCCGTCGACCGGATGTCGACGACCGGCGTCGCCGTCATGTTCGCCAACTGCGGCGTGTCGAACTGTCCCGTATCGTCGGCCTCGATGGAGACGCCGTCGGCGACGTCGCCCGCGCCGGTCACGTTCACCGTGAGCCCGACCTCGTCGTTGTCGGCCGTGGTCGCGTACGTCTCGTTGCCGTCGACGACGCCGTCGTCGTCGGTGTCGGGGTCCAGCGGGTCCGTCTCGAACGGTTCCTGCAGTTCGTCGCCGTCGTCGAGGAAATCGTCGTCGGTATCGGGGTCCAGCGGGTCCGTCCCCAGTTCGAGTTCCTCGGAGTCGTTCAGGCCGTCGCCGTCGATATCGGCGTACAGCGGGTCCGTCCCCGCGTCGAGTTCCTCGGCGTTGGTGAGCGTGTCCCCGTCGGGGTCCTCTTCGGCGTCGCCGACCCCGTCGCCGTCGGTGTCGGAGTCCAGCGGGTCGGTCCCGGTCCAGATTCGCTCGTCGCCGTCTTCGAGCCCGTCGCCGTCGGTATCGGGGTCCAGCGGGTCGGTCCCGATCCCGAGTTCGGTCAGCGTCCCCAGCCCGTCGCCGTCGAAGTCCTCGCGGCCGTCGATCGTTCCGTTGTCGCTCTCGTCGGCGTCGGTCTCGGTCGAGTCGCTGTCCGGGTCCAGCGGGTCGGTGCCGAGCTGACGTTCGAGCGACTCGTTGAGGCCGTCTCCGTCGAGGAGGAGCGTCGTGCGTGCGGTGGCGGTCTCGCCGGTCCCCCGACCGGCCCGGTTCCGGTCCTCGTCGGTCACCGTCACCGTGACGTTCGCGACCCGCTGGTCCAGCCGGACCGAAACGCGGGCCGAACCGTTCTCGACCGGGCCGGCCGTCCCCGTCCGGACCGGCGCTTCGATCCGCTGTTCGCCGTTGACCGTCACCGAGATATTGCCAAGCGTCGACGGCCGGAGGTCGATGAATCGCAGGTCGAGCGTCCGGTTGACCGCCGCTGACCCGTTGCGGACCGGGTCGCCACGGTTGACGATGACGACCGTCCGCGCGCGCTCGCGGTCGAGCATCCGGAGGGCCTGCTCGGCCTGTTGCCAGGCGGTTCGCATCGTCCGGATCGCCTGTGCGCGCTGGCGGATCGCCCGCCGGTCATCGGCGCCCTCGGCCCGGTCGAGGAGCCGCTGTGCGCGGTCGAGCTGCCTGTTGGCGTTGTCGACGTGCGCCTCGGCGCTGCGGCGCACCCCCTGGTTGTCGACCTCTCCTTCCGTCAGTTCAAGCGCGCGCTCGGCGTCGCGGATCGTCCGGGAGGCCGAGGCGTTGTCGGCCAGCGCCACGTAGTTGCTCGCCCGTATCGCCGTCGTGTTCGCGTCGGTCCCGGCGAGTTTCGACAGCGCCTGAACCGCCACCGCGTCGTCGGTGAACACCTCCATCGAGTCGACGCGCACCGGGTCACGGTAGTCGTCCAGCGTCCCGTTGAGCCTGTCGAAGGCCCTGTCGCGAGCCGACTGGTGTTGTTTCTTCTCGACTTCGATGTCTGCCACCGCCGTCGCCGCATCGTCTTTCAACTCGACGGGCGTCCCCGACGGGACGTTGCCCGCGGCCGCCAGCGGCGAATCGTTGCCCGCAGCTGTCAGCGGCGAATCGTTGCCCGCCTGTGCCATCCCGGCCCCCGCCGCGACGGGCGGAAGCGTCGCCGATACCACCAGTAGCGCACACCAGAGTGCCCCGATTCGACCAAGCGAACCCATTGATACGATAACATACCAGTTGTTGCAAGTATGTGAGTGAATATGCATTACTTGCCTATTGGTTAGGTATTTATTAACTATCGGTTGGAATAGGACGTTCTCCTATCAAGACATCGAATCAGAACGTCGGCTGTCGGTCGACGGACCCATCGTCGCTTGACGGCACGCCCGGCTTCCCGCGGTGGACTCTCAGCCTCGAACGAACGCGGGCCGTCTCATCCGGCCGGAGTCTCCAGAACGGCAGCCACGTCGTCCAGCGACGACGGCGTCGCCGCCGGTACCGACCGCCCCTTTAGACGGCGTCCCCCGCGATGGTCGTCGTCCTCAAGCATCGTGGCCGGAGCGACTACGGTTCAGTCCCGGTCTGCTTCGCCCGTCGGCGCGCGGCGCTCCCGACGGCCCGGGATCCGACGGGTCAGGCTTCCATCTCGGCGGCGAGTTCGCGCAGCCGCCGGATCCGCTTGTGGACCGGCGGGTGCGTGCCGGGCAGCCCGAGACGGGTCGGGACGATACAGAACGCGTTGAATGCGGCCATCGAGCGCGCGTCGGTCTCTGGCGTCTCGTGGCCGTGGAGCTTGCCCAGCGCGGTGCCGAGCGCGACGGGGTTGCCAGTGATCGCGACGGCGCCGCGGTCGGCGGCGTACTCGCGGTACCGGGACAGCGCGAGCGTCCCCGGCAGCGTCACGGCGACCAGCGGCAGGCTCACCGCCGCCAGATAGATGGCGACGCCGAGGTAGCCCAGGAAGAAGGCCTTGCCGTCGATGTTGTCGACTGCGGTGCGCAACAGGGCGAACGCCAGCGTCGCGGGGAAGCCGGCGACGGTCATCACCGAGGAGTCGCCGTTCTTCAGGTGGGCCATCTCGTGGGCGAGGACGGCTTCGAGTTCGTCGTCCTCGAGCGTCTTCAGCAGCCCGAGCGTCACGCAGACCACGGTCCGGTCGCCGGTACCCGCCGATAGCGCGTTGGGCTCGTCGCTGGGGATCACCGCCACGGGCGGCCGCGGCATGTCCGCCTGCCGCGCCAGTCGGTCGACGGTCTCGAACAGTTCCGGGTGGTCCTCGCGGTCGATGGCGACCGCCTTCGTCGCCAGGTACGCCAGCCGGTCGGCGCTCAACACGAGCCCGCCGAGGACGGTGATCAGCAGCCCGCAGACGACCAGCGCCGCCGACAGCGGCAACAGGAAGACCGGCCCCAGCAGGACCGCGTAGCCCGCCAGCGCAAGCACCAGCGCGGCGAGCATCCGCCGGCGCAGTCCGGTGTCCGAACGCCAGTGCATACTCGACATTCTTGTCGGGTAACAATTAGGCTGTCGCTCCCGGAGTGGGGCTGTCGTCGGGAGCGGCGGGCGGCCGCGGGAGGTTCAGAGGCGCCAGAGCGGACGACAGAGCGACACGCGTTAGTGCGCAGGCCTCTCAACGGCGGTATGGACGAGCCGTCGACGATCGAACTGCCCGACGGGCGGACGCTCTCGTACGCCGAGTACGGCGACCCCGAGGGCCGGCCGGTGTTCGCGTTTCACGGCGTGGTCGGGTCGCGGCTGCTGTGGTCGCTGTACGACGAGGCCGCCCGCGAACGCGGGGTCCGGATCGTCGCGCCGGACCGCCCGGGCTTCGGCGCCTCGGACTTCCAGGGCGGGCGGCGGCTGCTCGACTGGCCGGGCGACGTGTCGACGCTGGCCGACGAGTTGGGGATCGAGCGCTTCGGCGTGGTCGGCTTCTCCGGCGGCGGCCCTCACGCGCTCGCCCTCGCTGCGGTCCGGCCCGACAGCGTTACCTCCGTCGACGTGGTGTCGGGGGCGACGCCGCCGTCGCTCCCCCCGTCCACACCGCCGATGCAACGGCTCCTCGGACGACTGGCGTCGGCGACACCGTGCGCCCTGCGGGGGCTCTTTCGCGGGCAGGCGTGGCTCGCCGATCGCCTCCCTCCGGTGATCGTCGTTTCACAGTACACCACGGCCGACGGGCGGGCCACGCTCCCCGACGACGTGACCGCGCTCGTGGCCCGTGATTTCGTCGAGGCGTTCGCACGCACCTGCCGAGGTGCGGTCACGGAACTCGACTTGCTGGCGTCGCCGTGGTCGCTCTCACTCGACGCCGTCGACCCCCCGGTCCGACTCTGGCACGGCGCCCGCGACACGAACGTCCCCGTCGCTGGTGTTCGGGCGCTC
>ENA-ORDC01002252-ORDC01002252.1-marine-metagenome-genome-assembly--contig:-NODE-2252-length-12107-cov-8.611471_pt1 | contig 12107 bp, 9 predicted proteins | sample MGYA00237783_ERZ508515 | MGnify/ENA primary metagenome ERZ508515 (study PRJEB26186, sample SAMN06268792) | marine metagenome | isolation source: Eden Landing Ponds, San Francisco, CA, USA | place...
CCAGAAGAATTGCCGGAGTATCAGGTGATTGTGACGGTGACAGATTCAGCGTTATCGGATCGTTCAGCGCTGAATGACAAATATCAGATTGAGGATTTCTGACTTAGACCACCGTTCATAGGGATTTAACAGCCTTAACAAAGGTAGTAATCTGGGAGCATTCCATCCGTTGAGCGTGCGGAAAATTCTGAAACGCACGTAGTTCGAGATGGGTTTTTCGAGCGCCGGCAATGGGTGCCGACGCAGCTGGAGCGAGCAACGATTCCCGGTGCGTCGGCGTTTCGAGGTGTTCGAGATGCATATGGTGATATACGCACTCGTAGAGGCATCGACGCACGACGACGCGCTGGCCACCGGAAATTCGGTGTTCGACCGCCTGGTCGGCGCGGACCCACACGCCAGCGCCGTCTTCGACTACTACGTGACCTTCGACGAGGAGGACACGTCCGTTGCGGGGAATGCACGATGGGGTGAGCTCCCGACTGCAGCCCCCGTCGATTCTGATGACGGCCAGGATCTCCTCGAGCGTGGCTGGGAGGCGACGAAGGAGGAATTCGAGCGTAATCTCGACCGGGTGAAGGAGGCCATCGACGAGCTCTCCGACGAGGAGATCATGCGCGACGAGGACCTCGCCCGGCACGCCTTCCACCAGGTCGGTGCGTACGACGGCCCGACGATCTTCCTGTACACCGAACACGGAACCGGCATTCGCCACCGTGGACAGTTGGACCGACTCCTCGAGGAGAGTGAAGAGCTCTGGATCGTACCCGCTGACGTCCACTTCTAACCAATGCCTCGCATCACCAACTGGCGACGCGAAAGCCGCTCGCCAACACTCGCGTATCGGAACACCGAGACCGGTGCGCGAGCCGTCCTGCATCGAGCCCCGGACTCCTACCGATACAAATGGCGTGGGGCGATCCTCGTCGACGGCTATCCGGTGTGGTCGCGGGGGTACGAGACGAAGGACGCGACGTCGTTCCGTAACGAACTCCGGGAGCGGCCGGCCCCGGACCTCAGCTGCCCGGAGTGTCCGAATAACGACGTTTGCGTCGGCGAGAAGGTAGCAGACGGGGCGAAAATCCAGCGATGGTACGACTGCCCCGACTGTGGGTACGAAGCCCCCTCACGCATCGTCTACGGCGCCGAGCGGTGAGTGGGTGAGCGCTGGGCGCTGTTTTTCGGCCGGGCACGAGGTGGTGGCCCGGTACGACCGGGTGAGTCAACCAATGACCCTCGAAGTACTTGACCGACACAGTAAGGCACTGTTCGAGTTCCTCTGGTGTCCCGTCTGCGGGCAGGAGGTATTCACTCACATCCCCTTCGAGGGGGTGTTCTGCAAGAACTGCAACACCCAGGCCGAACTCCAGGAATCCCGAGAGACGCGCGGCTACGAGGAGGCCGTGCTCGCCTGCTTCGATTCTACCACGACCTGGAACCTCCACGTCGACGAGAAACTGCGCCGCGACCTGCCTGATGGGTCGGCTCGTGTGAAAATCCTCGGTGCACCGGGCGCCTACAAGGTCGACTGGTGGAGTCCAGAGCCGGGTGAGGACTGGGAACCGGTGGGGTGCGGCGAATTCGACGACGTTGAGGAGCCAAACGAGGTGTCGCATCTGGCGTAGGTCCTTGTTGAACCCCTCAATCGATGCCGAGTTTCAGTGAATCAGCTGGATACATAGCGCGAATCGCTCCCGATGAACCCCCGCTGCACTGCATGAATTCTGAATCAGAAGCGTCCGAGGAACTATATAGCGAGAAATCACCCTTGCCGACGTGGAGACGAAGCTTATCAAGACGACGAGTAACGTCGACATCTGCGAGGGGGCGGCGTGGTACGCATACCACGAGCGTCTGGGTCCAGCCATTACAGTGAGTTCCCGATTGATACCGACTTGGACGCGTGCAGGGATTTGACGGCACGGAAGACACTTGAGAAATTCGGAGATTACTTCGACAAGGGTGTCATCGCCGATTTCCTGGTCGATCGGAGTGCTGGTCAGGAAGACACCATCACGCGGGGGCACGCTGAGAGCAAGATTGCGGGGTCGATCCTTGAGGCAGCGCTGAGATTCCGGAAAGAAGGGAACGACGCTTCGGCAACAATTACGACCGCAGATAGTGAGGAAATCTCCTTTAAGTACGACAGCGAGGAAGATAGGTTTCGGGGCGTGATTTTTCTACAGGCTGTCGCACTCAATCCATCGGACACACGATGGTGGTCGTATCAGACGTTCTCCTCAAGTACGCGCCATTAGCGGACGACTAGGAACGTAAAGAACGCGGGATGAGGTGGAGCGATCTGGCGCGTCAGCTGCTACTGAGCGCCCCTCAGGGGCGCAGGAGGAGGAATCCCGGTCGGGAGCGACGCTACAGCCATAGTGGCCGGGGACGATCGACAAATCAGGTCCGTGAGTGGTGACGTTCCTCGACGATGATCTGAGATTGCGGCCTTCAGTGGCTACCAGCATGACGACGCGATAATCAGCGCGACAAACGACCTCATCGATCAGCATGGCTTGATTTCGGAGGTCGAGCCACTCCCGTAGGTTCCTAGTCGGACGAAAGCGATCATCAACGATACGCCAGCATAGGACCAGGCAGACCCACAGTACAAGCCACTGGTGGATGGGTACTATCTCGAAGGAAATTGAGCAAGGGTGGGAAGAAACGCGAACTTGGGCGGATGGCAGCCCAGTGTGGGTTCCAGATGGAATTCGAAGGACGGTGGTGAATTTTGGGAAAATATCAGTCCACCTCTATTGAATTTGGGCCTGAGAAGATTTACGGTCGGTGTTATCATGGGAATAGTGAGGTACATGTGTGTATCCGGTCTACTAGAGAATGGCGTAATTCCAAATACAACTCATCGAAATGTTTTTGTCGAAACTTGTCTATCTCTAATTAATGACCCAGAAGGTATTCATTACATATTCTCATGATGATGCCGACTTTAAGGATAAGATTGTTGATAGACTTGATGAACAAGATCTAGAAGTGAAGTTGGATGAAAGAGCATTGAAGATAGGTGACGAACTGCTAGAACTCTTTGAGGAAATAGATGATTCAGATATTCTTATCCCAATTCTTTCAGAGAATTCAGTAGAGAGTGATTGGGTCCAAGAGGAGTTGAAAATTGCTGTCAAAGACCAAATAGAAGATAGAATTCGGATTTTTGCAGTTATCCATGAGGGCGGTAAATACTCGGATATTCTTGATGATCTTCCTACTGGTATACAAAAAAGTCTAGAACTACGACAAATCGGCCGGTTTGATACCAATGGGTTTGATGGGGCGTTTTCTAATCTTGTCGAAAACATAGACCAGTATGCGCCTGGTGCTGAAATATATGATAATTATCTATCTAATAACAATGATAATCCATTTAGAAGGACACGAACAGAGTATTTTGAAAGTAGTGAAGTAATTGCCAACACATTTGCGGAACCACTAAACACAAGTTATAGTGAGATCTCCAATCTCAAACCCTCTTTAATTGAGGGGGGGAGGGGGTCTGGGAAAACAATGATTCTAAAGTCGCTACAAGCAAGAATAAATATTCTTCTAGGAGGTGATACCAAATTTGAACGGAGTAGTTCTGATTTCTTTGGTGTCTACTGTAAATTGACTCGTGGTAGTTTTAGTACTCAATCCGACAAAATCACCAATCATCTGGATATTGATGTAGCATCAACAATCTATACTGATGAGATCACTGTTCGGTTGTTATCTTCCCTCTTGGATGAGATAAACTACTGTAAGTCAGAGGGTATATTAGATATTGACCGGGCGACAGAAAAAGAGATTGTAACTAGATTAAATGATCAGCTTGGTATGTCTTGTAGCGGTCATACCATTCCTGATTTACTCGAGTGTACAAAAAGTGAACTAAACACTATTGATGAATATATCCAGAGGAAAATTTTGGGCGAGGAGCCACAGTATGATGGTCTCTTCTTGGACCAAACAGATATCGCGGATCTCAGTGAGATAGTTGCTGGAAATCTACCCGGTGAGAACATCAATATCTACTATCTCATTGACGAATATGAAGTCTTGAAAGATTTCCAAAAAACTGTTGTTAACACACTAGTGAAGAGATCAGAGCAAAATATGTATTCTTTCAAATTAGCTAGCAAAAAACCGGGTTTTTCGATTTCTCAAACCCTAGAGGATGAGGAGCTCGAAGAATATAATGATTATAATTCTATTGATTTGGACTATAACATATCCGACATACATGAAAGGAGCAATTTCAAAGATATGCTAACCGAAATAACCAAGAACTTGCTTTCAAATGAGGGATTCCCAGAGAAGGACGTAGAAGATATACTGGAAAAGAGAGATCGGTTTGGCAGCAAGTCGGTTGAAGATATCGATGAAGAGATTAGAGAAATGAGGGATATTAGTAAATCAGAGTGGAAAGGGCTCTCTGAGGAAGAAAGGCAAACTCAACGAGATCACTATGGAGTTGCCTCCTGGTATAAGATATTAGAGTCTAACGAGCATCGTCAGTTTGGTGGGCTTAATGATTTGGCGATGCTATCCTCCGGTATTACCAGATTCTATCTGGAGTTGATTGGAGTTTCATTCTATAATGCGCAAAAAGATAACCGGGCCCCCATTCAAGACAATGGGATTTCAGTTCAGGATCAGACAAAGGCTGCCCATACTGTTTCAGACTACTTTTTAGAGTATATTCATGACAACATCTCAAAATATGGTCCTCGGATACAGCGGCTAGTTCTTGACCTTGGGGATATATTCGAAGAAAAGTTAAGAAACCATACGAGTGAGCCGGAAGCAGCTCGCGTTTCTATTATTGATCCGGAAAATCTCCCCTCCGAGAAGATAGATGATATTTTGGATAGTGCTGAAGAACATTCGGTAATTCAACGGAAAAGTGGGAGAGGGGGAATGAGACCGAGGAGTAAAACCGAACGACAACTTATGGAATATACTCTCAATCGGATCTATGCCCCTTCACTCAGAATCTCTCCTCGATATCGTTGGAGAACTAAATTCGAAATCCAAGACTTAGAAGAACTAGTAGATAGCGAAAAACGGCCAAAGAAGAAGGAAGAACTCATTAATAGTGTGAAAATTGGTGTGAGGGACGAAAAACAGAAGCCAATGACTGATTTCGAATGATGGAAAACATCGGAGATTCTGATGGGTCTGATCTCCCCCTTACTGAGAACTGTTCTCTACTTCTGTTCATTAATGAGGAAGAGAGGTGCTGTGGACTTTTTGATCACATCTCTTCTGATGAAGTTGAAGAATCATATATATTTAACAAGTCCCCAAACTCCATCCAGAATCTTAAGAGGGCTAAAAACAGAATCGGTGGCGAAATAATTGATGTTGCAAATTGTGATGTGATTGATTTAGTGTCTGAGGTGATGAGTAAAGTGAAGGACCCATCGGAGATTATCATTGATATTTCTGTCCTGAGTAAACCAGAACTGCTCATTCTTATGCAAGCCCTTGATAGACAGGGCTTATTGATTGATACTAGATTAATCTATTCTCAACCAGAGGACTATCACTCATCTAGACCTGTAACCGATTCAAAGGGAATTCAGAATATTGATTCGGTGCCGGGGTTCATTAATTCTACCCCACTTAATAGAAAGACATTACTGATTCTCATGTTAGGCTTTGAACCTGCAAGATCCAAAGCAATCTACAACAATTATGATCCTGATAGTTCATATCTTATTGTTCCATCTCCTGGATACAAGGAGGGTTGGGAAGAACGGACTGTCCGGCAGAATTCATATCTAAGGAACGTTCTCGGAGAAAATAATATTGAGCACATACATGCGTTACATCCAGGGCAGTTTGTCAAACAATTCAATCGGTTTTTGACAGAGAACGAAATAAAACTTGGTGAGTGGAATACATTTGTCTCTCCATTAAGTACAAAACCCCAAACTGTAGGGTTATATTATATTTGGAGAAAAAACGAGCGAACGATATCAGTAGTTCATTCGACTCCCCTAGAAAGGAATAAACTATTTGTTCCCACTGGTCTTTCTGAGACTTGGGAACTCGTGGGTTACAAAGATGAAATTTGAGACTATCTCTATCCCTGACTCTGAACCCTTACCCGAAGTGAATGGCATACACCACTACCCCGCCAAAATGGCAACTAAGCTGGGGGAATACTTCTTAAGCGAATATGCGACCGATCGCTCTGGTAAAATGTTTGATCCATTCGCAGGATCTGGTACTACACTTCTCTTATCAAGACTTTATGGGTTCGATGTGTGTGGTTGTGAAATATTAGAAGTTGCTGAGAGAATTAGTAGCGTGAAATCAACTACTCTATCCAAGGAAGAAATAAAAGAGATAGAGGACTTCCGTGACAGTTATAGTATAGATCCAGTAGATACAGTTGATAGTTGGGAAAATAGAGAGATATGGTTCCACGATGAGGTGTATCAGGATTTAATGGCGATACGGAATGTAATAAACCAGTATGAAGGGAGCTCGATATACCCATTCCTCTTTGTGGCGCTCTCTAATGTAGTTTGGGAGGTCTCTTCGGCAGATCCGGATATACTAGTGCCAACTCGTTCGAAAATGGCAGAGGATCAGCCGTTCTATGAGTCAGAGGAGATTTTATCTAAATTTGAAGAGAGCATCAACAACATCTTGGATTTGCAGCTAGTCCACCACAACAATGGGCTAGATCCAAAGAAACCAGACATCAAGCAGGGTGATGCGAAAAGAAAGAACACTTGGCCTGGTGGAGAATATGATTTGATACTTACTTCCCCTCCATATGGCGATGGGATTAACTACCGGAGGTCTATATCACTTCAAACTCGATTCTTTGGCCTTGATGATCAAATTTTGGATGAAAAAATAACTAAACACACTGTTGGGCGAAAGTACTATCAGCTATCTGAATCAGATGACTTAGAATTTGATTCAAATATCCTGTCATACGAGTTCTTCAGCAAAATAGAGAATAATAACCCAGAACGGACAGATACAGTAATAACTTATTTAAATGACATGTCTATTGTTCTTAGAAATATGCGGTCTAAGTTGTCTGAAGAGGGCATAATCGGACTCGTCATTGGAAATCCAGAGGTTGCAGATACTAGAGTGCCACTTAATGAGCTTATTATCGAACTCGCAGAAGATAATGGATTAGAGTTGTATGATACCCCGAAAAAGGATGAGATAACTAATCGGTTTCAGACGCCTGTTCGTCGAAGTTCATCCGAACCGATCAAGTATGAGTATCTGATAACCTTAGAAAGAGATACTTAAGCCCAGTCTAACTCTCTGTAGCACCCAACCACTTAGATATATTTATCTATTCGGCATAGATGGAGCTTATTAGCCTAAGAAGACTACGGATCTCCTTCAATTATAGCTATATCCGAAATGAATCATTCTGATCACACCTCTTCCTTTAGAACGTCTTGAACCACATCACCATATTCGTCTGGCCAAGTGGTGAAATATCGGATTACAGCCAGAAGCATTCGCTGACTTATCAACCCGCCCCGATTCGCCAATAGGTATAGGGTAAACGGCATGGTGATCAGGACTGCTACACCTCCGATTAAGTCCGCATTAAACAGAGAATCGACGAAATCCCAGTCGAGATCGACAACACCCAATCAGTGGGGGTCGATTCCGACGACATCCCTGACGAAATCGCATCCATCACCCGTGAGCTCGCCGGTGAGCAGCCGACGACGAATCCGCTGGTCGTGCTGAAAGCGGCCCGGTGGTGGTACATTCACGGCAAGGGCGACACGGATCCCGCCTTCCAGTGGGCCATGAGTGGGCGCGTCACCTTGCGACCGACACGCCTAGCGACGTCGAGCGGTTCGACGAGTTCCTCGAATACCTCGTCTCGGTTGGCTTTGTGAACGAACGCCACGAGCTCCGCTGACCGACAGAGCGGTTTTTTGAACGCCCCTGAGGGGTGCGGCGCGGTCTGAGCAGACGCAGTTGCCGTGAACTTGATTCGGAGAATACAATGGCTACGACCAGTGATTCGTCGGTCTCCTTCGACCAGACCGACACGCGATCCGACAAGATGAACAGCACTATCGAACAGTGGATCGACGACCTCGTCGCCGGCGTCGACGACGCGCAGGCCAGCGAAGAATTCCAAGAGTGGCTTGACGTCCAGAGTCGATTCCACGACTACTCCTACCGGAACACACTCCTGATCAAGCGGCAGTGTCCCGAGGCGACCCGGGTGGCGGGCTACCGGACGTGGCAGGAGGAGTTCGACCGCCACGTCAAGGAGGGCGAGTCGGCCATCTGGATTTGGGCACCGATCATCACCAAGCAGTGCCCGGAGTGCGAGAACTCGCCGAGCTACCACGAGGACAGCGACTGTGAGTACGACGAGACGCCGCCCGAGGAGTGGTCCGAGGGCCTGGTCGGGTTCAAGCCTGCGCCGGTATTCGACGTCTCCCAGACCGAAGGTGAGCCGCTTCCCGACCTGGACACGGAAGCGACCGGGGACCCCGACGACCTCGTCGAACAGTTGACTGCCGCCGCTGATGAACTCGGTGTGACGGTGCGAATCGTTCCAGCCGAGGAGTGGACCCACGGCGAGGCGAAGGGCATCTGCGAGCAGCTGAGTCTCGTCGATATGCAACCGCGGGTTGAGGTGCGTGATCGGGAGAATGAGGCCGACCTTGCGCGGACGCTGATCCACGAGTATGCCCACGCCCTGCTCCACTTCGACGTCGACGACGACACCGAGCGGTCGAAACGCGAAGTCGAGGCCGAAGCCGTCGCGTACGTCGTCGGGCGGTACTGTGGGTTGGACACTAGCGGGTCGGCGTTCTACTTGGCCGCGTGGGAGTCGGACGATCCCGAGATCGTTCGCGACCGTCTCGACCGGATCAGTTCCACAGCAGAAGAGCTCATCGACGTAGTCGAAGACAGCGCTTGAATCCTTAACCAACGCACGGTTCTATACCCCGATTTTGTTGGTTAAGTCTTCTCGTCTCCGCCGTCCGCGGCAGTCGCAAGGCTAAAGCAGGCCCGTGTTTATACTTTATGTAAGAAACGCAGTTATGAGTACCATAGAACAAACGCAAAATATACGCCAGGGTCTCTCGACTCGAGAAAGTCGACTCCTTGCACGACTCGCTGGCGCGGGTCACCAGATCATCTCCGTCGACGACATCGAGACGACGCTGGAGGTCCCCCCAAACACCGCCCGCGAGATCGCCTCCCGGCTCACCGAGAAGGGCTGGCTCGACCGGCTCTTCCCGGGCACGTATCTCATCATTCCACTCACTGCCGGCGAGGAAGCCGTGTACACAACCCACGAGTACCTCATCGCCGCCCACGTCGCCGAGCCGATGTACATCGGCTACTACAGCGCCCTCAGCCACCACGGGCTGACTGAACAGGTCCCCCGGACGGTGTACGTCGTCACGCCGACCCGAGCGCAAAGCCGGGAGATCCACGGTGTCCCGTACCGCGTCACGACAGTCACCGAACGGAAATTCTTCGGCTTTGAGCCGACATCGATCGAGGGCACGACCGTTCAGGTCAGCGACCTAGAAAAGACGCTGGTCGACTGCGCGGACCACCCCGAGTTCTGTGGTGGCCTTCGTGAGCTCGCGACCGCGATGCGCACCGCCGACGAGCGGGGCTGCGCCTGGGACACCGTCGGCGAGTACCTCGAGCGCCTCGACAACGGCGCTGCGACCAAGCGGATCGTCTACCTCGCCGACCAGCTCGGCATCGACCTCCCCGCCCGCAAGGAACTCGTCGCGTCGTTCACGAGTGGCTATTCCCCACTGGACCCGACGCGGCCCGACACCGGATCAACCGACAGTACGTATCGCCTCCGAATCAACGTCGAGCAAGCCATGCTGGAGTCCACGGAGTCCTAACTGGATCACTTGCGAAGCAGAGCACCCGCCTTCGTGACGCCGCCACCTATTTATATGTCGTTGCACAAAATCAGATAGTGTCTGAAATGGCGAAACAGGATATAACGGTCTGCATCGATGCGTATCCCGACCCGAATACCGATATCTTTCGTATCGGTGCCGCAGACGACATCCTTCGACTGCTCGCCGACGCCCATGATACAGAGTTTACGATCCCCGAACTTGTCGACGCCACGGGTGTCACCCGCTCGACGGTCTGGCGGGCTGTAAACCTCCTCGACAGTGTCGGTGCTATTCAAATTCGAGAGACGCCACAACGAAACCATATTGCGATCGACCCCGACCGACTCCAGAAGGACGATCCGATACTTGCTATTCCGCAGTCGGAATTCCATGCACCGATCCGGGCATTCGTTGACCGCGTGCAAGCCACGCTCACTGACGCCGACGACATCGACGATCTCCTCGGTATCGTTATTTTCGGGAGCGTCGCTCGGGGCGAGGCTGACCGCCAGAGCGACATCGATTGTTTCGTCGTCGTCGATGGCGACCGGACGACAGCCCGCCGGCAGATCACCGACATCGTTGCTGATCTCCAGTCCGAACGCTTCGACGGTGACCGCTTCGTGTTCGAACAGTATGTCGAATCCGCGGAGAGCGCGGGCAGAGCCGGCTCGAAACTCCGCGAGATCTTCGCCGAGGGAATCACGGTGTACGGGAGCGACCGCTTTGCTTCGCTCCGCAAAGAGATCCTCGCCGATGAGTAGTACGCGCATCGAACAGCTCATCGACGAGGTACAAGCCGCGTTCGACCGCCGGCCGACGGACATCGAACCCGGGCTCGATGTCGATGACGCCGCCCTCCTCCAACTGCGGAAGGCCTGTCGCTTGCTCGCCGGCGCCGAGACTCTCCGAGATGTAGCTACGACACGCTCGTCATCGAGGCGTCGTTCGTCGCGATCGAACGAACCGTCGAATTCCGGCTCCTCGAGCGCGGCACGATGCAGCCGGGCGATCTCCCGGGCACTCATCCTGGTGTCTACCGCGAGGCCGCAGCGGCCGGTGTCTTCGGCGAACCGATAGCCACAGCCCTCGCCGATCTCTGGCGCGACCACCGGGCGAAGACCTACTATCAGGACGGGCTTGCATCGACAGCGCGTGCCGACGCGATGTACGAACTCGCCTCCGAGATTCACGCATACGTGACTGGTCGATCCCGACAGGGCCACGAGTGTTGCTGCGGGGAGACGACGTAGCGAAGTCGTCTCTCGCGTTCGGAAGGAGTAGTCGACTCTCGGTAACCACTATCCCGGTAGAGCGATAGAAACGAGCGGTGGTGACGGTCCCGCGTGGTTGCTGACCGTCCCCGGTAGTGCTCCCACCCGACCGTTTTTGTTCACACTCCCCGTTCGCGTCTACGATGGACCGTTGGGCCGACAGCCCCGTCTCGCTCTCGGAGCGCCAGCAGCTGGTTCGCCGGAGCATCCGGGACATCTGCGACGGGTACGACCGCGAGTACTGGCGCCGCAAGGCCGACGCCGGCGAGTACCCCCACGAGTTCGTCGACGACCTCGCCGCCGACGGCTGGATGGGCCTGCTCATCCCCGAGGCGTACGGCGGCGCCGGCTTCGACACGCCGGAAGCGGTCGTGATGATGGAGGAGATCGCCGCAAGCGGCGGCGGCTTTAGCGCCGCACAGGCGATCCACGGCGGCATCTACAACTCCGTCCCGCTCGTCGAGTACGGGAGCGAGGCGTTGAAGACGGACCTGCTCCCGACGCTCGCGGCCGGCGAGCAGTCGATCCAGGCGTTCTGTCTCACGGAACCGAACGCCGGCTCCGACTCGACGTCGATCGAGACGAGAGCGGAGAAGGACGGCGATGAGTGGGTCGTGAACGGCCAGAAGATCTGGATCTCGCGGGTCGACGTCAGCGACTACGCCGTCCTCGTGGCACGGACGACGCCGAAGGCGGCGGTCGAGAAGAAGACTCAGGGCATCTCGATGTTCCTCGTCGACCTCGCGGACGCGGTCGCACAGGGTGGACTCACCTACGAGTCGATCCCCAAGAGCGCGAGCGAGTTCGTCCACTCGTATCAGCTGTGGTTCGACGACCTCCGGCTCCCCGAGTCAGCGCTCATCGGCGAACAGGGAGCAGGGTTCTATCAGGTGCTCGACGGCCTCAACGAGGAGCGGCTCGTCATCGCGGCCGA
>ENA-ORDC01002253-ORDC01002253.1-marine-metagenome-genome-assembly--contig:-NODE-2253-length-12095-cov-5.390997_pt1 | contig 12095 bp, 10 predicted proteins | sample MGYA00237783_ERZ508515 | MGnify/ENA primary metagenome ERZ508515 (study PRJEB26186, sample SAMN06268792) | marine metagenome | isolation source: Eden Landing Ponds, San Francisco, CA, USA | place...
CAAGGGAGCAGGGCTTGATTCCCCTGCGCCCGCCCGTCAAGCGCACGACAAAACGGAACCGGTACATCGGGCGCTAAATAATGATACTATAGAGTATCATACTTCGGAGTATCATACTTCGGAGTACGATTACCAAAAGTACTATTCCGAGTACACGATCACGAACACGGGACAATGGTGGTATGGCGAACACGAGATCGACGCCGTCGGCCTGACCACCGGCGAGACACTGATCGTCGGTGAATGCAAATTCCAACAGTCACCCCTCGGATACGATGCGTTATCGAATCTAGAGGATCACACCGACGAACTTCAATGGTCTCCACAAAGCGGGAGTGTCCGGGTCGTCGAGTACGCCCTCTTCTCCCGAAGTGGGTTCAAACAATCGGTCAGGGAGGCAGCCAGTCAACGAGACGACCTACGTTTGTTCAGCCTCACAGACGTCGTGACTGCACTCACAGAAACCCAGGACTAAGCACGGCTTTGAGTCGACTCAATTCGCAGCACGTTCGATATCCCGATATCGCTCTCGTAACGTCACTTTGGACACGTCCGCAGCATCCGCGATTTCGGCTTGGGTGAGGTACTCCTCGGTTTCCTGACCAGCGACGTACAACGCCCCTGCTGCAGCACCAGCGGGATTACAGCCGTTCGTCACAGCCTCGCCCGTTGCGTCTTCAAGCAGCGCTCGTGCGCGACTCTCCGTCCGATTGCTCACATCCGTCTCCGATGCAATCTGTGGGAGATACTGCTTCGGGCCAGCCGGTGGCACGGGCAACTCAAGCTCTCTATTCAACACGGTGTACCCCAACCGGACCTTCCCGTCGTCGAGTTTCGACACTCCAGCGATCTCCTCGAACGTCCGCGGATACTCGTTGAGTCGGCAGACCGCATACACGCTCCCGGAGGCAATCGTTTCGATCGACCGACCTCGAAGCACATCTTCGTTCTGTGCCGTTCGGAACAGCTGACACGCCTGATCGCGGACCGAATCGGAGAGTTCAAGGGTACTTGCCAACCGACGCACCTCGCCCAACCCGTGTGCGAGATTCCGTTCCGCCTTCGACCGCCAGCGCCCCCGGGTCTGCTCACGGCGCATCCGCGCGAGTCGCCGTCGCTTCTCCCCCGAGAGTTCGTTCCCCTTCGCGTCGGTACCGCGACCGATCTCCGTCGACAGGCCGCGATCGTGGCGGGCCGCAGTGAGTGGAGCACCCGTTCGCTCGCGCTCCTCGTCGTCGTACGCCCGCCACTCCGGCCCGTGATCGATGCGCTGTTCGTCGATGACCAGGCCACAGTCCTCGCAGACCGTTTCGACCGCGTTCGTGGTGACTCGGCCGTCGCACTCGGGACACTGGTTCGCACTCGATTCCGTTCGGACGTCTTCGTCGAAGCCAGTTTCGTAGATGTCTCTGGTTGCCATCGTTCTCACCGTATTCAGGAGTTCGCCAGTACGGCGAACCCCTCACCCATCTAGGGGATAATAAACGCCAGGAATATTTCACTGAACGTAGAATAACTAAGCTGATGAGTAGGAAGGAAACCCATTTCCAAATCGTATTGAGAACGAATTGCTATAGATAATTGGACCGTAATGGGGGTCCTGGTTACTCTCATTACTATTCTCATAACCTTTCCTATCAACCTCGACTTCCTTCTACAACGGAGATAGCCTGAATCAAATCGTATTAAATCATCTGACCAGACAAAAGTCAGTGGCGTATTAGATGGCTTCTGGTATTCCTGACTCCAACTCTGACTTGACGGGAAAGGTTGTTCAGGCTAATCACTCAGAGTTAGAGGAGCTCATCCTTCTTTTGTTGGAACTCCTCCTCCGAGATGATACCCTCTTCTTTGAGTTTTGCGAACTTCTTAATCTCATCGGCCGCACTCTGTGGGTTACCCGCTTGTTGTTCTAAATCACCTTTCTCCTTCTTCACTTGGGCCTTCTTTTGCTCTAAGTAGTCTAAAATATGCTCCAAAATTTTCGTTCCTGTTGGTCCACCTAGTCCGGTAACAGCGATATCCTGCCGATTGGTCATTAACCGTAGCTTCCCAAGTGACGACATCTGGATATCAACAATATCGTCAAACCTCACTGTGATCCATCCTTTTGACATGAGGGCTCCTTTCTGCTGAATAGATATCTTGTCGCTGTATATCTCGACTTTACCACAATTTGTTTTCTCTTGTGTATTTCCAGCCAAACGTACTTCCTTCCCCCTCGTAGTAAATTCGGGTTCGTTTCTGTCGGCGTCTGTCGTTGAATTACCTGAGTCTCTCATGGATTGTTTCGAGTTAATATCCGCTGCATCTCGAAGAAAGTCGATAAATGATTCCTGCGTGGACTGCTGTTTTCGGGACATCCACAGATGATATGTCACTTCGTCTTCAGTATGGATCGCAACCCGCGATCGATTGCCAAAGGTTGCGACGTGTAAGTCCTCAACTTCATTCATTGAATCAAAGGGAATTGAGATGAGCTCATCGTCTTCATCTTTAGGGATAATACAGAGGATGCGTCTACTTGTAATAATATAAAGGACAGGACTTGATTCGCGTGCTGTGGTTGTGTTGTCCTTCTCGTTGATGCCGACTCCGTTGGAATTTTCGCTATTGTATACGCTCCCCGTTGTCATATCCTCAGTGTCATCCAGAACGAACGCTATCGATTCACCTGGTTCGAGATGCTCAATAATTGGTGAGTTGGTGAACCCTGGCCCTGACTGAGTGAGTAAATCTGCAGTCACAGCCTCTACTGGAGTGTTCGCTGCCAGTTTCTCTGCAGTGCGTTGATCAGCTGAGTCGACCATTTCGTCAGCTTTGGAGGTCTCTGTCTCGATCGTTGAAGGATCTGCGCCGGCCTCTGCAAGTCGTTGGTCCACATAGTCGACAGCGTCGGTCAAAAGCTGGTTTGAAGCACCTACGGGGGCAAATGTATACACCTCTTTATCGGTTGTTAAAAATTCGAGATGGTCGTCATCTGTGGTGCTAAACCTATAGATTTCATTATATCTATGTGCTATGGATTCATCCCCATCGCGACAGCCAGCAACATACAGAATCCGACGATCAGTGATCAGTAGATATCGTTTCCCTTCAGATCCGGTATGATGGGGCGTTTTCTCGCCGTGTTGGTTCTCAATTCGATAACCCTTGCTGTTATTACTAAAAATGAAGTGCGGCTGTTCTTCCGGTAGCAAATGATCTAGTAGCGGGCCATCATACAGATATGTGAATACCATCCCACTATCCTTTGTGAGATGTTTCTCTTCGATGTTGCCAGTGGCACCATCGACTAGATCAGATAATGAGGGATCAGTCATTGACTACTACGTGCTGCGTTCTCAGAAATAAGTGTACTCCCACCAGTCTCTGTACTATAGACTGCCCAATCTGTTGTATGGACGCTATTCAGTCAGATACTCATTCGGATGGCTGGCGATTACGGGACTTATCGTGTGTCGAGGCGAAGCGGTGATGCTTGCTCCCAGAGGTGGTGATGCTCGACACATACCGTAACGAGGTTGTCCAGTCGGTTGGCCCGCTCGAAATCCACCTCACTGTCGTCTGCTCCGAAGGCGCTTAGCGGGCGGATGTGATGGACGTGAAGCCCTCTCTTGAACGCCTCCCGGTGAGCCTCCTGCGTCCACTCACAGCCTGGTGTTTGGCAAGTGTAATCGTCGCGCTCCAGCGCTTTCTGTCGTTGCTCGTCCCAGTTGTCCCCGTACTCGCGCCACTCGTGGACTGGTTGCTCCTTCCAGTTGTGATGGTCCGGGCCCGCAGGCCGGCCGACTGGTTCGTAGCCGGCGGCGCGTACGGCCGCCTGCCAGCCGTTCCACCGTCTGATGTAGGGTCTGTGCGAGAACTCGCCGTGGGCACTCATCTCCTTGGCAGTCGGGACTTTACCAAGTTCCTCCGTGAGTCGACGGATCTCCTCGAGGAGTTCGTTGTTGGGAATCTCGATTCGCTGATGTGGGTCGTATCCCGCGGCTCTCAGAGCATCGTTCCAGCTCCCGAATCGGTTTTGCGCGAGTGTTACCGAATACTCGCCCTGTTCCTGCATCTGGGCCGAGGTCGGGGGTTCGCCTAGCTCCGTCGCGAGTCGAGTAATCTCATCGAGAATTTGGTCCGACGGAACGCGATATTCCTGTACTGGTTCAAACCCGACCTCACGGAGGGCTGCAGTCCACGATCCGAAATGATTCTTGTACGTGCCGGGCGAGTATTCCCCCTGTGTCCTCATCTCGGCTGCGGATGGTGGGCGACCAAGCTTCTCGCTGAGTCGAATGATCTCCTGCAAGAGTAATTCGTCTGGGAGCCGTTCTGTATAGCCATCTCGATACGTATCGGCAGGAGACGAAGTGGCACCATCACCGGTCATAGCTGAGGGTAGTGTCGGAAACGCGCCTGCATCCATACTGGCGCTAAACGACACGCTGATTCGCTCACCGATTCCCCCGGCTTCACTGATAAACGTTAGACCCGTCCCCGAGGTTGTGGCTGCGCGCGCAGCGACCGGAGGGAGCGAGCACGGAGCGGTGGGCGGGGCGGCGGGGCTTGGGCCGGTCCGGCACACATCAAAAAAGAGGGGCTACGCCCCCTACTCCTCCCACCAGCGGCGGTCGCGCTCTGGGAAGACGATCATACTGTCGTAGGTCACGGCCAGGGAACAGCGCCCCTGATGCCAGTTCTTCTTGAGCGCGCGCATCCGGACCTTCTCACCTTCGCGGACGATCCGAGGCTCGGATTTCACCCAGCTGGTGAACTTGATTCGGTCAGTATCATCGGCGATGAGACCGACTTGTTCGATCTTTGGCGAACTAGGTTCCCAGAGGGTCTGGATTGTACCTTCAACGCTCACCTCATCCGTCTGCAGGTCCGGGACGTCCTCGATCGGGCAGATGGCGCCGGGGGCCGCCTTGAGCGCGTCCATCGTGTCGAACACTGCTTTGGTGATGTCCTGCCCCTTGGCGACCCGCTTTGCGAGTGCCCGTGAAACGGCCGCCCGACTGTGACCGGTGCGAAGCCGCTGTGCCATCCGGTCTGCTTCCTGATTCACCTTCGCCAGCTCCATCCGGGAGAGGCGTTCGCGCGGATCCGTCCGCTCGGGGGTGCGTTCCTCCCGCTTGCGCTGCCGCCGTTTGGTGACGACCTCGCGAGTTCGCTTCGCCCGGCCCTCCTGGGTGCCGAGTTCCGCCTGGGCGCTGATGTGGTCCAGTTCGGCTTCCCGGGCGCGAATCTTCTCTTCCTGCGCGAGGGGCAGGTGCGAGAAGTCCTGGACGATGCCGTCTGGGTGGTTGGAATCCACCTTCAGTACCTCACAAAGCATCCCCAGCTAGCTGTTTCTGAAGCCTGAGTTCTGTGGCGGAGCGGTTGTGCTAGGTGGTCTTGACGAGAAGATCGTCGACGAACCGACGGAGAGCTGTCGCTGTCGGCGGCGGCTGCCGCCGACAGCGACAGCGTTGCCACTCTTGGCGAAGGCTAGCGCGGTGGGAGATTAGCGGGTAAACCGGTCGTCTGGTGGTCGGTTTGCGGGGACGGCCCGACGCGTCGCGAGGGCCGTCCACGCTGCCCGTTGAATCATGTTGATGAACTCCTTGAACGACCACTTCCAGAGGCGACGCCCCCCACGGCGGGGCGTCGCCACGTATTCCCAGTGTAAATACCGCCAGACGTTCTGTAACAACAAGCTCACCACGACGTACAGCAGCCGTACGACCGGATTTTGTGTCGAGGTCGTCGCAATACTTTGCTCGGAGAGTCGGTAGCTGGCCTCGATACCAAAGCGTTTCGCGTAGTGGTATCGAGCGTCTCGTGGCGAGTCGATGAACGGCGCGTCAGCGGCGTAGCCGTGACGCGCCACCCCTTGTTCGTCGTACCGTCCGTTTTGGTATGTACAGTCGATGTAGACGGGAAACTCGACGGTCCAGCTGTGACCGTCGAGTTTCGCCGTCATGTCGTGTTGAATCACGCGACTCCAGCCCTCCGAGAGTTCTTGCTTGATCGTCTGTCCCCAGCGGACGATCGGCATGACGTAGGCGTGGTTGTGTGCCTGAAGCAGCGTCAAACACTTGCTGTCGTAGAATTCGCGGTCAAGAAAGACGGCCTTGACCTCGAGGTCAAGGCTGTCGAGGATACCGAGAAACTCTGCGAGGACACTGCTGGCGGTGTCGCCGTCTTCGAGACGGCGCACCGCCAGCGTGTAGCGTTTGTTCTTCACACGCGCGTAGAGTGTGGCGTAGGCGTGGAACGCAGTCGTTCCACGCTTCGCTTGTGAGTGGTACAGGCCGTCTGTCCCATCTTCGTCGCCGTAGTAGGGCCGCAGGTGGAGGTCTGAAACGACCTCCACCTGCTGGGGAAGGACATCGAGGACATCCTTCTGAAGGAGCGCGTTTCCGACTTGTTCGAGCGTCTCAAGATCGAATTTGGTGCGGAGATGGTAGAGAACCGAATTTTCGTGGGGGGCGTCTTCACTTTTCTCACAGAGCGTTGAGACCGAGGTCCCGTCGGCGCACGCGCCGACGAGGACCTCGTAGATGTCTTTAGCATCGATCTCGGCGTTTTCAGCGAGTGTGAGAGCAACTTCCTCGTCAAGAGCGTTGACGAGGAAGTTAAGGAGTTGGTCTTCGTGGATTTCATCGTCTGCTTGCTGGGTTTTAGACACACCTTCTGCAAGCAGACGTCTCAACTAACCGGCTTTGTGATGTACTGTAAATAGTTAGAGTTGTGTAAGCGCCCACTGAGCCATCTCTGCCACTTTCGGATGAGAATCATCCTCAGCAAGTCGTTCTAGCTTCTCGGTTGAGACAGATGGTTTTGCATTTCCGATTAACACACACGCGTTCCTACGAACTTCCGACTGGTCATCAGTCAACGCGCATTCAAGCTTGTCGCTTTGCTGTTGAATTGCTTCAGGGTTAGCTTCGCCACACCTGACAAGGGTGATTGAAGCGTTTCGGCGGACCTGTGCTTCCTCATCAGTGAGGCATTTAGCGATTGTTGTGATGTGCACAGCAACGTGGCGTGGATTCTCTTGAGCGACGTCGCCAAGTAGTCCGACAGCATTCTTTCGGATCGCCGAATTCTCGTATACGAGTAGTTCAGCTATCTCATCGACCAATCCAGCACCAGCATCCGGATACGTTGAGACAATTCGTCCGAGAGTTGCTAATGCGTTCGACTGAATTCTAGTCTCATCTCCGGATATCCCATCGGTTAAGGTATCAAGAACTGGGAGTAAGGAATCTGGATGTGTTTTCGAGAGCAACGAGAAATAGTACATGATCCACTGCTGTGTTTTTGCGTCTGCCGTTGCATATGAACTAGCCATTGTCGGGAGAGCGTCAAGCGCGTCCTCAGGCTCATCATTAGCAAGCATCCCTAGAAATCTGACCGCTAACGAAGACCACTTGGAGTCACCAACGAGGCTAGCAATCTGTTGTACCTCACTATCAGTAACACCGGACTCGAAACTGATGTCGGCCCCTTGTATGATCATATCTCGCAGTTCATCTCGGTCCGTCTCCGAATAATCTGGTTCAACAACGCCATTTGAGGTGTCGTTTCCATGATCATTTTGATGATCATCTCCAGACGATGACTGGTGGTCCTCACTCTGGTTTGGATCCGAAGAGTGGTCGTTTGAAGTGATTTGCTGGCGAGGTTCGCGTGGTTCCATCAATCCGTGACGGATGTAAAACTCTCTGAGTGTGTCACAGTCGTAATAGTCGAGATACGTTTTCCAGCCGCCGAATCGATATCGTCGCCAACACTTATGACCATCAATAAAGACGGGATTCTCTCCATCGTCAGGCGGTGCCACACTATCTGATTCGTCTCTCTCAGGTTGCTCGTCCGGAGGGTATCCGACCCATGGTGTATCCCCATCTGCGTTCACTGCCCGTTGGTCGCATTCCTCGCAGACTCGAACCGGAAACTCCTCACGTGGCGTTAAGGGACCGTCGCGGCAGATCGGACACGACATACTAGCGTTTTATTCTTAGTCCACATACATATTATTCAGTATCCAACTAAAACGCGATCCAACGCGTGTTTTGTCTAGTGGCACTCTCTAGATGCATGTAAGTACAAGACAACAAGTGAGTGTTTAGGTACGAAACAGTTAGTTATCGATCCGCAACTGAGCTATCATTTTGAAGTTGTTTCCATGCTTTATGATATGTCCGCTGCTTCGCATGGACATCGTCAGTGAGTTCTTCAAGACGGGTGAGATCCAGATTATCTTCGAGATCTGCGATTTTTACACGGCGAGCGACAGGGTGCTCGGACGCTCTATCGATAAACTCCATGTAGGATTCGCCGTCTCGCTTTGTTAAGCCATCAACCGCGTTCCGGATCTCGGTGTTGAATTCGCTCTCGATGTCGCTCAATGAATGATCTGAATCCTCGACGACATCGTGAAGTACAGCAGAGATACGAGTTTGCTCGGTTTCCATCTGCTGCATAAGCCGTAGCGGGTGTCGGATATACGTCGTACCTGCTTTATCGGTCTGATCTTCATGCGCATCCAGCGCGATTTCGATTGCTCGATCTAAGTCGTTCATGTGTTAGCTATACTGAATCACAATATTGAATGATTCGACGGGAGTGGATAGATTGTGTAGAATCGAAGGTCGTTAGTGAGACTGTTGGTAACAAAGTTTCTACTTCACAACGCCAAAATACCAGTCTGAAGTGAGAGAGAATCATAAATGGGAGATCCACTTGAAAACGCATGTCCAGAGGTTGGGTACCAAACGGTTGAGTGGGATATGCTAAAACCACCGGACGAACGGGTGATGCCGCTCACTCATACGAACCGGTTGAAATTGTCTGAGATGTCAATACGACCGGATCAACAATTGACTGAGTACAGTCTCGTTGATCGGGACGGGAACACGTACACACAGGCTGATTTTGACCGGATTCCCGACACGCCGGATCCGGCAAGAATAGATGAAGTTCTCTCGGAGATTAAGTCCTCAGACGGGAAACCACAGCGTGTGGCGTTAGCGCATCTCGCTGAGATGGCAGCAGTAGCACCTAGCGAGTGTGGAAGTGCTGTTGCGTTACTGGTAGAACTACTGAATGACGGTCCTCCTGCAGTGCAGGGCGAGGCACTCAACGTGCTCACACAGATTGGTGAGTCAGATCCGGAACGTACGAGAGCAGGTGTTGAACCGGCAGTACAGTTCCTAGATGACTCCACGCATTCGTTACTGCGGAACGAAGCACTACAGTTCCTCGCTGTGTTCGCAGAGCAGGACCCGACCGCAGTAACTGATGCCGTACCACAGTTTGCCGCTCTCCTCCAAAATGAGTCAACGGATACGGACACAGTAGCGCAGATTCTGGCCGTGATTGGGCGTTCACAGCCTGATGCGTTGGTGAGTGTTGTTCCGAAATTAGAGCTTTTCTTGGAAACGGAGCCGGAACGTGCGCATACATGGATACTCGCTGCGATTGGACACCTCAGTAAGGACCATGCAAATATTACTGTCGAGGTGATACCGACAGTAGCAGAATTACTTTCAGCCGAAGAGGTGACGCTTCGATCGAACGCAGCCGGGGTCCTCGCTGACCTTGCTGATGAATATCCAACTGAAGTGGAACCATGGGCCCCAAGAGCTATTGAGTTGATGGAGGATACAGATAATCAGGTGCGATACAATGCAACAGCAATTCTCGCCCGCGTCGCAAAGGAGTACCCTGACTCGGTAACCCCAGCTACAGAGCAGTTACTTAGTGTTCTTGATGATGAGTTGGATAATACTCGTTTCAACGCGTGTTGGGCGCTCAACTACATCAACGCGACAAGTGCCTTAGAGAACCTACGTGAAGTTGCCACAACTGATTCTGATGAGGATGTCCGGTCAGTCGCACGGTTAGCCGTTGATAGCATCGAAGAGTGATTCTTACTCTTTCGGCTTGCTAGTCACTGAATATTCTATCAGGTTCAGCGAGGTTGGTGGCAGTGTGCTGTATACCCCGTGCGAACACGTAATGATGTATGCGTTCCGGCTTGAGGCGTTCCGGAACGCCGGGTCACACGATCCGATCGGGTATGCAGAGTGGTCGGATTCTCGTAGTCTCTCGGTCAATATGAGTTCCACTTTCGTAGCGGTGCTGTGTGTTGTGGTGGGCTGTAGATGAACCTGGTGCTGTGCGACACTATGAAGATGTTCCTTTGCGAATATGAGCGTATGCCGAAGGTCAGCGTCGAGATTCCTCAAGAACTGCTTGATGACCTCGATGAACACGTCGGTGACGAGGGAAAGTTCGTCAATCGAAGCGACGCGGTTCGGGCATCGATCCGCAAAACACTCGACATGCTTGATGAGATAGATAGACGGCACGGACGGGCCGAAACTGACGAAGTAGAGTAGTCATTTTAACCTACAATAGATCGTATTGTCCCTCAGTTGTTGGTTAAAGGTTCTAATTAGGTTTGTAAGTCAAATTGGCCACTCGAAAGATTCTCAGCGACTGACTCAGGGAGAGAGATATCGATTGTATCGAGTTGCTGGCCTAACTTTGTGAGTTCGGCCGTCTCATCAATTGCCCGGAACCATCGATTGGGAAGCTCGGACGCACCAAACCGTGCCCCCGCAACAGCTCCAGCAACGGCCGCAATCGTATCTGTATCACCACCCAGCATCACCGCATCGACGATGGCGTCCTCCGCACTCTCAGCAGTCAATCCGTGGTAGAGCCCCGCCTGAAGTGTTGTGACGACATAGCTCGAATTAGCGAGCTCAAGATCCGCCGCAGACCCAGACCCTTCCACAATAGCCTGAACAGCTTCACACGCGCTCCGGAGTTCAGCAGGCGCATTCGCTGCGAGTTCGAGCGCGGACCCAAGAGGCTGTTCCTTACCCTCAAGCAGGCCAGCGAGCGTCGCGTTTAGAATCACATATCCCCATTGGCAGCGCGGGTCGGCATGCGTGATCGCCGACGACACACGACTCGCAGTCACGAGTGCGTCGGACTCACCAGCAAACGCGATCCCGTACGGGGCACATCGCATGACGCTGCCGTTGCCCGCATTGGATCCCTCTGGGAGGTGTTTCCACTCATCGATCCCAGCCTCATCCCACGCGTCACCATTTCGGAGTCGGCTGAGGATTGTGCTAGTGAGTATTCCAATATCAAACGGTCCAGACTGATACCACTCAACAAATCGTTCCGCGACATCGTCGGGATCAAAGGAGCCGGATTCTACGAGGCTTTGTGCTATACACAACGCCATCTCGGTGTCGTCCGTGATCGTGCCAGCTGGTTGGCCATGTGTCCCATTGGCCAGCATCTCCGTGACGCGGCCGTGCCGGCGCTGGATGGAGGCTGTTTGCTGGAACTCTACCGGACGGCCGAGGGCATCACCGCACGCGAGACCGAGGAGAACACCTACCGCTGAGTCACGCATAGGTCAAAGAAAGCAGCGAGGGATCATAGCAGTTGGACATCCGACGGATCGCTACTCTGTGGCAGTCCCCGGCGCGTACCCCGCACCCTGTAGGCTGGTCAGGATCTGTTCGATGTCCGCAAGGAGAGTATACAGATTCTCAGTCGTCCGGCCACTGCTCAGAAACTCATCACTGTCCGTGTTCTCAACGAGGAGGTTAGCGTGGGCGACATCGTTCCGCAGCTCCGTAATATCGTGGAGCCGCGACTGCGCCTCACCTGTCGTTGAAAACCCGCACTCTTGCCAACAGGCCTCGACGCTCGACACAATCATACTGAGTGTCGAAAATTGAGCGTAGTGGATCTCTGATAATTCTACGTTAGCGGCTTTGGCATCCTCATACCGGGCTTCGATACCATCGATCTCGTCGGTACTCACAGGAGTCTGCTTCCAATCGGAAACCTCCGCCGAGATGAGCTCTCGCAGATGTTCTTCCAAGTAGGTGATCCTATCGAAGAGATACATCCGCGCAGGGGGTGTGTTTAGATCTGCACGCGTCAGAATTCCGGTGATCCGGTTGTGGCCCCCAAGGAAATAGACCGGCTCCTCGATTAACGCCGCGAGACTCTCCGCGAACGACGTGTCACCGCTAATCATGTAGTCAATGGTAAGCGGCGTGAGGGCCGCCTCAAGC
>ENA-ORDC01002255-ORDC01002255.1-marine-metagenome-genome-assembly--contig:-NODE-2255-length-12071-cov-3.405953_pt1 | contig 12071 bp, 11 predicted proteins | sample MGYA00237783_ERZ508515 | MGnify/ENA primary metagenome ERZ508515 (study PRJEB26186, sample SAMN06268792) | marine metagenome | isolation source: Eden Landing Ponds, San Francisco, CA, USA | place...
CGACGCCGCTGCCGGCGCAGCCGTGGGAACACGACGGCCCGCTGGTGACCCGGCTGCGCCGGCAGCTCGCGCCGATCGTCGGCAAGACCAACACGGTCGAGTTCGCCTTCGGCGGCATCGGCACCAACGCGCACTGGCCGGCGCCGCGCAACCCCTGGGACCGCGAGCGCGTGCCCGGCGGCTCGTCCAGCGGCGCCGCCGTCTCGCTGGCCGAGGGCACGGCGCTGCTGGCGTTCGGCACCGACACCGCGGGCTCGGTGCGGATCCCGGCCGCCTGGACCGGCGCCTGCGGCCTGAAGACCGGCGCCGGGCGCTGGCCCACCGAGGGCATCGTGCCGCTCAGCCGTACGCTCGACACGGCCGGCCTGCTGGCGCGAACGGTGGCGGATCTGGCGATCGGCTTCGCCGCGCTGGAGGAGACGCCGGCGTTGCTGGAGCTGGCGGACGGCGACGGCGACCTGACCGGCGTGCGCTTGGCGGTGCCGGAGGGCGCGCTGTGGGCGGACTGCGCGCCCGGCGTGGTCGAGGCGGTGGAGCGCGCGCTTAGCGAGCTGGAGGCAGCCGGCGCCCGGCTGGAGCGGGTCGAGGTGCCGGAGGTCGACGGCGCTCTGGACCTGTTCGGCAGCGCCAACCTCGCCGGACCGGACCTCTACGGGTTCCTGGCGCGCGAGCTGCCGGACTGGCTGGAGACGCTGGACCCTGGGGTGCGCGCCCGCGTCGACAAGGCGGCGGAGATGCCGGCGTGGCGCTGGCTGCAGGGCGAGGCCGAGCTGCAGCGGCTTTCGCAGGCGGCGGCGGCGCGTCTGGCCGGCTACGACGCCCTGGTCGCGCCGACGGTGGCGATCACGCCGCCGCGCTTCGACGAGGTGGCGGACAGCGAGTCCTACGGCCGCAACAACCTTATGGCGCTGCGCAACACCGCCGTCGGCAATTACCTGACGATGGCCGGCGTGACCCTGCCGGTGGGGCTGGACGCCGCCGGCATGCCGGTGGGCCTGCAGCTGCTGGGCCAGCCGTTCGAGGAGGAGCACCTGCTCGCCCTCGGCGTCGCCGCGGAGGCGGTGTTGGGGACCGCCGACGGCCGCCTGGGGCGGCCGCGCGGGGTGGCGGCCTGAGCCGCAGTCAGCCGTCGTCCTGCGACGGTGCCTCGACCTGCCGGAACGCCAGCGTGACCCGGCCGACCTCGACGCCCCACTTGGTGACGCTGGCGGTGTTCAGCAGCACGCCGTCCTCCTGCAGGAACATCCAGCCGTCGAAGGTGACGGTCCAGGTCGACTCGCCGCTCTCCAATTCGACTTGGTAGGTCCAGTTGAAGGCGTTGCCGTAGGCCTGCCCGCGCGCCTCGCCGAGCACGTCGCCGGCACTGCCGGCGTAGCGGTGCGGCCCGGTCTTGCGGATCGTCCAGACCCGCCGGTCGCGCTCGCCGTCAGCGTAGCGGAACCGCTCGTCCAGCGTCAGCGTCCGCGTCTGCGGATCCCAGTCGCCGTCGATCTCCACCGTGAACTGCCGCCGCAGGTCGCCGAAGCGGTCGTGGAACAGGCCGTAGGCCTTGGTGCGGCCGTCGAAATAGTCTTCCAGCAGCAGCCTGGGCTGCGCGCCCGCGAAGTCGCGCGGCTGCATCGAGCCGCAGGCGGCCAGCGCTCCGGCGAGCAAGATCGTAAGACCGACGGAGACACAACGGCGGGCGATCGCAGGCGATTGCATGGACGGCGGCATGGGTGCGTCCTTCCCAACGGAGTCGGTCGGCGTGCCCGCACCCGTAAGGTACGCAAGCCGCCCGCCGCCGGACCACGGAGGGACCGCCGCCGTGCGATCACGCTAACGGCGCCGGGCTTTCTGCTGCTTTGCGTGAAGGACGCGTGGCGCGCCGGGGAGGATTCGAACCCCCAACCTCCTGATCCGTAGTCAGGTGCTCTATCCGATTGAGCTACCGGCGCATGCCGTCGGCGCGCGGGAACCGGCGGGATGCGCTCGCCCGTGAGCCATTGGTCTCGCGGGAACGCTCCGGCGCCGGCTGCGAAGGCCGCGTGGACCCCTGCCGAAGCGCGGCGAACCTTACTGAAAGCCCGGTGGCTTGGCAAGGGCCCGTGTGCACGCCTGGAACATGCGACGGCGCGGTGCGCGGCGCAACTGCAACGCGTCCGTGCAAATATCGGGAATCCCTTGGGAAATGCGGCTTGTTCGCGGCAACCCCATAAAGTAGTATCCGCGGTCAGATCGGGGGGCGGGCGTGCGATTCCCTTCCTTATTCCATGGCGAGCCCATGGCGACGATGCCCTTCCACGGCCCGCGCAAGACAACGAGAGTTCCAGGTGGCGAGACGCGTATGGTGAGCATCCGTCGAACGGTGGCCGTGTTGGCGACCGTCGTCTTCGTGGGGGGCTGTTCGTTTACCGAAGACGCGCTCATGCCCTCCATGACCGGCGACGAGTCCGGCGCGGACGGCACATCGCAGCAGGCCGCCCAGCGGCAGAGCGGGCAGCAGCAGAGCCGGCAACAGGCCCAGCAGTCCTCGGGCGGCGCGCAGGTGCGCACGGCCGCCACGAACGCCGGCTACGGCGTCCCCTCGCTCGGCACCACGGTGTTCGAGCCGCAGGAACTGCCGCAGTTCCAGACCTCCAGCACCTTCGTGGGCGAGAAGGTCGCCAACCTGCGCGACGACCTGACCGAGCTGAAGACCCGGATCAACAGCCACAACGCGCGCCTGCAGGAGCTGCGCCAGCAGACCCGGCAGGCCGCGCGGACCTACCACCAAAGCGTGGCGCAGATTAACACCCGGCTGCAGATCGGCACCACGCCGGGCAACCCGGAGCTGGTCGAGCAGTGGAATCAGGCGCAGCGCGACCTCGCCACCGTCGAGCAGTCGGTGACGCAGATGAACGAGCTGGCCAACGAGGTCTCATCGACCAGCGCGCTGGCCGCCTTCCTGCTCGAATCGGTGCAGGCCTCCTACGGCCTGTCCGGCGCGATCGAGCAGGACCACGAGCAGCTCGCCATCCTGGAGGACGCCACCAACCGCACGGTGGTGCTGATCGACCGGCTGCTGAACGAGCTGTCCGAGGACGTCTCGCGGCAGAACAGCTACCTGTCGCGCGAGCGCGCCAACCTCTCCACCCTGTCGCTGGCGATCAAGAACGGCGAGTTCTACGGTACCAGCCTGGCCAACCAGGCCTACGGCGCGCCGAGCCCGCCGACCTCGGCCGGCGGCGCCGAGCGGGTCGGCCAGAGCCAGCCGCTGGTGGTGGTGCGCTTCGACAAGGACAACGTGAACTACGAGCAGGCGCTCTACAACGCGATCAGCCGGGCGCTCGACCGCCGGCCGCAGGCCGGCTTCGACGTGGTCGCGGTGGCGCCGCAGACCGGCCAGCAGGCGCAGACCGCGCTGAACCGCTCGAAGGCGCGGCGCTACGCCGAGCGCGTGCTGCGGTCGCTGAACGAGATGGGCCTGCCGCCGAACCGGGTCTCGCTGTCCTCGACCACCAGCCAGAACGTGCAGAGCAACGAGGTGCACGTCTACGTGCGATGACGCCGCTCGGGTCCTGCACGGACTCTGGCCGAGACCCCGCGTTCGGCGCCTGACCCGAGGTCATCCGGAGCCGGACGGCGCACGGCCCCATTGTTGCGGGCCCGGGCAGACAGCGAGCGCGAAAACGGCCGCCGGAGTCGCCCTGCCTGCTCGCCGCCCCATCTTCCGTGGCGACGGCAATCCCGCGGGAGGTGGCGATGATCCGTACCCTGATCGCAGCGGCCCTGCTGCTGGCCCTGCCGGCCGCGGCTTCGGCGCAAACGGCCGAGTCGCTGAGCGCCGACGAGCGCACGGCGATCCGCCAGGTGATCGAAAAGCAGCTGGGTGCGTTCCAGCGCGACGCGGCGGACGAGGCCTTCAGCTACGCCTCGCCGACGATCCAGCGGAAGTTCGGCGATCCCGCGACCTTCCTGCAGATGGTGCGCACCGGCTACCCGCAAATCTACCGGCCCCGGAGCTACGCCTTCGAGGGCATGCGTACGGTGCGCGGCCTGCCGGCGCAGGAGGTCTTCTTCATCGGTCCCAGCGGCACCGGCACGCTGGCGCTCTACATCATGGAGCGGCAGCCGTCCGGCGTCTGGCGGATCGACGGCGTGCGGATCACCCGTTCGCCCGACCGGCTCAGCGACGCCGGCCCCTTGCCCGCGGGTGCGCGCGTCGGCTAAGAGGCGGCCGTCCAGCCAGAGCACACGCGAGAACCGCCGTGAGCGAACAGCCCGCCGTCCTGAAGCCGTTCCCGGTCTCCTGGGAGGAGCTGCACCGCTATTCCAAGGCGCTGGCCTGGCGCCTGATCGAACTCGGCCCCTGGGATGGGGTGGTCGCGATCACCCGCGGCGGCATGGTGCCCGCCGCCGTGGTCGCCCGCGAGCTGGAGATCCGCACCATCGACACCCTGTCGATCGCCTCCTACGACGAGGACCAGCAGGGCGAGCTCAAGGTGCTGAAGAAGACCACGCCCGAGGTCGGCCGCGGCCGCGGCTGGCTGGTGATCGACGACCTCGTCGACACCGGCAAGACCGCGAGATGCGTGCGCGAGCTGCTGCCCGAGGCGCATTTCGGCACCGTCTATGCCAAGCCCGCCGGCCGGCCCAACGTCGACACCTTCGTCACCGAGGTCAGCCAGGACACCTGGATCCTGTTCCCCTGGGACACCGAACCCCAGGCGGTCGCCCCGATCGTCAAGCACGCCGACCGGCCGCGGTAGCCCCCACGGCCTTCGTCCTGAGCCTATCGAAGGACTCACCGCCTTGGGCGCGCGAGGCGCGATCAAGGGTGACCACAGAGGCACCGAGGGCGCGCGCGGCGCGGCCAACGGCGAGCGATTTCTCCGTGCCTCTGTGTCTCTGTGGTTCGGCTTTGCTGGCCGACGGCGTCGGTCTCGGTCGGATGTGCGTCCTTCGAGTCGCGCCTGCGGCGCGGCGCAGGATGAAGGCGGGCGGCGAACGCCGCTACTTCCACTCCAGGAAGGTGCGGAAGTGGTTCTCCAGCGCGCCTTGAATCACCTGGCGCCACTTCGGCGGCACCTGGCCGACGGTGCCGTTGGTGGGCCAGAGGCGGCCGGTTTTGAGGTCGCACCAGCCGCCGAAATCGAAGTCGCGCTTGTCGCGGCCGCGCAGGATGTTGCCGTGGCCGGAGTTGGAGATCAGCAGCAGCAGCTGGTCGGAGGAGAAGCAGTAGGCGATCTTCGAGCGCGGCTGGATCGCGCCCAGCGGGCGCACCTCCACGTCGCCGGCGCGCGGCTGCCACTCCATCGCCGGACCGTCCCCGCTCAACCGACCGGAATATTGTCGATCAGCCGGGTCTGCCCCAGCCAGGCGGCGACCAGCAGGCGCGCCGGCCGTTCGGCGCGGGCCAGCGGCGTCAAGTCGCGGGCGTCCGCCAGGGCCAGGTAGTCGACCTTGCCGAAGCCGGCCTCGCGCAGCCGGCGGATGCCGCCCTCCAGCACCGGATCGGCCGGCTGCACGCCATCGCGCAGCTGGCGGGCGCAGTCGCACAGCACCCGGTAGATCTCCGGCGCGGCCCGGCGCTGGTCGGCGTCGAGCTGGCGGTTGCGCGACGACAGCGCCAATCCGTCGGCCTCGCGCACCGTCTCGATCCCGTGAATCCGAACCGGGATATCCAGGTCGCGCACCAGTTGGCGCACCGTCTGCAGCTGCTGATAGTCCTTCTCGCCGAAGAACACGTCGTCGGGCAGCGTCTGCAGCAGCAGCTTGGCGACAACGGTGGCGACGGCGGCGAAGTGGCCGGGCCGGTGCTCGCCCTCCAGCGGCTCGGTTACGCCGCCGACCTGCACCGTGGTGGCATGGCCCTGGGGATAGATCTCCTCCACCCCGGGCGCGAACAGCAAGTCGCAGCCGCTCTCCGCCAACGCGGCCGAATCCTCCGCCTCGGTGCGCGGGTAGCGGTCGAGGTCGTCCGGCCGGTCGAACTGCCTGGGATTGACGAACACGCTGGCGATCGTGCGCTCGCAGAGCGCGCCCGAGCGGCGCACCAACTCCCGGTGGCCGTCGTGCAGCGCCCCCATCGTCGGCACCAGGCCGATGCGGTTGCCGCGCGCGCGGTAGCTCTGCACCTGCCGGCGCAGCTCGGCCACCGTGCGCGCCACCGGCAGCGGACCCGTCTCTGCAGCGGCGGCACGCTGCGCCATCGCGGCCTCCCCGCACTGCTCGTCTCGCGCCGGGCCGGAACTCGCTCCGGCCCGTCCGCCGGCGCTTGTACACCGCGCAATTTCGCGGTGCAAACAGGTGGCCTGCGAACCGGTCCGGTTCAAGGCCGTCCGGGCCGATGCATCGTTCGACCGCCCGGCGGGTGCCGGCCGACTCACGGTGAAGGGGGCCGAATGTGGGCTAGTTGCCCTGGGCGATGTCGTCGAGGGCGTCGGCGTCCTGGATGTCCACCTTGCCGCCGGGCAGCAGCACGATCACGCCGGCGCCGCGCAGCTGGGTGAAGGTGCGCGACACCGTCTCGGTGGTGAGTCCCAGGAAGTCTCCGATGTCGGTGCGGCTCATCGCCACCACCACCGGGTTGCCCGGCTGGCCCCGCGATTCGGCGCGCTGCGCCAGGCCCAGCAGGAACGAGGCGATCTTCTCCTTCGCCGTCTTGCGCCCCAGCAGCAGCATCTGCTCCTGCGCCACCGCCAGCTCGTGACTGGCCATGCCGAGCAGCCGCTTCTCCATCTTCGGGAAGCGCTCCAGCAGCTTCTCCAGCTTGCCGCGCTGGAAGCGGCACAGCGTCGTGTGCGTCACCGCCTCCGCGGAGTAGGCGTAGCAGTCATTGTTCGCCAGGCCGAGGAAGTCGCCGGGAAACAGGAAGCCGGTGACCTGCCGCCGGCCGTCCGCCAGCAGCTTGTAGACCTTCATCGTTCCGGCGGTGACATTGTAGACGCTGGCGGCCGGCTCGCCCTCGTCGAACAGCGGATCGCCGGGGCTCAGCTCCACCGAGGAGGCGATCGTCGAGACCTCCTGCACCTCGGCGTCGTCGAGCGGCGCGCAGACGGTCAGGTGCCGTACCGTGCAGACGCGACACGGCGAGCCCGGCTTGCCCGGCTGCCGCGTAGGCTCGCTCGCGGGCGTGATCTTGTTGACATCGAATGCGGACACGGAACGCTGCGGTCCCCGATTGGTGCAAAGCGCGGCGACACACGGTGGCCTGCGCGGATGGCGCACAGTCTGGCCCCAAACGCGGCGGCATTCAATAACGGCTGTCGCGGCAAGTTGACGTACATCAAGGCGAGGCCCCGCACGCTGCGCCAGCATCCTCGACGGCGGTGGCACCGCAGATCGGCGGCGTCCGAGACGTGCTGGAGGTGGGCGCGGCGATGCGATCCCTGAACATCGAGACGTTGAGCGAAGACCGAATCGACCAAGCCTATCCGCTGGTGCATCTGGTGCGTCCGCGGCTCGACCCCACGGCGTGGCGCGACTACGCCGTCCGGGTGCTGGCCTCCGCCGACTCGGGCATCTGCGTGCTGTCGGATCCGCGCAAGCTGATCCTGGGCCTGTTCGTCTGGCACGTGACCGACGATCCTAACCACGGCCGCACCCTCGCGTGCGACGACTTCGTGGCGCTCGACATCGTCGACAACGCGCGGGTGGCGGCGGCATTGGCCGACGGGCTCGAGGTCACCGCGCGGCAGCAGGGCTGCGCCGCCGTGCACACGTCGATTTCCGCCGCCGCGGGCAGCGCCGCACAGCGCATGGTCGAGCGGCTGCGCGGCCTGGGCCACGAGATGGAGCGCTTCCAACTCTGCAAACCGCTCAGCTTGACGGGCTGAGCGCGCCCCCGGCTGCCGACCCTTCGCGTCCGACCCGAGAGATGCGCTAGCCTCTCCGGCACACACCCGTGCCGCAGGAGAGCCGCCCCACATGCGTTCCGTCGTTCAAGGCGCCATCGCCGCGTTCGCCGCGCTCGCCGTCACTGCCTGCGCGAACCAGAACACCGCCGGACCACGGGACGGCGGGCCGGTCGCCGCGGACCGGCACATGATCGCCGCCGCGCACCCGCTGGCCGCCGAGGCGGGCCGCGACATCCTGCGGCAGGGCGGCTCGGCGGTCGATGCGGCGATCGCCACACAGCTGGTCCTGGGCCTGGTGGAGCCGCAATCCAGCGGCATCGGCGGCGGCGCCTTCATGCTGCACTACGACGGCGACAGCGGAGAGGTGGCCGCGTTCGACGGCCGCGAGACTGCGCCGTCCGACGCGACGGAACGGCTGTTCTTGCAGGACGACGGCACACCGATGGGCTTCTGGGACGCCGTGGTGGGCGGACGCTCGGTCGGCGTGCCCGGCGTACTGCGGATGCTGGAGAAGGCGCACGCGCACCACGGCGAACTGGCATGGGCGCGGCTGTTCCGGCCGGCGATCCGGCTGGCCCGCCGAGGCTTCGAGGTAACGCCGCGCCTGCACGCGCTGATCGCCCGCGACCGCTTCCTGAAGACCTTCGCCCCGGCCCGCCGCTACTTCTACACCGACGCCGGCGAGCCGCTTCCGGTGGGCACGCGGCTGCGCAACCCGGCCTACGCGGACACGCTGGAGGCGATCGCCGAAGGCGGCGCCGACGCCTTCTATACCGGCCCGATTGCCCACGACATCGCCCGCACGGTGCAGACCGCTGAGGGCAATCCGGGCCTGCTCACGGCGGCGGATATCGCCGGCTACGAGGCGAAGGTCCGCGCGCCGCTGTGCCGCGGCTACCGGGGCCGGCGGGTCTGCGGCATGCCACCGCCAACCAGCGGCGGCGCGACGACGCTGCAGATCCTGGGGATCCTGGAGAGCTTCGACCTCGACCTGTATCCGCCGATGTCGGCGCAGGCGACGCATCTGCTGGCGGAGGCCAGCCGCCTCGCCTTCGCCGACCGCAACCGCTACCTGGCCGACAGCGACTTCGTCGACGTCCCGCTGCAGCGGTTGCTCGACGACGGCTACCTGGCCGAACGCGCCGGGCTGATCGAAACCGGCGTCAGCCTGGGGCAAGCGGAGCCCGGACTGGCGCGCCGGCAGGCCGCGATGCCGGACCAGCCGTCGGGGGCGTCGACCAGCCACTTCTCGATCGTCGACGACCGCGGCAACGCGGTGTCGATGACCAGCTCGGTCGAGCAGGCCTTTGGCTCGCGGCTGATGGTCCGCGGGTTCATGCTGAACAACCAACTGACCGACTTCTCGTTCCGGCCCGAGGTCGACGGCCGCCCGGTCGCCAATCGGGTGCAGCCCGGCAAACGCCCGCGCAGCTCGATGTCGCCCACCATCGTGACGGACGCCGACGGCGGCTTCCGGCTGGCCGTCGGCTCCCCCGGCGGCAGCCGCATCATCGGCTTCACGACGCAGCGGCTGCTCGCGGTGCTGGACTGGCAGATGGACGTGCGGACGGCGCTGGCGCTGGGCAACGTGGTCAACCGCAACGGCCCGACCGAGCTCGAGGCGGGCACGCGGGCCGCGGACCTGGCGGCCCAACTGCGCGACTGGGGCCATCGCGTCGAGGTCGAGACCATGACCAGCGGCCTGCACGCCGTCGCCCGGCGCGACGACCGCCTGTTCGGCGCCGCCGACCCCCGGCGCGAGGGTGTGGCGCTGGGCGATTGAGGCGCGCGGCGATCTCCGGCGTCGATCCTTCGACATGCAGCCCAATGGGCTGCCGCTCAGGATGAGCTGGTGCTGCATTGCTCATCCTGAGCTGGCCCGTCAGGGCCGTGTCGAAGGATCGACCACGGTGTGTCCCAGCCGCCGCCCTCTGGCCCCGCTGCGGAACCGCCGCTAAGGTCCGCACCGCCCATCTGTGCGAGGAGTCCCGCGTGCGCCGTCCCGTCGTCCGTCTGAAGCCCACCGGCAAGAAGAAGCGCCCGCATTTCGGCAGTCCCTGGGTGTTCTCCAACGAAGTGGAGATGACCCAGGAGACCAAGGCCATCGAGCCGGGCGAGGTAGTCCGGCTGGAGACGGCGGAGGGCACGGCGCTGGGCGCCTTTTTCTTCAACCGGCACCCGCTGATCTGCGCCCGCCTGATCGACCGCAATCCCGACGCCGTCGTCGACGCCGACTTCCTGGCCGGCCGGCTGCGCCGCGCGGTAGAGCTGCGCGACCGGCTGGTGGGAACGCCGTACTATCGGCTGGCGCACGCCGAGGCGGACGGCCTGCCCGGCACGGGGATCGACCGCTACGGCGACGTGCTGGTGCTGCAGGTCAACACGGCCGGGCTGGACCGGCTGCAGGCGGAGCTGCTGCAGGCGCTGGACGCGGTGGTGGCGCCGCGCGCGGTGGTGCTGCGCAACGACTCGCCGGCGCGCGAGCACGAGGGCCTGGAGGCCAGGGTCGAGCTCGCCAAGGGCGACCTCGACGGACCGGTCGAGCTGATCGAGAACGGCGCCCGCTTCCAGGCCGACCCGCGCGCCGGGCAGAAGACCGGCTGGTTCTACGACCAGCGCGACAACCGCGCCTTCGTCGGCCGCCTGGCCGAGGACCTGGAGGTGCTGGACTGCTACGCGTTCACCGGCGGCTTCACGGTGCAGGCGGCGCTCGGCGGCGCGGCCGGCGTCACCGCCGTCGACCGCTCGCGCGACGCGCTCGACTTCGCCCGGCAGGCGGCGGAGCTGAATGGCGTCGCCGGCCGGTGCAGCTTCCACAAGGCCGACGTGTTCGGCGACCTGCAGGCGCGCGCCAGGCGCGGCGAGCGCTACGGCCTGGTGATCGTCGACCCGCCGGCGTTCGTGAAGAGCAAGAAGGACTACTGGCAGGGCATCAAGGGCTATCGCAAGCTGACCCGGCTGGCCGCAACGCTGGTAGCGCCGCAAGGCCTTTTGGTGGCCTGCTCCTGCTCGCACCACGTCGAGCCCGCGATGTTCGGCGAACAGGTTCGCCGCGGCCTCGCCGAGGCCGGCCGGGACGGCCGCATCCTGCGCGACGCCGGCGCCGGCGTCGACCACCCGGTGCACCCCTGGCTGCCGGAGACCAGCTACCTCAAGTGTCAGGTGTTGGCGCTGGATTAGCGGTCCACGTGTCGAACAGGGCCAGGATGACGCCGGGCCCCGAGAGGACCGCAGGATGCAAGCTGGTCTTGCGTCGGCTCCGCCCGTCCGGCGGATCTCGACGCATGCGCGCGTACGGCTAAGCCTTGGACTTCGCCTGGCCCCCCGACTTCTTGCTGCTGCCGCTCTTCGCCTTGCCGCCGCCGGAGGTCGAGCCGGACTTGGCCGACGCGGTCGACGCCGCCTTGGCGGTGCTCTTCGACGCACCGCGCTGCTGCGCGTGCAGGTCGGCTTCCCACTGATCGAGGCCGCGCTTCAGCTGGTAGAAGATGAAGATCACGCCGACCAGGAAGATCACCAAGCCGGCGTAGTACGGGCCGGCGTCGGTCGCGTTGGCGGCGAAGAACAGGCCGAACAGACCGATCGCGCCGCCGATCGCGCCGCCGATCCAGCGTCCAATGTTGCCCATCGCGTCGCGTTCCCCTCTGTGCCGCTTTGTGCGGCGGTGTATCCCGTCGTCCCCGACGTGCGGCGCGCCGCTGCGCCGCCCTGATAGCCGGCGCAGGCTCCGTCGGACAATGCGCTACGTCAACCCGCTTTGCGCAGGCCGCCGGCGTTTTCCCGGGCGTCGTCCGGTTGCGCCGCATCCTTCGGGCGCGCGGTGCGGGCGCGGCCGCCGCTGCGGGTGCGGCGCGGCAGCTCGATGCGGAAGCTGGTGCCCTCGGCCGTCGAGTTCTGCAGGCCGATGTCGCCGCCGTGCGCCCGCACCAGGTCGCGCGCGATCGCCAGCCCCAAACCGCTGCCGCCCTGCTTGGCGGTGCCGGCGAACGGCTGGAAGATGTGCTCGCGCGCCCGCGGCGGCAGCCCGGGACCGTTGTCGGCAACCGTCACCGCCAGGCGCTCGGCTCCGACGTCCGCGGACACAGTCACCCGGCCGGCGCCCGCCTCGACCGCGTTGCCGCAGAGATTGACGAACACGCGGTAGAGGTGCTCGCGGTCGGCCTCGATCTGCAGGCCCGCCGGCAGCCGGTTGAGCACCGGCCCGTCCGCGGCGCCGCCGGCGATCACAGCAACCCCGCGACCGCGAACACG
>ENA-ORDC01002259-ORDC01002259.1-marine-metagenome-genome-assembly--contig:-NODE-2259-length-12061-cov-2.917891_pt1 | contig 12061 bp, 13 predicted proteins | sample MGYA00237783_ERZ508515 | MGnify/ENA primary metagenome ERZ508515 (study PRJEB26186, sample SAMN06268792) | marine metagenome | isolation source: Eden Landing Ponds, San Francisco, CA, USA | place...
CCGTCACCTACGGCGGCAACGAGATCAGCGTCAGCGTCGATCGCGCGCAGCGAGAGGCGCTCGTCGAGGGGAACTGGGACACGACGGCGCTGATGAAGGCCAACCGGAACGCGATCGAGGAGACGGCCGTGTCGCTGCCATACCTCTGAGGTGTCTCTGCTGATGCAGAGAGGTTCGTACTAACAGCCAATCATCGGTACTCGAGTCTACCGGATCATTTCCAGAAGCTCAATTGAAGTATGCGCGAACCCGGAATTCAATTACTCCTGTTACTAACATTGCTATGGTCAAAAATTGCAGTAGATAAATAAATCCAATAAATGGGTCTCCAGGCCCTGGATTAGATTCAGAGTTTTTCCAGAGAAGGGTGCCGACGACCAGAAGGATTGAGGGTGATAGTACGGAATATCTCAATGCGGAATACATAGCTATAAAACCGGATGTTAGTAGGATAATAAATGGATAGACTTTGATGGGATTGTTGAATTGAAACACTGGATAGCCCAAACTATCTGCATACAATGTCACAATTAACGAGAAGACAACGCCGGCAACAATTCCCCCAACTACGGCAGTTTCATGCGAAGCGATTCGCGGAGAGGTTCCACTCATAATACTGACTATTTAGCTAAATGATGATGAACGGTATGTCAAGACCATCGTTGTCGTTACCGGAACTTCCGGTAATGTAGTCGAGTTTCCCGTTACTCGAACTAAATGTCCCATTGTTAATATCCATAGTTGTAGTATCAGACCAGTGTTCAGACAACTCTTTCCTTGACTCCGAGAAGTCCCAATCAGGATTCGTGATTGCTCCATGATCCACGGGATCATGGTGTGCCTGTCCAATGACACTTGCGTCATCATCATTAAAGTCATTATCATATAACCTTGCGTGATACTGCTCGGGTGACGTACAGTAGAGAGTGTAACAGACATCTTCTCCGATATCCTTGTTCTGGCTCGTGATTCCATACGCGTTGATTATATATCTGGTTCCTGCAAATAGTGTTGCATAACTCCCAGACGTGTTGTGTTCAGAGGCTACTCCGGAGGCAGACTTTCCGATGTTCCACCCGAGATTAATTGGACCTGTACTCTCACCAAGATCATACCATGAAGACGGATTATCACCCTTATAGACAAATTTTGGTGTTATCTGAATGTCATTTGAGTTATACGACATTTGCGCAGTTTCATCCGCTGTTTTTTCTCTTTCGAGATGCTGCTCCATTGTTCCGATTAGAGCTGTATCTGACATATGGTATTCTACTAAACTATTTTCATCGTAATGGATATCAGCTTCTCTTTGACGGTTTACACGTCTGATTTGGTGATAGGTTTTTGCTCGAATTTTCTCGAAACCGTAGTCAACGGTAGATTGGCCGAATCGGTTTTCTAATTCATCACCTGCTTCAAACACCCGTTTCCCGGGTTCCGCCGGCGCTCGCGCCATGGGTCAACGCAGTGTTGTTGGCCGGCATGGGCGTCGCAATGTTGCTGTACTGAGCTACCTTCCAACCTTCTCGCGTCCCACGCTCCGAGAGCTCCCCTCACGCTTACTTCGTGGGCGGTCCAATATGCACTTGATGTACGACAGGATCCTCCTCGCGACAGACGGCACCGAGGCATCGACGGACGCCGCCACTCACGCCATCGAGCTCGCGGCCGACACTGGCGCGACGTTGCACGTCCTCTACGTCGTCGACGAGAACGTCTACTCCGCCTACAGCGGCGATGAGTACGTCGACGAGGCCGAGGGCCCAGAGCACGGGCTCGAAGAGGTCGGCGACGAAGCGATCGACGAGATTCGGGACCGAGCGGAGAGTGCGGGCGTCGAGGTGGAGAGCGCGATGCGCCACGGAACCCCGTCCCGGACGATCGTTCGATACGCCGACGACGAGGACGTGGACCTCATCGTGCTCGGAACGAAGCATCGCCCTGCGGAGTACCGTGCGCTGCTGGGAAGCGTGACTGACAGGGTGCTCCGGCTGACCGCCCGCCCGGCGACGGTCATCAAGACGACCGTAGCGGAGTAGTAGCATTTGGTCGGTTCGCGTCCGTCGCGGATCGCCCGCACGACCACGTTCTCGCCGACCGCGAAACCGAATCCCTTTCTTGGGGCCATGCGTCGATGCGAGCATGACTCACGAGATCGCCGTGATCCCCGGCGACGGTATCGGGCAGGAGGTCACGCCCGCTGCCGTCGAGGTGCTTTCGGCACTGTCGATCGACTTCGACTTCGTCGAGGGCGAAGCTGGCGACGCCGTCGCCGAGGAGACCGGCGAGGCGTTGCCCCAGGAGACTCGAGAACTCGCTGCCGAGGCGGACGCGACGCTGTTCGGTGCCGCCGGCGAAACCGCGGCCGACGTCATTCTCCCGCTTCGCTCCGTCGTCGGATCCTTCGCGAACGTCCGCCCCGCTCGCTCCTATCCCGGCCTCGACGCCATCCAGCCCGACACCGACATCGTGTTCATCCGAGAGAACACCGAGGGCGTCTACACCGGCATCGAGAGCGAGATCACCGACGGCGTCCGGACGCTCACCCGCGTCGTCACGGAGGACGCCTCCCGCGACATCGCGGAGTACGGCTTCGAGTACGCCCGCAAAAACGACTTCGAGAACGTGACGATCGCGCACAAGGCCAACGTGATGCGTGAGACGGACGGCCTGTTCCTCGACGTGGCCGAGCAGGTCGGCGAGGAGTTCGGGATGGATTACGACACGGCCCTGATGGACGCGCTCGCGATGCACCTCGTCCAGCGCCCGGAGGAGTACGGCGTCGTCATCTGCCCGAATCTGGCGGGCGACATGCTCTCGGACCTCTCTGCGGGGCTCGTCGGCGGTCTCGGGCTCCTCCCCTCCGCAAACGTCGGAGAGGAGAACGCGCTGTTCGAGCCGGTCCACGGCTCCGCGCCGGACATCGCCGGGCAGGGCATTGCGAACCCCGCGGCGATGATCCTCTCGGCGGCGATGCTCCTCGAGCACTTCGAGTACGGCGACGAAGCGGCTAACGTCCGGTCTGCTGTGGAGGGCGTGCTCGCCGACGGCCCGCGAACCCCCGACCTCGGCGGCGACGCTGGAACGGAGGACGTGACGGCGGCCGTGATCGACCGGCTCTGAGAACGGGACTGCTGCTTCGACGGTGCTGCGTTCGAGTAGAATCCGGTCTTCGACGCGCTAATCGTCGCCAGTCGCCGTGACGCGACCGAGCGCCTCGGCTGCGACGTCTGCCGACTCGTCCTCGTAGACGACCTGTTCGAGGGCGTCGAGCATCCCCTCGGGTTCCTCGCGCTGCCAGACGTTGCGACCGACGGCGAGCCCGCACACGCCCGCGTCGATCGCGCCCTCGACGGTCTCGAGGAATGCGACGTCGTCGGTCTTCGAGCCGCCGCTCATCAGGACGTTCACGTCCGCGGCGGCGTCGACGGCGTGGGAGAGGGCCTCCTTGCTGCCGGGGTACTTCACTTTCGTGAAGTCCGCGCCGAGTTCGAGGCCGATGCGGGCGGCGTAGGCGACGGTGTCCTTCGTCCGCGTCCGCTTGATCGGCTGGCCGCGTGCGTACGACCAGAGCGCGACTGGGAGGTCGTGCTCGCGCGCTTCCTCCTGGACCTCGCTGAACTCCGTCGTCATCCGGGGCTCGTGGTTGCTCCCGGGGTAGACGGTGTAGCCGATGGCGGCCGCGCCGAGTTCGGCGGCATAGTCGACGGAGCAGGTCTGTGGCGAGTACGGTTCGCCGCTCCAGAGGTTGCTCGTGCCGTTGCACTTCAACAGGACGTCGACCTCGGGATAGGAGGGCAGGTACGTCTCCGCGAGGCCCTTCTGCACCGCGAGGCAGCCGACGGCGTCGTGGGTCGCCAGCTCGAAGACCTGCTCGGGATCGAGGCGCTCGGGGACCTCGGAGAACCCCTCGGGCCCGTGTTCGAGCCCGTGGTCGTGTGCCAGGACGATCGTCCGGCCGTCGCGGGTCAGGGAGGATGCCATGCCGGGACGCATGTACACGGCGATACAACTCGATTCGTTAAAGCAGTTGTGGATGTAGTTCCGTAATAGAGTAGTGCACGGTGCCAGGCCACGTGCCGGTGGTCGACGTCGGTCGTTCATTGCCACAGTGCTGCAGGCAACGCTCCGCGACTGTGAGTGTCGAGCAAAACCTGTTCGGGGAAGTGACGGCTGCCGCTACTCCACTTGCCCGTCCGTGTCGCCGGCACTATCGTCGACCCCGTCGGCGTGCTCGCCCCGCGCCGCATCGCCGGTCGCAGCGGCGACCTCGCAGGCCTGCGTCCACTTGCCGTGTTCTTCGAGGTGCTCCTGGAAGCGCTGTGCGTACTCGTCTGCGAGTGCAGCTGCGGATTCGGCGCGATGATCGGCGTCGTCGCCACCGCTCCCGCCAAGCCCCAGCGAGTTCTTGATCGAGCCGAAGAGTCCGCTGCCGGAGCCGCCACTCCCGCGACCGTTCCCACCGGTCCCGCCACCGCCGGCGCCGGGCGCGCCGCCCATACCCATCCCCTCGCGCATCGACTCGATGGCCGGCAGCACCTGATCGACCTTGCTGGTGTCGGCCACGACGCGTGCGTTCGCTGGCGACTCGGGCTCCTCGATCTCGAACTCCACGGCGGTCATGATCGTCCCCCACTCCTGACTGGAGAACTCCGATGCAGCGACGCGCTCCGTGAACTCGCGATCGACCGCCATCCGGTCGCCCACGAACTGGTCCGTCCAGGCTGTCATGGTCGAACGTCCGGTTGGCAGTCGTTTCAGCGTTGCGCACCTGTCGGCGTGGAGCACTGGGGTTCCGACGTCGTGGGACCGGCCGGCCGAATGCCCGTGAACTCGAATCGAGCCCCGCCGTCCGCGGCATCGGCGGCTCGCACCGACCAGCCGTGGCCCTCGGCGATGCCCTGTACGATCGAGAGCCCGAGCCCCGTCCCCTCACTCCCCGTGGAGTGACCTGGTTCGAAGATCCGTTCCCTGTCGTCCTCGGGAATCCCGACCCCGTCGTCTTCGACGAAGAAGCCGCGTTCCTCACTCGTCGGAGTTCGTTCCTCGGGACCGATCGGGCCGACACTGATAGTGAGCTCGTCGTTCCCGGATCGGTCCTGGCCGAGGCCATGCTCCACCGAATTTCGGAACAGGTTCTCGAGAAGCCGCTGCAGCCTGTCGTCGTCGGCGGGAATCGTTCGGTCCTCTGTGACGTCGAGCTCGGCGTCCCCGGTGTCGACCTGGCTCCAGGCAGTCTCCGCGATCGATCGTAGCGACACCGGCGTCGTCGCTTCGACGTTGGAGCCTTCCCGCGCCATCGTCAGCACGTCCTCGATGATTGCCTGCATCCGATCGTGAGCCTCCGAGACGGTCTCGAAGTGCTCGTCGTCGCCGGATTCTCTCGCGAGTTCGAGGTAGCCCTCGGCCACGCTCAAGGGGTTCCGGAGGTCGTGGGAGACGACGCTGGCAAACCGCTCCAGTTGCTCGTTCTGGTGTTCGAGTTCGCGACGGCTCACCTCCCGTTCGCTCACGTCGTGGAAGAGGAGGATCCGTCCGTGTCTGGTCTCTCGCTCGTCCTCGATCGGAGCCACTCGAACCTCGTAGTGCCGGACTTCGTTTCGCACTGGGAGGGTGACGACCTGTCGAGCTTGCATCGCGTCGTCGAACGTCTCGATCACGCTCGGGTATGCCTCGAACGCCGCCTCGAAATCTGCGCCGATGAGTTCGCTTTCGGTGCCACCGAGCAGGGTCATGCCGGCCTCGTTGCAGTCCGTGATTCTGTCGTGCTCGTCGAGGACGATCACCGGATCCGGGAGCGTGTCGACGACCTGTTCGCGGGCGATGGGCACCAGATCGATCAGTCGGTACCGCCAGATGTTCCAGCCCACAGTAAGCCCAGTCGCAGCGAAGGCAATGGGCTGGAGGTCGACCTCCACGAGGCCAGTCAGCACGAGGAGGTTCGCGCCGATCGGGAACAGTGCGCCGAGGAGCACGATCGTCGCCTGACGGCGGTAGATCGAACGCGAATTGAGGATCTCAACGACCACCAGCGCGATGGCCGCCGTGAGTAATGCATAGGAGTAGGCCGTGTGGATCCAGAAGCCGACTGCGACCTCGGTACGGGTCGTGTCGAACGCCGTAGTGGCCGCGCTGATCGATTCCCAGATGAGACCGTGCCAGGCATTCGTCGCAGCGAGCAGCAGGATCGCTGCCGGTTCCACGCCAATCAGGATTGCCGTGCGTCGGTCGAGCAGTTCTTCACGGCCAGAGAACTCCAGCGCCAGCGCGAGGAACCCCCCGACAACGATGCCAACGGCACCGAGCTTGATCGCCTGGATGCCGACGATCACTGATTCGGCGTCGAGCACGAGCTGTATCGTGCTGCACGCGTTCCAGGCGGTCGCTCCTGCCATCAGCACTGCTAACGAGATCCCACCGCGGGTCTCCCGTCGTTGCCATGCGACGAGTGCGATCGAACCCGTGATGAGGGTGGCTACCACTACGGAGAGCGCGTACGCCAGCTCGGCCGGCGACAGCTGCGCGAACACCACGTGTTCCTTCGGGCTACCAACGCCAATGATAAAGGATCACTGGCAATGTGTCAAACGTCCTGCAACACCGTCAGAAGCTGGATCGATCCGGCTCCGCATCGCAGCAATGCGGCCGACCGGTGGCGTTCGCGCTGCGTTCCGTGGTGATCGACTGCCGTGAACTACAGGTCGACCTCGGCGTGTAGCGAGGACTTCAGCGCATCGTGCACCTTGCAGAGTTCGTTCGCTCGCTCGACGATCGCGTCGGCAGTGTCGGCGTCGAGATCGGCGTCCACCTGGACGTCGAAGTGCACGGCGTCGAGCTTGTCGTCGTCGTTGAGCTCGCCTGTCACGTCGATGGCGATCTCGCCGAGATCGTCGGCGCCACGCTGCTCTGCGCCCACGCGAAGCGCTGGGACGTAACAGGACGCGTAGTCGGCGATCAGCAGCTCGAGCGTGTCGGGCGCGGACTCGCCCGTGGCGTCGATGGTGACCTCGAAGTCGCGGATCTGGTTCTCGGAGCTGAACCCCTCGGTGGAGACGGTGTGAACGGTTTTCGCCATTGCGTGTGATACGTTGCACTGGGGAGACCGTAAGTGTGGGCGATCCCGCCCGCTACCAGCGTCGTCACGGGCCCGACGAACTGCCTGAGGAGAGTCGTGTGCTCTACCCCGACTGTTGAATCGACCGGACGTCGGCCTCGACGTGGACCTGATCGGGGAACGATCTCGTCGCGATCGAGCTCGCCAGTTCGTCGTGGCCCACGATTTCGACGGTCCTCGTGTAGACCGTGTAGGACCAGCTATCGAACTGACTGCCCCGTTCGAGATCGCCGTACAGTGGGACGCTGTACGTCTCGGGCGGTGGGGTGTGTGGGCCCTTGAACTCCGCACCCTTGCGCTCGACCGTCTCCTTGATGTCCGCGACGACGGAATCGAGTGCTCGGCGGTCACCGCTTTCGAGTTCCAGCGTCGTCACGAACGTCATCACCTGTCCGGTCCGTCGCACGCAGTCAAAAGGGCTGCTACTCGTGCCGATCGGATCGCCCCCGTCATCGGCCCGAACTGAGTGCATCGCTGGTTCCGACGCCGACACCGACTTGTGACCGAAGCCCGATATCGTTCGCATGGGTTCGCCCACAGCGCGGACGATCGAGCGCCATCTACTCGCGCTCGACCACGACGAGTTCGTCGAGTTCGTCGCGGCGCTCTGGGCGGGAAGCGACTGGTCGGTCGACCGCGATGGACTGGTCCTCGATGTCACTCGTGGAAGCGAACAACACCGCCTCCTCGTATTGCCTCCACGGCGAATCCTTCCGGGGGCCTGGAGCGCTCCGAGCATCGATGAAACCAGCTCCATCGACGCCGTGGTCTCGCCGTATCGGACCACCGATCGGTCCAGGCTGCCTCGTTCGCTCCCCGAGGCAGACCTCGTGACGGCAACGGAGCTTCGCGAGCGGCTGCTCTACGGTGTTCCCGAATCGACGCGCACACGGCTTCTCTCGGACTCACTCTGTCTCGATGACCGCTCGGATGGGGTGGGTGCTGGGCTTCGACCCATCCCCGCCGTACGCGTGCCGGAGGCGAGTCGCGTAACTGCAGCGGGTGTCGGTCTCCTGTTTCTCGTTGCGGGCATCGCGGTGCTGTTCGTAGCCACCGGCCTCTTCTCGGGGAGTTCCACTCCCGCGATGGTCAACGCCAGCGGTCCGACGTCGGCCGGCGCGTACACGTCGGCCGATGCACCAGTCTACCAGGCCACGCCGACCTGTGAACGCGGTCCGCGTGAGGTGGTCGAGATTAGCACGGAGGCGGTTCGAGGACCGAGACTCGGCGCGGGGCTCGTCGTCATCGGTCGGTTCTGGAACCCAACGCTCGTCGAAGGTGCACCGCGGGGGATCTGGAACGAGATGATGCGGACCGACGCTCGGATGGACTACTACAACTCAAGTTCCGTCAGCTTCGACGACCCGCTCATTGCCGGTGACGACGCGACCGTTCGGGCGACTGCCGTCCTCGCCACGAACGGCACCGAACGAGCGTACGAGTTCTCCCTGAGCCGTCGCGACTCGTCGTCACAGGAGGGCTGCTGGGTCATCAACGGCTTCGCTCCCGTCGAAGATCTCGACTGAGGTGCCAAGGGGACGGTCGACGAAAGCGATAACCCTCGTGGCTCCGAATCGACGGGCAGATGCTCGAGGGAGTGAACGTCGCGCTCGGCGTCACGGGCAGCATTGCCGCTGTGCGCACCGTGGAACTCGCCCACGAACTGCGTCGGCGCGGCGCCGAAGTCCGGGCCGTCTGCACCGACGCGTCCACCGGGATCGTGAACCCCTGGGCGCTCGAGTTCGCGACCGGCCGCGATCCGGTCACGGCGATCACCGGAGCGGTCGAACACGTCGAACTCTGCGGCCGCGAGGGCTGGGCGGACGTCTTTCTCATCGCGCCGGCGACGGCCAACACGATCGGCAAGATGGCGGCGACGATCGACGACTCGCCCGTCACGACCTGTGCGACGACTGCTCTCGGAGCGGGCGTTCCCGTCGTCGTCGCACCGGCGATGCACGAGCCGATGTACGACCATCCCGGCGTGCCACAGGCGATCGGGACCCTTGAGTCGTGGGGCGTCGAGTTCGTCGACCCCCGGATCGAGGAGGGGAAAGCCAAGATCGCGACCGAGGACGCGATTGCGCTGGCCACAGCCCGGGCCGCCCACGCGGACGAAGGAGAGGACTCGCTCCAGGGGGAGTCGATCGTGGTCACTGCCGGCGCCACTGCAGAACAGATCGACCCCGTCCGGATCTTGACGAACCGATCGTCCGGGAAGATGGGTCGTGCCGTCGCCCGGGCCTGCTACGTTCGCGGCGCAGACGTCACCGTCATCCACGGCCCCGTCGGGCCGCGAGCCTTCTCCGACGCGGGTGCCGATCCGAAAGCCGACGACACGGGAGTGCCCTACGCCTCGCTCGTTGAGGTCGAGGACTCCGAAGCGATGCTCCATGCACTCCAGGACGCCATCGCCGACGCCGACGCACTCGTCGCTGCGGCAGCCGTAGGCGACTACACGACGCCGGAACACGCAGACAAACTCCGCTCGGGGGAGTCCCGATCTCTGAATCTCGAACCGACGCCGAAGCTCATCGACGGCGCCCGCGAGGCCGAGCCGGACCTTCCGATCGTCGGCTTCAAAACCGAGACCAGCGGTGACGACGACGCGATGGTCGCCGCCGCGCGAGCGATCATGGAGCGGGCCGATCTCGACCTCGTGGTTGCCAACGACGCGAGCGTCATGGGCGCCGAGGACACCCGTGCCCTGTTCGTCGATTCCGTCGAAGACGTCGACGGGTCGCCAGTCCCGAGCGTGAGCGGTTCGAAGGCCGCGGTCGGCGAGCGAATCGCGGATCACGTCGCGGCGCTCCTCGCGTAGCTGGCTCCACCAGGGTAGAGTGGACGTTCGTCCACCCAATCCGTCGCCGAATCCGGAGACGGCCGTGGGAGAACGAAACGGTTTTCGGCGGATCACTTGAAGGGCGCACCAACGAGGCCCGCTAGCGTAATGTCCGAGCACTCCGGCGGCCGTACCCACGACGACGCACCAGCGTCTGCGGAGACCGTCCTTGTCCCGGTCACCCCGTCGGCGACGCTCCGGGAGACCATCGAGTACGTCGTGGATTCGACGCTCGAGCGAGCGCGATCCGCTGCGAGTGATGGTTCCGAGACGGACGCCGGCGGAGCCGATGTCGATGGGACGCCATCCGAGGCGGCCGCAGAAGCCGAACCGTCGATCGTTCCGCCGGTCGTTCACTTCGTCTACGTCCACGCACCCGAGGAGTTCGATCCCGACGACGAGACGCCAGCGATCGACGACGCAGAGGAACTCCTGGATCGCGTTCGGGTCTGGGCCGAGGAGGACGCAGGTGGCGACGATCGGATCGACGTCCGCACTGGGCACGTGGGCAGTGAACGGTACCTGTTCAGTCCCGCAGACGTCGCCGCAGCGCTCGTCGATGCCGCACGGGAGCGGGGGGTGCAACGAATCGTGCTGGATCCCGAGTACGATCCGGGCGTCGGTGCACCGCTTCTACGACCGCTCACCTACGAACTCTCTCGGGATTCGACGCTAACGATCGAAGAGGCACCGGTACAGCCACAGGTCCGGCGCGCCCCGCTCGTGGGCCGGTCGAGCGCTCGACGGATCGGCGCCCTCGTCGGGCTCTCCTTCCTGTTCTATCAGCTGCTCGCCGGGGCACTCTCTGCGTTCGATCTGGTCACCGGCGGGATCACGGCGATCGTCGTCGCTGGATCCCTGTCGAGAATATCCTTCGGGCGCGATCCGACGCTCACGGAGACGCCGCTACGGCTTGTCCGGGGCGCCATCTACGTTCCCTACCTGTTCTGGGAGATTCTGGTGGCGAACATCGCTGTCGCTGCCGTCATCCTCGATCCGCGGAAATCGATCTATCCGGAGATGACGCGGATCCGTCCAGCTGTGTACGGCGCGCTACCGATCACGTCGCTGGCCAACTCGATCACGCTCACCCCCGGAACGCTGACCGTTCGCGTGCAGGGTCGCGAGCTGCTCGTGCACACGTTGATCACGGACGCTCGCGACGACCTCTTCGAGGGCTCCCTGGAGCGAGCGATCCGATTCGTGTTCTACGGCCGACGCGCGATGCGCATCGACAGCCTCCGGGAGCGAGACGTCGCCGAGATCGTCACCGGCGGTGGACCATCGACCGACGGGACGAGCCTCGACGGGAACGGCGTCGACGGCGATCGCACTCCAGGAGGTGAACAGCCGTGACGCTGGGCCAAACGCCGATCGGGTTGCTGCTCCTCGATACGGCCGCCCCGTTACTCCTCGGTGGCGACCTGGACGCGTTCGTCTCGGACGTGTTCGTCGCCGCAGCTGCCGTGTTCGTGACGCTCGCGATCACGCTGCTCTATCGGGTCGTTCGGGGCGAGACGATGCAGGATCGGGTGCTCGCAGTGAACGTCATCGGCACGAGTACGGTGGTCGTGCTGGCGCTCCTCTCCGTCGGCCTCGGCGAGGAGTCGCTGCTCGACGTCGCGCTCATCTACGCGCTCCTGAACTTCCTGATGGCGGTGGCCATCTCGAAGTTCACGGTCGACCGCGGGGGTGTCATCTGATGAACGAGCTCCGCGCTATCGCCATCGTCGCACTGATCCTGATCGGCGTGTTCTTCACGATCGTCTCCACCGTCGGCGTGTTGCGATTGCCGGACGTCTACTCGCGTGCACACACCGCCTCGCAGGCCGACACGCTCGGCGCCGGCTTCGCACTCGCCGGGGTCGCGCTCGCGATCGGATTCGATTCGACGGGGATCAAGACGGTTCTCCTGTTGTTCTTCATCTTCGTGACCAATCCGACCGCGGCACACGCCATCGCCCGTGCCGCACACGAGGAGGGGATCGAACCCTGGACGACGGACGACGCAGGACAGGGAGCCGGGACCCAGCCGTCCACGGACGGCGACCGCTCGACGGTCGAAGACGGAGGTGAGGGCGCGTGACGCCCGGCGCGATCGAACT
>ENA-ORDC01002261-ORDC01002261.1-marine-metagenome-genome-assembly--contig:-NODE-2261-length-12057-cov-3.657679_pt1 | contig 12057 bp, 11 predicted proteins | sample MGYA00237783_ERZ508515 | MGnify/ENA primary metagenome ERZ508515 (study PRJEB26186, sample SAMN06268792) | marine metagenome | isolation source: Eden Landing Ponds, San Francisco, CA, USA | place...
CCCATCGACGAGTTCGACGTGGAACTCTGCAACGGCGACTACGAACAGATCGACGTGTTCACCGACCCCGAGTTCACCACCGACCTCGCCCTCGGCGTCGTCGACGTGCACACCACGGAGGTCGAGAGCGTCGAAGAGATCAAGGCAAACATCAAACAGGGCTTCAAGGTCGTTCCTCCCGAGCGCCTGACGGTCAGCCCGGACTGCGGCGTGAAACTCCTGCCGCGTGACGTTGCGCGCCAGAAAATCGAGAATATGGTGACGGCGACCCGGGAGATCGAGGCCGAACTCGACGCCGGCGAGATCGATCTCGGGCCGGAAGTCAGCGCCGACTAGTCCTCCGTCTCGACCATTACTTCGGTCGCCTTGACGACGGCGTTGAGTTCTTTCCCTTCTTCGACGCCGAGGCGTTCGACCGATCCGGCCGTGATGACGGCGGTGACGACCTGATCGGCGTCGAGTTCGATCTCGACTTCCGCCATCAGGCCATCGGTTTCGACGCTTCGGACGGTCCCGCTGAGCCGGTTACGTGCACTGAGTGACATCGATCTAGGTGACGCCGGCTGAGAACTTAAACACACAGTGAGTGACACGTTCTCGCTCGGCGTCGGAGGCACTCATCGCGACGCGTCGTCGGCGACCAGTACGGAGGCCAGCAGCCCCCAGACGACGAACTCGACGTAAAACGACGGCGTCCAGCGGTACTGCAGGAAGAAGGCGATGGGCGGGAGGTCGACCGCTGGCGTGTGTTCGACGGCCGGCCACGCCAGAAAGAGGAGGTCCTGCGGACGGCCGTTGAGGAGCATGTGGAACGCGTCGAGAAGGAGATGTGACGCCCAGCCGAGCCAGAACGGCGTCCACTCGCGGCGGACGAAGATAGCGACGAATCCGACGACGAGAACGGGCAGGGAGTGACCGGCCGTCTGATAGAGGTCGACGAGGCCGAGCATCGCCAGCGGCTTGTCCACGAGGTCGGGCGCCTGTGAGCCGACGGCGCCCGCCAGCGTCGCCGCCGCGGTCGGACGGTGCCCTCGTCCGAACCGGGCGTAGGCGGCGTAGACCAAGTAGGCGGACGCGAGGTGTCCCCAGGGCCACATGGCCGGAATCGACGGTCGGCGGGGCTTTACCTGCTTCGGCTCCGGGCGGTTCCGGCCGCCGTCGCGGGCCGGCTCCGGTCGCGGTATCGCGCCACCGCCGCGGGCCGACTCCCCGCCGCGGCTACCACGCCGTCAGCGCCTCGCGGCCGTGGTTGTACGCGAGGATACCGAAGAAGACGGCGACGCCGCTGAACGCCGCGCCGGCGCCGAGGAAGAACACCCACTCGATGCCGGGATTCGAGGTCAGCCAGCCGCCGGCCAGCGGCGCGAGGACGGAACCGGGCCGCCACACCAGGTCGCGGACGCCGAAGCTGGAGGCGACGCCGGTGCCTTTCCCCTCGTCGGCGAACAGCGCCATGCTCGCCGGCTCCCGTATCGAGTCGGCGAACCCGAGCAAGGCGTTGAGCGCCACCAGCGGCAGGAACGCCGTCGAGAGCGTTCCCAACAGCGGGTAGACGTCGGGCAGTCCCAGCGCCGAGCCGATCGCCGGCGTGAACGGGACGGCCAGCGCGACCGCGCCGTAGAAGAGGCCGCCGACGAAGACGAACCGCGCGCGGCCCGCGCGGTCGGAGAGCCGTCCCGTGAACGGCTGGCTGATCATGTTGGTGAACTTCTCGGCGGCGATGACGACCGAGATGCCGACCGCGGCCTCGAAACCCAGCCCGCCGCGTGCGGCCTCCAGCCCGGCGTAGATCGGCACCCACGTCCGGACGAGCGTCACCGCGACCGCGTACTGCGCCCGGAAGCTCGTCATCGTGAGGATGCGCCGGTTGAACGCCAGGTCGGAGAACGGGAACCCGCGGATCCGCGTGTCGTCGGGCTCGACCCACAGCCAGACGACCAGGAACGCGGCGCCGGTGATGACCATCAGCAGCGCGAAGACGGCGTCGAAGCCGAACAGGTCGTACAGCGCACCGGCCGAGAAGGTGCCGCCGATGGCCGCCGCGAAGCGCCAGGCGTTGGAGGTGCCGATGGTGTTGGCCCGCTCGGACTCCCGGGCCAGGTCGCCGACCAGCGCCAGGGCGATCAGCCCGCCGGCGGTCGCGGCGATGCCCTGCAGCCCCCGGACGGCGATGAACTGCCAGCTCGACCCCACGAACGCGAACCCGAGGTAGACGACCGACGCCAGCCCGATGCCGCCCAGCAGGATCGTCCGCTTGTCGTAGCGGTCGGCCGCCCACGAGATCGGGACGATCCCGACCGCCTGCGCGAAGGTCAGCCCGGAGGCGAACAGCCCGAGAATAAATCCCTCGGCGCCGAGTTGGTTGATGAACTCCGGCAGCAGCGTCGCGAGCGTCACCAGCCCGAATGAACTCGCGAAGCGCGTGAAATACAGCGCCCGCAGTTGTTTACCCGTGTCTGTCACTGTGTGGGCGGTTGCGATACGCTCCAAAAGTTATTGCGATGCTCGAAAAATCCTCTTCCGACGCTGACCGGTCGATCCAGTGAGAGGTCTGGACGCGGTCGACGGCTACGGCTGACGGTCTGGCCCGACGACCAGGTCGTGGTCTTCGGCCGCGTTCGTCTCCTCGCCGATGTCGACCGGTTCGAGGTCGGCGAACGTGCCGTCGGAATCATCCACTGGTTCGGACATGTGTGACGGTACGGACCGGAATGTCGAATAGGCTGGTCTCGTGAGTCCTCGGCGCTATCTGGCTGCTGTCACACCGATCTGACCCGCCGGCGAACCGGCTCGAGTGAGAGGGCGACCATCGTGACGCCGCCCGCGAGCATCGGCGCGAGGAGCCCGAGAAAGAGCGTCCGCCAGGGCTCCTCGACGGAGAGCATACTGACCTGGACGCTGCCGGCCAGCATCGCGACCGTGGCGCCGCTGTTCGTCAGCTGGATGTCTTCGTTGCCCGTCGACACCCGCCGGGCGACGACCGCGAACCCGACCGCGGCCGCACTCGTCCCGACCATCGACCCCGCGTAGACGACGCGTTCGAACCCCATCGGGCCGCGCGTGGCGAACAGCGCGCCGAACGCGACCGTGACGACGGCTGCCGCTATGGCACCGAACGCGCCCAGCGCGACCTGCAGGCGTTGGCTGTCCATGAGTTTCCCCCACTGAGAGCCGGGTGACCGCTCAGTCCGACGCTCCCGCGGTCGCTCGCGGGTTCAGTCCGACGCCTCGGCGGTCGCCAGTGGCTCGATGGCGATCTCGACGTCGATCCCCTGCGACCACCTTTTACTCCTCGGGGTCGCTCCTCGGGTCGCGACCCGCTCGTCGCAAAAGCTGGACCAAAACCGCCGCTCGCTCCTGCCGTCGCTCGCGGGTTCAGTCCGACGCTTCCGCGGCCGCCAGCGGCTCGATCGCGATCTCGACGTCGATCCCCTCGACCTCCCAGGTCTTGCGGTGGCCGTCGGCCACCTCGCCGACCTCCTCGGCGCGGACCTCCTCGGCGACGAGGTCGGCGTGCTCGGCGACCAGACCGGCGACGCGGTCGTCGGCGACCGTGTACTCCAGGCCGATGGGTTCCTCCATGTCGAGGTCGAGTTCCTTGCGCATCTCCTGGACGCGGCGGATGACCTCGCGGGCGTAGCCCTCGCTCTCGATGTCCTCGGTCAGCGTTGTGTCGACGTAGACGACGCCGTCGCACTCCAGCGCCTCGAACTCGGCGCCGGCGACGCCCTCGGGGGTGTGCCGGACGAACTCGACCATCTCCGGTTCGAGGTCGACGTCCTCGCCGAGCGCGTCGCTCACCGCGTCCTCCAGCGCCGCAACGGTCGGATCGGCGACACGGGCGTCGTTGAGCGCGTTCATGACGCGGCCGGCGTCGTCGCCGAAGGCCGGTCCCAGACGGCTCATGTCGGCCTCGGCGGAGTAGGTGAGTTCGCCCCAGGAGTGGCCGGCGCCGACGACTTCGATGTCGCGGGCGTTGAGGCGGTCGGCGAGGATGTCAGCACGCAGGCGGACGGTGTCGGCGACGCCACCGGTGCCCTCCTCGACGGACTCGTCCTCGTCGACGTCGACGACGACACGCTGGACCGGCCAGCGGAGCTTGCGCTCGGCCTGCTGGCGGGCGTTCGAGCCCGCCTCCTCGACGGCACGGACGACTTCGATGTCGTCTTCCAGTTCGGCGTCGCGCCAGCCGTCGTCGGGCTCGGGCCAGTCGCACATGTGGACCGTCGGGTGGCCCGCGTCGCCGGTGAGCGAGCTGTAGACCTCCTCGGCGACGAAGGGGGTGAAGGGCGCGAACAGCGCCGCGACCTCTTCGAGGACGGTGTAGAGGGTGACGTAGGCGGCCCGCTTCGAGGGCGACTCTTCCTCGTCCCACATGCGCTCGCGGACGACCTGGACGTAGAAGCGCGAGACGTCCTCGACGACGAATTCGAGGAGCGCGTCGACGGCCTTGTCGTTCTCGAAGTCGTCCATGTGCTCGGTCATCGCGGTCTTCACGCTCTGGAGCCGGGAGAGCACCCACTCGTCGACGAGTTCGAGGTCGTCCTCGACGTCGTCCAGTTCGACCGCGTCGGGGTCGAAGCCGTCCGAGCGCATGTACGGCAGGGGGAACCGCGCGACGTTCCAGAGGATGTTGAGCCGCCGCTGCATCTCGGCGGTCTCGTCCCACGAGAAGTTCATATCCTCGCCCTGGGCTGTCACCGAGAGCAAGAAGAGGCGCATCGGGTCAACGCCGTAGTCGTCGATGACCTCGTGGGGGTCGACGAGGATGCCCTTGGACTTGGACATGCCGCGGCCGTCGGGCATGTTGGCGTAGCCGTGCATCAGCACCTGGTCGTAGGGGATCTCGCCGGTCGCGGCGGTGCCCATGCCGAGCTGGGACCAGAACCACCCGCGGGTCTGGTCGTGGGCCTCGATGATGAGGTCAGCGGGCCACAGGTCGTCGTAGGCGTCGGTCTCCTCGGGGAAGTTCAGGGTGCCCCACGTCGCCACAGACGAATCCAGCCAGACGTCGAAGACGTCCGGGACGCGCTCGTAGGTCTGGCCGTCTTCGGTGATGGTGAGGTCGTCGACGGTGTCCTTGTGGAGGTCCACAGTATCGGGATCGACGTCCTGATCGACCCGCTCGGCGAGTTCCTCGCGGTCGCCGATCACGACGGCCTGGTCCATGCTCCCGTCCCAGTCGTCGGTGGCTTCGCCGTCTCCGTTCGCGGACGAGTCCGCGCTGGGGATCCAGATGGGGATCGGGATGCCCCAGTAGCGCTGGCGGGAGACGTTCCAGTCGGGGGCGTCCTGGACGAAGTCGCGGAAGCGGTTGTCCCGCGCCCACGAAGGGTACCACTCCGACTCGCCGATGTTGTCCAGCAGTTCGTCTTTGATGTCGGTGATCGTGATGAACCACTGGTCGGTGACGATCTGGATGATCCCCGTGTCGCAGCGCCAGCAGTGGCCGTAACTGTGGTGAGTGCGCCCGGCGTGGAGCATCGCGCCCGACGCCTCCAGATCCGCGATGATGTTCTCGTCGGCCTCCTTGACGAACTGACCCGAATACTCGCCGGCCGCCTCGCCGTAGACGCCGTCGGCGCCGACCGGACAGAAAGTGTCGAGGCCGAGGTCGCGCCCGCGCTCGAAGTCCTCCTCACCGTGACCCGGCGCGGAGTGGACGAGACCCGTGCCCTCGCCCTCGGTGTCGACGTAGTCGGCGGTGTACACTTCGAGCGCGCCGTCGAAGTCGTTCGCGCCGCCGCCGGGGGCGTCGGGCACTTCCGCCCGGAGCGGGTGCTCGTAGGTCCAGCCGACGAGATCCGCGCCTGACAGTTCCTCGACGACCTCGTAGTCGTCGTACCGACCCGTCGAGAGCACCTCCTCGACTTTCGGTTCGGCGAGGTAGAGCCGCTCGGTCTCGCCGCCCTTCGTGGCGTCGACGGCGACGTAGGTACCGTCCTCGTCGACGGCGACGAAGGTGTTGGCGGGGATGGTCCACGGCGTCGTCGTCCAGATGACCAGACTGCCCTCGTGACCGTCGGCCTCGTCCAGTTCGAATTTGACGTAAACCGAGGGGTCCTCGACGTCCTCGTACTCGACCTCGTTGTTGGCGATGGCGGTCTCACAGCGGGGACACTGGGAGATAGAGCGCTGGCCCTGCTCGACGAGGCCGCGCTGGTGGGCCTGCTCGAAGCCCCACCAGGCCGCTTCCATGTACTCCGGGTTGACGGTCTTGTAGGGGTCGTCCCAGTCCATCCAGACGCCGAACGACTGGAAGTCCGACTGGAGGCCCGCGAGTTGCTCGTCGGCGTAGGCCTTGCACTCCTCGATGAAGGCGTCCTCGCCGAACTCCTGGATGTCCTTCTTGTTCTCGAAGCCCAGGCGCTCCTCGACACGGGTCTCGATGGGGAGGCCGTGCATGTCGTAGCCCGGCCGGTCGGTCACGTCGTACCCCTGCATGCGGAGGTAGCGGACGTAGCAGTCCTTGAGGACCTTGTTCCAGGTGGTTCCCATGTGGGCCGCGCCGGAGGTGTACGGCGGGCCGTCGACGAAGAAGAAATCCTCGCCGTCGGCGCGGTGGTCGACGGTCCGCTCGTAGGCGTCGGTCTCGTCCCAGAAGTCGAAGACTCTGTCTTCGACCGCGTCGGGGTCGTACTGGTCGGGCACGTCCGCGAAGCGCTCGCGGTCGCCGACGGGCGGTACGTCGCCGGCGGCGTCCCCGGCGCTCGCGTCACCCGCGGCTTCTTCGCCCGCGGCGGTGCCCTCTGTGGCCCCGTTCCCGGCCTCTGTCTCGGCGTCCTCGGTGCTCATACCTGCACGGACCCGCCGGACGCTACTGAAAACTTCGGTCCGTCGATAACGGTTCACACGGCCCCGGCGGCCGCACCGCGTCGATACGGAGCGCGCGCGTCGCTCCCGGCGCGTTCCGCGGCGCCTTCCGGACAGTTTATGTTCGATTGCCATCACCTGCCGACATGGTCTCCGTCCCCCTCCTGGCCGTCGCCGGCGTGGTAGCGCTCGTCGGTATCCTCGCCCTCTGGCAGGCGTCTCGGAAGCTCCAGCCGGTGTATCACATCCTCGCGAACGACCCGGTTCCGGTCCGGGACCTCCCGCATCGCTCCGGACCGACGGAGGTCCGGGGAACGGCGCGGCCGTCCGACGACCACGGCACGGTCCACACGCCGTTTACCGAGACGGACTGTCTCGCCTTCGAGTACGAGACCCAGGAGTACCAGTCACAGGGCCAGCACAGCGCCTGGAAGACCCTCGACGAGGGCGGCGCATGGGTCCCCTTCCTCGTCGAGGACGACACCGGCGCGGTTCGGGTCGACCCCGAGGGCGCCGAACTCCACTTCGAGGAGCACTCGGTGAAAGTCAGCGGCGGCGACGAACCGCCCGCGCGGATCGCCGAGTACATCGCCGCGACCGACGACGTCGACCCCCAGACCAAGTCGATTGATCTCGTCGTGACCGAACTGGACTACGGCAACGACCAGCGGTTCGTCGAGCGCCGCCTCGACGTCGGCGAGAGCGTCTACGTCTACGGCGACGTGGGCCGCGCGCCCGCCGGCGAGTGGGGGAGTCGCCTCGTCGACGCCGAACTCCGCGACGGGCCGGACCTGCCGGCGTTCGTCGTCTCGGACACCTCCGAGCGCGGCACCGCCTGGCGGATCGCGAAAGGCGCGCTCGGCTGGCTGGCGTTCGGCCTCGCGCTCGTGGTGGTTTCGGTGCTGGTCGCAGCCCTCGCCGTCCCGTGACCACGAGCACCGACGAGTCGTGCGCCGTCGGGTCCCTGACCGTTTCAGTTCCACCGCGGTGCACAAACGATTAAGTGGTGAGAGGAGCGTGGTGAAAGTAATGAGCGACGACCCCGAGGAGGGGATGCTGTCGTGGGACGAGTCGGTGTTCCGCGACGAGCACGTCTTCGAGATCGACTACGTCCCGGAGACGTTTCTCCACCGCGAGAGCCAGATGGAGACGCTGAAGTACGCGCTCCGCCCCGCTGTCCGGGGGTCGCGCCCGCTCAACGTCGTCGCGCGCGGCCCGCCCGGCACCGGCAAGACCACCGCCGTCCAGAAACTGTTCGGCGAACTCCGCGCCCAGACCGAGGTCAACCCCGTCCGCGTGAACTGCCAGGTCAACTCCACTCGCTATTCGGTCTTCTCGCGACTCTTCGAGGGCGTCTTCGACTACGAACCCCCCTCCTCGGGCATCTCCTTCAAGAAACTGTTCTCGCAGATCACCGACCGCCTCGTCGAGCGCGACGAGGTGCTCGCGGTCGCGCTGGACGACGTGAACTACCTCTTCTACGAGAGCGAAGCGTCGGATACGCTCTACTCGCTGCTGCGCGCCCACGAGGAGCAGGGCGGCGCCCGCATCGGCGTCATCTGCATCTCCTCCGACATGGATCTCGACGTCATCGACGCGCTGGACACGCGGGTCCAGAGCGTCTTCCGCCCCGAGGACGTCTACTTCCCCAAGTACGACGAGCCCGAGATCGTCGACATCCTCCGCGAGCGCGTCGAGCGCGGCTTCCACGACGACGTGATGACGGCGCCGGTCCTCGACCGCGTCGCCGAGTGCACCGCCGAGCAGGGCGGGGACCTCCGGGTCGGCATCGACCTCCTCCGCAGGGCCGGGCTGAACGCCGAGATGCGCGCCAGCCGCGAGATCGAACGGCGGGACGTCGACGAGGCCTACGACAAGTCGAAGTTCGTCCACCTCTCGCGGCGGTTGCAGGAACTCTCGGACTCCGAGAGCGCGCTGCTGGAGGTGATCGCCGAACACGACGGCAAGCGCGCCGGCGAAATCTTCGACGTCTTCAACGACGAGACCGGGCTGGGCTACACCCGGTATTCGGAGATCATCAACAAACTCGACCAGCTGGACATCATCGACGCCGCCTACGCCGACGTGGAGGGACGGGGCCGCTCGCGCGAACTGACCCTGAACTACGACGCCGACGCGGTGCTGGAGCGGCTCTAAGACCCAGGAACGGGTCCCGCTCGACAGCAGTCACACTTCTCGCTCGACGTGCGCGACGGCCGCCTCGACCGTCTCGACGTGCTCGATCCGCTCGCCGACCGCCCCCTCGATCCGATGCGTACCCAGCCCCGCGACCGGCTTGCCGAAATCGAGCGCGTGGCCGAGTTCCGAGAGGGTACCGGGGCCGCCGTCGACCGCGACGACGGCGTCGCCGTTCATGACCACGACCGGGTTGCGTGCGTTGCCGATGCCGGTCGCGATCGCAGTCTGAACGTGGTCGTTGGCCTCCGAGCGGCGCGCGCTCGGCAATATTCCGATGGTGTGCCCGCCGGCCTCGCTCGCGCCCGCACAGACCGCTTCCATGACGCCGCCGCGACCGCCGCAGACGACCTCGTGGCCGCGCTCGCCGAGTTCGCGGCCGAGTCGCTCGGCCGTGGCGTACTCCTCGTCGGTGACGGTGCCGCCGCCGATGACGCTGACGCGCATGGTCCGGACTGCGGGTCGGACCGACCTAAATCGAACCTATCGCGGAACTGTATTGCACCCTTCTCAGGTCCCGGTGAACCACGGGACGGTCGCGACGCCGGGATCAGCGTCCACGGGATCGGGTCGCGCGTGGAGTTCGAGCGCCTCGGCGAGACTCGCGAGCGCCTCGGCTTTCGTGTCCCCCTGGCTCGCGACGCCGGTCCCCTCGTCACGAGCGACGAGGTAGCCGTCGCTCTCGGTGACTTTGACCGTCTCGTCGGAGTCCCCACGCTCGCCTCGCATGCGTTACCGTGGCTGTGCGTCGGAGAAATCAGTTTCGCCGGCTGTGCTGTCGCTGTGCGACAGCGAGCCGACGCGAAACAGCGAAACAGAGAGCGATCCCGCGGAACCGGGATTACTCCAGCGCGTCGAACCAGTCTTCGACGCGGGATTCGGGCGCTTCGGCGGCCTCGGCGGCGCGCTCGGGGCCGGCCTCGCGCAGGTCGTCGACGGTCTCGATACCGGCGTCGCGCAGGCGCTCGGCGTAGGTCGGGCCGATGCCGTCGACCGTCTCGACGCCCGCGGCGCCGGGTTCGGTGTACTGGTTGTCGGCGTACCACTCGGAGACCTGCGGCCAGACCTCGGCGTGGGAACTCGAGGACACCGAGAGGCCGATGTGGCCGGTGGCGTACTCGATGGTGGTGACGTCCTCAGAGCCGACGACCTCGTTGAACGGCTTGGAGGCGTCGGCGGGGATGAGGTGGTCGTACTCGCCGATGATCTGGATGATCGGCATGTCGATGTTCTCGATGTCGACGTGTTCCCCGTTCAGTTCCATCTCGTTGTGATAGAGCTTGTTCTCCTGGTAGAGGTCGGTGAGGAACTGGTCGTAGGCGTCGCCGGCGACGTCGATGCCCTCGGAGAGCCACTTCTCCATGCGGCCGAAGTTCTCGACGAAGTCCTCGTTTTCGAGGTTCTCGTAGAAGCGGACGTACTTCGAGACGTAGTTGTCGACGGGGTCCATCAGCGCGAAGCCGACGTCGAGGAACTCGGCGGGGACGTTGCCGAACGTCTCGGTGACCTCGTCGGGGTCGTAGTGCTCCGCGGAACCCCACTGCTCGAGGACGCCGCCGGTGCCGTCGAAGCAGAGGCCGGCGGCCATCAGGCCCAGCGCGTTGACCTTCTCGGGGTGGAGCGCGGCGTACATCGCCGACATCGTCCCGCCCATGCAGTAGCCGAGCACGTTGATCGCGTCCTTGCCCGAGCGGGCGCGGACCTCGTCGACGCAGTTGTCGATGTAGCGGTTGACGTAGTCGTCGAGCGTGAGGTGCTGGTCGAGCCGCGAGGGCTCGTTCCAGTCGATGAGGTAGACGTCGTGGCCCGCCTCGAGCAGCCGTCGCACGACCGAGCGCTCGGGCTGGAGGTCGAGGATGTACGGCTTGTTGATCAGCGCGTAGACGATGAGGATGGGCGTCTCGTGGGTCTCCTCGGGTTCGATGCCCGCTTCTTCGGGCGTGTAGTGGAGGAGTTCGAGCTTGTTCTCCTCGTAGACGACTTCGCTGGGCGTCTGGCCGACCTCGACGCTCTGGAGCGTCGACATCGCGTCGGGCAACTCCTCGTTGGTCTCCGTCGTCTCGGTGAGCGTCTCGAGGGCCTGGCGCTGTGCGTCGAGCGCCAGCGAGAGCGGGTTCACCGGATTTGCGCGTTCACTGGCCATGTCACTCCTCCAGGTGCTCGAGCACGCGGTCGAGTTTCTCCTCGACGGCGTGCTGGCGGCGTTCCACTTCGACGAGTCGCTCGCCGACCTCGTCCATGTCGTCGCGGGTGGGGAACCCGAGCTGGGCGATGGTCTCCTGGCTCACGTCGTCGGCCTCGCGGCGCATCTCCATCATCTGCTCGACCAACTGGCCGTTGGCGGCGGCGAAGGCGCTGGTCGACATGACCTCTTTGAACGCCTCGTTTGCCGACTGCAGCCAGATGTCCCGCAGCTCCGATATCTCGACGTCCTCACCGGTCGCGGCGTCGGTGGTCCGCTCGAACATCTGTTCGGCGGCGTCCATCCACACCTCGTAGGCGCGGTTGTACCCCTGAACGCCCTCGGCGACGGCGTCCTCCTGTGGGACCGAGTCCTCGACGGCGTCGGCCCACGACTCGACGAACGCCGCCTGGGCCTTCATGTTCTGCTCCATCGACTCGGCGACCGCGTCGTTCATCTGTTCGACCATCTCGGTCCACTGCTCCTGTGCGTCGTGTGTGTTGCTCATAGGTACGCTCGTATCTCCTGAAAGAAAGTTCCGGCTGTTAGGCCTCGACGGCCGCGGCGGCCTGCTCGCTGACCTCGGACACCTGGTCCTGCAGGTCCTCGACCTGGCCCTGCAGCTCCTCGAGCTGGGTGCCCCACTGCTCGGCGACGTCGACGGACTGCGATTCGAGCTCCTCGTGGGCCTCGACGAGCATGTCGATCTGCTCCTCCAGGGCCTCGACGTAGTCCTCGGTCAGTTCGTCGTAGGCCTCGGCGCCGCTCTCGTACTCACCCGCGGCAGTCTCGAAGGCCTCGGCGTGGTTCTCCAGCAGGAACTCGAACTGCTCGTCGACGGTGTTGCGTAGTTCCTCGACGGCCGG
>ENA-ORDC01002265-ORDC01002265.1-marine-metagenome-genome-assembly--contig:-NODE-2265-length-12035-cov-3.449574_pt1 | contig 12035 bp, 15 predicted proteins | sample MGYA00237783_ERZ508515 | MGnify/ENA primary metagenome ERZ508515 (study PRJEB26186, sample SAMN06268792) | marine metagenome | isolation source: Eden Landing Ponds, San Francisco, CA, USA | place...
GCCGTGCCGCCCAGCGTGTCGAGAAGAACGACCAGCGCCAGCTCACCGCCGAGACGATTGAGAGCGTCGTCGGCGCTGCGGAAAACGACATCCAACAGCGGCGTATCCGCTCGCTCGGAACTCACCAGCGGCTTCTCTACAACATCATCGCCGATGCTGGCGAGATAGCTGGGACCGAGCTCGCTGACGAGTACGAACGCCGCGCGGTCGACCCGAAGTCCGACCCGACGCGACGCCGCTATCTCAAGAGCCTCCGCCAATACGGGCTGATCGAAGCGTCCGGTGAGGGGCGCGCCCGCCGTTACCGTTCACTCTCCTAATCGCCAGATGGCGCGGCTTCCGTTCACATCCGTTCATTATCCGTTCATCGGCCAATTTATCGTGTTTCGTAGCCTCTCGGCGTTGTTTTATCCCCCAAAACACCCCCTAAATCGCTATCCGTTCACCCGCCCGCCGTAGGCCTTTTCCCACCCGTATCGACGCATCGTCCATGCCACGAAGCAAACGGCCAGACCGTATCGAGCACAAGAAGGTGAATGGCGAGAAGGCGACGATCCGGTTCTACCACTCAGACCCGGACTACCAAGCCCGTATCGAAGTGAGCTACGCCGACACCTGGGAGTTCGGCGTCGACGACGAGGGCGTCGCGACGCTGGTCTCGACGACCGTCACGACCGACGACCTTGTAGCAGACCCCGAGATACCGGAGTGGCTCGTCGAGACGCTCTACGGGTTCGGACTCTCTGAGGTAGAACAGTGAACCGCGCGATTTCGGATCAGATGGAAGCGAGATTACTGAGGCTCGGGTTCATCTCTGAGGTCCTCGTCGCCCTCCAAGTAGGATTTACCCCGCTCAGTAATCCGGTACCAGGGGCCAGAGTCGTAAACAATCTCGATCAAGTCTGCGTCTTCCAGCCTTGGGAGACGCCTCTTGATTGTGGAATACGAGATATCGTACCCCGCTTCTTGGAGATTTATCTCAAGCCCTCTCTTGTTGAGGGCGACTCCGGTGTCCGCCAGATACTCCAGGATGATATCGTCGCGTCCAGTCATCCATGGAGCCCGATTCCTGCGGACCACATGCTATCACCATTCCCATACCCGATAACTCTCGTGGGTTTTCTGGCACCTGACCAATATCCTTCCATAATAGACCAATATAGTGTCCAAGTTATATATGCTTCGACCAATATAGTGGTCACTACGACCGACGCGACGCTCCTCGGGGTGAGTGGCTGTCCGGAAAACGGCAGCCGGCGCCCGTGTCCCAAGCACGGGCGTCGTGTCGGTCAACAGGGTGACCGTGCAATGTACAACGATTCCGGATCACAAAAGCATACCCGACCTACGGCCAGTAGCTACCGTTTTCCAGAGAGTTGCCCGACCTGCGGAACCCGACTCGACGGGATCGCCGCGGACGGCCCCGGCGTTCAGCGGGCCGATCCCTGCGGGCACCAGCTTCCTGACGAACCTATGAACGACAAGACGACGGCAGAGACAGACGCATCGATCGCGACCGACGGCGGCCGGGACTGGCCGGAGTGGGACGGCGGCGACTCACTCGCGGCCGACGAAGGCGGACTGGCGGACATCGACATTCCCGGCTTCGACACCGAGCAATGCACCAAGGACGGCGGTGAGGTCACCGTCGACATGGGCGCCGCCCGCTCAGGCGTCGCCCTCAGCGTCACCTACCGCGAGGGCGACGCCGCAGAAATTGGCTCCTCGGCTGTCCTGTCACCGGAGCAAGCGCGAGAGATCGCGCGGAACCTCCAGTTGGCCGCCGACGTCTCCGAGGAAAAGGCTGCGCAGTTCCCCGACGACGAGGAGGGATCGCGATGACGGAGCGGTTCGTCGCCGAGGACCGGATGCCCGGCGCGATCAGCTACGGGCCGGCCGGTGCGGACACTTCGGCGTGGGTCCTTTCGGTCTCCTGCGGTGACGAGCGCGTCGAGATCGAGGTCCCCGAGCGGGTGATGTACGAACTCTGGACCGAAGTCCGGGGCGTCCCATCACCGCAACCCGCAGCTCCCGACCAACACGACCGACTGGTTCGCCAGCTCGTCCACGCGGCGAACGGCGCCGACGAGGAGATGCTTCAGGAGGCGCTGGTGGCGCTGGGGGTGCGCGATCCGTGAGCGAGGACGACGACTTGGAGGAGGTTCTGGAGGAGATCCGCGACCAGTTGGACGACGAGCCGGAGCTGGAGTCGACGCGACCGACTGAGGCGCTTGAACTCTGGTTTCAGACGCTCGACCGCGCCGACGCGACGCTTCAGTCCTACCGCTACCGCATCCGGCCGTTCCTCCAGTGGCTCTCCGAGGAGGGGATCGACGACCTCTCGGAGCTTTCGACGCGGAAGATCAAGGAGTTCGAAGCCCACCGGCGCTCGGCGGGACTCGACCCGCAGACCCTGAACAACCAGTTTGGGACGCTCCGGCAGTGGCTCCGGTACTGCTACGAACTGAACGCGGTTTCGAAGGATGTCGTGAAGGCGCTCGACGTGCCGACGCTCTCGAAGGACGACCGGGTGAACACGGAGAAGCTGATCACGGAGCGCGCTGAGAAGGTCCTCGACGACCTTGATCGATATCGGTACGCGTCGCGCCAGCACGTCATTTTCCTCCTGCTGTGGCGGACAACGGCTCGGGTCGGGACACTCTATGCGCTCGACCTGAACGACTTCTACCACACTGAGGAGGATCGGCAGCGACTCCGCGAGGAGTTGGAGAGCGAGGGATTCGCCCCTCATGTGGTCGACAGCATCCTCGACGACGTCGAGTTCCCGCTGTTGTACCCCCGACACAGTCCCGAGGACGATACGCCGCTCAAGAACCAGAAGGGCGGCGAGCGGGTGATTAACCTCGCCGGGTGGGTCGGCGATGTCCTGGAGGACTACATCCGCGTCAATCGCGACGATGTTAGGGACGACGACGGGCGTCGGCCGCTGCTGACGTCGGCGAAGGGAGACGGTCGGCTCTCGAAGTCGGCGATGCGGAACTGGACGTACATCATCACCCAGCCCTGCGAGTTCGGTGGCGAGTGTCCCCATGATCGCGACCCGGAGACGTGCGAGGCTCGCGAGCACGGGCATGGGAGCAAGTGTCCGAGCTCCAGAAGCCCGCACCGGGTCCGGACTGGGTCGATTACGAACCACCGCGACCGTGGGTGGCCGATCTCCGAGCTGGCGGACAAGGCGAACACGAGTGAGGAATTGATCGAGGGCGTCTACGACCAGCCCGAGCAACTGATTCGCGGCGCCGTTCGCCGCGACCTTTTGGACAAACTACAGTAGAACGATGATTGGAAACCACAGTACGGCAGTAGGTATTGGACGGGACCTTGCACGAGACCGACAATTCACCTCGGCGGTCCCATCAAAACTTTTACAACTCAAATAAGACCGGACAGCGGCAGGATTCGGACTGTCAGCACTGTGGCGCCCACGTGTCGCGCGATTTCCGTCGGACCTTCGGAGACGAGTCCGATATCGCGCACCGATGTCTGGGTTGTGACAGTTATTTCCGGCTCGCCAGAGGGAGCGCAGCCGGTCGAGAAGTCTCCCACCCGGACCCGGAGGAGCAACCGAATCGTAATCGGGGAAGCCGCACCCAGGCGCGGGCTGATGGGGGTGAGTCGTTGTGACTTCTCGGCCGTTCGTTCTCGACGGCTACAGCGGGCCGGGCGGTGTCGGGCTCGCGCTCGACGAGCTTCCAGTTCGACACCTGGGCGTCGATACCCAGGACTACAGCGACACCTACCCAAGCGAGTTCGTCCAAGGTGACGCGTCGGACGCTGGGTTCATGGCGAGTTTCGAGACGCCGGATCTGCTGTGGCTGTCGCCGCGGTGTCAGGCGTATTCGAAACTCTCGTGGGCGAACATGGGCCGCTACGACTGGGACGAGACGCCGAAAGAGCGGTATCCGACCTTCGCCGACCTGAACGTCCGCGAGGTCATCCAGGCGGTTGACCCGGACCACTACATCATCGAGAACGTCGCCACCTGTGATGACCTCCGCGAACCCGCGCGGCTGAACGGGCTCGCGTTCGGTCTGCCGGTGAACAACTGCCGGCACTTCGAGACGAGCTTCCCCGTTCCCGACGCCTACGAGAGCGGAACTGCCGATATCTCTCTCGGCGCCGAGTACGTCCGTCACGAACTCGCCGCCGCGAAAGGCGTCCCCGCCGAGTGGACCGAATCCGAGATTCGCTCGGCTATCCCCCGCGAGTTCGTCCAGTACCTCCTGCACTACTGCCCGAGCGTCCCCGACGTGCCGCTGCCCACAGAGCTCCGACAGCGCCCGCTCGGCGAGTTCACTGCCGCAGTAGGGGGTGAGCGATAGATGGCGCTCTCGGCGTTCCCGTACATCGGCGGGAAGACAAACATTGCACAGTGGGTCATCAACCAGCTCCCCGACCATCGCATCTACGTCGAGCCGTTCGGCGGTTCTGCCGCGGTGCTCCTCAACAAGCCCCGGAGCGATATCGAGGTGTACAACGATTTGGACCGCGACATCGTCCAGTTCTTCGAGGTCGCTCGACAGCGGACAGACGAACTCGTCGAATGGTGCCGGCGGACGCCCTTCTCCGAGGAACTTCACAGCGAGTGGGGGCGGGCGTTCTACCGTGGTGAGCGGTCCGACGATCCCGTCGAACGGGCCGGTCGGTTCCTCTTTCTCCGATACTCGCAGTTCGGAGCGAAGTACCACAATCACAGCGGATTCAAGCGCGACACACTGAACGCCCACGTTGGCGAGTCTCAGAGTTGGGCCAACGTCGAGGAGAAGATCCGCTCGACGGTCGACCGCCTTCAGGGCGTCTCGATTCAGCGCAACGATTTCCGCGACGTTATCGACCGCTACGACAGCCCGGAGACCGTCTTCTACTGTGACCCGCCCTATCTCGATCGGGAGAAGCTGTATCCCGTGGGCGGTGAGTTCGACCACGCCGAGCTCGCCAACGCGCTCACCGGGCTCGAGGGAGACGCGCTGGTCTCCTACACCGACCGACCGGAAGGGCTGTACGAAGACTGGCACGTCGAGACGCTGGTCAGTTCCCATACTGCCGGTGCACGGGGTGACGACAGTACGAAGGACGTACGCGAGCGGTTGCTGTCGAACTTCGACCCGACCGATGCAGCCGAGTTCGTCGACGCTGCTCAGACGACGTTAGCCCAGACTGCCGGCAAGCCGGGAGGTGAGCGGCGGTGACCTATCAGTCGTCGCTGTTCGAGTATGAGGAGGACCTGTCGGCGCTGTCCGAAGCCCAGCGGGAGGTGTACGAGGCGGTCGTACAGGACGGTTACGGGATGCGGGAGTACGCCCGTAAAACCGGCCGCTCGCCGGGCACGGTTGGGAACCTGCTACAGCGCGCTCGACGGCGTCTCGGCGGGGGTGAGGCCGCGTGACCCAGTTCGTCCGCGCCTCCCGTCTGTACGACGTAGCAGCGGGGGAGCGCGTCCGTTGGGACTGGGGCGGTCAGCAGTCGGTCGCAGAAAGCGAGGCGCGGGTCCAGCGCGCCGTCGCCGAAGTCGAACGGGAGGGTTAGCCCGTGCAAGCCATCGAACCAGCGTGGCACGAGTACGCGGCGAACCTCCTATTTGCCGAAGACGGGTTAGCGCCGTACTTCGCAGCGGATTCACGAGTGAAGGCTGGCGGCGGGAGCCAGCACGCCCGTTTCGAGGTTGCCGACGAATCGTGGTTGGTGAAGCTCTACTATCAAGATTCGGGTATCGTCCACCCCGGCCCATCTACGCCCACGGGAACCGAGTTCCGCCTGGATGAGATACGGGAGTTCCGTCTACACGTTGCCCGGGCACCCGAAGAGGATTCCGTCGGCGAACAGAGCTTCAACGCCCATCTCGCGCCGCGCTGGCAGGGAATGGAAGTCGAGAGCGACGACGGGCAACGCTTTGAGATGGACGTACCCGACGAGATGGACGAAGGGATCAACGTCCGCATCCAGGGGAGTAACATCAACGCTTTCCGGTACTCGAAGTTACTCAAGAGAGCGGCCGAGGCGGTGGGTATCTCGATGGGGTACTTCGAGGAGCCGCTGGAGTTTTCGAACACCCAGGACGCCGAGCGGTACATCCGAGTTCACAAGGACGAGAGCGGCCCCGTCCACGGCCGGAGCGGCCCGATAGCGACGATGGGTCACTTGCTCGAAGACGACCGCACCGGCTACCGGAAGGTCGTTCAGAACGACGACGACGAACACGGACAGAACCTCCCGGGCTACTATCACACGGTCACGCTCGGCCCTGAGCGGGTGCAAGCGGCCTTTCCCTCACACGAGCTACCCGTAGAGGTGAAACACTACTACTCTCGCGAGGCGCTGGCACGGGACCCGGACGACCCGCTGGCGCATCCGAAGGTCGGCGTCTCCTACCAAGTGAGCCGGTGGGACGAGACGCTCGGTGCTGACCAGGAGGCGCTTGCCCAGCTCCAGCGCGAGTTGGACCGGGTACTGCACGCTGTCCTCATTGACGCCGGCCTCGACGTCGCTCCCGACCACGGGAGCGGCCCGTTCGTCGAAGACGCTTACTTCGGGGCGAACGTCTCCGAGGGATTCGAGGAGCCGCCGACGCTTGACATGGCGCACATCCACCACGAACAGGAGAGTGTCGTTCTCAAGCACGTCAAGGACGGGCTCTCGCCGGTGCAGTGGGAGTCGTTGGAGATGCTGGTGACTGACGGCGGGGAAGTCTCGCCGGCCGATATAGCGGAAGCGAAGGACCGACACGTCGACAGTGTACGCGACGCACTTCGGCAGATGGACGATCTCGTACAGCGGGAGTACGGGAGCGTGTCCCTGCGGTCGACGTACGTCGCCGAGTTAGTCCACGACGCAGTTCAACGCGCCGAGGAAGCCGTACAGGACGCGGTGTCGGCGGGCGCGAAGGCCATGGAAGCCGCGGAGCGCGGCCTGGATGACCGGACGAGCGCGTTGCTGGCGTTCTGCGACCGCTACAACATCGACTATCGAGACAAAGGCGATGCGCGGATGAAGATTCGCTTCGGGGAGTTAGACCCGGATGCGGACCCGTCGCCGTCGTTCCTGGTGAAGCGCGCTTTCAACATGTGGACTGACGCGAAACAGGACGCCGAGCGGTTCCGCTCTGCGGTCGTGAAGTGGTCGCGGCCGGACGGCGAGCAGTGTAGAATTGACGCCTGGCGGTTGCTCGCGTAGCGGCTGCCCGCCCGCGGGCCGGGAGTGTCCCGGTCCGCGGGTAGTGGCGACGCTCTCGATGGTGCTATTTTCCGGGTGTTTTCGCCTTGTTTACGAGGTACAGAGCGGGGTGTCGCGGGAGATCGGCGCGGTCGAGCTGGGTGCGATGGGCTGTGGGCCGTGGGCTGAAGACACTAGCCGAGCGGAAATGCGACCACGGGGGTCGCGTTTCCACTTAGGGGTGTGGCTAAGGCCACATCATCAAAATACACAGCGGGTGCTTTGTAGATTCCCGGCGAAATAGCTCTTGACGGAGAGAATCATTGAGCGTCGGAAATAAAGAAACTTAATTTTGCTTGTGGGAAAAGCATAACTGATAGGGATACTACCAATTTCCAATGATATGTCCGAACTGTAGCGGTAGAATCGATCCTCGACCACATCTTGCCAAGGAGATCGATCCTGACCCCAATTCTCTGGAAGATAATGATGCATTCAGATGCAAATCTTGTGATAATTATTATTCTGAAGCCGAAATAAAGGATATCGCTGCTTCTGATATACTTGAAGGTAATACTGATGAAACGTACCACACACTGTTTAAACATGCCGAAAATGTTGATAAGAAAACAAAGGTTCCGCTAGTGATGGAAGTGTCTGCAGACATACATACTGGGGAACTTGATCCGCTTCTCAAAAGAACACCGCATCGAGATTCATTTCTTTGCCCCTGTTGCTCAATGCCAATTCCGAAAGGTGATGATTTGAGAAAAGACCAGTTAATCTGTCCGACTTGCGAAACGGCCTCTGACATTAATCTCATACGTCGGTACACGGGATTTTCCGAGTATGTGTACGTATACGGGATTGATCAAATGAAATTATATAAAAATGGGGCTGGTTCAGGTGTATATCATTCTCCCCATCCTCCGGAAGAGTTAGTATGGATAGCTCAAGTAATAATTGGCGGTCTTTTAGGGAATCTGACTACAAGACTAGTAGAAAAAGGGGGCGAAAAAGTCCGGAATAAGTATCAGGATCTTAGAAGAGAAGACACAGATCCGATGCTAGAAGGTTTGGATGACGATATTCTAGAAGCATTGGATACTTCTGACCCGGTAAGAAACCCGGCAGTCCTTATCAATCCAGAAGGAGACAAACAAAGAATATTAAAGTTCATCAAATTTTCCCTTTCTGGGGAATTTTACTTAATGCTCTGTGGCGGTTTGGGGGATGAATTGAAAGTTGAAGATAGACAGTTGTCCGGGAGTGAAGTGGCATCGGTTTTTATGTATTCGATTTATACTGCGCTTTTGGATACCATCGACATGAATGGGGAAATGAGGAATAATTTCAATCAATTGTTTGAGTATACTGAAGAAGACTAACTACTGAGATCCTTGATTTCTTCTCCTCCCACGGGGTTGCACGTCGACAGAATCCATCGAGCGAATATGAACACGAATTCGGAGTGATCCGTGTTCATATTCACGCCGGTTGACCCGTTCCGCCTCAATCTATTGTGGACTATCTGAGTGGTTCCCGCGATCTCCGGTCGATATAGAGGGTCCAGTTGGTCGAAAAAACTAGGATCCCGGAGTGCGTGTTCACAGATATGGCCGAAGATATCCCTAATTCAGTCCGGATTCGAACCGGCGAAGGCAATGTACATCGATTCTACGCGATAGAAGACGCTGCAGACTTCTACGACTGCAACCGCTCGGATGCAGTTGCCTACGCTTGTGACGCCGTCCCTGCAGTAGCCCGAGCTGTCCGAACGGTTCTGAGTCGCGACGACTTGACGACCCGGCAGAAGCGGGAGATCGCGGAAACGCTCTCGACCCGTGGACTGTCCTTCGAGGTTGAGTCCGTTATCCGAAATGAGCTTCCCGAAGACTCGTAACAGGAACCTACGGAAGACTGAACCAGAGACTCCGATTCAGAATATCTCACCAATCGCGAGCTTTGCTTGCCGGGAATCTCGATGGGCGCCCCCACCATGCCAGGTAAGCCGCGGAACCCGTGAGGAGTGACGCATTTCCATCTTCAAGACAGTCACCCCTCGTCCCCACGGCCGATAGACGACGAAGGCATACCACCCATTAGCTTCGCGAAGTTGCCGATGATACTCCTCGTAGAGCTTGAAGTTTCCTGGCTGCCCGTCGGCGTGTTCGCGCATGGTCGACTTGATTTCGACCGGCGTTCCGTCGTCTCGACGAGCGTCGTGCCAGCTGGCGCGGTCGAGGTCGAGGCGGTATCGCTCGGCGGCCTTTCGTTCGCAGAGCGTCCCGTAGTGATTCGCGCGATGTGAGCGATTTTTCGAGACCATTTCTTATTCTGACCTTTCGATTCCAACGCGTCGCATGTCGCGCGTGTTATATATAAACTCCTCCGGCGATATTCGGCCGCTCGCCCATGGCTCGCGCCGCTCGCTTGCGAGCGCGCCATGGGCCTGCACTATACAGTACGGTGGGGGTGTTGCAACATGCAACGCCGAACATCCCATCGCCCTCATGCGATTAGATTCTCCACGCGTTGCACGGCATCGACGTACTTGCCGTCCTCCTTGTACCGGTCCCACTGTCGGGAGCAGGTAGAGGCGTCCCACGGCGTCTTTTTCGCCAGTTTTCGGTATGCAACAGGGTCGTCTTTCTCCCGCTCGTTGACGATCGTCCACATGGCGACATCCTCGACGACATCTTCGTATTCGACATCCTCGTCGTCGCCACCCGACCAGCTCCAATCGGTCGGCTCCTTGTCGTCGTAACGCCAGTCCGTCTCTGGGATTCCCGAGATGGACATGATCGGCCGGCGGCCCTTCCGCTTGCGCACGTCCTCGTAGAAGGTCGCCTCCTTCAGTGAGTCCTTGTGAATCGCCGTCCCGAGTTCTCGGATGAGTGGGTGAACGTCCTTGCTGTCGTGGCCGATGACGATGAGAGAGCCGCCGTATTTCCGAATTTTGTAGGCAAGCGGTCCCATCTTCTGCTTAGTGTCGTAACCGTCTTGCCCGCTCCCGCCGGCGTTGCTGGACGCCTCGTCGAAGATGAACAGCTTCGGGCGCTGGTCGTTCCGCAGCGGGTCGCCGTCCTGGGTGAGCCACTCTTTGAGTTCGCCGTAGTTGGCTATCCAGCCGTCCCGTGTCTCGCCGTCGCTGGCCGTCCACTCGTCGGTTTCCTTGAGCGTCCGAATGTTCGAGGCGACGAGCGCGTCGCCGGACTGCTGCCCCTTCCACAGTTGGCCGAGTAGTAGCGCGAAGTTCGACTTGCCGGCGCCGGGCTCGGCCCAGATGTAGAACATCGGGGCGGGGCCGGTCATCTGCTCGCGCAGGGCGTCGATTGCTTTGATTCCCGATACGTCGGCTCTCTGTCCTTGGTCGCCGGTCATGTGTTTGAGCGTCTGCATGTCGCCGCCGTCCATCGACTGCCGGGCAACGTCGGTCGCTTCCATCCGGGTGATGTCGCGGACGTGCTGGAGGTCTTCGGCGCGGCCGGGCATCTCCTCGGGCGCCTCGGCCTTCCGCGGGTCGTAGTGCATTTCGACCACCGACAAGTATCGCGATACCCGTTCATCGCGGACCAGCGCCGTGTGCGCGTCGACATCCGGGTCGCGCTGTCCGTAGCCGTCCTGATACTCGCGGAACTGTGCGGGCGTATAGAGGTCGTCACCACCGTCGTCAGTCATCGCTCATCGTCTCCTGTTGCTGCTGCGCGCGGTCGATCCGGTCGCCGAGGTCGGCCGGCTGCTGCCCATCGCCCACGTAATCGTCGATGGTCGGCATCTCGTCGCCGTCGAGGCTCGGGATGTCCTCGTCGTCGTCGCCGGATACGCTCTCGAAGACGTCGCGGCCGGTGGTCCGGCTGAGCGTCTTCCCGCGTTCCTCTATCTCGGCGAAGTCGTTGACGGTCTCTTGCTCGTACTGGACGACGCCGCGAGACCACTTCGCGCGGGTGTCGGCCAGCTTTTCGATCTGGTCGAGCATCCAGCCGTGCATGTCGACCATCATCGATTTCGAGGTGTAGAGTTGGGTATCCTGTAATCCTTCCAGCCAGACGCCCTTGACCCGGAGTTCGCCGACATCCTCCAGATACTCGTATTCTTGAACCGCCCAGGCACTCCCGCCGTTGACGGGGTAGGGATCGGGACCGTCGACGGTCTTGTTCCGCCAGGTCTCCGGCGGGACGTAGTGCTTTTCGAGGTCGTCAGTGCGGCCGTTGACATGGTGGACTTCGACCCAATTGCGCCGGCGCAACCACGTCGCAATCTTATGAGCGATGAGATAGCAGGGGACGCCGAGGATTAGCCAGCCGACGAGCAGCGCCGGAATCCAGTCGGGGAGGGTCACGGTCGGCTGGTAGTAGATGATAAGGCCGATAACGCCGAGGAGAAGGCCCGTCACTAGATATTTGAACTCGGCGAGGAGGTAGGTGATCCGGTCCCACTTGCTGGCGAACGTCGGCGCCGGTCCGGTCGACATCAGGCCACCTCCAGACGGCCGTCCTCGCCGCGGAGCACGTTCCAGCCGGCGATGACCATCCAGACGAACGCGATACCAGCGCCGGCGAACCACGCCTGGAGCGATGTCAGGACTGTGAGGATGTCCAGCCCGCCGCCACCGTCCTCGATGAGATACCCGTAGATGGGCGTCTTATCGGTCGAAATCACGACACCGACCTTCCCGCCGACGCGCTCGGTCGGTATCTCGACAGTGGCCGTCTCACCCTTGTCGAACGCTTCGGTGCGGGCGCTGCCCTCGCCGCCGCGGTCGGCGCCCTGGTCGGCGAGATACTCGGCGACCGTTTGGACGTCGCCGAGGGTGGCGTTCCGGGGGTCCTTCTCCAGCACGTCGCCGAGCGGGTCGGCGGGGG
>ENA-ORDC01002267-ORDC01002267.1-marine-metagenome-genome-assembly--contig:-NODE-2267-length-12031-cov-3.155011_pt1 | contig 12031 bp, 7 predicted proteins | sample MGYA00237783_ERZ508515 | MGnify/ENA primary metagenome ERZ508515 (study PRJEB26186, sample SAMN06268792) | marine metagenome | isolation source: Eden Landing Ponds, San Francisco, CA, USA | place...
CTGCTGCCAGAAGCTCATCCGACTGCCGTGATCTCCACTCAGGACGGGCGCGTCCATGGACCCAACATTGATGCCTACCTCAAGCGCGGTGGTCGAAACGACACCATCAACGCGTTGGTTCTTGAGTTGGTCCTCGAGTTTCTGGCGTTCCGGCTTTGTATGGCCAGCGTGATAGGGCTCGATACTTGGCTCGCTCGTGTTGTACTCCTCCGAGAGTTGCTCAACGGCCCACTTCGCATCGAGTTCTGTCATCTTTCGACTCGGTGCAAACATCAGGGTCTGGTTCCCGTTATGAGCGAGATGAGCGAGAACCTGGCTTGATTCAAGGTGCGTTGATCGCCGTCCCTGATATCCCTCGTCAGTCACATATGGCGGGGGATTCCAGAAGACAATTTCGCGTCGACCATGGGGACTCCCGTCATCATCGACGACCTGCACAGTCCGCCCGGTCAACCTTCGCGAATGCTCTGCTGGATTCCCGATCGTCGCAGACGTAAGCACAAGCTGCGGGGTCGACTGGTATCGGTCGCATTCGGCGATACGGAGAAGTCGCCGCACAATCCACGCCACATGCATCCCGAGGATACCGGTGTACATGTGGGCCTCATCAATCGCTATTAGCTCGAGATCAGAGAAGATGTTAGACCACAGGTGATGGTGAGAGAGGTACTGGTTGAGGCCGGCAAAGTTCGTTATGACAACATCGGCTTCTTCCCTGATCTGGCGCTTCTCCTCGCTCGTTGCGTCACCGTCGTATTTTCCAACGGTGATGGATACATCGAGGTTGTCGTACAGTGTCTGTAGTTCAGCCTGTTGATCGCCTGATAGTGCCTTGGTCGGATAGACGAGCAGGGCTTTCGCAGTAGGGTTCTCGAGGGTTTTGCGGGCGATATCAAGAGCATAAATCAAAGTCTTTCCACTGGATGTACTGGTAGAAACGCAGATATCCTCACCGGCGTCAAGGTGGTCGAACGCGGCAGCCTGGTGCGTATAGAGACTATGATCGATTCCCTCAGCAATCTGTCTCGGCAGATGTTCGATTGCAGGAACGGTATCAGCGTCCACTGCCGGAACCGACTCGATATGCTCCACCTGTCCCTCGTACTCGGGATACGTCTCGGTCAGGATGTCGGCGTTCATGATCCATCCCAGCTATCCAAGTTAAAGGAACTCGATGACCGGTTGTACGCCTGCTCTAGTTCTTGTTTGTTTATATACATTTCGGCGTCAGAGATCGAATCGTACACGTACTTCATCGCAATGACATCGTCCTTGCAGTAGGAGATCCACATGTCCCAGTTCATGTCTCCACCTGCGGCCCACTCGGCATATGCCTGCGCTGCCTGTTCACCGGAAAGTCCGGGGTATTCGCGTTCGTATCCAAGTCTGTCGGCAACCACATCGAGCTTGTGGGAACGGGCGGGTGTTGCAACGCCTGACTTGACGAGGTCAAGAAGGAGGTCGAATTTCGTGGCATCTTCCCAAGCGTTACGATGTTGTTTTGGCGCGTGACTGTTGATAAAGTCAGTCAGGTGCACGAAATCGAACTGCTTGCCGTACCACGCTATAAATGTCGCGTTGTCTGCGTTTGCTGCAACCCAGTCAGCAAACTCTTCTACAACACCTGCTTCAGCACCTGGTTCGTCGTCGTTGATGAAATAGTGGTACTGGTCTTGAGCGTCGTCGTATACGCCGATTTGCCAGATGTACTGTGGGGACAGCGAGTCTGTCTCGATGTCGACGTAGACGCGTCGTTCGTTAGCGAGCGGATCTGGCACGAAGCGAAGGGGTTTCTCTTCCTCGATTGCAGAGGCTCCTGTCGTCACTCGTGCTGCATAGTACGGCCCGAATCCGTCAAGCTCCAACAGTTCGGTCGGGTCCATTTGAAGGATGTCTCGGCGGTCGGTACAGCCGTGCCGTTCCAATTGCTGTCGCATCTTCCGTCCAATGTCTGGGATTGCCTGGATACCAACCTTGGAACTGTCCAATTCTTCGACGTGCGGCGTTTTCCCGAGCGTGATACATGGGATACTCGAACCTTCGAGTGACTGAATGAACCCGGCACCGTAGAGCGGGATATCTGCCTGCTCAACGGTTCGTCCAGCGGACATCGTGGTCGTGAGGTGCGTCGAAATGTCACTGCGGCCACGAACAAGTTCCTGATATTCGGATAATCCTGTTAATCGGGTCTCGAACGTGTTTGGGTCATATTCTTGCTCGATAAAACTCGAAACAACACTAATTGGCGTCTCATAGTCGCGATTGAGGAGCGTATATGCGTCGTCCAGTTGTGGTGCAGTAATCAGAGTCACTTGTTCAAGTTCGATAGCATCAGGTTCAGAGGAATCGATAATCGGGGCCTCAAGTGTGTTGGCGACTCGACGCGCCTTCGCTTGATGGGTCGCATCCGTGAGGAGAACTGCAGAGGGGTCAAAGTAGCGCTCGATATCCTGGAGGTGTTCGTCGGTGTATTGTCTGAGTTGTGTCGCCGACAGTGTGATCACGCTATCTGAGTTTGCGATGGAGTTGGCCATGGTAGGATCCCGAAATCGGTTGTCTACATCAACTCAACCCGTCCTATAGAAACTATTGGTGGTTTGTTGCGTTCGATCAAGTTTGACATCGAAACGCGCCCCGTAGAGTCGCACAAACCAGTGTGTTCGATTAACGGAGCTTCCACGCATCATATTGCACCAGCTCTACTCAATCCGAGCCGATAAGGAAAGTAATCAGACCAGACTTGTAACCCCACTCAGAACAGCCGGTGTAGAATCCTTACGTAATCTGTATCCGGTCCACCGAAGAAGTTTTGAAATACCCACTCTTTGAGCAGTCACATAATCATTCTAGACCGCCCTCAGAACAGAGGACAAGGCCCATATCATTACACGAAGTTTCCACAACTGAACTCCTCCTCTACAGACGATTCTGTGTTTGATGGAGAGGAGGAACTACGGGGTTATAGGAGAGGGAAGTTGAGCAGGGTTCCGATCAGTAGCAAAATGAACCCGGTTGCAATGAACTACATCCCTTTCTGCGTCGTGAGGCGGCGGAGTCCCCAGTCAAAAAAGAGAGGTTTCTCCATCTGCCCCGGTTCCTGGTCATAGAACGGGTTACTGATACGATTTTGAGGATATTCAATTCGAATCGAGGACGAGGTTTCTGTGACTTGGTTGGGCTCGTTACCTACGTCGATTTCGTGATATCGTTGCTCGAATACGTCTTCGACGACAGCAACCCGTTCCTATTCAGTTATCCGGCCGTTATTGTGGAATTGATCTCTGGCCTCTGTGAGGGTTCTGCTACGCGGGATGAATCGTTCAATGGAGGTTTTGAGGCGGCCGTCTGGCATATCGGGGTAACGGACTATGGGAGCGCCGAGCTCGTCGAGAATCTGGTAGAGTGTGCGGAATCGCGTGTAGTTCCGCCAGCAGTTGACGTAGGTTGTCTCGACGTCGAGAACCTCCTCGCGAAGGCGCTCGGTGACGAACTGCGAGATACACGTCTTCCCGGTCCCGCTGGGTCCGGTGACGATGGCGGTGTCCGCTGGTTCACCGTTCGTGATTGGTTCGAGGATGCTCGAGAGGTGATTGACCTCGGCGTCCCGATGCTCGACTTCTCGAGGGACAAAGCCGGCGCGGAGGACGCGAGCATCGCGGATCATTCGGGGCTTTCAGAGTTTTCTCTTCCGAGCTATAAAAGCGTAACCGGGTCGTTTCCGGGAACGACCAATTTCGTCTCGTAATTGCCGCCGATATTCCTGCGCTGTCAGGTGATTTCGGTTTATGGAAAACTTGGGTTTCCGGGATTTCCGGAACTGGCACATGAGAAAGTGTTCGTTACTCTGGGGTTCTTCCATCGTGTTCGCTTTAGGGGAACCACGAAATGCCCGCGTGTCGACGTGCGAAAAACTGGGTACTCATTGCACCCGACGACGAGACCGAAAGCGGCACCTGAGGGTTGACTTGCCTGTTTTAGGGAAAAATGTCGATACATCGGCGAGGGGTAATCAAGCATCGCCAAGCGAAGACTGCGACCCAGCTATTTTCTCCCACTCAACGCTCACACGTACCCGTCGAAAACGATTACCTGAAACGAGTCGACCTGCTCGGATTCGAGATTTGGTGGTGTACGGACCCCAATCGTCCCATCGCTGAACGCCACTGTCTCGCCAGGGCTCGATTCTACGCTCCGGACCGCCCCACGATACCGATCCTGAGGGTCGAAGAAGAGCGTAATTGCGGTCACCCGATCCGGTGTCGCTCCACTGAGGTCAATCTCCGCCGAGATATCGACCCCGCTCTCGCTCCCCGCCTCGAAAGTAGAACTAAGCACTTCGACTCCCCCAATCATCTCGGCGGACACCGAGCTAGTCGTCTCAGTAATCCGCGTCTTGACTCGGTCGATGCGGTCTGGCGTCTCCGTATAGTACCTAGTGTAATCAAGCCAAGTGGTGTTCGCCGGAATATAGGGGCAGTAGATATCTCTCACCTCGAGGAGCGTATCGTTCGCGTCATAGAACCGCACCTCTGCTCGTAAGGACCCGTGTGGTACAGAAGAAGTGTTGGTAATCTCAGTAATGGCCCAAGGGATCTGCTCGTCCCTAAAGGACGTCACGGAGTCGCCCATGACGTAGTTGGATCGGGACACCTCCACCGTGGCGGACATCGCTCCGCCCTCCGAACCCTCCGAACCTTCTGTTCCCTCTGAACCCTCTGTTCCCTCTGAACCATCCTTTCTCCCTGACCCATCTGTACCTTCTGAGCCATCCGTTCCCCCTGAACCATCCGTGCCCTCCGAGTCCGAGGTACACCCAGCCATCAGCACGGCTGTACTTGTCGCGAGGAACGTTCGGCGCTTCATATGGGGGAGTCGTTACGACCCATTATATATTCTTCCCCGTCATGTCGTCGGTGAGTGCGATCCATCGAGTTTCGTCGTATCTTCGGCGTTGAACGGGAAGTATTCGTTTCGAATCCTAAAGCAACGCTACGGAAGCAGTCTTCAGGCCAAACGCTGGTACAAACAGTACGGCTAAATGGCTCTCAAAGGTGTGGTCAATAACATCGATGGCGGTATTGGCACCTCACACTGCAAACCTGAGTTGATATAGTTTTAATTAAAAGAGCTAGAGGAGTTCTGCGGCAAGGGTTCTCCCAAGTGATAGAGACTCACCCTCCCCAGTCAACGAATGCCGGTCGACGCCGAACACTTCGAGACAAGTCGAGACTGGTCCGTTCACGTACCGGGAAAGCAATTTCGCATAAGTGCGCGTCTGCAATTTGTAGCGGTCACGCGAGGTAGATTCGACCTCCCCAAGCGCGATTTTGAGGTCGACCACCTCCCACGACCCATCGGAGTGGCGAAGGACGATATCGGCCATTCCGTCGAGTTCGAATTCGACGCCTTCGACTCGGATGCGTCCCGGGACGGACTTCTCTAAGTAGACTGCCTCTGCGTCTGTGAGGCGGTTCCAGAACTCGGAGGTTCGAATCTGCGGAAGGACCGTCGACGTAACGAACTGGACGATGTCCCGGGCAGTCGAGTCTGGGATGTCCGGGAAGTGCCGGTCAATGACACCCTCTGCTATCGACTCCACTGGTACGTCCCCAAGGTCCGTCTCGCCCGATTCCACGACGCGGTCAAGAACAACTGTTAGGACAGAGTGGGTGACATTGCCAACCTCCTCGGAACCGACGGTCGTCATATCAATCGGCAGTGTGGAACTGACCTCAGCCGAATCCGTGTGCAGTTCGTCGGTCTGGAGATGAGCCAGCAGCCAGCGGTCCGGGTCATCGAGGAGTGGTGCGAGGGTGCTGGGCCGAAGGATTCGTGGGACGAAGTCTGGCAATGCCGACTGGTCGACTGGCGAAGACGCAGCGTAGGGCGTCGGTTGGGAATCCGACGCCGATTGACCACCACTGTCTCCAATTTGAGTGGGCTCCACGTCGTTCACGCCAACCTGTAGCTGGGGAGTGTCCTCGCCCTGAGGAACATCGACCTGGTAGGTGCCTGCCATTGGAGCGGCGTCGAAGCCCAGGCATTCTCGAATCGTCTCCAGCCACCGCTCTCGCGGTGAAGATGGCGAGTTTACGGTCTTAGGGAGTGGCAGGATGAGATGGTCGCGGGCACGCGTGAGCGCGACGTAGAGCAATCGCCACTCCTCTGCTCGCCGATTCCGCGGAACGGTCTGGAGGTGGTCGTGCCCTGCAAGTGTGGCCGATTCGGACCCGTCAGGGTCGTGCCATCGTTCGGTCACCCACCTGAGTCCGACGTCGCGAGACGGTCCGCCTGACTCCCGATCATCTGTGGATGCGGCCGGACTGTAGAGGCCGCCCGTGTAGAGTGGGAGCGTGTTGATGGGAGCGACGCTGGCCGTCTCTGGTGGGGCGAGTCCGGCGACATCGCCCGCCGTGACGAACCGCTCGTTGGCTGCGCCGGGGAACCAGAGGTCGGCACCGAGGTCGGCGAGGGCGACGATTGGCGCTTCGTCGCCCTTCATCTGGTGAATCGTCTTGAACTCGACGTCGACCTCACCGCCCGTTGGCACCGCTTGCGTTGGCCCCTTGTAGGGGTACTCCTGGAACGGGGCGAGGAGGTCGACGAACTCCCGAATTGGAATGTCCGATTCGGCGTCGAGTGAGGCCACCCAGCCAGCGAGGGCATCCACATTGGCCACCCGCTGTGCCTCGGGTGTTCCCACGAGGTCGTGTGGGTCGGCCCAGAGCGAAAGCCGGGTGCAAATTGTCTCGACCAGTGTCGACGGTGATTGGACGGGCCCGATACCGACAGCTTTCCGAAGTGCCTGGAGACACCCGAGGACGGACGTCTCCCGGTCGGAGAACTCTTCTCCGGTCTCGTCCATGACGACGTCGAATTTCCAGTCCGCGTGCTCGAAGCAGTCCTCGAGTGAGTCGAGGGCGAGGGCGGACTCGGTGACGAGCTGACAAGTCCGGTCGGGGGAGCAGGGGTCGACCAGCCACTCGGCGACGTCGAGTATCGCCCGAACGGCCTGGCAGTCGAAGAGGTACTCACTCGTATCGACGACGCTGAGTCCCTCGGCGGCGAACGCCCTGGCGTACCCCGTCATGTGCCGACGCCGGCGGAACAGGACCGTGACAGGCGGCCGTCCATCGGTGGCGACTTCGATGCAATCATCGCTCGTCTCTGTCTGTGACCCGTCACCACTCTCGCCGTCGGTCTCCAGGTCCTCAAGGAAGCAGGCGAGATACCTGGCCAGTTTGGGGGCCTCTCCGTCCCCGGACATCGGTGCCACGTACGATTCGGTTCCCGGAAACTCGGTGGACTGGAAGGCCGCAATGTGGACGGATGGGCCGTCCGTTGGTGCGCGGACTGCCTCCAGGGGTGGGTACTCGACGTCGAGGTCGCCCAGATTCCCGCGTTCGGGGTCAGTCAGGGCGGGCCCTGCGATTGCATTAATGGCCCGACAGACTCCCGGCCGCGAACGGTAGGTCCGCGTGGCCGTCTCGACGACGTGGGGCTCCCAGTCGATGCCGAAGTACGTGCCCTCCGAGAGTGCCTGCGCGAAAAGTTCGGGGTGGGCATCACGCCAGCCATAGATGCTCTGGCGAATGTCGCCGGCGAGAACAACCCGGTCGGAGTCGTCGACCAGCGGGGTGAGGGCGGCGTGCTGGATGGTCGAGAGGTCCTGAGCCTCGTCGATGATCCAGGTCTCGATGCGGTCGCCGTGACGGTCCAGGACGCGACGCTGTGCCGTGTCCTGTCCCCCATCACTCTCCCGACCGTATTCCGCACCGTATTCGGCCACGAGGTAGGCACAGTCGAGATGCGAGACGATGCCCAACTCGCGTGAGAGTCGTTCGTATGTGTCCGTGTATGCCTCCAGAACGGTACAGAAGTCCTCGACGCGAGCTATCCACGACCGCCGGAGTGCAGCATCGCAGCTAATGAGGCCATCGAGGAATGCATCATCTTTGTCCGCAAGTGCCGTTTCTGCCTCTGCAGGGGAAACACACCGCGCGATTGCTGCGGTGATATCCTCCGGGTCTGTCGGCTCTCCCTCGGCATAGACGGCCTCGACGGTTTCGAGGAGTCGGCGCTCGAAGGCCGCGGGCGACAGTTGCTGCGTGCGACAGTATCGCAGTGCCGAACGGAGGAGGTCGTCAATGCCAGCATCGTACTCTCCGTCGGGATAGGCGTCTGTCAGCCGCTCGAGGGCGTCCGAACAGGCATCCTGGCCCTGGAGTGTCTCGGAGCATTTCCCGTGGAGGTGTTCGAGGTGTGCATCGTGGCCGATAGCCGGCAGTTCGTCGAAGCCGACGTCGCCGAGCATGTCGCCAAGGACCGACCGGAGGAGGCTATCGATCGTCCCGATGTAGGGGGCCTGCCGCACCCGGCGGATGAGCGCCTCGCCGTCGGCCGGCGACAGGTCGGCCCCGGCAGGGCTGAGGTCGTGTTCGATGTGGGCCCGCACTCGCTCGGTGATGTCAGAGACGAGCGAGTCGGCCTCTTCACGATTGAAGGTGAGGACACAGAGGTGCTGTTCGGGGGTCCGATCGCCACGCTGCCACCGACGGAGGAGTTCTCTGGCGGCCAGGTCGCTTCTGACGAAGGATTTGCCTGCGCCGGGGACGCAGTTCAGAGCGAACAGTCCGGACTCGGCGTCGAAGTACGCCGCTGCCAGCCGTTGCTGGGCCCCCTGCAACTCGGCCGGGTCATCCGAATCGGGTGCGGCATCGGTGGGCCCCTCACTCGACGGCGGTGATGCACTCGTCATGGGCCCACCTCGGTCGGGTTACTCCTCTCCTCGGGCAGCACCCCTGCAAGTTCGGGTGGGAGCTGTCGGTCCGCGGAGCGCAGTGCTGCCACTGCGCCAGGGTCGACCTGTTCGACGTCGAGCCCTTCCAGAAGCGGGGAGCGTTCGAACGAGGTTCCATCGTGACTGCGGGTGGGCCGGGTCACCACGAGTGCGTCCGTGGCGGCCTGCACCGTATCAGCGAACTGGTCGGCCTCTCGAATCTCGTCCCAGGTCGCAGATGGAGCAAGCGTGTCCAGTGGGTGGGCTCCCTCGAGGATTTCCTGCCGGAGCGATGCCGGGAACAGTGACTGCTGCTGGGTAGGCCAGATGCCGTCGGCCAGCCCCACTGCAATCACGTAGGGAACCGCTCGCTCCCAGGTGTCGTTTGCCTCGACGATGTCGAGCGCACGCGCGTTGCCGTGCTCGCGGCGGCCAGCACGCTGGGAGGCGAAGGAGTCACACATGCGGCCCACTGTCTCCCAGGACTTTGATGCCCGGTTGGTCTCGAGCCAGTTGGCGTACTTGGCCTCCATCCGGTCGACCAACTCTGTCATCCGTTCGACTGCCCGGACAGTTCGTTCGGTGTCGAGAAGGGCGGGCGAATCTCGCTCCTTCTGTCGGGGTAACAGTCGCTCGCGATACCGGTCGAGCAGTTCCCCCAAGATTTCTTCGACGTCGCCAGGGGCTGGCTCTGCCGGCTGGTCGATGACCCACGAGAGATACTCGGCGAGGCGCTCGTCATCGACCGATGCGAACGTCAGCCACTTTTGCCAGTCCGCTTTCGAGCGATTGTCGTCGGGAGCGTGGTGGCAGATTTCCTGCAGGGTCGCGACATCGAACGGCCAGTCTGCAGTCGGATTCGGCGGGAGCCAGCCATTCGCCGGCGGGCGGAGGAGCAGCCACATCGGCACCGACTCGGCGTCGAAGAGGGCACAGAGCGTCCGGCAGAGCCGGAATGGCTCGGTCTCGCCGATCTGGAGTTGTGTCCAGACCGTCGGCGGAATCTCGTGGCGGATTGCCGCCCGGGTGAGTGGTCCTTCATAGTGGTCAAGATTCCGCGCCACGATGACGATATCGCGGACAGGGACCTCACGAGCGAGTAGTTCGGCGGCGACAGCCATCGCGCTCCGGGCTTCCTGTGCAGGCGTCCCGCCGGGGAGTTCGACCACCGGGCAGTTGGGACTCGGGACGGCTTCGGTCAGTCCGGAATGTGGGCTCTGGCTACTCATCGGTCGGTGTACACCTCGGCACCGGGCTGTTCGACGTCGAACCGGCCAGGCAGGCCATTCGCGTGAAGTGGGCCCGACGCATGGCGAGTGTGAAGGTGGACCTCGACATCGGTCGTGGCGAGGATGGCGGCGATGAAATCCGTCATCGTGACCGAGAGGGTACTCAACCCACAGAGCCAGAGCCGTTCGATCGACGGATATCGCTCCCGCCAGGCACGGCCGTCGCTCTCGACGAGATTTCGGGTGGCCCGGCGAACCAGACTCTCCTTCGAGGTGGCGTGTTCGGTCTCCTCGCGGAGGTGTTCCTCGATAGCGAGTGTTCCCTCGAGTTGGTCTGCAATGTCTGCAGCTTCCGTGGACTGACGAGGATCGCCCCACTCGCGGATTGCGCTGACCCTCCTGGGGTGGTAGCCGGTCACGGTTTCGATTCGTGTCCGCGCCTGTTCGACCTCGTTAACTGCCGTGGCTGGGGCCTTCCCCAGCACCTGTCGGAACGGGTTTCGCGCGTCGGGATTCTCCTGGAGGAGTTGTTCGAGGAGCGGTATTCGGTCGACTCGGTCGAGAATCTCGGGGTCGGAGTCATTCGTAGCGGTGACCAACTCGAACGCGACGTCGACAGGGCCTGTCAGTCGGAGGGTGTCCCGGGGCTCGTTCGCACAAACAAACCGGTGTTTCAGGGTACGTCGATGGATGGCAACCGGGGCCAGAACGAGGTCGGTCGGTCTCCGTGCATGGCCTCCGCGTCCCAGTAGCGTGTCGAGGTCCTGTTCATGGATGGTAAGTCCTGAAGGGATTTTGGCGGTGGGGACCGTCTTCGTTGGGCCCGTGGACTGGATGGCTTCCGTACCGAATGAGGCGAGAGAGGTCTGGAACGGAGCCGTTTCGGAGTCTGTTGTTCGCCCACTCATGGCCCTGAACGCTTCGGCGAGGGAGTGGTGGTGTGGCTGTTCACGGATTACGTTATATATCGTAAGTATATAAAGTTAAGGGGTATAATGCATTAATGCGCCATATGTTGTTGCCATTGGGGTAACCGATGCATCTATGACGGGATACGCAGAATGGGTAAGACATGCGACCGCGGGTACCCTGGATGAATGAGACTGACGACGCGATTCTGGAGTTCTTTGCGGAATTCGAGGTAACTGAGTTTCGGCCATGGTTAGCGCCGACAGCGGTGTGGCTTAATTTGACGAGGAACCTTGGTGTTCTGGACAAGTCGCGCGATACAGTCTCCCGACGGATGGGTGAACTGGCGGCGATGGGGTTGCTTGAGCGGGTGGACGAGAAGCGGGGCTATTATCGATTGACGGACCATGGAGTGGCGTATCTCGAAGGCGAACTGGAGGCCGACGACCTTTCTCCACCAGAAAAATAGTCATTTACTTCAACGCGCCTGCGAAGTGTTATGGATGGAGTCGACCCCTCACCGGCCTATTGTACCCGAACCAACTCACAGTTACCAGGGATATCCTCGAAACTCGGATTCGCTGTGACAATCGTCCGAATAGGTATTGCCGAGTGACCAATGTCCCGGGGATTTATGAAATGGCCGCTTGAAAATCGGGCGTTCACAGGATAATGCCCTGGATTAGGAATCGGGATGGACGCCCCAATGCCGCCTTGGTCTTCGATCGGCCTAGGCACTCTCACGGCAATGACCAGGGTTCGAATCCCTGTCGGAGCATTCTGCGACGTAGCCGCGAACGGAGAGCGGCTGCTCGGAAGAACTTGTTCTTCCGGCGAACCGCGTGAGGAGCGAATGCTCCAGGGGCGGGGCGGATTCGAACCACGCGAACGCGAGTGCAAGCGAGTGTTCGCCATCGGGTTCGAATCCCTGTCGGAGCATTCTGCGACGTAGCCGCGAACGGAGAGCGGCTGCTCGGAAGAACGTGTTCTTCCGGCGGACAACGTGAGCGGTATTGCCGGACAGGTTCGTGGGGTAACCTCCCCGTCGACGACCTGATAGACGAGTCGGGACCCACCGGCGAATCAGTTCCCCGCGCGAACCGGTCGAACGGAG
>ENA-ORDC01002269-ORDC01002269.1-marine-metagenome-genome-assembly--contig:-NODE-2269-length-12027-cov-3.639163_pt1 | contig 12027 bp, 9 predicted proteins | sample MGYA00237783_ERZ508515 | MGnify/ENA primary metagenome ERZ508515 (study PRJEB26186, sample SAMN06268792) | marine metagenome | isolation source: Eden Landing Ponds, San Francisco, CA, USA | place...
CGATGGTCACGGTGTAGTGCGCGTACAGCGCGCCGGCCAGGCCCATCACCACGCCGCCGACGACGAACGACTGGATCCGCAGCGACGTCAGGTTCTTGCCGTTCATCGCCGCCGAGGCCTCCTCGTCGCGCACCGCGCGCAGGGCGCGGCCCCAGGGCGAGCGCAGCGCGTTCTCCAGCAGCACGTAGATCACCGCCAGGAAGATCACCACGATCGCCAGATACAGGAAGGTGTAGTCGCGCTGCTGCATCGGCGCGACGAAGTCGGCGATGAAGGCCGGAGCGCAGGACGGCTCCTCCAGCACGCAGGCCAGCGGCCGCGGGATGCCGCGCAACGGCTGCGGCCCGTTCGCCAGCCAGCGCTCGTTCTGGAAGATCAGGCGGATGATCTCGGCGATCCCGATGGTGGCGATCGCCAGGAAGTCCATGCGCAGCCGCAACACCGGGATCGCGATCAGGAAGGCGACGATCCCGGAGACCGCACCCCCGGCCAGCACGCCGACCAGGAACGGCGCCTCCAGCCCGAACGCCTGCTGGGTGTAGTTCGCCATCACGCCGGTCGGCGCGGCGGTGGTGAACAGCGCCGTGGTGAAGGCGCCGATGGCGAAGAAGCCGGCGATGCCGAAGTTCAGGTGGCCGTTGTAGCCCCACTGCGTGTTCAGCCCCAGCGCCAGAATCGCGTAGATGCTGGCCATGGTGCAGAAGCTGACCAGGTAGCTCAGCGTGCCGCTGCCGGTAACGGCGACGATCGCCAGCCCCGCCAGCAGCCCGCCGGCGACCGACACCGGCAGCCGCAGCACCGCGCGCAGCGGCACCAGCTTGAGCAGCAGCAGCGCCAGCGGCACCGCGATGAACACGCTCTTGGCGAAATCCGCGCCGGCCATCGCGTCAGCTCCCCTCGCCGAACAGGCCCTGCGGGCGCACCAGCAGGGTCAGGACCATCAGGAAGAAGGCGACCCCCGGCCCGTAGGCCGGGTTGATCGCGGCGGTGGAGACCTGCTGGGCGACGCCGATCACGATGGCGCCGACCAGCGCCCCGCGCGGGTTGCCGATCGAGCCCATGATCACGGCGGCGAACATCGGCAGCAGCAGCCAGAAGCCCATCTCCGGGCGCAGCTGCGAGGCCAGGCCGTACATCACGCCGCCGGCCGCCGCCAGGGCGCCGCTCATCATCCAGGTGTAGGCGATCACCTTCTCGGTGTTGATGCCGCGCACCTGCGCCAGTTCGGGATTGTTGGCGGTGGCGCGCATCGCCTTGCCCATCTTGGTCTTCTCCAACAGCAGGTAGACCGCCATCACCAAGCCGAAGGCGAGCAGCAGGATGAAGATCTGGTCGGCCTGCACGCGCAGCCCCAGCGGCAGGTCCAGCGCCGGGTTGGAGCGGCCCTCGTAGTAGAACCGGAAGTCCGAGCCCCAGATCAGGTAGATCACGCTGCGCAGGAAGAACGCCATCGCCAGCGAGGCCATCGCGAACAGCACCAGCGACGAGCCCTGGAACCGCAGCCGCCGGTACATCACCCGGTCGACGCCGATCGACACCAGGCCGACCAGCGGCATCGCGATCGCCAGCCCGGCCACCAGCTCCCAGCCGAAGGAGAACGGTCCGATCGGCTCGCTCTTTGGCAGGTAGCTGACGGCGGAGAAGGCGATGTAGGCGCCCAGCGTGGTCAGCGCGCCGTGCGAAAAGTTGGGGAACTTGAGCACGCCGTAGACCAGCGTCAGGCCGATCCCGCCCAGGCCGATCACGCCGCCCAGCATGATGCCCCAGACGAACAGCGACAGCAGCCGGCCGGCGGTGGCGCCCTGGGCGACGCCGGCGACCACCAGCAGCACGAAGAACAGCGCGATCACGATCGCCAGCGCGGTGCGGGTCTGCAGCACCGCCTTGAGCCTTTCGCCCGGGCGCGGGCCCAGCGTCGGCGCGCCGGTGTTGGTGTCCTGCGCTTGCGCCATCTCGCGATCAGCCTCCCAGGTACAGGCGGGCGACGTCGGGGTCGTCCAGCAGCTCCTTGCCGGTGCCCTCGACGCGGTTCTCGCCGTTCGCCATGACGTAGCCGCGGTGCGACATCTGTAGCGACTGCTTGGCGTTCTGCTCGACCATCATGATGGCCAGCCCGGTCGCGTTGATCGTCAGGATGCGGTCGAAGATCAGGTCGACCATCTTGGGCGCCAGCCCGGCCGACGGCTCGTCCAGCAGGATCATCTTCGGGTCCAGCATCAGGGCGCTGCCCATCGCCACCATCTGGCGCTCGCCGCCGGACATCTTGCCGGCCTTCTGGCGCCGGCGCTCGGCGAGGCGCGGGAACAGCTCGAAGATCTTCTGCTTGCGCCGGCTCAGATCGCGGTCCGGCAGCACGAAGGCGCCCATGTCCAGGTTCTCGTCCACCGTCAGCTCGGTGAACACGTTGGCGACCTGCGGCACATAGCACATGCCGGTTTCGACGATCTCGTAGGGCTCCTTGCGGGAGATCTCCCGGCCGTCGAACGCGATCGACCCGCTCCAGGGGTGGAGCTGGCCGAACACCGCCTTCATCAGCGTCGACTTGCCCGCGCCGTTGGGGCCGATGATGGAGACGATCTCGCCGCTCTCCACCGCGATCGAGACGTCGGTGAGCACCTGCATGTCGCCGTAGCCGCAGGTGACCGACTCAACCGTCAGCAGCGCCATACTGTCCACCCAGGTAAGCGTCGAGCACGCGCTGGTCGGTGCGCACCTCCTGCGGCGTGCCCTGCATCAGCCGGTGACCCTCGCTCATCACGACGACCGGGTCGCATACATTCATCACCAGGTCCATGTCGTGCTCAATCAGCAGGAAGGTGATGCCGCGCTCCTTCTGCAGGTACTGGATGTTCTCGGTCAGGCGCTGCATCAGCGTGCGGTTCACGCCGGCGCCGGGCTCGTCCAGCAGCACCATCTCGGGCTCCGCCATCAGGATCCGGCCGAGCTCCAGCAGCTTCTTCTGGCCGCCCGACAACCGGCCGGCCAGCTCGCCGCGCAGGTGCGCCAGGTCGATGAACTGCAGCACCTCGTCGGCCTTGGCGCGGATGCGCTCCTCCTCGCCGCGCACCACCGCCGGCCGCAGCCAGACGTTCCAGAAGCGCTCGCCCTGCTGGCCCGGCGGCACCAGCATCAGGTTTTCCAGCACCGTCATGCTCTTGTGCTCGCGCGGGATCTGGAAGGTGCGGCACAGCTTCTTCTCGAAGATGCGGTGCGGCGGCAGCGCGGTGATGTCGCCGCCTTGGAAGCTGACCCGGCCGCTGTCGGGGTAGATCGCCCCGGTGATCAGGTTGAACAGCGTGGTCTTGCCGGCGCCGTTCGGCCCGATCAGGCCGGTGATGGTGCCGCGCTCGACCTCCAGCGAGGCGTGGTCGACCGCCTGCAGGCCGCCGAAGCTCTTGCAGAGGTCGCGCACCTCCAGAAGCGTCTCCCCGGCCCCGCGGTCGCGCGCGGGCGCGGGCGCCGTTGCGGTCTCGCTCAACGTTGGCCGTCCCTTCGTTCTTGGCCCGACCCGTCGGCCGGGCGGGTTCGCGGTCGGCGGGTTTATGCCACTCGTCGTCGGTTAACGAAAAGGGTGGGGTTTTGGTTTCCGGCCGCCTCCGCGGACAACGCGGACGGGCGCACGCCAGCTGCGTTTATCTTAGGCCGCATCATCAACTCTCAACTGTCGCGTCGGAGCTTTCGAGGTGATAGCGTGCCCGCCATAACACCTTCAGGTTGCCGCCCTTCGACCCGGTCGGGGGGCGCCGGAACGGTGCGGCGGGCACCGCAACGCTTCGGGGGATCACGTCAGGGAGGGTTCCATGCGGTATCGGCTTCTGGGCGCCGTCGCGCTGGGCTGCGCGATCGCGGCCACTTGGCCCGGGTCGGCGGTGCGGGCGCAATCGGACGGCTGCAAGCTCACCGACAAGATGGTGCAGGACGCGCTGGCCAGCGACCAGCCCACGCGCGACGCCGGCTTCTTCAGCAGCAACTGCGCGTTCCACCAGTGGTCGTGGATGCTGTTCATCTGGCTGACCCAGGAGGTCGGCGACGGCGAACTGCGGTTCGAGACGATGCCGACCAGCAACGACGTGATCAACGGCGGCCAAGTAGACGGGCAGCAGACGGGCGTCGAGATGCTGGCGCCGCGCTACGCCAAGACCGACGACATCGATCACCCGAGCCCGCTGGCGGCCCAGCAGCGGGCGATCGACGAGTCGTACGCCGAGGTGGAGCAGGCCGGCTCCTCGGGCGTTCTGATCGACCAGAACGGCCGCGCCGTCTACTACTCGCAGTACGTCAATGACGCGTTCTACGACTGGGCGGTCACCGAGAAGGCCCTCTACAAGCCGGCGAACCTGCGCAAGCTGGAGCCGACGACGACGCTGCCGGCGAACACGCTGGAACTGAAGGTGTCCTGGAAGATCGTCGGCGACGGCGAGGACGCCGGCAAGTTCTTCACCACCCGCGCCAAGATTCCCAAGCTGGCGCCCAACCCCAACGGCCCGGGCGTGGTTCCGAAACCCGGCGACACCGAGGAGGTGACGGTGGCGCTGGTGGGCTTCCACGTCGTCGGCGTCGTCCCCGACCACCCGGAGATGATCTGGGCGACCTTCGAGCACAACGACAACGCGCCCAACTTCGCGTCCAAGCAGAAGCCCGGCCAGCCGGTCAGCGACAAGGACTTCACCTTCTACAAAGCCGGCACCCTGGCCTACGCCTGCAACGAGAACAACGCGCGCCACCTGGACCTGGACCAGAGTTCGCAGAAGCTGTCGCCGGTCACCCAGGCCTGCCGGCAGTTCGCCTTCGGCAACGAGCCGGGCGCGTCGGACGCGGGCACCAACAAGAACAACATCCAGTCGCTCAACGCCAGCGCCTGGCAGCAGATCGACAGCCACGGCATCCCGGCGGTGTGGAAGAACTACCGGGAGATCGGTGCGGTCTGGTTCAAGCCGAGCGCCAAGCTGACGCCGAAGGATCCGCTGGACACCGACGCCAAGCTGACCGGGTCGCTCAGGCTGAACAACACGACGATCGAGACCTTCACGCAGGACGAGGCGTCGATGAACAACTGCTTCAAGTGCCACAACACGACGATGAAGTATTCGTCCGATCCGGACGTGGCGCCCCTGGAAGCCAAGAACGTCAACATCAGCCACATCCTGGTCAACGCTTTCATGCAGAACCAGTGACCACCGGCCGCGACGCCGCAAACTGACCTCGAGGGGAGAGGACGATGGCGCTTCCCATCCTGCGCATACATCCCGCGATCGGCATGGCCCGCGTCGGCAACAGCAACGACTACTACATCGCGCCGGAAAGCATGGCGGGCGAACCGCAAGACGGCAGCGACCTGACCGGCGGCCTGCCGATCAAACCCGGCACCGAACGCACGCCGATCTCCAGCGCCGATCTGCGCGATTCCGACGGCGCCCTGAAGCGGCAGGCGGCGCGCTTCCGGGTGTATCACTACCCAAACGACACGCCCGGCAAGTACCCCAGCGGCGCCGACGTCAGCGAGGTCACGATCGGCAGCAAGCTGGGCCACCGGAAGGTGATCGACATCGTCTGGACCGTGCACCTCGCCAACAAGAAGGCGGCGTGCTGGCTGCTGGACGAGCAGGCCGGCCTGCGCGCCTACGACGGCGGCAAGCTACCGCCGCTGCGCAATCCGCACTACCCCGACCCGAACAAGACGGCCAAGGCCGACGACCCGAAGCGGCTGCGCGACCTGATCATCGACGCGGGCCCCCGGACGATCGCCAGCCACGCGGCGCCGGCCAAGGCCAGGTTCGACGCCAACACCACGCCGTCGATCTGGCAGCACGGCAAGGGCTTGCACGAGATCGGCGACTACCCCAAGCAGTTCCCCGGCGATGCCTTCGCCGCCGACGACCTCTACACGCCCACCGACCGCCCGTCGGACATGCCCTCCGACTCCGGCAAGCCGGAGAACTCCAAGCGGCCGATCGACTTCCTGGGCGAGATGACCTCGGACGACCAGGGCCGGCTGCTGCTGCTGGGCGGCCACGGCCGTGCGACCGGGTTCACGCACGACGGCGATCCGCCGGAGCTGCACAGCGACGTCAACAACGACCAGTGGTTCGACGACACCTCGGACGGCCCGGTGACGGCTGTGGTGCTGCTCGACGACGGCACGCAGTTCGAGGTGCAGGGCAGCGGCTGGGCGGTGGTGACCGACCCCTCCTACGCGCCGCAGATCCGCAACGCGGTCACGCTGTGGGACGACGTCTACGACACCTGGATCAAGCGCTACGACCTGCAGCCGGAGGTCTACGACAGCGGCAAGAAGGCCTACAACAAGGACTACAAGCCGTCCTTCGAGAGCGACATCAAGCCGATCTTCATCGCCGCCGGCCTGCAGCAGTGGGCGACCAACCTGTCGTCCAAAGGCGTCAATGGCCACCAGAGCGTGACCCGGATTACCGCCGACGACGATCCGCAAGCCCGCTTCGACCTGAAGTCCTTCCTGCGCGATTCGGAGAACAAGGCGCCGCCCGACGACGGCACGGCCAAGGGCAGCACCAACCGCACCGCGCCGCTGATGCCGCTGTCGCTGGGCGACGCCGGCTACGCGCTGCTGACGCTGTCGGACACGCAGTACTTCTTCATGAAGCAGTGGGAGGCCAAGACCTACGCCAAGGCCGGCGGCACCGCCCTCAACGCCGGCGAGCACCTGGACAAGGCGACCCTGGTGAACTGCCTCGGCGGCCGCTTCAACCCCGGCATCGACATGACCTTCATCGTGCGCGATCCAGAACTCTACAAGGCGGACTGGACCGACCCCAGCGTGGGCCCGTTCCGGATCGACGCCGCGGAGCTGGACTACAGCAAGGCGGCGTCGGGGCAGCCGTTCCTCAGCGTCGGCTACACGCCCGAGCGCAAGGGCACCAAGGTCGAGCCCGGCGACATCTGCAAGTTCATGGCGATCCCCTGGCACACCGACTACAACTCCTGCGCCACCCACGTCCCCAGTCCGAACCCGGGCGGCGAGCTGACGGACGACAACGGCAACGTCGTCGACGACCTCTACGACGGCCGCAATCTGACCACCTTCTGGTCCTGGCCGGCGCAGCGGCCGGTGGCGACCTACACCTTCCAGGATCTGTCCAAGGCCAACGGCAAGCTGCCCGACAAGCAGCGCTTCTGCGTCCGCGGCACCGGCACCCCGGTGCCGCAGCGCTCGCAGGACACGCCGTTCCCGGCGCAGCACGTCGGCCGCTACCAGGACCGCGTGAACATCCTGGTCGGCTGGGATAAGGTCGGCGTGATCCTACAGGCGCCGGCGATCGAGGGCTTCGACGGCTCCAAATGGAGCCACGCCAAGGACTACTACCTGGAGGCCGAGAACCGCCTGACCGGTCCCAGCGACGCCGTCGACCCCTGGCCGATCACGGTCACCAGCAAGGTCTACCCGGACGACTCCTAGGCCGCTCCGCCCCGATGCCGGAGCCGGACCGATGACCGGACAGCGCAACGGCACCAGTCGGGTCGACACCGCCGTGGCCGACACCGTTGTGGTTGGCGGCGGCCCGGCCGGCGCGGCCACGGCGCGAGCGCTCGCGCTGTCCGGATGCCGGGTGCTGCTGGTCGAGCCCGGCGGCGGCAGCGGCTTCCGGATCGGCGAGAGCGTCCCGCCCGATCTGCGCCCGGTGTTGCAGCGGCTGGAGCTGCTCGACGGCTTCCTCGCCGAGCGGCACGACCCCTGCCTGGGCAGCGTGTCCTGCTGGGGCGACGACCGGCCGGGCTACAACGACTTCTTGCTGAACCCGAACGGCCACGGCTGGCATCTGGACCGACGCCGCTTCGACACGTTCCTGCGCGAGGCCGCCACCGCGGCCGGCGCCGAGATCCGATACGGCGCCCGCTTGACCGGCACCCGCGAGACCGCCGACGGACTCCACCTGACGCTGTCCGATCCCGACGGCACCACCTGGACCGCGCTTGCCGGCTTCGCGGTCGACGCAACCGGCCTGAGCGCCCGGCTGGCGCGGGTGATGGGCGCGCGCCGGCGATACGACGACCGGCTGATCTGCCTGTCGGCAACCTTCAACGCCGATCCCGACCTGCCGATGGCGCGCCTGACCCGGCTGGAGGCGGCGGACTGCGGCTGGTGGTACGCCGCGCGCCTGCCGCACGGGCGCCTCGTGGTCGCCCTCACCACCGACGCCGCCACCCTGCGCCGCCTGCGCCTGGGTGAGCCGGAACCCTGGCGCCGCCGGCTGCTGCGGACAGACCAGATCTCCCGGTTGCTGCCGTACTGGCCGACGCCCGACGGCCTGCACCGCGACGCGGCGCCGTCGGCCCGGCTCGACCCGGTGGCCGGCCGGCGCTGGCTGGCGGTGGGCGACGCCGCGCTGGCGTTCGACCCGATCATGTCGGAAGGCATCCACAAGGCGCTCGCCAACGGCGTAGCCGCGGCGCAGGTGATCGGCCGGCTGCGGGCCGGCGACCCCGACGCGCTCGCGGCCTACGCCCGGCACGTCGCGCGCCGGCACCGCGACTACCTGGACACGCGCCAGCAGTTCTACGATCTGGAACGGCGCTGGCCGCAGGCGCCGTTCTGGCAGGCCCGGCACAGTCCCGCCCCACCCGTCCCCGGCCCAGACGTGCGCGCCGCAGGGGACGCCGCGGCCCGCGCATGACACGGGCTCCGCAGTCGGCCGGGCCGGTCCCCGGCGGCTTGGGCGTCGTCTTTTGCCGATGCATGTTTTAGGCTCCAGCGCACCCGGCGAGCGCCGCCGCCACCCCAGACCGGAGACCGTCCGAGCCAGGCATGGCCGACTTCGCCTTCGAGATCGATCAGCCCGCGCCGAACACCCTGCGGCTCAGCCTGGCGGGCCGCTGGCGGCTGGCCAACGGGCTGCCGGATGCGGCCCGCGCCGAGCGCGCGCTGGGCGGCGGCCGGGTCGAGCGGCTGGAGTTCGCCGACGCCGGGCTGGAGGCCTGGGACAGCGCCCTGGTGACGTTCCTGCTCCGGGTGACGCGCGCCGCCCGGCGCGCCGACGTCGCGGTGGATGCCGACGGCCTGCCGGACGGCGCGCGGCGGCTGCTGGAGATGGCCGAGGGTGGGCCCAAGCCGCGCGAGGCCGCGCCGGCGCGGCGACCGGGGCTACTCAGCCGGATCGGCGGGAGCGCCCTGACGGAACTGCGCGGCGTCGGCGAGATGCTGCAGTTCGTCGGCGAATCGGTGCTGTCGATGGGCCGCCTGCTGCGCGGCCGGCCGGCATTCAAGAAGGCCGACCTGTGGCTGGCGATCCAGCAGGCCGGCGCCGAGGCGCTGCCGATCGTCACCATCATCACGCTGCTGGTCGGCCTGATCCTGGCCTTCGTCGGCGCGGTGCAGCTGCGCTGGTTCGGCGCCGAGATCTACGTCGCCGACCTGGTCGGCATCGCGATGACGCGGGAGATGGCGCCGATCATGACCGGCATCGTGCTGGCCGGGCGCACCGGCGCCGCCTACGCCGCCAACATCGGCACCATGCAGGGCAACGAGGAGATCGACGCGCTGAAGACGCTGGGGATCTCGCCGATCGACTTCCTGGTGCTGCCGCGGCTGATCGCGATGCTGGTGATGATGCCGCTGCTGGTGCTGTACGGCGACGCGGTGGGCATGTTCGGCGGCTGGATCGTCGGGGTGGGCATGCTGGACCTGACCAGCGCCGCCTACATCCAGGAGACGCTGCGCGGAGTGCGCATCGACCACCTCTGGATCGGCCTGGTGAAGTCGCTGTTCTTCGGCCTGATCGTCGCCACCGCCGGCTGCCTGCGCGGCCTGCAGGCCGGCCGCAGCGCGGCCGCCGTGGGCGAGGCCGCGACCTCGGCCGTGGTCACCGGCATCGTCTACATCATCGTCGTCGACGCGATCTTCGCGGTGCTCTGCAACGTGCTGGGGATCTAACGCGATGGCCGACTCCGCGACGACAGGCCCCGGCACGAGCGGCACCGACCGAGCCGCCGCGGCCGACGGCTGCATCCAGGTGGCCGGCCTGACGATGGCGTTCGGCGACACCGTGGTGCAGCGCGACCTGGAATTCGAGATAACCCGCGGCGAGGTGTTCGTGATCATGGGCGGCAGCGGCTGCGGCAAGTCCACCCTGCTGCGCCACATGATCGGCCTGATCGAGCCCGCCGCCGGCGACGTGCTGTTCGACGGCGAGAGCTTCTGGGCCGAGGGCGACGCGGACAGCCGGCAGCGGATCTCCGAGCGCTTCGGCGTGCTGTTCCAGTCGGGCGCGCTGTTCTCCTCGATGACGCTGGCGGAGAACGTGGCGCTGCCGCTGCAGCGCTACGCCGCGCTGGGCCCGCGCGAGACCCGCGAGCTGGTCGAGCTCAAGCTGGCGCTGGTCGGGCTGCGCGGCTTCGAGGACTACCTGCCGGCGGAGATCTCCGGCGGCATGCGCAAGCGCGCCGGGCTGGCCCGGGCGATCGCGCGCGATCCCGACCTGCTGTTTCTGGACGAGCCGTCGGCCGGCCTGGACCCGCTGACCGCGCGGCGGCTGGACGAGCTGATCCTGGAGCTGCGCGACAGCCTGCGCGCCACCGTGGTGGTGGTGACGCACGAGCTCGACAGCATCTTCACCATCGCGGACGACAGCATCTTCCTGGACGGCGAGTCGCGCACGATGATCGCGCAGGGTGCGCCGCGGGACTTGGCCCAGCGGGCGGAGCAAGCCAAGGTGCGGGAGTTCCTGCGCCGCGGCGGCTCGCGCCGCCCGGCGCCGGCCGACGCAGCGGGCTGAGAGCGAGGCGTATGCGCAAGACGACCAACCCCAAGATGATCGGCGCGTTCGTGCTGGGCGGACTGCTGCTGCTGGTGCTGGCGATCGGCATCTTCGGCAGCAGCCGGCTGTTCGAGACCACGCGCACCGCGGTCGCCTACTTCGACCGCTCGGTCGCCGGACTGGACCAGGGCGCGCCCGTGACCTTCCGCGGCGTGCGCGTCGGCCAGGTCAAGAAGGTCGCCCTGCGGGTCGAGGCGGAGAAACTGAGCGCCCGCATCCCGGTGTACCTGGAGTTCCAGCTCGAGCGCATCGACTGGGTCGGCGAGGAAGGCTTCACCGACGAGCAGATCCAGCGGCTGATCGACAGCGGCCTGCGCGCCAAACTGGTGCCGCAGTCGCTGGTCACCGGCAAGCTGATGGTCGAGCTCAACTTCGAGCCGGACACCCCGGCGCGCCTAATCGGCGGCGCCGACGTGCCGGAGATCCCGACCACCGAATCGGAAATCCAGGCGTTCGTCAGCTCGCTGTCGACGCTGCCGCTGCAGGACCTGATGGCGTCGGCCACCCAGGCGGTGACGCAGCTCAACGAGCTGCTGGGGCAGGACCAGATCGACCAGGTGGCGCCGATGGCGCTGCAGACGCTGAGCGAATACCGCAAGCTGGCGCAGGACCTGCGCGGGCGCATCGGGCCGCTGTCGCAGGACCTGAGCAGCGGCGCCAAGGCCGCCACCGAGAGCTTCCAGCAGGCCGACCGATCGCTGGCGCAGATGGAGCGGGAAATGACCAAGACTCTGGAAGCCGTCCGCGCGGCGACCCAGACGCTGCAGCAGCGCGTCGACATACTGAGCCAGGACCTGCGCGGCACCAGCCAGGCCGCCACCGGCGCCTTCGAGCAGGCCGAGCGGACCTTGAACAGCGCCGACCAGACGCTGGAGCCGGGCTCGGCGACGCAGCGCCAACTGCGCCGCGCGTTGGAGGAGTTCGCCAACGCCGCCCGCGCGGTGCGCTCGCTGGCGGAGAAGCTGGAACGCAACCCCAACGCCCTGATCACCGGGAACCAGCGATGACGCCAATCCCCGCCCGCCGCTCGGCGTTGCGCACGCTCGCCTGCGCCGCCCTGGCCATGCTGCTCGCCGGGTGCGGCCTGGGACAGTCGCAGCCCACCAACTTCTACCTGCTGGACCCGATCGATCCAACGGCGCCGCGGCCGACCGACGGCGCGGTGCGGCTGGCGGTCGAGCAGGTCGAGATGCCGCAGTACCTGGACCGGCAGGACATCGTCACCCGCGATGCCGGCAAC
>ENA-ORDC01002270-ORDC01002270.1-marine-metagenome-genome-assembly--contig:-NODE-2270-length-12024-cov-2.801289_pt1 | contig 12024 bp, 9 predicted proteins | sample MGYA00237783_ERZ508515 | MGnify/ENA primary metagenome ERZ508515 (study PRJEB26186, sample SAMN06268792) | marine metagenome | isolation source: Eden Landing Ponds, San Francisco, CA, USA | place...
CCCGGTGCGAGGACGCTCGCGACCGTGAGAATGAGCACAGAGAGCGCGGGAAAGACGAGCAACACGACGAACAGTTCGGCAACGAGTTCCAGATAGCCACCAGCCCGTTCGCGAACACGAGCCTGTTTTTGAGAGAGCAGTCGCCCCTCCATTTTCAGATATCCTTCGAGGGAATCGCTCCCCTGGGCCGCGTGTTCACGGAATTTCAGGAGGAACGGAGAGAGGAGGTCACGCGAGGGCGTATCGCGGGCGACCATCGACAGTCCCTCGTCGAGACTGCCCGTCAGCGTCGCCTTATTCAGCGCGGCGCGAAAGGAGTCGGCGGTCGCACCGTATGCGTCCTGGTCTGCTACTCGGCGAAGTATCGTCCGCTGGTCGTTGCTCCCCGAGGCGAGGACGCGGAGGTATCGGACCGCGCCCGGCAGCGTCCGCGCGATGTCGTCACGGCGGGACTTGGCCCGCCATCGCAGGTAGGCACTGCCACCACGAAGGACGCCTCGCCGAGCGAGGGCGCCGAACAGGAAGGCGCCGACGGTGACCGACACGCCGACCGGCTGCACCGCACCCGAGACGCCGCGCCCCAGCACCTCGCCGCTGGCCAGCATCGGCAGGAACAGCAGGCTGGCGACGCCCAGCATCACCATCTGCGCCCGCAGCCCGGCGCCACGCCGCTCGGTCAGGAAGTTGCGCCAGCTGCCGGTGAAGCCGAAGGCGGCGTGGTACAGTGTGACGCCGAGCAGCGTGCCGATGGCGAACAGCGCCCCCATGCGCCCGCCGGCGGTCTCCAGCACCGCCACGCCGACGCCCGCCAGCAGCGCCAGCGCGATCGCCACCACGGCACGGTTGATCCGGGTCACGTCGGGCTGCGGCGAACTGCGGGCGGTGTCGGCGGCGGTCATCGGGGTCTCGGGTCTTTCTCGGACGTTCCGGGGAAGTGGCAGGACGGTGTCGCGGTTCGTCAGGCCGGTCGGCTATGGCGGTGTGCCACCCCCATCCTGGCCTTCCCCCATCGAGGGGGAAGGGACGCTGTGGGCGCCCTCCGGCGGGGGTGATACGGCTCCTCGGCCGGCACGGCGCAAGGAGGCCCTTCGAGACGGGCCTGCGGCCCTCCTCAGGATGACACTGGAGCGACGCGATCCTCTCAGTGTCATGGTGAGGAGCGGCCCTGAGCCCGTCGAAGGGCCGCGTCTCGAACCACGCTGCTCCTGCTACTGCGCCTGCACCTGGACCTCGCCGTCGTGGATCGTCCAGTCGGTCATCGAGCCGTCGTACAGCTTGGCCTTCTTGTTGCCGAGGATCTCGTGCACCGCGAACCAGCCGAGCGAGGCCCAGTGGCCGGTGTTGCAGAAGGCCACCTGCTCGCCGTCGCGCTGCAGGCCGGCCTGGTCCAGCAGCCCGGCCACCTGGTCGGCGTCGACGAAGTAGCCGCCCTCGGTGGTCAGGCTGCTCTCCGGCACGTTGCCGGCGCCCGGGATCGTGCCCGGCTTGGCGGCGGCCGGATGCTTGCTCTCGCCGCGGTACTGCGGCTCCGGCCGGTTGTCCAGGAAGCTGGTGCCGTCGGCGTTCTGCAGCTTCGCCGCGACCTCCTCGCGCGAGGCGATTAGCTGCGGCTGCAGCTCGCCGGCGAACGCGGTGCGCTGCGGCTCGCTCCAGCCCTGGGCCAGCGGATACTCCGCGGCGTAGGCCTTGTGGCCGCCGTTCAGCACCGAGACGGCGTCGTGCCCCAGCACCTTGAAGGTCCAGTAGACGCGGGTGGCGCTGCCCATGTCGAGCGCGCTCTCGCCGGCGGCGACCACCACGACGTGGTCGTCGTTGTCGATGCCGAGGCCGCCGATCAGGTCCTCCAGCGCGTCCACTTCGGGCAGCTGCCCGGGCACGCCGTTGCGTTTCACACGCCAGCCGTCCTTCAGGTAGTTGCTGTAGACCGCGCCGGGGATGTGGCCCTGCTCGAAGGTCTTGCGGTCGGCCTTGGTGATGCCGTTGCGCACGTCGAGCACCACCACGTTCGGGTCGTCCTTGTGCGCGTGCACCCAGTCGGCGTCGACCAGCGGCTGCGCGGGCTCCGCCGCCTGGGCCGCCTGCACCGCCGCGCCGCCGAACGCCAGCGCCACGGCCGCGGCGGCCGGTGCGATCCAGCGGGTGAAAATGCTCATTTTACCGCCTCCACTAGGAGAATTTCCGAGTTATGCTCCGCTACAATGTATAATTTGCAGAAAGGCCGCGGGCAAGTGGGGAAGGCTACGCGCGCGTCGCACGGCCGCTATGCGCGGCCGTGCCGGCGGCCCGGGCGCGTCGGCGGGGACGTGCCGCAAGTCATTGATTCCGCTGGTTCTTCATGCTGAGGAGCGGCCCGCAGGGCCGCGTCTCGAAGCACCCCTCGGCGTGCCGGACGGCCTTCGGGCGCTCGCCGGAAACGCTACCGCCCGAAGGCCGACCGCAGCGCCTCGGCGGCGCCCTCGGGGTCGTCGGCGGCGCAGATCGCCGAGACCACGGCGATGCCTTCGACGCCGCTGCCGGCGAGCTGGGCGGCGTTGCCGGCGTTGATGCCGCCGATCGCGACCGAGGGGAGGGCGACCTTGCGGCGCAGGGCAGCCACGCCGTCGGGGCCGATGGCGTCGCCGGCGTCGTCCTTGCTGCCGGTGGCGAAGGCCGGGCCGAGGCCGACGTAGTCGACCAGCTCCGGGTCGGCGCCGGCGGCTTCCATCGTGTCGCCGACCGACAGACCGATCAGCTTGTCGGGCCCCAGCAGCTGCCGCGCGGTCGCCGCCGGCATGTCGTCCTGGCCCAGGTGCACGCCGTCGGCGTTGGCGGCCAGCGCGACGTCGAGCCGGTCGTTGACGATCAGCGGCACGCCGCGCGGCTGCAGCAGCGCCTTCAGGCGCAGCGCGTGCTCCAGCAGCACCCGCGTGGTGGCGTCCTTCTCGCGCAGCTGCACCAGTGTCACGCCGCCCTCGACCGCCGACAGCACCACCTCCTCGAACGGCCGCCGGCCGGTGTCGGCGGCGCCGAGCACGAGGTACAGGCTCAGATCGGGTGCGGTGCGGCTCATCCCTCGATACTGGCCATCTGAGTCAGCGTGTCGGCGTCCAACCGGTCGAGCGCGTCCAGCAGCCGCCAGCGCAGCGAGCCCGGCCCCTCGGCCGCCTGCGCCGCCACTTCGCCGGTCACGCCCATGATCGCCAGGGCGTGCGCGGTCGCGCTCAGCCGGTCCTCGCCGACCGCGATGCAGGCCGCCACCAGCGCCGACAGCGCGCAGCCCAGAGCGGTGACCCGCGCCATCAGCGGCACCCCGTTGGCCACCGCGACGATGCGCCGGCCGTCGGTGACGTAGTCGACGCTGCCGGTGACCGCGACCACGGCGCCGCTGCTCTCGGCCAGCGCGCCGGCGGCGTCCAGCGCCTCCACCGAGTCCGCGCCGGCGTCGACGCCGCGGCCGCGGCCGCCGTCGGTGGCGCCGGCCAGCGCCAGGATCTCCGAGGCGTTGCCGCGGATCGCCGCCGGTTGCCGTGCGGTCAGCGCGCCGGCGGTCTCGGTGCGGTAGGCGGTGGCGCCGCAGCCGACGGGATCGAGCACCCACGGCGTGCCGGTCTCGCCCGCCGCTTCCGCCGCGGCGGTCATCGAGTCGACCCAGCCCGGGTCGAGCGTGCCGATGTTGATGCAGAGCGCGTCGGCGGCGCCGACGACCTCGGCGATCTCCTCCTGCGCGTGCGCCATCACCGGCGAGGCGCCGGCGGCCAGCAGCAGGTTCGCGCTGGTCTCCATCGCCACCAGGTTGGTGATGCAGTGAACCAGCGGCGCCCGTTCGCGCAGCGCCTCCAGCGTTCCCGTCACCTGCGCGCTCACCGCGTGCCTTCCGTCCCGTGCCCCCAGTCGGCGCGAACCATGCCACAGCCGCCGCGATCGGCAAACCCGCCCTCCGCCCGGCCCGTCCGAGTTGCCCCGCGCCGTTGCCCGCCGGGGCGGCGAGGCGCTAAAGAGGGTGCGCCCGCCACCCGGAGACACGACGATGCCGCAGGCCGAGCTCACCGCCACCGCCCGCACCACCGCCCGCATCCTGATGGAGATCGAGGCCGTGCTGTTCCGGCCCGACGATCCCTTCACCTTCACCAGCGGCCGGCGCTCGCCGGTCTACGTCGACTGCCGGCGCATCATCTCGTTCCCGCGGGCGCGGGCGCAGCTGATGGCGCTGGCGCAGCAACAGCTCGCCGAGAGCGCCGGCTACGAGGCGTTCGACGCGGTCGCCGGCGGCGAGACCGCGGGCATCCCCTTCGCCGCCTGGCTGGCCGACCGGCTCGGCCTGCCGATGGTCTACGTGCGCAAGAAACCCAAGGGCTTCGGCCGCGACGCGCAGATCGAGGGGCATCTTCCGGAGGGGGCCCGCACCCTGCTGGTCGAGGACCTGGCGACCGACGGCGGCTCCAAGCTGAACTTCGTGGACGCGCTGCGCACGGCCGGCGCGCAGGTCGAGCACGCCTTCGTGGTGTTCCACTACGGGATATTTCCGGAAGGCATCGCCCAGCTCGAGCAGCGCGGCGTGCGGCTGCATGCGCTGGCCACCTGGTGGGACGCGCTCGCCGTCGCCGAGGAGACCGGCTACCTGGACCGCGCCGGCCTCGCCACCGTCCGCGCCTTCCTGGAGGCGCCCAACGACTGGTCGGCGCAGCACGGCGGCAAGACCAACGCGGACGCGGGGTAGCGGCAGCTCCCCGGCCGGTGGGCCCTTCGAGACGGCCCTACAGGCCTCATCAGGATGACACTAGGGGGGAAGAGGTGCCTCAGTGTCATGGTGAGGAGCCGCCCAAAGGGCGGCGTCTCGAACCACGCAACTGGGCCCTTCGAGACGAGCGCTGCGCGCTCTCCTCAGGATGACACTGAGCGGCGAACCGGACCTGAGTGTCATGGTGAGGAGCCGCCCTGAGCCCGGCGAAGGGCGGCGTCTCGAACCACGCAGCCGGCGCCGCCAACGCGCACACCCACGCATCCCGCCTGACGCGCCCCTTCGAACCCGTTACCATGGCGGCCGCCGGGCACCCGTCGTCCGTTCGAGGAGGCCGAAGCCATCTCCACGCCCCGCGTCCTGCGCCGCCTGATCGCCGCGCTTGGCCTGCTGGCGCTGCTGCCGGCGTGCGACCCGGCCAGCGGCGGCGACGGCGCCGAGGAGCGCGACACCCTGACGATCGCGCTGTCGCAGTTCCCGTCGTCCTGGCATCCGATGATGGATGCGATGATGGCGAAGTCGTACATGCACGCGCTGGCGCGCCGGCCGATCACCGTGTACGGCCCGGACTGGGACCTGCGGTGCCTGATCTGCACCAAGCTGCCGACGCTGGAGAACGGCCTGGCCGAGCGCGAGCCGCTGCCCGACGGCGGCACCGGCATCGCGGTGACCTACACCCTGAAGGAGGGCCTGACCTGGGCCGACGGCGAGCCGCTGACCAGCGCCGACGTGCGGTTCTCCTGGCAGGTCGGCAAGCACCCCAAGAGCGGCACCGTCTCGCAGCAGATCTACGAGCGCATCCGCGACGTCGAGATCGTCGACGCGCGCACCTTCATCGTGCACGTCGACCGGGTGACCTACGATTATAACGCGATGGCGATGCCGATCCTGCCGGAGCACCTGGAGCGGCCGATCTTCGAGCGGAGCCCGGCGGACTACCGCAACCACACCGCCTTCGACGCCGACCCGACCAACCCGGGCCTGTACTTCGGCCCCTACCGCATGACCTCGATGCAGCGCGGCGCCCGCGTGGTCTACGAGCGCAACCCGCACTGGCGCGGCAAGGCCCCCGAGTTCGACCGCATCGTCGTGCGCACCATCGAGAACACCGCGGCGATGGAAGCCAACCTGCTGTCCGGGAACATCGACATGATCGCCGGCGAGACCGGCCTGTCGATCGACCAGGCGCTGGCGCTGGAGACCCGGCATCCGGAGCGCTTCCGGTACCTCTACGAGCCCGGGCTGGTCTACGAGCACATCGAGTTCAACCTGGACAACCCGATCGTCTCCGACCGCACCGTGCGCCGGGCCCTGGCCTACGGCGCCAACCGCACGGCGATCTCGGAGCAGCTGTTCGGCGGCAAGCAGCCGGTGGCGGAGCACAACGTCAACCCGCGCGACCGCGTCTACACCGACGACGTGAAGCACTACCCCCACGATCCCGAGACGGCGCGGCAGCTGCTGCAGCAGGCCGGCTGGACCCCGGGGCCGAAGGGCATCCGCACCAACGCCGACGGCGAGCCGCTGCGGCTCACCATCATGACCACCGCCGGCAACCGCACCCGCGAGCTGGTGCAGCAGGTGCTGCAGAGCGACTGGGCGCAGATCGGCGTCGATCTGCGGATCGTCAACGAGCCGCCGCGCGTCTTCTTCGGCCAGACGGTGCGCAACCGCGAGTGGGACCACATGGCGATGTTCGCCTGGCTGTCCTCGCCGGAGACGGTGCCGCGCAGCACGCTGCATTCCGAGATGATCCCGGACGGCGAGGGCGGCGGCGGCCAGAACTACACCGGCTATTCCAATAAGCGGATGGACGAGCTGATCGACAGCATGGAGCGCGAGCTCGACCCGCAGCGGCGTGCCGAGCTCTGGCACGAGCTGCTGCAGATCTACGCCCGCGACCTGCCGGCGCTGCCGCTGTACTGGCGCGCCCAGCCCTACGTGCTGCCGCTGTGGCTGCAGGGCGTCGAGCCCACCGGGCACCAGTATCCGACCACGCTGTGGGTCGAGGACTGGCGCCGCGTGCCGGCCGGCGAGGGCTGAGCCGCGATGGGCCGCGCCTGAGATGTTCGCCTATATCTGCCAGCGCCTGGCGCAGACGCTGATCGTCCTGTTCGTGATGTCGTTCGTGATCTACGCCCTGATCGGGCTGATGCCGGGCGACCCGATCGACCTGATGATCCAGGCCGACCCGAACCTGACCGGGCAGGACCAGCAGCGGCTGCGCGAGCTGTACGGCCTGGATCAGCCGATCACGACGCGCTACTGGAACTGGCTGACCGCGGCGCTGCAGGGCGACTTCGGCTATTCGCGGCTGTTCGCGCAGCCGGTGCTGGACGTGCTGTGGCCGCGGCTCGGCAACACCGTGCTGCTGTTGGGCTGCGCCTTCGTCCTGTCGCTGGCGATCGCGCTGCCGGCCGGCATCGCCGCGGCGACCCGGCCGGGCTCGGGCTTCGACGGCGCGATCAACCTGTTCGCCTTCGCCGGCATCTCGATCCCGCCGTTCTGGCTGGCGATCCTACTGATCATCCTGTTCGCGGTGACGCTGGGCTGGTTCCCGGCCAGCGGCATGGGCGACGGTTTCTGGGACCGCGCGCACCACCTGCTGCTGCCGACGGTGGCGCTGACCCTGGCGCGGGTCGGCGGCATCCTGCGCTACGTGCGCGCTTCGATGATGGAGGCGCTGCGCCAGGACTACGTCCGCACCGCCCGCGCCAAGGGCCTCAGCCGGCGCCGCGTGCTGGTCGGCCACGCGCTGCGCAACGCGATGATCCCGGTGGTGACGATCCTGGCGCTGGACATGGGGATGCTGGTGTCGGGGGCGCTGATCACCGAGACGGTGTTCGGCTGGCTCGGCATGGGCAAGACGATCTACGACGCGGTGCTGGGCAACGACTACAACCTGGCGCTGATGGGCCTGCTGTTCGCCACCGCCTTGACCCTGCTGGCCAACCTGCTGGCCGACCTGGCCTACGCCTGGCTCGACCCGAGGATCAGCTACTGATGGGGCGGGGCATGGCTAGCAACTGGCGCGACAAGGTCCTTCGAGACGGCCGTCCTTCGGCGGGCTCAGGACGACCTCCTCAGGATGACACTGCGAAGGTCCGGGACTCACGCCACCAGTGTCATGCTGAGGAGACCCGCAGGGCCGTCTCGAAACACCTGTACGCACCGTTGCCGGAGACACGGTTGCCCGTGCGGTGGCAGCGCGGAGCCGAGACGCCATGACCGACACCGGCTCCGACCTGCGCGCCGGGGCGGCGCGGGCGCTGGGACCGGGCGGGTCGCCGGCGCGGATCCTGTGGCGGCGCTTCCTGGATCACCGGCTGGCGGTGGCCAGCCTGGCCGTGCTGGTGGTGCTGGCCGCGGCCTCCTTCGCGGCGCCGCTGGTCGATGCCTGGACGCCGCTGAGCCCGACGCGGGTCGACCTGATGGCGCGCAACGCCGCGCCGTCGCTGGCGCATCCGCTGGGCACCGACGAGCTGGGCCGCGACGTGCTGCTGCGGCTGCTGTACGGCGGCCGGGTGTCGCTGACGGTGGGCTTCGCGGCGGCGCTGATCTCGGCGCTGATCGGCACCGCGATCGGCCTGGTCGCGGGCTATTACGGCGGCCGCTTCGACGCGCTGCTGATGCGCGTCACCGACGGCGTGATCGCGCTGCCGCTGCTGCCGCTGCTGATCGTGCTGGCGGCGATCGACTTCACCAAGCTGGGCGTGCCGGAGGCGGTGATGAGCGGCGAGCAGGCCAGCCTGTACCGCATCGTCGGCCTGGTGGCGATCGTCGGCTGGACCACGGTGGCGCGGCTGGTGCGCGGCGCGGTGCTGTCGCTGAAGACGCGCGAGTTCGTGCTGGCCGCGCAGGCCCTGGGGGCCGGCAACGGCCGGGTGATGGCGGTGCACCTGCTGCCCAACGTGGCCTCGCCGATCATCGTCGCGACCACGCTGTCGATCGGCAACATCATCCTGCTGGAAAGCGTGCTGTCGTTCCTCGGCCTCGGCATCCAGCCGCCGATGGCGTCCTGGGGCAACATGCTGACCAACGCGCAGGAGCTGATCTACTCCAACCCGATGCTGGCGGTCTGGCCTGGCCTGCTGATCTTCCTGACGGTGATCGCCTTCAACTTCCTCGGCGACGGCCTGCAGGACGCGCTGGACCCGCGCTCGGGATTGCAGCGGTAGGGTGGGGTCGCGCAGCACCCCACCGGGCGGCGGAGCGGGCGGCACGTCCGATGGTGGATTGCCGCTGGCGCGGCGACGCGACCCTGAGGCTCGAGTTGCTTGCGGCGGGTTCGGGCATGCGCCACTGCCCGCGGGTGGGCGTCGCAGCGCTGCAGAGCGTCCCTTCCCCCTTGATAGGGGAAGGACAGGATGGGGGTGGGACACGGACTCTCCGAGGAACCGCCGTGCCCGCGGCACCGCCGTGACCCCCACCCGGAGGGCTCCGCCCTCCGACCTCCCCCATCAAGGGGGAGGTGAAATCCCCCTCAGTGGCTCATCAGCACCGGCACCGTCATGTGCTCCAGCACGCTCTCGGTGACGCCGCCCAGCACCAGGTCGCGCAGGCGGCTGTGGCCGTAGGCGCCGATCACCAGCAGGTCGTTGCCCTTGTCGGATATCCGCGACAGGATGGTGTCGCCGGCGTCGATGTCGCGCGCCTCCAGGTGCTGCACGTTGACCTTCACGTCGTGGCGCGACAGGTGTAGGCCGATGTCGGCGCCCGGGTCCTCGCCGTGCTTGCCGATCTTCTTCGGGTTCACGGCGACCACGTCGACCTGCTTGGCGCGCTCCAGGATCGGCAGCGCGTCGTTGACCGCGCGGGTGGCCTCGCGCCCGGCGTCCCAGCCGACCATCACGCTGTGGCCGAAGCTGGGCTGGCCCTTCACCTGCGGCGCGCCGATGTAGGGGATCACCAGCACCGGCCGGCCGCAGGACAGCACCACGTGCTCCACCAGGTCGCGGCCGCCCACCGGCGGATCGTCGGGGTCGACCTGGCCCAGGATCGCCATGTCGCTGTAGCGCGCGTGCAGCGAGATCACCTCGTGCACCATGCCGCTGCGCGTCCGCGCGACGCGGGTCTCGTACTTCGCGTTCCAGCGCTTGGCGCGCTCGGCGAACTCCTCCAGCTTCTTGTCGGCGTGCTCCTGTTCGCGCTGCTGCTGCTCCTTCATCAGGTGGCTCGGCATGTCGGCCCAGCCCGGCAGCTGGTACTCGGAGATGCAGTAAACGGCGGCGAGGTGGGCGTTGTGCTCCACCGCCAGGGCCAGCGCGGCCTCGATCCGCTTGCCGCAGGCCTTGGTGTCGTCGAGGTGGAGCATCAGGTTCCTGAGCGCCATGGCAGTGGGTCTCCCCCTTGATGTGGCGGCCCGCCGAACCGGTCGCGGAGTTCCGGTGGGGCCTCTCCCGAAGCACTCTGACGGTGCTTAACCGGGTCGTCATTGACGAAGGTCAAGCCGGATTGAAGCGGCTTGCCGCGGGTTTGCGCAAGGGCCGCATTGCGCTACCAAGAGGCGTCCGCGAGCACGGCGAAGAGTCGCGCCCCCCATCCACCGCAAAGGACCGCAGATGACTGGCAGGCAGATCCACCCGGTGATCCTCTCCGGCGGCGCCGGCACCCGGCTGTGGCCGATGTCGCGGCAGCTCTATCCCAAGCAGCTGCTGCCGCTGACCGGGCCGCGGCCGATGCTGCAGGAGACCGCCGCGCGGGTGGCCGACCGCACGCGCTTCGCGGCGCCGCTGGTGATCTGCAACGACGCGCACCGCTTCCTGGTGGCCGAGCAGCTGCGCACGCTGGCGCAGGAGAGCGGCGACGCGCCCGGCCGGGTGGTGCTGGAGCCGGTCGGCCGCAACACCGCGCCGGCCGCCTGCGCCGCCGCGCTGCTGCTGGCAGAGCAGGACCCCGAGGCGTTGATGCTGCTGCTGCCCAGCGATCACGCGATCGCCGACGCCCCGGCATTCCTGCAGGCGGTCGAGCGTGCTGAAGCCGCCGCGCGCGCGGACCGGCTGGTCACCTTCGGCATGACGCCGACGCAGCCCGAGACCGGCTACGGCTACATCCGCCAGGGCGCGGCGCTGGACGGCCTGCCCGGCTGCGCCACGGTCGAGCGCTTCGTCGAGAAGCCGGACGCCGCCACCGCCGCGCGCTATCTGGCCGACGGCGGCTACGTCTGGAACAGCGGCATGTTCCTGCTGCCGGTCCAGGGCCTGCTGGCGGAGCTGGAGCGGCTGCAGCCGGAGCTGCTGGCGGCCTGCCGCGAGGCGGTCGCCGGCGCGGCCCGCGACCTCGACTTCCTGCGCCTGGACGCCGACGCCTTCGCCCGCGCCCCGGCGGTCTCGCTGGACTACGCGGTGATGGAGCACACCGAGCAGGCCGCCGTGGTTCCGGCCGAGCTGGGCTGGAGCGACGTCGGCTCCTGGGCGGCGCTGTGGGAGGTCGCCGACAAGGACGCCGACGGCAACGCGCTCACCGGCGACGTGATCGCCCGCGGCGCCCGCAACAGCCTGCTGCGCAGCGACGACCGGCTGCTGGCGGCGGTCGGCGTGTCGGACCTGATCGTGGTGGCCACCGACGACGCGGTGCTGGTGTGTCCGCGCGACCGCGCCCAGGAGGTCGGCGACCTGGTCAAGCAGCTGAAGGCCGAGCAGCGCGACGAGGCGCAGGTGCACAGCCAGGTCTACCGGCCGTGGGGCAGCTACCGCGGCATCGACCGCGGCGCGGTGTTCCAGGTCAAACGCCTGACCGTCGATCCCGGCTGCACCCTGTCGCTGCAGCGCCACCGCCACCGCGCCGAGCACTGGGTGGTGGTCGAGGGCGAGGCCGAGGTCACCTGCGACGACCGGGTGTTTCGCCTGTACCCGAACCAGTCGACCTACATCCCGCTGGGCTCGAAACACCGGCTCGCCAACCCCGGCGCGGCGCCGCTGCACATCATCGAGGTGCAGTCCGGCGACTACCTCGGCGAGGACGACATCGAACGCTTCGACGATGTCTACGGGCGGAGCTGACGGGCAGGGCGCAGAAGGGCCCCTGGGGGCGAGAGCCCCACAAGAGCCCCCAGTGTCATGGTGAGGAAGCCCGACAGGGCCGTCTCGAACCACGCTCTCGACGGTTGCGGGTCTGGCGGAGTCCGCGACCGCTTCGGCCCCGTTCGGTCCTTCGACAAGCTCAGCCCTTCGACAAGCTCAGGATGAGCTTAGTTGTGAGCTCCGCTCATGCTTCTCCGCCGCGCCAGCGGCGAGTCGAAGCAGCAACGGCGGGGGCGCGGCTTGCCTTTTCACGGCCATAGGCGTACATTCCTAAACATGCCCGAT
>ENA-ORDC01002273-ORDC01002273.1-marine-metagenome-genome-assembly--contig:-NODE-2273-length-12006-cov-2.955151_pt1 | contig 12006 bp, 13 predicted proteins | sample MGYA00237783_ERZ508515 | MGnify/ENA primary metagenome ERZ508515 (study PRJEB26186, sample SAMN06268792) | marine metagenome | isolation source: Eden Landing Ponds, San Francisco, CA, USA | place...
CTCGAGGATCGCGCCTTCGCGAACCGTCGCGAGACCGACGAGGCCGCGATCGGCGTCGACGTCTCCAGAGGCGACGTGGCCGCGTCGCGGGTCGGGGACCTCCGCGGCGTCCATCGACCCCTCGAGGTCGGCGCTCGCCTCGTCGGCGGGAACGCCCCACGTCTGGACCTCGTCGATGTGGCACTCCGCTTCCTCGGCGAGCAGGCTCAGGACGTCCATCGTCTCGGAGAAGACGTCGGGGGCGACGCCGGCGATGCCGCCGTCGTCGGTGACGCCGAGGACGTAGGTGGCCTCGCCGTCGCCGGAGAGCACGCGGTGGCGGAGTTGTGCCGCCAGGCTCTCCCTGCGCCCCTCAGAGAGGTGGGTGTCCTTCGAGAGGCACTCCTTGAACTCCACGCTGCCCCCTTCGCGTTCGCCGCGATCGAGCGCCTGCTCGAGCGCGGCCCGCGGCGGGCTCATGTGGCTCAGCGTTGGGAATCGGGCGACAAAACTCTCCCGGTCGGTATGGGTGCACGTAGCACGATAGAACGCTATGAAGCGGAGCTGGTCGCTCCAGAGCCGTCCAGATCACTGCCAAACACGTACGGTTCCGACTCAGGAAGCGTCGCCGAGTGCTTCGTAGGCTTCGTTGACGCGCTTGAACGCGTCCGTAGAGCCTCCGCGATCCGGGTGGGCCTCTTTGACCTTCTCACGATACGCTGCACGGATCGCCTCGGCGTCCGCATCCGACGGAACCCCCAGGACGCCGCGGGCTCGATCGAGCGACATGCCGGCATTCGACTGCTGCGCGCCTGGCTGTCGTCCCCAGGGATCGCCACCGCGAGCACCTGTCTGACCAGCTCCGGGCGCCCAGGGACCCCGGCCATCCCGCTGACGCTGCTCGGCCGTTCGCCCGCGAGCCCGGCGGCGTTCCTCTCGCCAGTACGTCCCGCGGCGCCGCTCCGGGTCGTCCTGCGGGCCGAACCCGGTCGCCGCGGCCCGAGGACCACGGCGATCCCGGCGCGTGCCGCTCGCCCGGCGGCGTGCCTGCTGCCGGAACCGCTCGGTCAGCCGGCCAGTCGCGTGGTACCAGAACAGGTACGCGACGGCGGCCAGCGGGATCGCGAGCAGCAAGATCGGCCAGCCGACGACGGCGGCCGTCAACGCGAGCATCGCCGCCATGACGGCGAAGAGGCCGGCCAGCCACCCGAGGACCACCGATTGCACGGTGAGTCGTTGGGTGCGGATCGCCGTAAGCCCCTCGCCGGAACCGCCGAGGACCTACCCAACAGCCCCCGTACGCGTGCCGGCCGGGGATTCAAACGTCTGTGTGGTGTAGTGACAGACATGAGCGTCTCCGGGCTCTGCGAGATCTGTGAGCAGGCACAGGCCGTCGATCGGTGCGAACGCTGTGGCGCCGTCGTCTGCCGTGAGCACCTCGCCGAAGGGCTCGGATTCTGCACGCGCTGTGCCGCGGAGGTACAGGGCGACGATCCGACGCCCGGCGAGGGCGGCGACACGTTCCGTTTCTGACGTCCGAGGAGAGCGACCGGCTCACTACCGACCGGGGGAGCCGCCTACCGGTACTGGTTGAGCCGCCGCTTCAGGGACTTCGCCGCGTTCGCAGCGGCCTCCTCGAAGCGATCCTCGGGCACGTTCGCGTCCTCGTACGAGAAGATGATTCCACGCGTCGAGTTCACGAGGCCGACGCCCTCGTACGGGCCAGCCGAGGCGGTGCCGTGTTCGACTGCTGCCTGGGCGTCGCCGCCCTGTGCCCCCACGCCGGGCACGAGGAATGGAAGTTCGGGGACGCGCTCGCGCACTTCCTCGAGTTCCTCGGGGGCCGTGGCGCCGACGACGAGTCCGACGTTGCCGTCGTCCCATTCCGCGGCGAGGTCAGCGACGCGCTCGTAGACCTGGTCGCCGTCCTCGAGTTCCAGCGACTGGAGATCCGCGCCACCGGGGTTCGAAGTGCGACAGAGCACGAACGTCGCTGCCTCGGGGTGTGACAGGAACGGCTGCAACGAATCCTCGCCCATGTAGGGGTTCGCGGTGATCGCGTCCGCCGCGTCGAGCAACTTCGCGTACTGCCGAGCGGTGTTCCCGATGTCGGCTCGCTTGGCGTCGAGGATCACCGGCACGTCCTTGCCCTCTGCGTATGCGAGGGTCTCCTCCAGCGCGCGCCAGCCGTCGGGATCCTCGTAGAAGGCAGCGTTGGGCTTGAACGCGGCCGCGTGCTCGGCGGTCGCGTCGATGATCCGGCGATTGAACGCCCAGCGCGGCAGGTCGTGGTCCTGCACGGCGGGCGGCAACCGATCCAGATCGGGATCGAGACCCACGCAGAGGACGCTGTCGGCCGCGGCGACGCGGTCGGCCAGCCGGTCGAAGCAGTTCATACCTGCAGGTGGAGCGGGCTGGCCTTTACTCGTTGCCATCAGGACTGCGGGGCCGGGCGGGGGCGCCTACTTCTCGATCGCCGCCTCGAGGACGTCGATCGCACGCTTGGACTGCGCGCCGTAGTCGAGCCCGATCGCGAGCGTCCCCGTCCGCCACTCCTGGTCGACGTCCAGCCCAGCGGATTCGGCCACGTCGCGTGCCGCGGGGCTGTCGGCCTCGAGCGCGACCGTGGCGCCCTCCTCGTGAACGAACACCTGCGCGAACAGCTCCCCGTCGTCGTCCGGCGTCGGCTCGCGGCGCGAGTCGCGATCACTCGCGAGCAATCGGACGTCATAGGCCCGCTCGCCCTCGGGCGTTCCTTCGACGGTCCGATCGGCATTCGCGACCGCCAGTGGCGCCAGCGTGCCGCTCTGTCGACCGTCGATCTCCGAGGCCAGCAGCTCGCCGATCCGATAACCGTCGGTGAGCCGCTCCTGTACCATACGCTTCTTCGTCGGGCCCCACACTTGGGCGACGCGGTCGGCGTGCGTCGCAGGTTGCACTCGAAGAAATCTCTCAATCAGCCGTCGCCATGGGCCGATCCGCCGCCAAAACTCACTCCTCAGCTGCCAGCTCGGAACGAGCCCGCTCGGCGATGCCGGGAACCGCTTCGCCGTGTCGCCGCGCGTAGACCACCGCGGCGGCCTCGATCGTCACGCCCAGTGTCGACTGGAGCTGGTTGATCCCCGCCACGGCCTCGCGCTTCTCGTGCCCGGCGTCGGTCAGCACGTCGAGGACGCGCTCGAACGCCGAGCGGTCGCGGAGGAGGTCCTCGCCGGGCGAGAAGTCCTCGGGAATGCTCGTCTCGCCGACGTCGAAGGTCGGCGAAACGGAATCGTCGGTGCGGTCGATCAGTCCCTCGCCGTCGGCGACGTCGAGCAGGCGCTTTGCTTGCGCTGGCGAGTACCAGCGGCGGTCCATCGCGATCGCCGCGACGAACTCGCTCTCCCCCAGTTCCTCGACGCCGCGCTGCCGGAACGGCGCCGCCACGGTCCGCCGCAGATCCATCGACTCACAGTCGCCGCGATGCCGTATTGAAGGTGGCGATGGGGCAGTGGGGAACGCAGCAGCGGCTCGCGGATCGGACGCGAAAACGCAGGAGAGCGAGGTCCGTCTCGGCCAGTTATCGTTTGCTACTGTCCGTCGTCAACGACCGGAGGATCGACCCGTAGGCGGGTCGGCTGATCGCGACGCCGATCAGGACGCCGAGGATCGTGATGATCGCGAACCCACGCAGCTCCCCGAGGTCGAGGATCGCCAGCGGGCTCATCGCGACGATCGTCGTCGCAGCCGCGGCGCCGATGACCCAGAACGCCTTGCGGAAGCGGTTCTGGAACACCCGCGCGGAGCTCACCTCGCCTTCGGCTTTCACCTCGTCGGCGATGATCACCAGGTCGTCCACCCCCGTCCCGATCACGGCGATGAACCCGGCGACGTGGGCCAGTTCGAGCGGCCACCCGATGGCCGCGGCGAACCCGAGCAGGATCACAACCTCGGACAACGCCGTCGCCGCCATCGGTACTGCCACGCGCGGATCACCGTATCGTGCAAAGACGGTGAGCACGACCGCGATCACTGCGACGAGACCGGTCAGCAGCGAGTTCCGCCTGAAGTCCTCTGCCAGGGCCGGGCTGATGAGGGCCTGCGTCCCGTCGTCGAAGTCCAGCGTGGTCGGGAGCGCACCGGAGCGCATGTCGATGAGCAGGTCCTGAGCGGTGGAGATGTCGGGGGCGTAGACGATGAACGATCGCGTCTCTCGGAACTCGCCAGTTTGGAAGCTCCGTGCGAGATCCCCACCGAGGGGCGAGGAATACACCGTTTCGTTGTCCACGACGGTGAGGATACAGTAGCTTCCATCCGGGATGTCTTCGGTCGGACAGGATCGGGTCCCCTGACTGTTCGCTGCAAAGCCGCTTTCCTGCATGAAGTTCGTCACGTCGGTGGCAGCTGACTGCGAGACGGTCACCGGGACGAATGGGTTCTCCCCACTGGTGTCGACGGTCCCTGCATCGAAGTCCTCCTGCGTCATCAGCGTGACGCGGCGTGCACCGCTGCCGTTGGGGTTCGGATAGTGGGCCACGATCTCGACCTGTCCCTGGGGAGCCACGAGCTCCTCGAGGTCCTCGAGGGACTGCCCGGGCGCCTCGATCCGCACGCGGTCGCGTGGCTGGTTGGGGACCTGCACGCGGGTGACCGTGCCGCCAGCAAAGCCGGATTCGCCGAGCCGACTGTCGAGCACCTCGACCATCAGGCCGAGCGTGTAGTCGGAGACGCCCGGCCGGACGTCGCTCTGGGAAACCTCGAGGCCGGCGTTCTCGAGCCCAGCGATCACGCCCTCCTGGGAGACGTCAGCCCGCACCTCGACGGCGTCGGCAGGGAAGCCCTGGTTGTTTCCGTAGTCGACGGAGGTCACGACGTCAGTGGGAGAGGCGTTCGTCTCGTTTGCAATCGACTCCTTGATTGCCTGCCGATTCGCCTCGTTCACGTCGACGCCGGTGACGAGGTAGCCGTTCGCCGGTGCGGAGATCCGCGCTCCGCCGGCGAGGTCGATGCCATACTGGATATTCGAGACGCCCGCGGTCGCGTTCGAACTCCCGCCAGAGTCCGCCGCCGCACCCGCGATGGGCGCGCCCGGGAAGAACAGGAAGAAGGTCGCGACGACCAGCAAGGTCACGAGCAGGAGGATCCGCCAGTTCGCACGGGCGGTACCGAGGACGCTCATCGCTTGACCCCCTCGAACTTGTACCAGCGAAGCAAGGTGACGTTGAGCATGTAGGTGTTCATGATGTCGGCGGCGAGTCCGACGAAGAGGATCGTCCCGATCGCGGTGAGCAGCGGAATGCCGAAGATGAACGCCACGACCGCCATCGTCGCCATCGCAGCCATCGAGGTGACGGTCATCGTCACGCCTGTCTTCATCGAGCGATGGACGTCGTCGTAGAAGTCACCGCCAGTCCCGCGCCGGAGCACGTGGTTGTTGAGCAGGATGTCGGAGTCGACGGAGTACCCGATGAGCATCAGGAGCGCCGCGACCGTCCCCAGCGAGAGTTCGTAGCCGACGAGCCCCATCAGCGCGAGCGGGATCATGATGTCGGAAAACGCGGAGATGACGATCGCGATGCTCGGCACGAAGATCCGGAAGAGCGCGAACGCGATGACGCTCATCCCGACGAACGCGACGATCAGCCCGATCAAGGCGAGCTGCTGGGTGTTCTCGGCGAACGTCGCGTCGAAGGAGTTGACCCCCTGGACGACGTTCTCGTTCCCGTCGGTGGGCTCCAGTCTGTCGTTCGCCTGATCCTGCACCGACGGTCCATTCTCGCCGGCCTCGGGTCCGAAGGTGACGATGTAGCGATTCGACTGTCCCTCGACGGTCTGGACGTCCTCGGGCTGCGTGTCGAAGGCGCTCCGCACGTCGTCGGCACTCGCCGTGGTGTCGACGGTGAGCTCCGTCCCACCGGTAAACTCGATCCCGAGCGGCGCGGGAGCACCGATCAGGAAGACGTTCGCACCGACGACGAGGAGGGCGAGCGCGAGGATCGCCAGCGGTACCGCCGCGAGCTGGCGGTTGGTGTACCGGTCGAAATCCGGTTCCGGTACGTCGAAACTACGCATGCCAGTGGCTCCTATCGGTTCCCGAATAAGCCTTGTTATACCGCTTCGGGCGACTGAAAATGCACGACGTCGGTTTTGCTGGCGGAGTCGTTCGGTGACGAAGTAAGGACTACCCCCGGAGGGCATCCGATACAGGACCGACGAACCGTGTACCCACGGGAATGACGATCGGGGCCGAGCCAGGGGCACCCCACTCGCTAAGGTCGATGCGGCCATAGAGCAGCCCATGGCGACGGACGCAACGGCACGCACGATCGCGGTCTCCTACCCCGCGGATCTCAGCGACTGGGGCCGGAGTATCGTCGAAGGGGCCCCCTTTCGTGCCTACCTCCATCGCGTCTACGAGACGGCTGCTGTCGGCGACGAGTGGGCAGAGTTCGTCGGCGTCGGGTGCTGTGGTGACAGCCTGGACGTGCCGCTTCGCGTAGAGCGCGTCGAGGGCGGCCACGTGATCGACGACGCGACGACGATCGTCTTCGAGGAACGAGCAGCCTGTGGGCTCGCCGGTGGGTGGGACGTCCAGAGCGAAACGGGACCCTGATCGACCGGGTCGAGCGCGTCAGACCTCCGGCGGTAGCTCCTGGGGCTCCTCCCGCTCGTCGAGCACCCACTCCAGTTCGGCGATAGCACGAAGCAACTCGACCTCGAGCTCGTCGGCGGTCGGCGACGATGGCGGATCGTTGTCGTCGTATCGGGCCTCGAGATCCTCGAGTCGGCGACGGATGTCGTCCTCTGCTCGCATACCTGCTTCGTCGGACGCCCCGGCACTTTAGTGGTGCCGGTCGCCCGTCCGATTGGACGATCGTGGGTATTTTCGGGGCGACCCGTCCGCGTCCGCGGCGGATTGTCAACACCACAGGCGTTGCGGCATCGACGGTATTTATGCCGCCGGTGACCAACGCTGCAGCTATGAAGTTCGTCATCGTCGGCTACGGGCGCGTCGGGGCCCGGACCGCACGGATTCTGCGCTCGGAAGGGCACGAAGTCATTCTCGTCGAGAACGACGAGGACAAGGTCAAACGCGCCCAGACCGAGGGGTTCGAGATCTACCAGGGCGACGGCACGAGCGAGGACGCCTTCGAGGGAATCGACCTCGACACCGTCGACGCACTCGGCGGCCTCACCGGCGACTTGAACAGCAACTTCGCGGCGTGTATGATCGGCAAACACCACGGCTGCCGGACCGTCCTCCGCATCGACGAGGACTACCGCGAAGAGATCTACGAGAAGTACGCCGACGACGTCGACGAGATCATCTACCCCGAACGACTCGGCGCTGCGGGCGCGAAGACGGCGCTGCTCGGTGGGACGTTCAACGTCATCGCCGACCTCACCGAGAACCTGCAGCTCAGCGTCTTTCAGATCGACCACACTGCGCCAGCCGTCGGAAAGCGTGTCAGCGAGGTCGACCTCCCGCCGTCCGGCCGAATCTACGCACACGGACGCTCACACGATTCGCTGACGATCCCGCTCCCCGGGACGGAAATCGAAGCGGGCGACCGGGTTGCCGTCATCGTCGAGACCGAGAGCGTTCCCGGGGTTCGTGAGGCGCTGCTCGGCGACGCCTGATCGAACCGATCAGCTCCGTCTCATACGTGGCCGTGGCCTGAACCTCCTGGGATGTGTACGGAGCCCCGTGGGATCTGTAGGAGCCCAGTGGGGTGTGTACGGAGCCTCCTCTGCCGTGGTCGTGGTGTATGGATCGAAGCGACGGCGGGGAGCCGCCGTCGGGAGCAGTCGAACGGAAGCGAATGGGAGAGAGCGGTGCGGGCGCGCGCTGGTGAGGATGGGGAGTGGGCAGTAGCGCGCCCGGTCTGGTCGGATGGGAGAGTGGCTAATAAATCCGCGTCAGACGAGCGCGTGACTGCGTCGGGGTCAGCCGGATTGTGACCGCGCAATCGACCCCGAGTGCGGAGCAACCACGATCGACCGGACACCACGAGCGGACGCGCTGCGATGGCGGCGTCGGAGAGTGTATGCGAGCGGACCGAACCGAAGGCAACCCGAGATTCAAGCGCTTGCGAGCCGTCGATCCGGTATGGAGGTCGTCAATCCGGCGACCGGCGATCGCATCGACACGTACGAAGCACACACTCGCGACGAGGTCGAGGCTGCCCTCCAGCGGTCGGCGAGTGCGTTCGAGGACTGGCGCGATCGCCCGCTCCGCGAGCGCGAGGCGCTGCTGGCGTCCGCCGGCGACGTGCTCCGCGAGAACGAGGAGCGGTACGCGGAACTGATGACCCGCGAGATGGGCAAACCGATCTCGCAGGCCCGCTCTGAGGTCCAGAAGTGCGCGTGGGTCTGTGACCACTACGCCGAGCACGCCGGCGAGTACCTCGCGGACGAGCACCACCCCAGCCCACCGGGATCGACGGTGAAGACGAGCTACGAGCCCCTCGGGCCAGTGCTGGCGGTGATGCCCTGGAACTTCCCGTTCTGGCAGGTCTTCCGCTTCGCCGCGCCGTACCTGACCGCCGGGAACGTCGGGCTGCTCAAACACGCCTCGAACGTGCCCGGCTGCGCGATGGCGATCGAGGAGGTCTTCGCGGAGGCCGGCTATCCCGAGGGCGTCTTCCAGTCGCTGCTGATCTCCTCCGATCTCGTCGAGGACGTCCTGAAAGACGATCGCGTGACGGCCGCGACGCTGACGGGGAGCGGTCCGGCGGGCCGAGCGGTCGCGTCGACAGCGGGCAGCGAGTGCAAGAAAACGGTGCTCGAACTCGGCGGGAGCGATCCGTACGTCGTGCTCGACGACGCCGACCTCGATGCGGCCGCGGAAACCGGCGCCTGGGCGCGCAATCTCAACGGCGGCCAGTCCTGCATCGCCGCCAAGCGGTTCATCGTCCACGACGCCGTCTACGACGAGTTCCTCGATCCATTCGTCGCCGAGATCGAGTCCTACGCCGTCGGTGATCCGATAGACGAGGAGACGGACGTGGGCCCCCAGTCGAGCGAGGGACAGCTGGAGACGCTCCAGGAGCAGGTCGATGCCAGCGTCGAGGCCGGCGCGACCGTCGTCACCGGTGGCGAACCGCTCGATCGCGAGGGCGCGTACTATCCGCCGACCGTTCTCACCGACGTTCCGGAGGGCTGCCCTGCAGATTCGGAGGAGGTGTTCGGCCCGGTCGCCGCCGTCTACCGCGTCGAGAGCGAGGACGCGGCGATCGAGAAGGCCAACGACACGGAGTTCGGCCTCGGCGCCAGCGTCTGGACAGAAGATCGCGAGCGTGGGGAACGGGTCGTCGAGCGCATCGACGCGGGCTGTACGTACGTCAATCAGCTCGTGAAGTCCGATCCCCGCGTTCCATTCGGCGGCGTTGGGGTGTCTGGCTACGGCCGCGAACTCTCCGAGGCAGGCATCAAGGAGTTCGTCAACCGCAAGACGGTCTGGATCGAGTGATCGCCGGATGGTCGTGTCCACCGCGGCCCCTCCGAGGAGAACCCTGGGCCCTTCGAGGAGAGACCCCACCCCTGCGAGGAGGGCCCGTCGATGACGAGCGCCGCCGAGGTGCTCGTCGCCTGCCTGGAGGACGAGGGCGTCGAGTACGTGTTCGGGCTACCGGGCGAGGAGCTCGAAGACCTCCTCTTCGCGCTCCGTGACTCCGACGTCACGTTCGTCCCCGTCCGCCACGAGCAGGGTGCGGCGTTCACCGCCGACGTCCACGGCCGACTCACCGGCGAAGCGGGCGTGTGTCTGTCGACGCTCGGACCCGGTGCGACGAATCTCGTGACCGGCCTCGCTGACGCGACCCTCGACAAGGCCCCGCTCGTCGCGATCACTGGACAGGGCGGCCTCGAACGGCTCCACAAGGAGAGCCACCAGGCGATCGACGTCGTGGAGATGCTCGCGCCGATCACGAAGTGGAACGCCCAGATCAGTGATCCCGACATCGTCCACGAGACGGTTCGGAAGGCGTTCAAGGTCGCCGAGTACGAGAAACCCGGCGCGACCCACCTCGAACTGCCGGAGGACGTCGCGGCGATAGCGACCGCGGTCGAGCCGATCGAACAGCGTGATGGCGTTCGACGGCCGGCGCCGGACGACCACTCGCTGGAACGGCTGCGCGACCTGCTCGTCGCAGCCGAGCGACCGCTGATCATCTCCGGCAACGGCGCAGTCCGGACCAACGCCGCCCACGAGTTGCGAACGTTCGTCGAGCGAACGAACGTCCCCGTCGCGTCGACGTACACCGGCAAGGGCGCCGTCTCCGATGCGGACCCACGATCGCTCATGACGCTCGACTCGGGCGACGAACAGCAGGCCTCGGAGGCGATCGGACTGGCCGACCTCGTGATCGCGATCGGCTACGACATCGCCGAGCACGATCCGGCGGGCTGGAACCCACGCGGCGACGTCACGATCGTCCACGTCGACAGCCAGCCCGCGGAGGTGTACCAGCACTACAACCCCGACCTCGAGATCGTCGCCGACCTCGCCACGACCCTCCGGGAACTGACCGGCGTGTGCGACACGGAGGAGGCGTCTTGCGACCCGACCTGGTACGCCGATCTCCGCGAAGAGATCGTCGCCGACGTTTCCGACAGACCCGACGCCGCAGAGCCGTTCACCGTCGCCGGCGTCCTGCCGACGCTCCGCGACGTCATGGACGATGCGGACGTGCTCGTCTCCGACGTCGGCAGCCACAAGATGTCGATCGCCCAGAACTTCCCGACCTACGAGCCCAACACCTGCATCATCTCGAACGGCCTCGCAGCGATGGGCATCGCGGTCCCGGGCGGCATCGCTGCGGACCTCGCCGTCGACGCGAACGTGGTGGCCGCGACCGGAGACGGCGGATTTCTCATGAACGCCGCCGAGATCGACACGGCGACCCGCCTGAACTGCGGCTACACGATCCTCGTCTTCCGGGACGACGACTACGGGCTGATCTCCGACCACCAGATCGAACACACCGGCGAGCACTTCGGCACCGAGCTGACGAACCCCGACTTCGTGACCTTCGCCGAGAGCTTCGGCATCGAGGCCTACCGTCCAGCGGGATGGGACGACCTCGAAGCGACCCTCCGTGACGTCGTCCCATCCAGCGAGATGGCACTCGTCGAGATCCCGCTGGAGGGCGCGAACTGATCGGGGATCATCGCGAAGCTTCGCAATCGAGCCGAGACGTTCTTGGCCCCAGCCGGAGTGCGTACGCCCATGGACGTGGTCGTCAGCGTCGCCGGCGAGGACGAGCAGGAGGTGACGCTCCCAGACGACGCTACCTACGGCGACCTGCTCGCGGCCGTCGATCGCTCCCGCCACGAGGCGACGGCGCTCGTCGAGGGGCAGCCGGTGCCCGCGGACGCTCCGGTCGAGGCCGAGGCGGTCGACGTGCTGCAGCTCGTGAAGGGCGGATAACGCGCCAGGATCGTCACCGCAACCGCACCCGAATCCGATCGATCGGATCGCTTTTTCCCGCGACCCTCCAGGAACGGACATGAGACGCGACGGGGCAGGATCGGTCGCGATTCGCGAGGCGACCACCGACGAGCACGTCGCGGTCAGCCGCGTGCTCGACGGTGCGCTCCTCGACGTCGAGGAGCTACCGGCCAGGCTCGACGGCGGGACTGTCCTCGTCGCAGTTGACGACCGGTCGTCCGGCCGGTCCTCCGGTACTATCGTCGGCGCGATCGTCGTCGCACCCGAAGGGCCATCGAAGCGGGACCACCCAACGGGCTGGCCGACGGCGGCGCACGTCCGCGCGATCGCCGTGCGACGGAAACGCCGCCGATCGGGCGTCGGCACTCGGTTACTGGATGCAGCAGTGGAGCGCTGGTCGCCCCTCGTCGCCGACTTCGAGCCCGAGGTTGCCCAGTTCTACGAGGCCGCGGGCGCCGAGTCCAGCGAGACGGTCGACGGCCGCGGATGGGCGCTGCTGCGCGATCGGTGATCCAGAGAGCGATCAGTACCGCCGTAGGTAGGGAGGCAGGTGCACCGGGAGTGCCGTCGTCGGACGAGGCGCTTTTGCCGGCGGG
>ENA-ORDC01002278-ORDC01002278.1-marine-metagenome-genome-assembly--contig:-NODE-2278-length-11971-cov-3.234740_pt1 | contig 11971 bp, 11 predicted proteins | sample MGYA00237783_ERZ508515 | MGnify/ENA primary metagenome ERZ508515 (study PRJEB26186, sample SAMN06268792) | marine metagenome | isolation source: Eden Landing Ponds, San Francisco, CA, USA | place...
TGTCGCCGCCGATCTCCTTCTCGGCGACGGAGCCGGCGAAGCCGAGGTCGTCCTCGGTGATGTCGTCGAGGTTGGAGACGATGCGCGCGCCCGTCGACCGGGAGAGCGCCTTGATGTCGGACTTCTTCGCGCGGCGCACGGCGAGGATGCCCTCCTGTGCGAGGTAGTGCTGGGCCATGTCGTCGATGCCCTTCTGGCAGAAGACGACGTCAGCGCCCACCGCTTTGAGCTGGTCGACCATCTCGCGGAGCTGCTTCTCCTCCTGGTCGAGGAACTGCTGGAGCTGGTCCGGGTCGGTGACGTTGACCTCGGTGTCGATCTCCGTCTCCTTCACCTCGATGGGGGTGTCGAGCAGCGCGATGTTCGCGTCCTCGACGAAGTAGGGCATGTTCTCGTGGACGCGCTCCTTGCCCACGATGACGCCCTCGACGAGCTCGGAGTCGGCGACGCTGCCGCCGACGACCGTCTGGACGTTGATGTTGTCCGTGTCGATCCCTTCGTCGTCCGCGACCGCGCGGATGGCGTCGACGACGAGGTTGGCGAGCGTGTCCTTCGCGTTCTCGGCGCCCTTGCCGGTCATCGCGGTGCCGGCGATCTGCTGGAGCGTCTCGGTGTCGTCGGCGTCGACCTCGATGGCGATGTCCTCGAGGATCTCCTTGGCCTTCGCGGCCGCCTGCCGGTACCCCTGCGCGAGGATGGTCGCGTGGATGTCCTGCTCGAGGAGGTCCTCGGCTTTCGCGAGGAGTTCGCCGGCGATGACGACGCTCGTCGTCGTACCGTCACCGACCTCGTCCTCCTGTGTCTCCGCGACCTCGACGATCATGTTGGCCGCCGGGTGCTCGATGTCCATCTCCTGAAGGATGGTGACGCCGTCGTTCGTGACGACGACGTTGCCCGAGTTGTCCACGAGCATCTTGTCCATCCCTTTCGGGCCGAGCGTCGTCCGGACGGACTCGGCGACGGCCTTCCCGGCCGTGATGTTCATCGACTGTGCGTCCTTCCCGGAGGTGCGCTGACTGTCCTCCGAGAGTACGATGAGGGGCTGGTTACCCATCTGCTGAGCCATAACAGGAGAATGATTGTCCGCGATTCTATATAAAACCACCGAACCGTCGCGTCGAAAACCGCAATACGGCGAGCTATCGTCTATCGTGGGAACGGCTCACAGGGGGTGGGTTGAAATACCGCTACGGCTCGGGCTCGTCGAACTCCACGCCGCCGTCGTCCGGGTTCGTCTCGATCTCGAACTCGGCGTCGGCCTCGGGGGCCTCGCCCTCGCCGCCGGGGAAGCGGTGGTAGCCCATCCCCTCCTGTTGCATCTCGTTGTGGCGACGCTCGAGGAAGGAGTAGACGGCGCCGTGTGGTGCGCCGTCGAGTATCATTTCCACCGCCGAGCGGACCACCTCGACCTCCTCTGGGTCGCCGATGATGCCGACGGTCTTCCCGTACACGACGACGGACGCGCCGGACAGTTCCTCCATGAGCTGTCGGGTCCGGCCGTTCTCGCCGATGATGCGGCCCTTCTGCCGCTGGAGGTCGTTCTTGTTGCGGGTCGCGGCGTCGAGGTCGACGAGGTCGAACATCCGCATCTCGTCGTCGAGCAGCGTCAGCGCCTCCTCCGGGCGGAAGCCGCGTCCGATGGCCTGTACGATGTCGGGCCCTTTCAGCCCCGTCACCGGGTCGCCGACCGACTCGATCTCGACGGAGCCCGTCTCCGAGTCGATGTTGAGGCGGACCTCGGCGCGTTCCTCGATCTCGCGCATGGTCTCGCCGCCCGCACCGATGAGGACACCGATGCGGTCCTGCGGGATCGTCACGTGTTGCATACCTCGGCTACCCGGCGGAGAAATTTAAGGGTTGGTTCAGCGACTCGATGTCGCCGTGTGTCGCTACGCGGCGTCAGTCGTCGTCTTCTTCGTCTTCGTCGTCATCCTCGTCGTCTTCTTCCTCATCCTCGTCGTCATCATCGTCGTCGTCATCGTCAGCCTCCTCCTCGTCGTCAGCGTTCTCCTCTGCGTCGTCCGCACGGTCGTCGGCGTTCTCCGCACCGTCCTCGGCGTTGTCGTCCTTCTCGTAGGCGTTCTCGTCAGCCGGGACGTCCTCCGGCGGGCCGCGCTCCTCGTCGTCGCCGTCCGTCTCGTACTCGTACTCCTCCTCGACGAGCGTCAGCGAGCCGTCGTCGCTAACCTCGTACTCGAGTTCGGCCTCGAGCCCGTCCGCCTCGATCTCGACCTCGAGTTCCTCCTCCGCGGAGACGTTCTCCGCGACGACGGTCCCGTTCGCGTCGGTCACGTACTCCTCGTCACCGACCTCGACGGTCGCGTTCTCGACGGCCTCGCCGCCCTGTTCGACCGTCACGGTGACCGTTCCGTTGTCGTACGCGGTCGTCACGTCCGCGCCCTGCGCGGCGCTCGCGTCCGCGTCGGCGGTTGTCGTCGCTGTACCGGTCACGGCGGCCGCGCCACCGACGACCGTGAGCATGGCCGCCAGCGCGACCGCGATTATCTTGGTGTTCATCGCATCCTCTCGTACCGCGGAGAGGGGGATAAACCCGAAACGCCGTTCAGACGTTTCAGACCCGTTAACGGCCGTTAAAACGTTTTGAACGGAAACGAATACTGCCGCTCAACCGCCGTGTCGACCGCTCGCTCGGCTACAGCGACCGTTCGAGTACGTCCTCTGGGTGGGAGTCGCCGCCCACCTCGGTCGTGACCGTCTCCGCGCGCTCGAAGCCGTGTCCCTCGAAGAAGCCTCGCGCAGCGCGGTTGCCGGCGAGCACGCCCGTCCGAAGGCGGTCGACGCCGGCCTCGCGCGCGGCCGTCTCGACGGCTCGGAGCAGCGCCGTCCCGACCCCGTCGCGCTGGTGGTCCGGGTGGACGAACAGCGTGTACAGCTCCACCTCGTCGGCGAACGTCTGCTGAGCGGAGGCGAAGCCGACGACCTCGCCATCGTGCTCGGCGATGAGAAAGAGGAGGTCCTCGCGCTCGTCGAGCACGCGCTCGAGGAACGCCGGGTCGTAGAGGTTCGCGAGCCCCTCGCGGATCTGCTCGGTTTCGAGTACGCCTGGGTACGTGTCCCACCACGCCGCGTCGGCGACCTCGCGGATGGCCGGCGCGTCGTCCGTTGTCGCAGGTCTGACCGTCATGGTCGTGTCTGTGGGTTACGCATCCGGTTCCTCCGCCGGTTCGGTGACGTACGCGAGCAACTCGTCGCCGGTCACGTCGAACCCCTGTCGGGAGAAGAACGCGGCGACGTTCTTGCAGTCCCGTTCGAGGAACTCGCGGCTGTTCGGGTGGTGGACGGTCACGGCCTGCCCGACGTCGATGACATAGAGTCGGTCGTCGTGGACGAGCACGTTGTACTCGGAGAGGTCACCGTGGACGAGCCCTGCGCGGTGGAGCCGCCGCATGTACTCGCGGACGACTTCGTAGGCCGTCTCCGGGTTCTCCACGTCCACCTCGCTGAGCCGTTTCGCCCGCTTGCCGTCCCGGCCGATGAACTCCATCACGAGGACGTTCCGCTGGACGGCGATGGGGTCGGGAACGAGCACGCCGGCAGCACGCGCGCGTTGCAGGTTCGCGAACTCCTTTTTCGTCCACGCGACGACGATCTTCAGTTTGTTCGAGCCGAGCCCCTCGAAGCGGGGGTCGCCGTCGAGGTACTCGCGCATCGCGCGGAAGTCGGAGGCGTTGATGCGGTAGATCTTCACCGCGACCTCCCGGTCGGTCGCCGCCGCGACGTAGACGTTCGCCTCCTTCCCGGTCGACAGCGGGCCGCCGAACGCGTCGACGTGACCGTCCTGCACCAGCTTGTACAGCGCGGCCAGCGTCGCGTCGTCGAACACCGACTCCTCGACCTTGAACTGATCCGCGTCCTTGATGCGCTCGCGGAACTCGAGGAACTCGCGGTCCTGCGACCGCGCGACCCGGTCTGCCTCGGTGTCCGTGACGTCGATCCGCTCCCACTCGTCGCCCGGGATGTCGACCTCGTCGGCGTCGACGAGCTCGAACTCGCTCACGGCCGGCTCCCGTCCATCACGCGTGCTCCTGGATGTGGCCTTCCTCGCGGAGCTGGTCGGCCGCGCTCTTCTCGTAGCGCCACGTGATGTCGCCCTTCTCGTCCTGCCAGTCCCACGGCTCGACGAGGACGACGTCGTCCTCGCGGATCCAGACGCGCTTCTGCATCCGTCCGGGAATGCGGGCGGTTCGTTCGACACCGTCCATACACCGGACAGTTACCCGGTTCGCGCCCAGCATCTCCGTGACGACGGCGAACACCTCGTCGTCGTCGGGCATCCGGAGGTCGTTCCGGTTCTCCTGGTCGCTCATACGCGTCGCTTGCGTGCCGGGACGTATAACTCTTCAAGCTCCGCGGAACGGTGCGGCTCGTCCCTGCTGTCCCCGCCTCGCGTCGCTGTGGTGCGGATTTAAGCCCCAGCCCCCGAACGGCCAACTATGCGCGCAGTCGTCTTCGACGCTCCCGGCGAGCCGATGGAGGTACGCGAGGTTGACCGCCCCGACTGTGACCCCGACGGGGTCGTCGTCGAAACGGAGGCCTGTGGCGTCTGTCGCTCCGACTGGCACGCCTGGCAAGGTGACTGGTCGTGGGTCGGCGTCGAGTCGAAACCGGGGCTCGTCTTCGGTCACGAACCTGTCGGTATCGTCCGGGAGGTCGGGGAGAACGTCACCTCCGTCGAGGAGGGGGACCGCGTCACGAACCCGTTCAACCTCGCGGACGGGAGCTGTCCGCTCTGCCAGCAGGGGAAACAGAACGTCTGCGAGCGGTCGGTGCCGATGGGGTTCGTCGACTTCGCGAAGGGGGCGTTCGCCGAGGAGTACGCCGTGAGCGCGGCCGACACGAACGTCGTCACGCTTCCCGACGACGCCGACCCCGTCGAGGTGGCCGGGCTCGGCTGCCGCTTCGCGACCGCCTTTCACGGCATCACCCACCGGGTCGACCTCGGTCCCGGCGACTGGGTCGCGGTCCACGGCTGCGGCGGGGTCGGCCTCTCGGCCGTTCACGTCGCCGACGCGCTCGGTGCGAACGTCGTCGCCGTCGACCTGAAGCGGGAGGCGCTCGCGAAGGCGACCGAACTCGGCGCTGCACACACCGTGAAGGTCGACGAGGTCGACGACGTCCCCCGCGCGGTGAAGGGCTACACGCCGCGGAACCGCGGCGCCGACGTCAGCGTCGACGCGCTCGGCATCGCACAGACCTGTCGCAACTCCGTCAGGAGCCTCGCGACGCAGGGGCAACACCTCCAGATCGGCCTCACCACGAGCGAGGAGGAGGGTGAGGTGTCGCTGCCGGTCGACGAGATCGTCTTCGACGAGCGGGAGTTTCTCGGCTCCTACGGGATGCCCGCCCACGAGTACGACGAGATCTTCCGGATGATGGACGCCGGCACCATCGACCCCGGCGCCATCGTCTCCGACACCGTCTCGCTCGAGGAGGTCCCCGACACCATCGCCTCGATGGGCGAGTACGACACGGTCGGCATCCCCGTCTGTAACTCGTTTTGAGCCGGGGTCGTCACCGCTCTGTCGGCTCGTAGCCACGGCCGCGTCGACTGTCGTTTGGTCGTTCGGTTCGTTCGGTAGGCGACGAACCGGTCTGATTACTAAAACCGTCCCGAGACGTGGGGGTCGGGTCGAATGGCTTCCGGACCGTCCTTACGACCTCCCCCTGGCGATCGAGGTGCCGGAGTTCGACCGTTTGCGGCTCCGCATCGAGCCCACCGTACTGCGTACTCAGCTCGTAGCGTACTGCCGTGCAGTCCGTTCGCTGCAACTGCGGCCGGGGTTCCAGGCCGACGTCGAATCGGAGGGCGTCACCGTACGCATACCCTGCCAGCGTCGCATAGAAACGCGGCGCCGGGACACTCCGGGCGTACTCGACGGCGACACGCGTCGTGTTCACCAGCGAGTATCGTATCCCGGGCTCCGGCGGCGGATGGCAGGTAAGTGCTCCTGGTCGGAAGGTCAACTCCTCGATCGGTGCGGACGTGGGAACGCGACGGAACGACGGCGTGAGCGAACCGACCGACACCGGCTCGTACCCCTCGGCGGTCGGCTCCGTTCCCGCGCTCGGATCTCCTCGGTACCTGGCGATCTGTCGCGCCTCGGTGTAGTGGGTCGTGGCCTCGTCGTACCGGATGCCAACCCATCGGGGAAACGCATCGGTCTCGACGGCGGCACGCCGTCGGAGACGCCCGTGCGTGCCGCATTCGTTCTCGATTCGGTCGGTCTGCGCGACCGCTGACCAGGTCAGTTCGTCTAACCCCGTCGTCCCGACGACGCGTCCCTCCCCGTCGAATCCGGCGAGCGCAGCGCCAAACACGCCGGTTCCCTCGCGCCCGTAGCCGAACTGAACCTCGATTTCGGCATCTACCCGCCAGCCGTCGCTCGTGCGCTGGAGGCTGGTCGGCGCTATCGTGAAGCCAACCCCCGTCCACGTCTCGCCACACTTTCCGCAACCGGCCAGCGTGGAGAGGGACGCGACTCCAACGCCGGCGAGGAACGTACGGCGGCGCATGGCATGGCGTCATGCGGTGCAGATAAAAGGATTTGCAGGGCAGTGGCGCTGCGGCTCTTGTCGTCGCGGGCTCTCGGCTCTCTCCTCGACGTATCAGTGAACGAGCGGTTCGGCAGAACCCCACGGCTCGTCTCACGAGATTTCGAACCGCGTTGCTTCGTGCATCGTCCTGCTAGCGCGGACCTATGGGAACCGCACCGCAACGACACCACAACGGCACCGCGTCCACGAGCCTCCCCAGCCGATTCGCTCACTCGGTCGCACGGCTCCCTCGTTCGCTCATCCACCGGACGGCTCGCGATGCTCGCCGTCCGAGCTGCTCAGAAACGCGGCGCGTTTCTGGCATCACGGAACGCTGCGCGTTCCGTTCGAGCTCGCTCGCCTCGCGGCTCACGAGCACCTCGCGCTTGCGCCGCATCCCCCGGAGCCAGCGCGCGCCACGGCCGGGAGCCGAGGGAACCACGGCAAGCTCGGAACCACTACGATTTATTCGTCGGTCGGTCGGGAACTCGGCTATGGACATCGAGGAAGCACGCGACTGGCTCGGCGAGCGCGGCGAACAGGGCGTCCTCGCGCTCGCGGTCGGTTTGTTGGTCGTCGCCTCGTCGGACAAACGCGCCGCGGCCGGGGTCGCCGTCGTCGTCGCCGGTATCGGCCTCGTCGCCACGGGGCTCGTCGACTCGGCACTCGAACGGCTCGGAATGGAAGGGATGGTGTAGCGTCCTCAGCCGCTCCGCTGCTCCTCGCGGCGCTCGGCGCGGTGTTCGCTGATGAGCTCGTCGACCATCGACTCCGTCTCTTCCTGCTCGCGCTCGGCCTCCCGGTCACGCCAGTCGTCGACGACGGCGGCCACGTCCGACTCCTTCGCGACCGCGAGTTCGTCGATCTCCCGAATCGTCACGTTCTCCGCGGGGCCGTACGCCACGCCGTGTTCGTGGAGCACCGCCTTCGCCTGGTCCGGGAGCGTCCCCTCCTTGAGCAAGACACGCGGCTTCACGCCGGCGAGCCGCTCGGCCGTCGACCGGCCGGCGCCGGAGGCGTCGCGGACGTAGACGACGTCCCCCTCGGCGAGTCCGAACGACTCGTCCGCCTCGTCGATGGCCGCGGTGGTGAACTGCTCTATCGGTTTCACCGGGACGAGGTTTCGCTCCTCGCCGGCCACGTCTGCGAAGTTCGAGTGATCTAGCTTCCAGAGCCGCTTGAGCCGTTCGAGCTTCGCCTCGACGGCCTCGGTTCGCTCGCGCTCCTCGTCGAGCTCCGTCTCGAGCCGCTCGTTCTCGCGGCGGAGCCGGGTCACCTCCCGGCGCTCGCGGGCCTCGCGGCGCTCCTCGCGGCGGGCGGCCGACAGCTCCGCCTCGTACTCCTCGATTTCGGCTTCCTTCTCCGCGACGGTGTCCTTCAGGTCGGCAACGTGGGATTCGAGCCGGTCGACCCGCTCGCGGAGCCGGTTGATCTCCTTCTCCTCGGCGGTGAGTTCGCGGGCCATGTGCTCGACCCCCTCGTCGTCGTCCTCGTCGACGACCATCCGGTCGAGCACCGTCTCGACCGACTCCTCCTCGCTCAACACCGCCGCCGTCACCTCGCCGCGGTCGAACTGCGGCGGGAGCTTCCGGGCGATTCGTTCGAACTGATCCTCGTGGGCGTCGAAGGCGTACAGCGCGGCCGCGAGCGCGTCCCGCTCGTGGTCGTTGTCGTACGCGGCCTCGCGGGTGCGGTGTTTCTTCCCGTCGACCGGGAGGTCACGGTCCGGCACCCACCCCGCCGCGTCGAACGAGCGACGGAACCCCTCGACGGTCTCGGGCATCGGGGTTACGTCCGCGGCGACGAGCAGCGGCCGGCCGTGTTCGATGATCCACTCGATGACCGCGGCGGTGTCGTCCGTCCGCGTGGAGTAGACGTCGAGCGGCGTCCCGTCGAGGTCGACCAGCGCGACGGCCGTCGTCGTTCCGGGGTCGATGCCGACGATGACGTGGTCGCGGCGCTTGACGAGCGGGCTGAACTCGATGCCGTCGCGCCGCTCGCGTTCGATCTCGACACGCACGTCGCCGCTTCGGGAGGCCGAGACGGGGATATCGGCGGGTCGTGCCTCGACGGTGAACACGGCCTGCGAGTAGCCGCCGTACTTCTCGGTCACCTCCTGTTCGAATGCGAGGCCGGCGTCGTTCAGCTGTGCCTCTACCTCGCGGGCGCGCTTCCGGACGTTACCGTGGATGCGCCGCGTGTAGCGGTCCTGGCTCCACCCACCCTTCCCGGTCGAGCGGCCGCGCGACACCTTCACCCGCGTCGTGTCGGCGAACGCAGACACCTGCTGGCCGACGTTGGCCGCTGCGAGCCGTGCCGCGGCCTCCGCCTCCTTCATCGGCTGTTTACCGTAGGGGACGCCGTGGCGCTTCGCGACCCGCGACAGCGGCTCCGGCCGCTCGGCGCCCGTCACCTGCACGAGCGTCGTTCCCTCCGGGAGGTCACGCAGGAGTTCGACGAGCGCGTCCGTGTCGGCGGCGAGCTCGTAGACGTTGTCAGTCGCGACGACGTCCGGCTCCTCGCGGTCGATCAGCCGCCGGAGCTTCCGGTAGGAGACCACGTCACGGTCGACCTGCTCGCCGTCGAACGCGACCACCGCGTAGGAGGGGGCGTCGCCCCGGACGTCGCCGCTCTGAACGTCGACGCCGAAGACGAGGGCGTCGAGCGCGGTCGTGCGGGTGCTCACGTTCGCGGGTTAGCGACTCTCGGGGATAAGTTTCCTGCCGGGGTCACTCCGCGTCGGGGTACGGCACGTCGACGCTGTCGCCGTCGTCCGGGAGGAACGCCCGCTCCCCGTCGAACACCTCCCTCCCCTCGGCTTCGAGGTCGCCCTCGTGGCCGGCGTACCGGGAGGAGACGTGGACGAACGCGAGCCGCTTCGCGCCCGCGCGGTTTGCAATCTCGGCCGCTTGGGTGGCCGTCGAGTGGCCGGTCGAGGCGGCGCGTTCTCGCCGGTCATCGGCGAAGGTGGCGTCGTGGACGAGCAGGTCAGCGTCCGCGGCCGCCTCCACCGTCGCGCCGGTCGGCCGGGTGTCTCCCGTGTAGACGAACCGGCGCCCGGGCCGCTGATCGCCGACTACCTGATCCGGCTCGACGACGGTGCCGTCGTCGAGTTCGACCGGCTCGCCGCGGTGGAGCGCCGAGAACTTCGGACCGACCGGGACGCCGAGCTCTTCGGCCCGCTCGCGGTCGAACCGGCCCTTCCGGTCGTCCTCGACGAGCGCGTAACCGACCGATTTGGCGCGATGTTCCGTCCGGAACGCACGCACCTCGTACTCGTCGGCGTCGAGCGCGACGTCACCCGGCGATACCTCGTTGATACGGACGGGGTAGGAGGGCCGTGCGCCCGTCGCGGCGACGAGGTTCTCGATGGTTCCCCGGGTGCCGGCCGGCGTGTGGATGGCGACGGGCTCCTCTCGGTCGTTGAAATCCCACGACTGTATCAGGCCAGGGATGCCGAGGACGTGGTCGCCGTGGGTGTGGGAGACGAACAGGTGCGAGACGGTGAAGCCGGTGCCGAACCGCATCATCTGTCGCTGGGTTCCCTCGCCGCAGTCGAACAGGAAACGGTCACCCTCCCGGCGGACGAAGACGGCACTGGTGTTCCGCGCCGTCGTTGGGACGGCCCCGCTCGTCCCGAGGAAGGTCACGGAGAGCGTCATTAACGAACCACAGGACAGCGCGGTTGAAACGGCTGTCGACTCGCCGACGGCCGGACCGTTCAGACTGTTCATCGCACGACTGCGACCGGGTCGAACGGTCGGAACGGCTTCGACCCTTTTTCCGACATCAGTGCCTGTTTCCGGGTGAAACATGCGGAAACAACTCGCGACAGGACTGATGGCAGCACTGCTGGTGCTCGCCGGCTGTTCGACCGGGGTCGACCCGGGCAGCGGCACCGGGACGGTCAACTTTTACATGAGCGACCAGCCGGGGGCGATAGAGGAGTTCGAACATCTCAACGTCACGGTCGACGAGGTGACGTTCGTGCGGGCCGACGACAACCGGACGACCTACGACGCGAACGCGACGGTCGACCTGACGCAGCTGAAGGGGTCGAACGCGACCGCCATCGAGCAGTACGAGCTCGATTCGGGGAACTACACGAAGGTGTTCCTCTCCGTTGAGGCCGTCGACGGGACCCTCACGAACGGGGAGTCCGCGAACGTGAAGCTCCCCTCGGAGAAGCTCCAACTCAACCAGAACTTCACGGTCGGCGACGGTGAGGAGGTCGACTTCGTGTACGACATCAACGTCGTCAAGCGCGGCGGCTCCGGTTCGTACAACCTCCTTCCGGTCGCCAGCGAATCCGGCACGGACGTGGAGATAAACGATGTCGGTGACGCTGCCGACGCGACGCCGGCCGGGCAGGGCGCGGGTGCGGCGACGGCGAGCGACGAGGGCTCGCTGAACTTCTACGTCAGCGACGAGAAGAACGCCATCGACGACTTCGAGCACCTGAACGCCACCGTCTCGAAGGTCGGCTTCCAGCGCGGCGGCGAGTCCGGCAACTGGACGGAGTACGACGTGGACAACCGGACCGTCGACCTCACCGAACTGAAGGGCGACAACGCGACCCTGATGGAGACGTTCGAACTCGAGTCGGGGAACTACACGAAGGTGTTCGTCCACGTGAGCGAAGTGAACGGCACGCTGACGGACGGCTCCTCGGCCGACGTGAAGCTCCCTTCGGAGAAGCTCCAGCTCAACGAGAACTTCACCGTCGAGGAGAACGCGACGGTCGACTTCGTCTACGACATCACGGTCGTGAAACGGGGCAACTCCGGGAGCTACAACATCAAGCCGGTCGCGAGCGAGTCCGGCACGGACGTCCCCATCGACGACGTAGACGAGCGTGACAACGCGGACGACGCGGACGACGAGGCCGACCTCGCCGCGGAGTTCGTCGGGAACGTCTCGGCCGGCGAGAACGCCACCGTTCGCGTGACCAGTGGCGAGGAACCGGTAGCGAACGCGACGGTCACGTACAACGGGACGGAGTACACGACCGACGCGGACGGCGAAGCGACGTTCACCGTTGCGGAGAACGCCAGCGAGGTTGAGGTCTCCGTGACGTTCGACGGTGCCGAGACGGAAGTCGAGACGGACGTGGGCGCTGACGACGGCGGTTCGGACGGCTCCGGGAACACGGCGTACGCGTTCCAGCCGGTCGCGGCCTGACGCTCACGGCCCCTCTTCCACTTCTTCGAGTTGTACTGTTGGTTAGATGTAGGTGAACCACTCGTCGTGGTCGTCCGTCCGCCGCTCCACGAGATCGAAGAACGCACTCTGGAGCTCCTCGGTGACCGGACCGCGGCTCCCGTCCCCGATGGTGACGTTGTCGACTCGCTTGATGGGGGTCACCTCCGCGGCCGAGCCGGTGAAGAACAGCTCGTCGGCCGTGTTGAGTTCGCCA